>Ga0070713_100003484_pt1 | contig 10378 bp, 9 predicted proteins | sample LARL82metaG_FD_65465 | JGI IMG/M metagenome (GOLD analysis project Ga0070713, IMG submission 65465) | Corn, switchgrass and miscanthus rhizosphere microbial communities from Kellogg Biological Station, Michigan, USA - LAR L8-2 metaG | ecosystem: Host-associated > Plants > Roots > Rhizosphere ... | reverse complement strand
GATGGCTCTCAGGCGCCGTGACCTGCGCCTGAGGCTGGGGGAGAGCCGTTTTGGGGCGCGCATGGGGCGCAGCCAGGGCTGCACCATTGCGGAACTGCAGGTCAGCGAGGTATGCCCGGGCTCTCGTGATCAGAAGTTAAGTTCGAATTTATGGCTCTGGCCAGTGCCCCCGGCAGGATTCGAACCTGCGCTCACGGCTCCGGAGAGGGTTGCTGTGCACGCCCCTGACCAGCGGAAAACGAGTTCCCGCACACCATGATCGGGGGCGTACCGGGGGGCAACCGCCTGATCGAGGCTGCCGGGCATGCCGGGCGGGAACGACATGTCATCCAACCGGATGCGTCGACTGCACAGTAAGACTCATCCCTGAATGAGCCGACGGCTGGCCGTCGCTGCGGCGCAGAGCCCGTTTTGGACAACGGACGTTGGAACTGTGGCTTCCTTGCCCTGAGTTCCCCCCGAGTCGGCCTCGGTGCAAGATTATGTAGCAACCAAAGGGGGTGAACAGTGCGGGCATTCGTTATCCGCGGGTCTGGGCAGGAAGCGGGAATCGACTTCGAGCGCGTGCACGAGGAGCTGATCGGGCCAGCCCTCGCTGAAGTGGGTATCGATGACGCGGGCACCGGCGAGATAGTCGAAGCCGGCAATGTCCACGAGGACACGTTCCGCGAGCTTTACCTGGCCGACATCGCGGTGGCAGACGTGTCCGCGCACAACGCCAGCGTCTTCTACGAGCTCGGCATCCGGCACGCTGTGCGGCCCCGGTCCACTGTGCTGATCTCCGCACGGACCGGCGAGATACCGCTCGACCTCGGGACCGGCCGGTATCTGAGGTACGACCCGGATTCCCCCAGGGCCTCCCTGCCCCAGCTGGCGCAGGTACTGCGCGAGACACTGGCAACCGAGCGCGCCGACAGCCCGGTATACGGGTTGCTGCCCGGAATCGCCCCGGACCCGTACACGTCGTTGTCCGATCGTCCGCGTGACCCGCAGGCCGCGTCCACGGTCGCGGGCCGCACCGGGGAGGCGGAGGTTGAGGACCAGGTGCTGAACGCGGTCTGGCGCGGGCACCTGCGGTGGTCCAAGGCGGCCCGCACCGCTCAGAAGAGCCTGAACGGGTGGCGGCTGTCGAACCTGTTGCTGCTAGTCCTGGGCGCGGTCGCCGCGGCGTTCGCGGCCCAGACCTGGCTCGTCTCCGCGGCGGCCACCACGATCGCCGCCGTCAGCGCTGCCGTCCTCGCGGCGGCGGGGTTCATCCAGGGCGGCATGCTCACCTCAGAGACCACCTTCCGCTGGACCGGCGCCCGCGCCGCGTCCGAGGCACTGAAGGCGGAGACGTACCGTTACCTGGCCGGAGTCAAGCCATATGCCGCGGCCGACCGCGCCGAGCGCCTCCAGGCACAGTTCGATACCGTCCAGGCCCGCTCGAAGGACCAGCTCGTCCAGCAGCAGCTTGCCGCCGCCGATGACAGCGACCTGCCGCCGGTGCGCACGTTCGAGAACTACCTGAAGGAGCGCGCCCAGGAGCAGGCCGACTGGCATCGGAACAAGATCGCTGAGCACATGGCCAAGGCGCGGAAACTGCGCTTTTGCCAGCTTGGCGCCACTGCCGCCGGCGCCGTGCTTGCCGCCGTCGCCGCGGCCCTGCCCGGAGCGCACCTGGCCGCCTGGACCGCGGCGGCCACCACGATCGCCGCCGCCTTCGCCAGCCATATCGCCGCCACCCAGCACCAGCGGATAGCGGCGTCCTTCGCGTCGACGTCGGATCAGCTCGAGCGCCTCATCGACGGCGTGAACGCGAAGACGGCAAGCGCCGACCAGCAGGCGCAGTTCGTCGCCGACGTTGAGCGCGTCCTGGCGATACAGAACAACGCCTGGGTGGACGTGCTTGGCACCGCGGCCAAGACCTGAGAGGACGGCACGTGCAGGTGCTCGACTTCGGCGACGGCCACGTCGCCCGCGTGGCCCGGCCGCGCCGGTTCGCTGACCTGGCCGCTGCCGTCGGCGAGCTCGGCCTAGCCGGGCGGCGACCGGTTCTCGTCGTGGTCGGCGGCGCATCAGGGCTCGACGAGCGAAGCAAGGAGCGCCTGGGCACCCTGTTCAGCCAGGTACTTGTCCCGGTCGCGACGGCAGGTAACGCCGTGGTGGTGGATGGTGGCACGGATTCAGGCGTGATGCAGTTGCTCGGGCAGGCGTCGTGGACGGACGGGGCATCCCTTCCGCTCGTGGGCGTCGCGGTGGATAAGAAGGTCATCGTGCCGGGTGACGCCTCCGAATCAGGTGGGCGAAGACGGCTGGAGCGGCATCACACGCATTTCGTGCTGGTACCTGGTTCGTCCTGGGGTGATGATTCGCCATGGCTGGCCCGGGTGGCGACCGAGATCGCCGCGGGCGCGCCGTCGATGACGGTGCTCATCAACGGCGGGGAAGTCGCGTTCCAGGACGTGGCGAACAGCGTGGCGGCCGGGCGTCCTGTACTGGTGATCAAGGGAACCGGCCGCACCGCGGATCGGATCGCCGCTGCGCTCGACGGGCATCGCACAGACGCCCGAGCGGCTCACCTGGCCGGTTCATCCTTGGTGACCGCCGTGTCCTGGCCGGATGACGCCGCTGTCCGCGCCGCCCTCGAGAAACTGGCGGCGTCCCAGCGACGAGCCAAACCGGGCCCGTAGGAGCCCGGGCCGCCGACCTTAAATGCCCAGCGTCCGCTGTTTGCCAATTGACATCTACAACGGCCCCGTCGTGCCGCGAGGAGACCGGCCGCGGGCTCACCATCTGCGTCGTGCGGGAGCACGACCCGCCGTGGCGGGATGCTGAGCCACCGTTCCATCTGCGTGAGGTCAGCCTGGTAACGGCGCCCAGCTGGGACACGGTCGAGGCGCGCGTCCTCGAAGGCATCAGGCAGCTGGCCCAGCCGGGCAGCGGCTGCACCGACCTGCCCTGCTTCGACCAGATCCGCCGCGTGCCGCCGGACCCGGACCAGCGCCAGAGCCGGGCGTTCGACGCCGAGCGGAATCCGGTCATCCTGGCGCTGGTCCCCTTCGACACGGCGTACGTGGACCGGAACTGGACACAGATCAAGGAGGACCTGCCCGCGACCGCCAGTAATGAGATCATGAATCTCCGCGGCGGGGAGGAAGAGGGGTATTCGCCGGCGCTGCAGCGCACCCTGGACCTGACCTCACCTCGGGTGGTTCCGCGCAGCTGTTCGAGGCCATCCGGATGACGGATTTCAGCCTCGTGGACCTGACCAGCGCACGCCCGAACGTGCTGTTCGAGCTGGGGGTCCGGCTGGCGGCCAACCGCCTGCACCCGGTCGTGATCGTCGACCCGGACTACCCGGCCGGCGGTGCGGAAGCCGGCTGGCTCCATGACGTGGATGACCAACTGCGGATGCTCCGGCGATCGCTGCAGCCGGTGCAGTACACGCCCACGCAGCAAGACGGCCTCCGCCAGATGGTGCAAAGGCATGTCGAGTTGCGCCGGCTTCTCCGCACGCCGAAAGATCCCCGGGCCGAGTGGCTGCTCGGCGGGCTTCCGCTCGCCGGGGTGTACGACACCGCCTGGCGGTACGCGGTTGACCGGGACGAGACGGTCACCATGCAGGTGGAGGAGCATCTCCGGTCCCGGGGCGAGATCATGCTGGTGGACCAGACGCTCGGGCAACGGCATCTCGTCTACCCCGCCAAGCACCCGCTCACCGACGCCGCCGAACGGACCGGCCGCGAGCACCTGATCGCAGCGTGGCTGTATCTCACTTCCGCAGCCGGGTGAATAATGGCCCTGACAGGGAGCTAACCAGCCAGTACAAGGAATTGACCGACAAGCTGATGATTCTGCTCGAACAGACCGGCGACCCCGCTGACGCCTCGTTCATCGACACGATGGAACGGTGGCTGGACGGCGAGGACGGCCCAGCCGGACAGCAGACGGGCTGGGAGCATGGCTGAGGCTCTGCAGGAGACGGCCGAACGACTTGCGCTGCGGGCGAAGCGCAGCAGTGACCGCGGCGACTACCCAGGCGCCATCGGGCAGCTGCGCCAGGCCATCGAGATCCGGGAGCAAGAGCTTTTCGACCTCAACCGGGACTCTCCGGCGCTGCCGGACGAACGGAAGGAAGCCGCGCACCGGCTGTCAGACTACTGGGGCAGACTCGGCGGAATCTACCGCCGGGCGGCCCAGGAATCTGAGGGGATCGACAGGGCGGCCCTGACATCCGCGGGGGTCGACGCATACCGCCGCGGGATGGAGATCGAACGCGAGTTCCGGCTCGACGACACGTACAACCTGACGAACTGGGTCGTCCTACAGCTGCTCGAAGATCCCGTCCGGCTGCCGGAGCTGGCCGGTGTGATCAACGACGCCATCGCGATCGTCCAAGTCCAGGTCGACGGTCCGCGCCGGGAGCAATGGTGGGCATGGGCCGACCTCGGACTGCTGTGCCTGCTCGCCCGGCGGCCCTGGGAGGCCCGGGCCGCCTACGAGCATTTCCAGCAAGTGGGTCCCAGGCCGGTCGATTACCGGTCGGTGCTCGCGGTCCTGGACTCGCTTCATGAACAGTTCAAGCCGTGCGATCCGGAACTGGCTGGCGGCCTGAATGACGTGATCGAGCATCTCAGGTCAGCCAGCAGCGAGTTGTAAGGCAGCACCGAGGGAAAGCGCCACCGCGTTCGATCTCCTTCGGCGCTGACGAGATCCTCGGACACCAGACTGTGCTCCCGAAGCTGCGGGTGAGGTCTTGTGATCTGCTAACTACACTGAAGAAACAGGAAGCTCCCCGTGATAGGGGAAGTCGCTAACGCCCGGGGGGGCGTTCATGGACACACCTGGAACGAAGGGAATCTTCGTTAGCTACAGGCGGGAAGAGGCTGGCCACGTCGCGGGACGCTTGGCCGACCGGCTAGCGGAGCGCTTCGGCCCGACCAACGTCTTCATCGACGTTGACTCCATCGAACCGGGAACCGACTTTGCCGACGCGATCCAGGCCGCCATTGCCCGGTGCCAGGTACTCCTCGCGCTGATCGGCCCGGAGTGGGCGACGTTGGCTGACGATGCGGGACGCCGTCGCCTCGACGACCCCGACGACTACGTCGTCCAGGAGCTGAAGGCAGCGCTGGCGCTTGACCTTCGGGTGATCCCAGTGCTGGTCGACGGCGCTGAGGTGCCCTCTCAAAACGTTCTGCCCCAGTCATTGCGCCCCCTCGTCCGCCGCAACGCCGTCCGGCTTGATCACGAGACGTTCCGGCCGGATGCCGCCTGGATCGTGCAACGCCTGGAGAGGTTGCTCTCCGCCAATCATGGTGGGGCCGCTCCGGCACAGGGCACGCTGCCCGGCCCCGAGCACGTTGACGAGACATCACCGCCCGTGGGCGGCGCTGTAGCCGGCACTCTGCCCGGCATCGCGTCCGGATCGCCCGCAACGGAGCCACAGCTGCCGCAAGACAAAGGAATACGGCGGCGCACCCTTCTGCGCTGGGCCGTCGGCGCCACGGTGGTCGCAGCGGGCGGCGCTGGTGTATGGGGGGCGTCAAGGCTGGCCGGGGGAGAGACGGCCCGGAGTCGGCTGGCCTGGTCGTTCAAGACCGGCGATGAGATTTACTCCTCGCCGAGGGTGGTCGATGGGGTCGTCTACGTGGGCAGTGCGGACCAGCACCTGTATGCGATCGACGCGGTCGGCGGCAAGGAGCGATGGCGGAGCCCGACCAGCGGTTCTGTTACCTCCACCCCAGCGATTGCCGACGGAGTCGCCTATGTGGGCTGCGACGACCACCATGTCTATTCGGTAGAGGCAGCGACCGGGGCCGCCCGCTGGAAATTCCTCACGGGCGCCGCGATTCACTCCTCTCCGGCGGTCGATCAGGGGTGGGTCTACGTCGGGTCCCGCGACCACCATGTCTACGCGATCGACGCGCGCACCGGACAGGAACGGTGGCGTTTCGAGGGCGGCGACTGGTTCAATTCATCGCCCAAGGTGGCCGGAAACACCGTGTACATCGGGTGCCGGGACCACAACATATACGCAATTGACGCCACCACCGGTAAGAAGCGCTGGTCCTACACCACCGAGAGCACGGTCGACTCCTCTGTCAGGATTTCCGGGCACATCGTGTGGATCGGCGCGGACGACCACAATGTGTATGCGCTCAATGCCACAAGCGGAAAGCGGATCTGGGCATTCACGGCACATGCGGGAGTGGTGTCGACGCCGCTTCTGGTCGGCAGAGTCCTGTACGTCGGCAGCGACGACGGCAACCTCTATGCCCTGGATGCCGACACCGGGAGAATGCGCTGGCACCTTCAGACCGGCAACGGCATACGCTCCTCGCCAGCTTCGGCCCGGGGGGTGGTCTACGTCGGCAGCCGGGATTTTCACCTGTATGCAGCCGATGCCGCGGCAGGCACGCTGCGGTGGCGGTTCGCGACGCAGGGCCCCATCGACGACTCATCTCCGGCGCTGGGTAACGGCCGGATCTATGTGGGGAGCCTGGACAAGCACGTCTACGCGTTGTACCCGGGCACCGTCGCGTGATCGTTGAACCGTCGCAACATCACCTGCGGCGCGAGACCTTCAGCGACCTTGCCCAACGGTGGCCCGGAGCGCCCGCTCATCGTCCAGTTCCTGCGGCATAGCAGCCCTGTAATGCCGGTTTCGCAATAACGGTGAACCTCGGTTTCCCACTGCGTAGGAAGCACAACACGCCCCGAAGAATTCCCGTAAGCTCCCAAAACGCGAACAGCGGTGACAAGGCGATGAGGCACACCATCTCCCACCATAGCCGTCGCGGCCGGGCCGAGGAGAGCACGTTGAGCTTCATGCCCTCCCAGTACAGCCAGACAGCGAAGGCGATGTTGAGGGCCCACACCGGCGCCAGGAGTGCACTGGCGGGATTCGGCGTCAGATCGCTGAGGAGGGCGCCGACCAGCAGAACTATGACTGGGTGTCCAAGCGGTGCACACGCCCAGACGACAACGTTGTGCAGCAGAAGCAGGCGCCGCCGCAACGGGAGGGCCGATCCCATGGCGAGTTCCAACAGTCCCCAGACCCAGCGCTCCCGCTGCCTAACGAAGTCGGTCAGCGTGGCAGGCGAGGCGCCGTAGGACCGGGCCGGAATCCAGTCGCTACGTCCCGGATACCGCTCGCAGAAGTGCAGAGCGAACTCGGCGTCCTCGACGATAGATCGAGGGCCGAAGTCCCAGCCAATTTCAGCCTCAACTGACGCTCGTACCAGCAGCAACTCGCCGTGTAGCCCGGCACTGGGCGATCCCCGTCCCGTAGTAGCAGCGAACAGCCCAATATCGCAGCCGGGGCGGACCGAATCGGCAAGCCAGATCAGGCGGTTCGCCGTGTGCTCTCGGGGGAAGCAGAGTACTCCTTGCGCGAGGTGCTGCGCGGCCTCCCCACGCGACTGCTGGGAGTTGATGAACCGCGCCAGTTCTATGGCCGTGTCCGGGCCGATCCCGGTGTCGTCGTCCATATGGAGAACCCAGACATCGTCACGGGCCTCGCCCTCAATGTAGCGGACCGCCTCGGCGTAGTGGTTGGCCCGAGCCTTGAACCGGGTGCGCCTGGGGGTGCGGTAATCGTGGGGAACTGTGCCGACCCGGATCAACGGGTTCGTCATCGCCAGCGCGGCGATCTCATCGGCAGTCTGGCAGTTCTCTTCAATGATGAGATCGATGCGAAGCTGCGCGAAGTAGCGTGGCAGGTACCGGCAGTATGAGCCAACGACTCGCTCCAGCGCTGGGTACGTGTCCCGTCGGCCGATGGTCGGGACGACCACGATCAGCATGTCATCCACAGCCAGCGGATCTGATGCCGGACAGGTCGTGCGGCGCATTCGGCGAGCCGTGCGGAGACCGCCCGCAAATCCCAGCGCCGACGTGAGGACAGGGAGGGTCCACACCACGGAGGCGTACATGTCGGTCGCAGTGATGACCGTCGCGTTGGCCCAGGCCCACCATGCGCCCGCCAAGAACGCGGCGTAGACGAGCAGGAAGCACGCGAAACCCGGCGCGGGGAGGACCTGCGTGTAGGTGCGGATGGCTGTTTCGCTTCTCATTGTGCCCCCGGGAAACGAGACCCTGAGACCGATACTCTTACGGAGGCGATGGCTGCGTCCGCAGATACAACGGAAGACGATCCGGCGGACAGACGCCCGCCCCCGGCCGGAGCGGCTAGTGCAGCCCTACCATCGTCCAACCACTGAGATGACCCCCCTCTGAGCTTTAGCAGGCGCGTTTCCACAACGCCCAAACACAAGGTGAGCTACCCGCTCGAACAAAGCGTGAAACTGGTCTATACCACTCGGCCCAGCCGGGCGGGGCTCCGGGTAAGTTGCCAGGCCGGAATCGGGATAGCGGGATGTTCGCTAAGACTGCTTTCGCTCCCCAGCGCTCCGCCGCAGTATCTTAGGGAGTGTGGAGGGGTCAAGCCGCGGAGGAGATACGGCGACGGTCTACCGCCCCCGCCGGTTGTTCATTAGCTACGCACGCCGCGACGCTATCGCAGTCAACGATCTTCATCGTGATCTTGCGCGTGCCAGCCACGACGTGTGGTTCGACCGGAAGCTGGAGGGCGGGCAGCGATGGTGGGACGAGGTTCTCGAACAGATACGGACCTGTGAGCTCTTTGTGTTTGTGCTCAGCCCGGAATCGCTGAAATCGAAGGCATGTCGCGCCGAGCTGGCATATGCAGCAGTCCTTGAGCGGCCGATTCTGCCGGTGCTGGCCGGCATAGTGAACATGGACCTGGCGCCGGAACCAATCGGCGCCCTGAATGTTTTGGATTATCGAGAACGTACGCCCGAGAACGCGATCGACCTCCTGATGGCGGTCGCCGACGCGACGCCGGCCGGCATGCTGCCCGATCCGTTGCCGCCATCTCCACCGCCACCTATCACTAATCTCGGTCCCGTGCGAGAACGCTTGGCTGCCGACAGCCTGCCGCTACGGGACCAGGAGGATCTTGTTGCCGACCTAAGAAGGCACATCGACGATGTCGACCAGCACCCAACGGTAGCGGCGCTGCTGGAGCAGCTTCGAAGCCGTTCGGACATTGTTGAGGCCATCGGCCATGAGGTGGATGCCTTGCTGGGCCAGCTCCGGTTCCGGTCGAGCAAGTTGAGCTCACAGAGGGAGACGAGTTCGCGGGACCTGATCCGGTCGCTCGTGCCTCATCTACGCGATGGCCGGATAACCCCCATCACCGGAGTGGCGATGACAGACTCCCTGGTGGGGACGCGGAGGCAGATCGCGCAGGATTTTGCCCGGTCTTTCGAGTTTCCAATGGCCAGGCACCAGCAGGAGGACATGCCCCAGGTCGCACAGTTCGTGACCGTGATGACCAACGCGGAGACCTTGCGGTCAAGCCTCCGAGAACACCTCGCGATCCAATTGCAACGCCACCTCGCTGAGGAGCACGAGGCTGGGGGCCTCGCCGACCTGTTCGTCGTCACCTGGAGCCGCCAGCGATCCGGGGTCGAGTCGGACCCACACGCGGTACTGGCCAGGCTCCCCTGCCCAGTCTTCGTCACTGGTCACCCTGCAAGCCTGATGGGAGCGGCCTTGCGAGAGGCGGGGAAAGACCCGGTTGAGGAGGTGTGCCGCTGGCGGCCCGACGTCTATGACTGGCCTCGGTCGATCTTCGAGACCGAACCGGGCTACGTGCCAAGCGCCAACCGCCCGCTCGTCTTCCACGTATTCGGCCGTCTGGAGGTCCCGGACTCATTGGTGATCACGGAGGACGACTACATGGAGTTCATGATCCGTGCCACCGAGGACAAGTCGCTGATCCCGCCACCTGTCCGGGCTGCGCTCGCTGACTCCGCTCTCCTGCTCCTCGGGTTCAACCTCGAAGACTACGACGTGCGAGTGCTGCTTCGGACCCTGGTAGGTCAAGAAGGCGCCCAGCGGCTCTACCGGTACACCCACGTGGCAGCCCAGGTGGATCCGAGCGCCGATGTGTTGTCGCCGGATCGAGCACGACGCTACCTCGAGCGGTACTTCGGAAAGTTCCGGCAGCCGTCTATCGATATCTACTGGGGCACAGTCGACGAATTCGCTGCCGACCTTTCCGCGGTGCTGGGGACCGTACAATGACCAAGTCTGGCCCTGCCGCCAGCGATACGGCGCTTCGGCCGAACCCGTATCCTGGGCCGCGATCATTCCGTTACGGGGAGAGAATATACGGGCGGGACCGGGAGATTGACCAGCTCGCAGACGTCCTGATCGCGGAGCGGATTGTGCTGTTCTACTCGCCATCTGGGGCGGGCAAGACGTCGCTTCTCGAGGCCGGGCTGCGCCTTCGGCTCGAACAACGAGACTTCGTGGTCCTGCCGACTGTCCGGGTTGGCTACGTGGCCCCTCCTTCGCTCAACGG
>Ga0070713_100003483_pt1 | contig 10379 bp, 5 predicted proteins | sample LARL82metaG_FD_65465 | JGI IMG/M metagenome (GOLD analysis project Ga0070713, IMG submission 65465) | Corn, switchgrass and miscanthus rhizosphere microbial communities from Kellogg Biological Station, Michigan, USA - LAR L8-2 metaG | ecosystem: Host-associated > Plants > Roots > Rhizosphere ... | reverse complement strand
TTCCCCTGGTTACTAACCGGCCTCATCCCGTTTCGTGGCGCTTCCGAACGAGCCGACGCGGAGAGTATTGCAACGCAGGTGCCAAACCTCTCGGCGGATGAAGATGAAATTCAGCGGGGATTTGCCTGTGGCAGAACCGTAAAGTTGCTGAATACCCGGAGAGAAGACAAGACAGCAGGCGGCGGGGCACCTATTGTGAAACCGCGGATGCAACCGCTGAGCACACGCGTACCAGCGGTTGCGCAGTTAGCTTTTCCCCACACCGGAGGGGTAGGGGCGGGGAGTTCTTCAGTAACCCTCAAAATGCTTGCTAAGTGCGCTAAAATCCGAGCTAAACCAATGCTTTAGGCAATTGGGGTTTAGCTGGCGCCCGGCCGCAAGCCTTGCCCGGCAGAGGTAAATCTAAGGACTGGAGTCACTTACATGTGGAAACGCAAGGAAGAAGAGGAAGCAGAGGCAGCCGCCAGGGCGCAAAGCAGCTTTGGACCGGGCCGTCCTGAGTCGCCGCGCATGACCGCTCCGGTAAGCGGAACCGCCCACATCGGCCGCTCGGTGGCCATCAAGGGTGAGCTCTCCGGCAGCGAGGACCTGTACATAGACGGCCACGTGGAGGGCAACATCGAGTTGCCGGGAAGCAATTTGATGGTCGGTCCCAACGGGCGCGTGCGCGCCGGTATTCGCGCGCGGGGAGTGATCATTGAAGGCAAGGTGGATGGCGATATTGAAGCCACGGAGCGGGTCGAGCTCAGGAAGACCGCCGTGCTGATGGGCAGCATCGTCACCCAGCGCGTTTCCATCGAAGATGGAGCGTACTTCAAAGGCGGAGTGGACGTGAAACGGCAGGCGGCCCCGGCGCCGCAGCAGCAGCCGGCAGCTCTGCCACGGCCGGAAGTAAAGCGGGAAAGCGCCCCGGTGGCAGCTTCCGCTGCGGCACAGGCCGGTGGCACTGTCGCGCTGCCGAAACCGCCGCTGGCGGAACAAAAGAAATCCTGATTACTCCCCGCGCCTTAACGCGATACACTAGGGCTCAAATCGTACGCGCAAGCCGGTGACGGCCTTCCATGGGTTCTGTGGCGCAGAGTCTTCGAAAATTATTCCGCGGCGGCTCCAGCGCGGAGCCGGCTCAGACGCCAAAACCGCGCGCACAGACACGAGTTTCGCGCCGTTCCAGTGGGTTGGGAGAACTGACACGGGCCTTTGCAGGACGAGAGGGTCTGTGCGTCTTGGATATAGGTCCTACTTCCCCGGATAACATTCAGCACTTCACCGCACTCGGCTACAAGGTCTACAGCGAAGACGTGCTGCTGGCCTCCCGCGACCGGCAGTATGTTTCTAGTGATGCCGAAGGCAAGCAGGCGGTGGATGAGAAGCGGTTCTTGAGCGACAACCTTAACTACGAGCCGCAAACCTTTGATGCGGTGCTGTGCTGGGACATGGCCGACTACATGGAGGAACCGCTGGTGAAGCCGGTGGTGGCTCGTCTCTGGTCGGTGCTCAAGCCCGGGGGATTGGTCCTGGCCTTTTTTCACACCAAGGACGCGGGGCCGGACGCCCCCTTTTACCGCTACCACATTGCCGGCACCGACAATATTGAGCTGCAGCTGTTGAACGGCGGAAACGCCCGCAATGGCAGCACGCCGGGGTGGCGGCTGCAGCGCGTCTTCAATAACCGCCACATCGAAAACCTCTTCCGCGACTACGCCAATATCAAATTCTTCCTGGCTCGCGATAACGTGCGCGAAGTTATGGTCAAGCGCTAGGGAAGCTCTGATTAAGTTCATCTCTGTCATCCCGAGCGAAGCAGAATTGCCTCTTTATTAGGCAATTCTGCGGAGTCGAGAGCCTGCCCTGAGCTTGCCGAAGGGGACCTTGCGTTTCTTGTGTCGTACTTAATCAGAGTTTCCCTGGGGTTTTATCTCCAGTGGCGGGCATTCCTCCTAACAAAAAAGAGAGGCAGCATGGTGTCCGGAGCCAGCGAGCTTCGTCTAAGTAAGCTTCGGCAGGTGTTTTTACCGGGGGCCGGCCGGACCAAAATGGGCGCAGGCAGCGGCAGTGGCGCGGGCAAAAAGTTCCCTTCGCCTTGACTTTCTGAGACACTGGATAACGTCAAGGAATATGGCTGGTTGCCCGTCTAAGGGTAGCCGGCCTGGGCCAGAGCTTGAGTATGCAGAATCCAATCCGAGGAAGAAGGCTGACGCCGGCGGGCTGGGTCGCGGCCGCGCTGATCGTGTCGGCCGCAGGCCTGCTCTCGGGATGCAGCGAGGGGGATGTTGCCGCCTCCATGCAGGCGCCCCCGCCGCCGCAGGTGAAGGTGATGGCGGCGGAGCTGCGCACCGTGCAGGAAACCAGCGAGTACGTGGCCACCATCAAGTCGCGCAACTCGGCCACCATCCAGCCGCAGGTGGAAGGGCAGATCACGAAGATTTTTGTGCGCTCAGGCGAGCGGGTGCGCGCGGGCGCGCCGCTGCTGGAAATTGATCCCCTCAAGCAGCGGGCCACGGTGAACAGTTCCGAGGCTACCGAGCGCCAAAAGCAGGCCAACCTGGAATGGGCTAAGACCCAGTTGGAGCGCGCGAAGAAGCTGTACGCGGCGGGAGTTGTGAGCCGCCAGGACCTTGACCAGGCGCAGACCGGTTATGACGCGGCGCAGGCGGATTTGGCCTCGCTCAATGCGCAAGTCAAAGAGCAGCAGGTGCAGCTGCAGTATTACCGGGTCGTGGCGCCGAGCGACGGCATCGTAGGCGACATTCCGGTGCACGTGGGCGACCGGGTGACCAACTCAACCGTGCTGACCACGGTGGACCGCAACACTGATCTGGAGGCCTACATCCAGGTGCCGCTGGAGCGGGCCACGCAACTGCGGCTGGGCCTGCCGGTAGACATCGTGAGCGATACCGGAGCGGTGCTGGCGAAGTCGCGCATCACCTTCATCTCGCCGCAGGTGGATACCGGCATGCAGTCGGTGCTGGCGAAGGCGCTCATCGCTAACCCGCGGCGGGAAATTCGCTCGGCGCAATTTGTGCGGGCGCGGGTGGTGTGGAGTTCGCATCCGGGGCTCATGATTCCAGTCACTGCGGTGGTCCGCATTAGCGGACAATACTTCGCTTTTGTAGCGGAGCAGGGAAGTAAAGGATCGGTGGCGCGACAGACGCCGGTGCAGGTGGGCGACATTACCGACAGCAGTTACACCGTGCTGGGTGGTATCAAGCCCGGCGACCAGGTAATTATCTCCGGGACTCAGAGCCTGGCAGATGGAGCGCCGGTGAGCGTGGCGAATTAGGGCGGGTAGCCGGCGTCTCGCCTTCACAGGGACACCAGGAACTCGGTGGTGCGCGCGAGATGCTTCGGGGCTGAAGCCCCTGAGCATGACTCCCAGCTAACGTAGGGGCGAGCGGCGTGTTCGTTGATTTCTTCATAAGACGGCCGGTATTTGCCACGGTGTGCTCGCTGTTCATCGTGATCGCGGGCGCAGTGTGCATTCCTCTGCTGCCGGTGGCGCAGTACCCGCAACTGGCGCCGCCGCAGGTCACCGTGACCAGCGTATACACCGGCGCCAACGCGCAAACCGTGGAATCGGCGGTAACCACGCCGCTGGAGCAGGCAATCAACGGCGTCGAGGGCATGCGCTACATCACCTCGGCCAGCACCAACGATGGCGTCAGCCAGATCACCGTCACTTTCGATCTGTCGCGCAACCTGGACGTGGCCGCCGTGGACGTGCAGAACCGCATCTCCACGGTCACCGGGCGGCTGCCCACCGAAGTAAACACTACCGGCATCACCATCACCAAGAATTCCAGCGCCTTCGTGCTGGCGGCGGGTTTCTATTCCGACGACAACCGCTACAACAACGCCTTTATCAGCAACTACATTGACGTTTACGTCAAGGACGCGCTGAAGCGGATTCCAGGCGTTGGCGACGTGATGATTTTTGGCGAGCGCAAGTACGCCATGCGGTTGTGGCTGGACCCGGTGCGACTGGCCGCGCGCGGCCTGACCGCCAGCGACGTGGTGAATGCCTTGCGCGAGCAGAACGTGGAGATCGCCGCCGGGCAGGTGGGAGCGGAGCCGGCCCCGCCCAACCAGCTCTACCAGATCAGCGTGCGCGCCGTGGGCCGCCTGAGCGAAGCCTCAGAATTCAACAACATCATCCTGAAGACGGGCGCCGACGGCAGCCTTATCCGCCTGCGCGATGTGGGGCGCGCGGAGCTGGGCGCGGAAGCTTACAACAGCAACCTGGCTTATAACGGCTACGAGTCCATCGGCTTCGGCGTGATGCAGTTGCCCACTGCCAACGCCATTGACGTGGACCGCGCCACGCGCGCCGAGCTTGCGCGGCTGGCGAAGTTCTTTCCCCCGGGCCTGAAGTACGCGATTGCGTTCGACACCACCACGGTGGTCGGCGAATCCATCCGCGAAGTGCTTTACACCCTGCTGCTGGCCATCGGGCTGGTAGTGCTGGTGATGTTCTTCTTTCTGCAGGACTGGCGCAGCACCCTGATTCCAGCGGTAACTATTCCCGTGTCGCTGGTGGGCACCTTCGCCTTCATCAAGCTGCTCGGCTTCTCCATCAACACGCTCACGCTGTTCGGCATCACGCTGGCGACGGGGCTGGTGGTAGACGACGCCATCGTAGTGATCGAGAACGTGAAGCGGCATATGGGCGAGGAGCACATCAACTCGCACGTGGCCGCGTCGGAAGCCATGGGCGAAGTAACGGGCGCGGTGATTGCCACATCTCTGGTATTGGTTTCAGTGTTCGTGCCGGTGGCATTCTTCCCCGGCACCACCGGGCTGCTCTATAAGCAGTTTTCGCTGACCATCGCCTTCTCCATCATCCTTTCCGCGTTCAACTCGCTGACCTTTACGCCGGCGCTGTCGGCTCTGGTTTTGCGGGGCGAGACCACGAAAGGCCGCTTCTTCTCGGCGGTGGAGGCCGGTATACATGGAGCCACGAGCACTTACCGGCATGCTGCGCGGCGGGCGCTGCGTTTCCGCTGGGCCCTGCTAGTGCTGTTCTTCGCCGGCCTGGGGCTGACCTATTGGGTGTTCAAGAAAGTGCCCACGGGGTTCGTGCCCGACGAAGACCAGGGCTATTTCATGGTGACGGTGCAATCCCCGGAGGGAGCATCGCTGGCCTACACCTCGAAAATCATGGAGCAGGTGCAGGAGGTACTGGCGCGCAACAAGACTATCCAGGGCGTTTTCAGCGTGGCCGGCTTCAGTTTTGCGGGGGCCAGCCCCAATAACGGCATGGTTTTTGTCAACCTGGCGCCCATCGGCGAACGCACAGGTAAGGACCAGTCCGCGAATGCGGTCATTGCCAGCTTACGCGGGCCGCTGTCCGCGATTTCCGGCGCCATGGTCATACCATTCTCGCCGCCGCCCATCGAGGGTCTGAGCAACTTTGGCGGCTTCCAGTTCGAAGTGCAGGACGAGGGCGGAACCACGCTGCCGGCGCTTTACGAAGCCACTCAGAAGATTGTGCGGGAAGGCAATGGGCGCAAAGATTTGCAGGGTTTATTCAGCTCATTTACGGCTAACGACCCACAGTTTGTGGTCAACATTGACCGCGAGAAGGCCAAGAGCCTGGACTTGCCGCTCAGCCAGATCAGCGACGCGCTGCAGGTCTACATGGGCTCGGACTACGTCAACGACTTCAACTTCAATAACCGCAGCTACCGGGTGTATGTGCAGGCGGACAAGCAGTTCCGCACGCAGCCCCGCGACATCCGCCAATATTACGTGCGCTCCAACAAGGGCGTGATGATGCCGCTGGAAAACCTGGTCACGGTGAAGGAGACCACGGCGCCGCAGATCATCAGCCACTACAACCTGTTCCGCTCGGCCGAAATCGACGGGTCGCCCGCGCCCGGCTACAGTTCGGGCCAGGCCATCAACGCCATGGAGGACCTGGCGAAGAAGGTGCTGCCGGTGGGCATGGGCTATTCCTGGACCGGACTTTCGCTGGAAGAAATCAAGTCGGGCGGGCAGTCCATCCGCCTGTTTGGACTTGGATTGCTGTTCGTTTATTTGACGTTGGCAGCGCAGTACGAGAGCTTCACGCTTCCGTTCATCATCCTGCTGGGCGTGCCCATGGCCCTGCTGGGGGCGCTGGGAGCGCAGGGAATGCGCGGTCTGCTGAATGACGTGTACTGCCAGATCGGGCTGGTGATGCTGATCGGCCTGGCCAGCAAGAACGGCATTCTGATTGTGGAGTTCGCCGAGCAGTTGCGCCGGCGCGGGCTGTCTATTTCGGAAGCGGCAGTAGAGGCGGCCAGGATTCGCCTGCGGCCGATTTTGATGACTTCGTTTGCCTTCATTCTGGGCGTGCTGCCTCTGGTGTTCGCCTCCGGCGCCGGACAGGCCAGCCGCCATTCCGTGGGCACTACCGTGTTGGGCGGCATGGTGGTCTCCACCATCCTCAACCTGTTCTTCATTCCCGTCCTCTACGTGATTGTGAAAGGCCTGACCGCGCGAAAGGATAAAAGCGCGGGCGAGGTCACAGATATATCGCTCCACGAGCCGGCGGCTCATACGGCGGATTGACGGCACTAGTTATGGCGCGCTATCGGCCCGACGCCTTTCCTTCCCGCGCGGATTCCACCTCGCTGGCCAGCGAATCCACCAGCGCGGCTTCGTCGGAAATCACCTTGGCCACAATAGGAATGCCCGCATCCGCCTCCTGATATTTCCTCTCCTCCAGCGGTTCGCGGATGGCAGGCAGGGTTTTCACGCCGTAGCCGGTGTAAGCGCCGGGAGCATAAATCTGGTGCTTGAACCACGGGCGCTCGCGCAGCCCCTGCTCGTCGGTGAGCACACGTTCGCTGCGCAGCAGCTTGGCATTCAGGTCGGCTAACGTCGCCTGCGGCAGATGCAAGCCGCCGGCGGATGCCGCCACCAGCGCAGTCTGATAATGCTGAGCGCTGCGGGTAAGCGCCGCAATGGCATTATCCAGGGGTGCGAAATTCAGGTAGGGCACAGGCTTTAAAGCGGGCTCTGGCCCCAGCGGCTCCTGGGGATCGCTTATCGCCTGGTACATGCCTTCTTTCAGCTCTTGCTGCCGCTCCAGCGCCTCCTTCTGACGGTCAGCCAGCAGTTTCTCCAGTTCGCCGGCGTAGCGGTGAATCGTGTCGGCCATATCGCTGAATTCATAGGGCAGCAGATCGGAGTCAGCCAGGCGCATTACCGCGCTTCCGGCGGTTTGCGCCAAAGCCCGGCCATAAACGAACGTGGTGTCGGAAAAATGTGTGTACCAGTAGAAATCGTCGTAGATGGAGTGATAAATGCCGCCTTCATCCTCGCCGCCAAATCCCAGATTGACGGAAGCGATTCCCAGGTGATCGAGGAAGGGAGCGTAATCGGAGCCGTCGCCCAGCGCGCCGATGCGGTTGTCCGGGCGTTTGCGCACCTCTTCCCGCTCCTCCGGTTTGGCTTGCTCCTGTTGCTGCATGCGCCGCCGCTGCCACACCGAAAGAGGCGCCTTTTCCGGGTCGGAAATATCGTGGGTGACTGTATTGATAAAGTGCTCCAGGCTGTGCGAGCCGGAAACAAAGAAGAAGCCGCGCCCGTTGCTGTCGGAATTGATGTAAGCCACCGCGTGCTGCTTGAGTTCATCGCCGTGCTGTTCCGCCCATTCGGTTGAGCCCAGCAGGCCGGGCTCTTCGCCATCCCAGGAGGCGTACACAATGGTGCGCTTCGGCTTCCAGCCCTGCTTCAGCAGTTCGCCCAGGGCGCGGGCTTCCTCCAGTTCCGCTACCTGGCCGGAAATGGGGTCCTCGGCGCCGTTCACCCAGGCGTCATGATGGTTGCCGCGCAAAATCCACTGATCGGGATAAGCGGAGCCGGGTATTTTCGCAATCACGTCGTAGACCGGCTTAATATCCCAGTTCTGCTTCACGATGAGGTGCGCTTTGGCCGCGCCCGGCCCAATGTGATACGTGATGGGCAGGGAACCGCGCCATTCCTTGGGCGCCACACGCCCGGAAATGGCCGCCAGGAGCGGCTGCGCGTCGGCATAGGAAATGGGAAGCACGGGAATTTTGAGAATGGTTTGCGCATCCTTGATGGCCAGGCGCTTGGCCCCGGGCGCCGCGCCCACCCCGGGCGTGAGCGGGTCGCCGGGGTACTGCGTATCCATCACCGAGCCGCGCTGCACTCCCTCCGGCGGACGCAAGCCGCCCCTGGGGAAAACATCGCCAGCGGCGTAACCGTCCTGCTGCGGGTCGGAATAAATAATGCAGCCGACAGCCCCATGCTCCCAGGCGACTTTAGGCTTGATTCCGCGCCAGGAGCGCCCGTAGCGGGCAATCACGATGGCCCCTTTTACCGAAATGCCCATGCGGTCGAGCACTTCATAATCTTCGCGGAGGCCGTAATTGACGTAGACCAGGGGGCCGGTCACATCGCCATCGCCGGAGTAGGCGTTGTAGGTGGGCAACTGCTCGGATTGCTGGTTGGAAGTGGGGTCCACCGCGACCGGTGGCTCCTGCAGCTTGGCCGTGAAACGGGTGGGCGCGACCAGTTCCACCAGCCGCTCCTTGGGGGTAGGGAAGAGCACGTCGAAGGTTTCGATGTGGGCGTCCCAGCCCCACTGCTTGTAGCGGGCCAGCATCCACTCCGCATTCTGCTTGACATAAGGCGAGCCCACGTTGTGAGGATGCGCGCTCAGCAGTTGCATGGTGGAACGCAGCACGCCGGGGTCGGGAATAGCGCGGAACTTGCTCTCCCACTGCTGCTCGGCGCGCGCGTCTGCCGCGGTATAGCCATAAAGTGCCGGGGCAGGTTCGTTGGCGTTCGCGGCAAAAAGCAGAGTGGAACAAAGCACCAGAACGACCCAGCAGCGCCGTACAGGCATGCTTCTTCCTCCCATGAAAGCTGAACAAGAGCGGGATCATATCGTAGGCCGAGAGGAGTTCACAACCCAGGAGGGGCAATCTACTGGGGCACAAGAAGGCAGGCACGGCAGATGCAGATTGGTAGAGACGTTGCTTGCAACGTCTCCGGTGCTTGTTTTTCAGGTACCAGCTATCACCCTCCAGCAAGTCCGCATAGGCAGGGGCGCCCACTGCGGCAACTACACAAAAGTACCGTGAAGGTAACCAGTTTTCATCCTGGCCGCGCCGAAATCCCGGGAGGCTGACGCCGTGCCAGCGGCTCGCTGATTTGCCCCAATCTCCCGAGCCCTGCATAAGTTCCCATTCCGCCTGAGCTTGGCGACTACGATTACACCGGTCACCCGGCTGCTGTTGCGATCCAGGAACGAGTAATCATTCCTGCGATAACTGAAGGCACTGCCGCAGTATTACCAGCGCGAGATGCTCAATTGCGCAGGATTGCGTAGGCTGTGTCCCGTTTCGGGCATCGTGCCGGCCAAGTCAGGCACGGGAGGGGTTGCACATGTTGCATCGCTCGCAGTACCGGCGCACGACATGGATTGCGGTTTTGGTGTGCTTGCTTTTGGGGCAGGCGTATGGCATTAGCTTCAAGGCCTACGGGCCGCAGACGTTCCTGCGCAGCAAGGGTGCCCCATGGGCGCAGAGCGTGCAATTCTCAGTGAAGTACCCCAACACGCAATACACCCTTGTTGTGGTTAACGGAGGGAACGGGTACCGCGACGTGGAAAAAGCGGTCATCTGGCTCAACGGCCAGGTGGTCCTGCGCGAGCGAGATTTCGACGACCACCGGCGCGCTGTTTCCAAACCGGTGACTCTGCAGAGCTCGAACCAGCTCTCGGTGGAGCTGCGCGGCGAGCCGGGCGGCGCCATCACCGTAGAAATCCTAGGCGTGGATAACGACCCCCCGAGCATTACCGCTTCCGTTTCACCGCAGCCCAACGCGGCCGGCTGGAACAACACGCCGGTGACCGTGACTTTTTCCTGCAGCGACGCCTTTATGGACGTCACCTGCCCCGCGCCGGTCACGGTGGACACGCAGGGAGCCAACCAAACTGTGAGCGGCACGGCCGTGGACACAGCCGGCCTGACCGCTACCACTAGCGTGAATGTGAATCTTGACTTGACGCCGCCGGTGATCAGCGCCGTCGCCAGCCCCGCACCAAGTTCTTCCGGCTGGAACAACAGCAACGTGACGGTCAGCTTTTCCTGCAGCGATTCGCTCTCGGGCTTGGCGGTTTGCCCGTCGCCGGTGACCGTTGTGGCGCAGGGCGTGAGCCAGGTGAACGGCACCGCCGTGGATAAGGCCGGAAACTCCAGCCAGACCACTGCTTTCGTCAGCATTGATAGCGTGCCGCCGGCGGTTTCGATTTCTTCCCCCGTCAACGGCGCCACGGTTTCCAACAGCTTACTGTCTGTGAGTGGTTCAGTGAGCGACGCTTCTTCGGGCGTGGCTTCTGTGCTTTGCAATGGCGCTGCAGCTAC
>Ga0070713_100003482_pt1 | contig 10379 bp, 8 predicted proteins | sample LARL82metaG_FD_65465 | JGI IMG/M metagenome (GOLD analysis project Ga0070713, IMG submission 65465) | Corn, switchgrass and miscanthus rhizosphere microbial communities from Kellogg Biological Station, Michigan, USA - LAR L8-2 metaG | ecosystem: Host-associated > Plants > Roots > Rhizosphere ... | reverse complement strand
GGACGAACCGTGCGCGCCCGGCAATTCGTGGCCTCCACGCTCGACGTTCACCAGACCTTCGAAACACTGGTCGGACGCAAGCAGCTGCCGGCGGCATTCCTGAAAAAGCTCGACGCCTTCCAGTACACCGCGTGGAGCCTGTTCGGCCTGCATCTCGCACTCAACGAAAGCCCGCGCTTTGCCGCGGAAAAATTCGACCCCAACATCAACCGCGCGATGAAATGGAGCATCGGCGCCGAGACCATGGAAGACCTGTTCTCCGCGCATCAGGATGTGCAGGCCGGCCGCGTGCCCAAGCTTGTGCAGTTTGGCTCGGGTCCCTTGAGCCTGCTCGACCCATCACAAGCGCCACCCGGCAAGCACACGACCTATTGCTGGCATGTGATGCCGCTTGACCCCGATCTTGGCGGCAAAAGCTATGACAGTTTCAAGGAGGAATTCTCCGACAGGATCCTCGAGTGTTTCGCGCGCTACTGCCCGAACATGACGAGCAAGAATATCCTCGGCCGCTACGTCTACACCGGACGCGAATATGTGCAGGAGATGATCAATATGCGCGGCGGCGACATCTTCATGGGCGCCTTCAATGCCGAGCAGGTGATGTACAACCACTTCGGCTACCGCTCGCCAATACCTAATCTCTACAGCGCCGGTTCCGCCGGCCATCCCGGCGGGGCCATTTCCGGCGGCGCGGGCTATATCAGCGCCGGCGTGATCGCCAACGATCTCGGCCTGAAAAAGTGGTGGACGCCCTGGGATGCGCGCGTGGCGCTTGAACAATTGCCGCAGCTGGAACGAGGCGCGGCATGAATTTAAGCTCGTCATTCCGGGACGGCCCGAAAGGCCGGACCCGGAATCCATACTCCGCAGCGCTGGGGTTATGGATTCCGGGTTCGCTCGCAGAGCCTGTCATCGGGCCGCGCTTCGCGCGGACCCGTTGGCTGGCGCCCCGGAATGACGGCAAAAGAAAACGAGGCGCGGCATGACCGCCGATTTGCAGAACGTCGTGTTTCCCGGCCTCAAGGATCGCGTCGTTATTGTCACGGGCGCCGGGCAAGGCATCGGGCGCGTCTTCGCCAAGGCTTTTGCCGCGGCCGGGGCGCGCGCGGTGATTGCCGAACTCAATGAGAGTAAGGCTGCAGCGGTGTCCGAAGAAATCATGAAGGCCGGCGGCCAGGCGCTGGCCGTCACCACCGACGTCGCCGACGAGGCTTCGATCAAGGAAATGGTCGAGCTGGTTGACGACGAATACGGCCGGATCGACGTGCTGATCAACAATGCGGGGATTTTTTCCACGCTGGAAATGCGCCCATTCGATCAGATTCCGCTGGAGGAATGGGAGCGCGTGCTGCGCGTCAATCTCACGGGGCCATTTCTCTGCGCCCGTGCGGTACTGCCCGCCATGCGCCGTGCCAAATGGGGCCGTATCATCAATGTCGCGTCCGGCGCCGTGCGCCTTGGCCGGCCGAATTATCTGCATTACATCGCAACCAAATCCGCGCTCGCCGGCATGAGCCTGTCGATGGCGCGCGAACTGGGGGCCGACAACATCACCGTGAATGCCATATTGCCGGGTGCCACGTTTACGGAAATCGAGCGCAAGACCGTGACCCTGGCGCAAAAGGAACGGATCATCGCCATGCAATGTGTGCCGCGCGCCGAAGTGCCGGAAGATCTGGTCGGCGCCGCGCTGTTTCTCGCCTCGGAGGCGTCCGCCTTTGTCACCGGACAGAGCATCAATCTCGATGGCGGAGTGACGGGATCATGACGCCGACAGTTGCCATCATTGCGCCAGGCAATATGGGCGCCGGAGTCGCCGGCCGCCTGACAGAAAATAAAGTCACGGTGCTGACCTCGCTCGCGGGCCGCAGCGAAGAAAGCGCCAAGCGGGCGCGCGCGGCCGGCATGCAGCCGGTCGAAGAACGCGCGCTGATGGAAGCAGACCTCCTGATGTCGATCGTGCCGCCCGGCGACGCCCTGGGACTGGCGCAGCGCCTTGCCCCCGTGTTGACCGCCGCCAACAAGAAGCCCGTCTACGTCGAATGCAATGCCGTCAGTCCGCCGACGATGCTGAAGATCGCTGACGTCATCGCGACAACCGGGTGCCCCTTCGTCGGTGCCGGCATTATCGGCCCACCGCCAAAGCCCGGCAGCACAAACACGCGGATTTATGCGTCCGGACCGGCGGCCAAGGATCTTACCAAGCTCAATGATTATGGGCTGATCATACGCGTACTCGAAGGCCCGCTCACGGCCGCTTCGGCGCTGAAAATGTCCTATGCCGGGATCACCAAGGGCTTCACCGCACTCGGCGCCGGCATGATGCTGGCAGCCACGCGCGGCGGCTCGGCCGAGGCACTGAAAGCCGAACTTGCCGAAAGCCGCCCCGATCTGCTGCGCTATCTCTCGAACCAGGTCCCCAGCATGTACTCAAAAGCTTACCGCTGGGTGGCAGAGCTTGATGAGATCGCGAGCTTCGTTGGCGCCGACCATGCGGAAAACGAGATGCTGTCGGCGGCAGCGCGATTCTACGAGCGCATCGCCGAAGATGTCGACGGCGACAAGAAGGAAATTGGCGCGCTCGACAAATTTCTCGGCAAGTCATGAGTAAGTCATGACAACGCAATCCCCCATTCTCGTCGACAACAAACCCGGCTACCGCGTCATCACCTTGAACCGGCCGGACAAGCTCAACGCCTTCAACGACGCAATGCACGAAGCATTGCGCAAGGCGATCGAGGACGCAGAAGCGGATGAAAGCTGCCGTGCGCTGATGCTCACGGGCGCCGGCCGCGCCTTCTGCGCCGGCCAGGATCTGAGCGACCGCCTTGTGAAGCCCGGCGAAAAACCGGCGCCGCGCAATTCGCTGGAGCAGTATTACAACCCACTTATCCGAAAAATCAGGGATCTCCCCTTTCCGGTGATTGCGACCGTCAACGGCGTCGCCGCCGGCGCTGGCGCCAATATCGCGCTCGCATGCGACATCGTAATCGCCAGCCTCAAGGCGACTTTCGTCCAGTCGTTTGCCCGCATCGGTCTCGTTCCTGATTCCGGCGGAACATGGTTCCTGCCGCGGCTGGCGGGCGACGCACGCGCGCGCGGGCTCACTTTGCTCGCTCAGGATCTGACCGCCGAGAAAGCGGCGAACTGGGGCCTAATTTGGCGCGCAGTCGACGACGAGATCCTGATGCACGAGGCAACGCGTATCTGCGAGCATTTTGCGCAGGCGCCCACGCAAGGATTGGCGCTGATCAAGCGCGCCCTCAATGCGTCGGCAAACAACACGCTCGATGCCCAGCTCGATCTCGAACGAGATCTGCAGCGCGCCGCCCATCAGACTCCGGACTATGTCGAGGGCGTGCGGGCCTTCATGGAAAAGCGCAAGCCCAATTTTACCGGCCGCAAGACATGACAACCAAACAGCCGTTGAACGTTGGAATCGCAGGGCTCGGCGCGGTTGGCCTCGACGTGGCCAAGCGCCTGATCGCCGGCATTCCCGGGTTGAAGCTTGCCGCGGTTGCCGTGCGCGATGCCGACAAAGCGCGGCGCGCGTTACCGCAGGTTGGCGACAGCATCCCGGTGCGCAAGGCCACCGAGCTCGCCGATCAATGCGACATTGTGGTCGAGTGTCTGCCGCCGGCGCTGTTCCGTGAGGTTGCCATCAGCGTCATCGACAAGGGCCGCGTCTTCATGCCGCTTTCGGTGGCGCAATTGCTGGAGAACGGCGATCTGGTCGAACGCGCCAGGCTTAAAGGCGCGCGCATCCTGGTGCCGACCGGCGCGTTGATCGGGCTCGATGCGGTTCGCGCGGCGGCCGAGGGCACTATCCATTCGGTCAAGATGGTGACGCGCAAGCCGCCGGCCGGACTCGATGGCGCGCCTTATCTGCGCGACCAGGGAATTTCGGTGAGCGGCCTCAAGGCGCCGTTGAAAGTGTTTGACGGCAGCGCGCGCGAAGGGGCGCGCGGGTTTCCCACCAACGTCAACGTTGCGGCCGCATTGAGTCTTGCCGGTATCGGACCAGACCGCACCCAACTCGAAATCTGGGCCGATCCCACCGTCACGCGAAACACGCACACCATCACCGTGGATGCCGACACCGCGCGTTTCACCATGACGATCGAGAACATCCCCTCGGACAATCCGCGCACCGGCAAAAGCGTCGCGCCCTCCACCGTTGCCGCCCTCCGGGCCCTCGTGTCAGAGCTCAAGGTCGGCACCTGACGCGAAAGGCCACCGGCGTGGACGCGCGCGGTGGCCGTTCTTTGCATTGTGGAGCGCAGCCTTAGTTTTTCTTCGGCTCGGCGCTCTGCGGATTGGCCTTCAGGTAGTCCTGATAAGAACGGCCGGCGAAGTTGTTTGACTCCGGTTCGGCCTGAGCTTGTGCCGAACTGCCGTCAACCGGCGCACTCGCCATTTCCTTGGTGCACAGATCCTGGAACACAACGGTGCCTTCCGGCGTGTAGTTCTTGGTCAGGCAGGTGCAGGGGCCCGGTTCGACCGAGCGTACCGCATAGCCGACGGGACGCACATAAAGCCGGTCGTGCGCATAGCGGAAATGGAAGTTGTGATGCCAGTGGTTGTAGCCGATGTGATGGGGGTGACCGCCGCCCGGATGACCACCACCGGGATGACCGCCGCCGCTATGGGCGTTGGCTTGGCCGGACATAACCGCAGTGGTCGCGAGAGTAGCGATCGCGGCGAGGCTTAGAATGAGCTTACGGGACATGACGTTCTCCTGAAGTCGAAGTCGCTTCCCCGATAGCTTTTGGTCGCCGGGCCCGGCAAAAGGTTCAATGCAACCTGTAGGCGCTCAGAGGCGCAGAAAGATCTTGCGCCGATACATATAGCCGGCGAGCGCGACAGCCAGCAGAAGACCAACCACATGCGCCGCGAATAGGCCGGTGCCCGGTGTCACCGCGCGATCCAGCCAGGCCGACACGTCGCCCCCCACGAAGCGCAGCGCGAATGGCTCAAATCCGACGACACTATTGATGAAGTAAAGCGCAATGGCGTTGGCCCCGATCCATACGAATATCGTCGCCCAGGCCTTCCATCCCCACACATCGATCACCTGGTGCATGAGGCCCAGCACGATCGCACCGTATCCGCTGACAACCAGCACAAACGACGACGTCCAGATCGCCTTGATGATCGGAAATTGCAGGGCCCAGAGGTATCCAGCCGCAACCATCACAATCCCACCGCCGATCAGCCACAACGATCGTTGCGTTGGCGTTAAGCGGTCGTCCTTCAGCAAGAGGCCGGCCAGAACGCCGAACACACAGGTACCGATTGCAGGCAACGTGCTCAGAAGCCCTTCGGGATCGCGCGTTTTGTCCCACAGCCGTCCGGGCAGATAGTTTGCATCGATCCAGTTAGCGAGATTGGCGTCGGGGCCGAACGAACCGGCGCCGATGCCGGGCACGGGGACGAATGTCATCAAGGCCCAATAGCCGCCAAGCAGCACCACGACCGCGATCATCAGGCCGCGCCGGCCGAGATTGAGGAACAGGAACGACGCAAAAAGATAACAGACGGCAATGCGCTGCAACACACCGACATAACGAATATCGCTCCAGTGCTGAGCGACGCCGCCGTAAAAAATCACGCCCAGCAGATAGAGCAGCACAGCACGGCGCAGCACGTGCAAATGCGTCCTGGCCTTGCCATTGCGCTCGACTAGCCGCGGCAGAGCAAGAACAATCGAAACGCCGGTGACAAAAATGAACAGTGGAAAAATGAAATCATAGAAGCGAAAACCCTCCCACGCCGCATGACTCATCTGGGTTTTAAGGAAACTGCCAAACGCGCTGAGCTCTGGCCCCTTGTCGCGCAGCATCCGGTCCAGAACCCAGATCGCACCGTCGGCGCCAAGGATCCAGAATATATTAAACCCGCGCAGCGCATCGACCGATACGACGCGGCCGGCTTGAACGACAGGCGGCACTTCTGCATATCGCATCGGACGCCGATTGCGGTTGCGGACGTACTGACCGGACGAAAACGGGCCAGCGGGAAAATGGTTGCGAAAAACTAGCCGGTCGACGTGACGGGTTCTCGACCCGCGTGATTAGCACGGAAACAGGACACTGTAGCGAAGTAAAACGCTAGTGCCGGGTTGCCGCCATGGCCGTAACCGCGGAGTCGCAGCGCCCGGCCGGATCCTGGACGCGGAAATAGTTCCGCCCGACGAATGATTGATCGTAGTGGTGCCACGCGGTGCTGTGATCGAGAGCCTGAATGCCCGCCAGTGTCACCGCAAACACCGAGCTTTCCATATCGCGCTGCTGCGCGTCGAGGTTCTGCGGGAGCCGCGAACTGGCATAATCGACGTAATAAACCCGACGCACGCAGGAAAGGTCCTTCGCAGCATCAAGCGCGGCCTTCGCCGTCATCAAATGATCGGAATGGTCCTTCGAATTGATGCGCGTATCGGTTTCCGCAACATTGAGCTGGATGAGCGCAGTATGGCCACGCTCATAGGCGATGATTGCCTTCAGTGTGGCAACCAAATCGCTCCAGCCGTGATACGTCGCCGAGCCATCGACCGCCCGCAATACGCTATTCTCGCCACTCGACAGGCGCTTGAGTGATTCAAATCCAGTGTCGTAATAGCCGTCACCTGACCAATGACCGTCCGGCACGCGCAGAAAATAGCTGACGGTGTTTCGATAACTGACACGATAGATGTCATGGCCGTTGAATGACATCGGCGCTGCCAAGCGTTGCCCGGGCTCGGCGTCAGCGTCAGCCATGAAGCGGATCGCCGCCTCCGCACCATTCTCGCGCGCGAGATAGAAGGGATGCTTGCGGCCACCCAGCCCGATGCCGAGACCGGCATCACCGGCGGTCAGATGCACGAAGACAGTCTTGGCGGCGCCCCCCATGACGTCCTGAAACGCGGACGGATTCATGAACAGCTGCCAGTCGTCCTCGTGGGCCGCGAAATAGAATGAAACCTTGTCCGCGCGCTTGCCGTCTTCGGCCAATGCCGGCGCCCCTGCCAGCACAGCGCCAGCAAGACAGGCATTCACAATCCAGCGTGATATCAACATCCCCGGCCCCTTCGCAGCGCGTGATATTCGCCAAATAGGATACGAATGTGGGCCTTTCAATGAAAGTCCGGGAGGTACTTTTGTATAGCCGGCGCCGACCAAAGAGGTCGCGTTTGACAATCCAGAGGCGCTCTTTATCGTTTGCGTACAAATAATTAGCCCCTAATTGGGCCTTGGCCGCCGGAAGATCTGCCGCATGAAGCCCGCGCCCTTCATCCGTCACGTGCCGAAGACGCTCGACGAGGCGTTAAGGATTCTGGCCGATGTCGCGCCGCAGGACGGCCGCGTCCTGGCAGGCGGTCAAAGCCTTGTCCCGATCATGGCCTTTCGTTTGGCGAAGCCGGCGCACCTCGTCGACATCAACGAGGTAGCCGGTCTCGACAAGATCAGCAGCGACGGAAAGACGCTCTCTATCGGCGCCCGCGTTCGCCACGCGGCATTTCATAAATCGGTCGTCGCTAATCCGCTGGGCCAAATGCTCAGCGTGGTCGCGCGCCATATCGCGCACTATCCGATCCGCATGCGCGGCACGTTCTGCGGCAGCCTTGCCCATGCGGATCCCGCTTCGGAGTGGTGCCTGGTCGCGGCCACGCTCGATGCCACTGTCATTGCCAAGAGCGCGCGCGGCGAGCGCCAGATTGCCGCGAAAGATTTTTTTGCGGGAATCATGTCGACCGCTCTCGCCGAAGACGAGTTACTCATCGAAGTGCGGTTGCCATTGCTCTCCGACGATACCAAATTTGGTTTCAACGAATTCAGCCGCCGCGCCGGCGACTTCGCAATGAGCGCGGCGCTGGTCACCTATCGATTGCAAGGCGGCAAAATCACCGGCGCACGCGTCGGCGTTGGCGGCGCGGAAGCCTCGCCCCGTCGTATCGCGCCAGCGGAGGCCGCACTCAATGGGCAAACGCCCGGCGACGCCGCATACCGCGCAGCGGCCGATGCCGCCGCCAAGGCGATCGAACCGCTCGAGGATCACCAGACCAATGCAGAATACCGGCGCGATCTCGTTCGCGCCGTCGTCCGCCGCGCGCTGGAGCACGCATCGTCATGAGCGCGCATGGCACCAAAGGTTCCGGAATGACTTGGGTCGGGCGCGCGATCCGGCGGCTGGAAGATCCGGCGCTGATTTCAGGTCAGGGGCATTTCACCGCTGATCTTCCTGCCGCACATTGGGTGCGGTTCGTGCGCAGCCCGGTTGCCGCCGGGACGATTGGGAGCATCAACGCGCCGAAAGGCGCAATGGTCGTTACGGCCGCCGAACTCAAGGGCGTGAAGAAAATCACGCCGATGCTGCACAAGTTCAACTACAAGCCGGTCGGCCAGCCGGCATTGGCCGACGGGGTCGTTCGTTTTACGGGCGAACCTGTCGCCGCCGTCGTGGCGGCAAGCAAAGAAGCGGCAGAAGACATCGCCGAGCTGGTCGAACTGTCGATCGAGGAAACTGATGCGGTAGCCGACGCGCGCCTGGCGCTTGCCACAGACGCGCCGCAGATCCACGCCGAAGCACCGGGCAATGTCATTCTCGAAGGGAAGATGAAGACCGCGGAGTTCGACGGGGTCTGGAAAAATGCGCACAAGCTGATCAAGATCGACGCGCGGTCGCGCCGCCAGAACGCAACCCCAATGGAAGCGCGCGGCGGACACGCCGTATATGATGTATCGACCGGTCGCGTGACGCTCACCTGCACGACACAGATGCCGCATCTCACCCGGACGGCGATATGCGACGTGCTCGGCTTTCCGGAATCCGACCTGCGCGTGATCGCGCCGGACGTCGGCGGCGGCTTCGGACAGAAGATGTCGCTCCCCGGCGAATATGTCGTGCTGGTGTGGCTGGCGCGCAAACTCAAAAACGCGGTGGCCTGGACCGAAGACCGGCGCGAAAATCTGATCGCCGGGTTTCATTCACGCGATCAATATATCACGCTCGAAGGGGCCTTCGACACCAACGCCAAACTGGTCGCGCTCAAAGCCGACATCATCTGCAATGTCGGCGCTTATTCGTGCTTCCCGACCACGTGCGGTGTCGAGCCGCTGATGGCAATGGCCGAAATGCCAGGACCCTACGACGTGCAGCAATATCAGTGCCTGGCGCGCGGCGTCATGACCAATACCTGCACGATGGCGCCCTATCGCGGGGTGTCGCGGCCCGTCATCACCTTCACGCTCGAGAGGCTGATGGACAAGGCGGCGCGCGCTTTCGCGCTCGATCCGGTCGACATCCGGCGCCGCAACCTGATCGATAAATTTCCTTACAAATCCGCCATGGGCCTCGAATACGACGAAGCCACCTACAAAGAAACGCTGGAAATGGCGGTCAAAGCGGTCGACATGCCCGCATTTCGCAAGCGGCAGAAAGAGGCACGCGCCAAGGGCCGCCATCTCGGTATCGGCATTGCAACGTTTTCCGAACGCACCGGTTATGGCAGCCCGGCCTTTGCCGCGCGCGGCATGGAAATAACACCCGGCTGGGAGACGGTGATCGTTACGGTCGATCCCTCCGGCTTCATCGAGGCGCGCATCGGATCATCGCCGCACGGACAAGGCCTGCGCACCACGCTTGCCCAGATCATTGCCGACGAGATCGGCGTTACTCCGGAGATGATCAAAGTCGTGCACGGCGATACCGACCGTGCTCCGTATGGCTGGGGAACCTTCGCCAGCCGGTCACTGGTGATTTCAGGCGGTGCAACGCTGATAGCGTCACGAAAAGTGCGCGCCAAGCTGATCAAGATTGCCAGTCATTTGCTGGAAGCGGCGCCAGACGACATCGTGCTCGCGGACGGCATGGCGAAAGTGGCAGGCACTGACCGCACGATTGCGATCGCCAAACTCGCACGCGAAGCCTATACGCAAACGCACCGCTTCAAGGGTGAAATCGAGCCGGGCCTGACGGAAACCGGCCACTACGATCCGCCCGGTACATTCTCCAACGCCTGCCACATTGCCATCGTCGAGGTGGATGTGGAGACGGGTCACGTAAAAGTTGAAAAATTCCTGGTGGCGGAAGACGCGGGCCGCATCATCAATCCGATGATTGCGGACGGCCAGGTTCACGGCGGAGTCGCACAGGGCATCGGGAACGCGCTACTCGAGGAGATCATCTACGATGACAATGGCGACATCCTCACCGCGACGCTGGCGGATTACCTGCCGCCGACCGCGCACGAGATTCCTGAGATCGAATTGCATCACATCGAGACGCCAAGCGTAAACTCGATCACCAAGGCCAAGGGCCTTGGTGAAGGGGGCTGTATCGGTGCGCCGGCCGCGGTGGTGAACGCGATCAATGATGCGCTCTCGCCTTTCGGCGTGGAA
>Ga0070713_100003481_pt1 | contig 10381 bp, 7 predicted proteins | sample LARL82metaG_FD_65465 | JGI IMG/M metagenome (GOLD analysis project Ga0070713, IMG submission 65465) | Corn, switchgrass and miscanthus rhizosphere microbial communities from Kellogg Biological Station, Michigan, USA - LAR L8-2 metaG | ecosystem: Host-associated > Plants > Roots > Rhizosphere ... | reverse complement strand
CGGCGACGAGCCTGTACGGGCCGGGCGCAGCGAACGGCGCGGTGGTAGTCACGACCACGAGGCCCCGCTTGAGTGTGGGCACACCGATCTGGTTCTTCAAGGGTCTCCCTCTGGCCGCGCCGCCCCGCCGCCCCTTGCTCATCATCGATGGAGTGCCCATCTCCGCCGATCTCCTCGCGAACACTGGCGTCTGCCTCGCCCAATAATTATCTCGAGTCGCACGCGGCGCATTTCTCGCAGGGAGTTGGGGCGACGGACGGAACTGTTCGCCGGCTCACGCTCGAGAGGGCGCTCATGACAACACGCTCGCTGCTCCACATTGCCCTATTCGTCGGCATTGCTGTCCCGCCGCTGCGTCAACTCCCGGCACAGATCACCCGCGACACGCTGGGGGCGGCGATCGCCCAGGATCTGCGCGACACGAATGTGTTCTCGCCGATTACGGGTGCGCGCGTGCCTGCTGCTGCGGTGAGAGTTGCCATAGAGACAATCACTGCCTCGAACCCGGACAGCCGCACGCTCGTGTCACGCGCCTTGGAGACGAGTGGAGTGAGCACTGAAGTGCTCGATCAGCTCCTCGCCTCGCTTCCGGAGCTGGGCGCCCAGCCGAACTCAATGCATGTTGTTGACGCACAAATTGCCTTCAATCGCTTCGTGAATTCGGCGAGCCCTCGTTTTCTGGTCGATCCGCCCGCGGAATTCCTGGCGCTACACGCGATCCTGCTTCGGGTTTCCGAGACTGTGCACCGTTGACACGGCGACTGGAGGGAACCGTCGCGCTGGTGACCGGCGCGTCGAGCGGTATTGGCGAGGCCACCGCGCGTGCACTCGCCGCCGAGGGAGCGGCAGTCGCGATCGCAGCGCGACGTACTGACCGCATCGAAGCGCTGGCTCGCGAGCTGAATGGAAAGAGCGGACGCGCCCTTGCGCTTACGACCGATGTCACGGTCGAGGCGCAGGCCCGCGACGCCGTCGAGCGGACGGTGCGCGAGCTTGGGCGCCTCGACATCGTCGTCAACAACGCCGGTGTCATGTTGCTCGGTCCCATCGAGAACGCGCCAATCGACGAGTGGGAGCGGATGGTGCACCTCAACGTGCTCGGCGTCTTGTATGTCGCACACGCCGCGCTGCCTCACCTCCTCCGCGCGGCGGAGCAAGGGCCGCGGCGCGTGGCGGACATCGTGAACATCAGCTCCGTGGCCGGACGCTCGGCTCGCTCCGGCGCTGGTGTGTACAATCTCACCAAGTTCGGCGTCGGTGCCTTCAGCGAGTCGCTTCGTCAGGAGCTCACGCGGCGGCATCTCCGGGTGTCGCTGGTCGAGCCAGGCGCGGTCGCGACCGAGCTCACCGAGCATCTCCGTCCCGAGATCCGACAGCAAATCGCTCCAATGTTCGCGAACACGGAGCCGCTCGAGGCCGAGGATATCGCCGAGGCGATCACCTTCATCGTCACACGGCCGCGGCGCATGGCAATCAACGAGGTCCTCGTTAGGCCCACAGAGCAGGAGCGCTGAGCCGCAACACCCGGCAAACGCGTGCGGGATCGAGTTCTAATGGCTTCAGCGGCCTCTCTCGGTTTATCACAAATGGAGGCTTAGCGGCGCGAAGAATTTGAGATTATCCCCAACCTTCTGCCGCTCCGGAGTATCCAATTCGTCGTCCGCCGGTCGGTTTGACGTTCGTCCCCCATCAAAGGCACATGACAGCTCCCGAGCTCCTCGCGGAACTGCGACAGGATCTTCGGTACGCCCTTCGCACCCTTCGTCGCGACAGGGCGTTCACGGCGTTCGCGGTAGCCATCATCGCCTTAGGGATCGGCGCGAGCACGACGGTGTTCAGTGTCGCCAGTGCGCTGCTCCTTCGGCCGCTGCCATTCGCCCATCCGGAGCAGCTCGTCTGGATTCAGAACGGCACCGACCCCGGTCTCTCCGCGCAGACGGCGCAGGTCGATCCGTATCTGTCGCTCGTACGGGACAATCATTCGTTCTCCGAGATCGGTGCCTACTTCGCGTTCTACGGCGTCGGCGACATGACGTTGAGCAGCGCGACAGACGCGATCCGCATCAGTGCCGTTCCCGTCTCGCAGAATTTCTTCCCCCTGCTCGGTGTTCGTCCGCTCCTCGGCCGAGGATTCACCGCCGAGGAGAGCGCGTGGAATGGTCCCAAGACCGCGCTCATCAGCTATTCGCTCTGGCAGCGTCGCTTTGCCAGCGATCCGAGCATCATCGGTCGGCCTATCACGCTGAATGGCACAGCGACGACCGTGATTGGTGTGATGCCGCCATCCTTCGATTTCGGCTCGATCTTCGCCCCGGGCGCCCGCATCGACGTCTTCACCGCATTTCCGCTCACCCCGGAGACCAATCGCTGGGGTAACACCCTGGCGGTAATCGGACGGTTGAAGCCCGGCGTCTCACTCGCTGCCGCGGCGGCGGAGCTGAAAGTCCTGCAGCCGCGCATCGCGGCCGAGAATCCAAATGTGAACACCTTCGCTCCACTGGCGACCTCGCTCGCCAACCACGTCAGTGGAAGAGCGCGGACCGGACTCATGATCCTCGCCTTCGGCATCGGGGTCGTGATGCTCATCGTGTGCGCGAATCTGTCCAATCTCCTGCTTGCGCGTGCGACGACGCGACAGAAGGAGATGGCGATTCGTGCCGCGTTAGGCGCCGGACGGGGGCGTCTCGTTGGTCAGATGCTGACGGAGAGTGTGACGCTGGCGCTGTGCGGTGCCGTGGTCGGCCTGCTCATCGCGACCATCGGTACGCGTTCGATCGCGCAAATGGACGCGGTCAGTCTGCCACTGCTCGGTCGTGTGGGAATCGATGGTACCGCGTTGGCGTTCACGGTCCTCCTGGCACTCCTTGCCGGGCTCGCATTCGGCATCGCGCCGGCGCTCCAGATCTCGGAAGGGCGTGTCCATGATACCTTGAAATCCTCCAGCCGCTCAGCGACGATGGGGAAGCACGGACAGTGGGTGCGGCAGTCGCTGGTGGTTTCCGAAATTGCCCTTGCCTGTGTGCTGCTCGTGGGTTCCGGCCTGTTGTTGCGGAGCTTCCGAAACGTGCTCGACGTGGACCTCGGGTTCCGGCCGGAGCACGTCGTCGCCGTGCGGGTCGATCCGGAGCAGCAAAGGGCTGCCTTTCGCTCTGGCGAGCAATTCATCTCCTACCTGAACGAGGTCTTGCGCTTGACGCGTGGGATTCCCGGCGTCACGGCAGCGACCATCGCTGATGGATTGCCGCTCGGCAGCAATCGCAGTTGGGGAATCAGGCCCGCGGGGCAGGAGTACGTGAAGGGAAAATGGGAGAGTGGGTTCATCCGTATCGCGACGGAAGGCTATGTGCCGGCGATGGGAATGCGCATCGTCGAAGGGCGAGACATCGCGCCGTCCGATGTCGACAAGGGTGAGAAGGTCGTCGTGATCAACGAGACGGCGGCGAAGACGCTCTGGCCCGGACAGGACGCGTTAGGCAAGATGCTCGCCGTCGGTGGCGCCGAGCACCGCGTGGTTGGCATCGTGGGCGACGTCAGGCACCTCTCGGTCGAGGAGAAGGCTGGCGACGAGGTGTATCTGCCGTTGCGCCAGGTCTTCGACTACTCATCGCTGACGCTCATCGTGCGCACGAGCCTCGAGCCGACGGCGCTCGCAAAGACTCTACGAGGCGCGCTCACGCCCATCGCACCGAATCTCGCCACGAACGAGATGCAGACGCTCGACCAGCTCGTCGACCGATCGGTCTCGCCGCGCCGCTTCTTCACGGCGCTGCTCGGCGCCTTTTCGGCATTCGCGCTCTGCCTGGCGTTGCTTGGCATCTACAGTGTCATCTCATATACCGTGAGCCATCGCACCCAGGAGATCGGTGTCCGCATCGCGCTTGGCGCGACAGCGCGACAGGTACAGGCGCGAATCATCCGCGAGACCGTGGAGCTCGCGATCGTCGGCATCGTGCTCGGAGCGGCGGGCGCGTGGATGACCGGTCGTGCGTTGAGTGGATTCTTATTTGGTGTCTCCGCTGGGGATCCGTTGACGTACGTCGCGATGGTCGCGATCCTGTCGATAGTCGCGATTGTGAGCGGCTACCTCCCAGCGCGCCGGGCGTCGCGGATAGATCCTATTGTGGCGCTCCGGGAAAGCTGAGGGGTTAGGCGCTCTGAGCCCGACCGGTGTGCCGTCGTCAAGAATCCGGGCTCGTGGTGCAAGGAGTCATCTCAGTCGCGGAGCAGACCCGCGAAGTGTCCGCGCCCTGTCCGGCCGTTTCCGCGTTTGTTGACGGTTGATGGCGCCTAACGTGGAGCTATCGATGGTCTGATCGACACTGCTCCTCAGAATGAAAGGCTCTTTAGTACGCGCTCAACCTCCGAAAGCGTTGCCTCGATCTCGATCGGCCGGTTCGCATCCGCGGGCGCCGGATCGGTCTCACGATGGTATTGAAGTAGAACGCCCGGATCCTTGAGCACGTGACCCGTCAGCACCGCGACGACCACATCGTCAGGGCGAATGACTCCGCGCGACACCAGCTCGCGCACGCCGGCGATACTCGCCGCGCTGGCGGGCTCGCAGCCCACGCCCGATGCATCCACCACCGCCTTCGCGTGAAGAATCGCCGCGTCGGACACGTCGAGGACCACTCCATTCGTCTCGCGAATGACGCGCACGGCGCGGGTGTAAGATGCCGGGTCGCCGATGCGGATCGCGGTGGCGACCGTCTCGGCGCGTACCTTATGCCTGACGCGAAAGCCCTCGCGGTAACTCGCGGCGAACGGTGCGGCCCCCGAGGCCTGCACGGCGGCAAGTCGCGGCAGGCGGTCGATGAGCCCGAGCTCGAGCGCCTCGTGCAACGCCGCGCCGAATGCCGAGGTGTTACCGAGGTTGCCGGCGGGCAGGGCGATCCAGTCGGGAGCGCGCCAGGCAAGTTGTTGAAGTATCTCGAAGACGATCGTCTTCTGTCCCGCGATGCGGTACGGGCTGATCGAGTTCGCGAGGTAGACGCCCAGCTGGTCAGCTGCTTCGTCGACGAGCCGGAGGCAATCGTCGAAGTCGCCGCGAACGAGCAGCGTGCGTGCGCCGTAGGCGAGTGATTGGGCGAGCTTGCCTAACGATACCTGTCCATTCGGCACCAGCACCAGGGCAGGGAGGCCCGCGTGAGCGGCATAGGCGGCAAGCGATGCCGCGGTGTTGCCGGTGGACGCGCAGGCGACCGCGGTCGCGCCGACTCGACATGCTTGCGTCACAGCGACGGTCATGCCGCGGTCCTTGAACGACCCCGTCGGATTAACGCCCTCGTGTTTCATGAGCACTGCATCGACGCCGCACCATCGCCCCACCGCCGCTCGCCGCAGCAGCGGCGTGTTTCCCTCGGGATGCGAAATGATCTCGCTCGCTGCCGCGTCCGGCAGTACGAGCTCGCGATATCGCCACACGCCCGAGGCATCCGGTGAGACTCGTGCGTCCCGGAGCGGGTCGCAGCTTGCTCCGGCGTTCCGGCGCGTGTCGAAGCGCTCTCGCAAGGCGGCGCTCCGTTCGCCGGGCGCATCGTAGACGAGAGTGAGAAGACCGCCGCAGCGGCTGCATCTGGTGATCGTTTGCAAATCGCCGAACTCGGCACCGCACTCGTCGCAGCGCTGGTGGGTGCCGTGCCTTGGCGGCGACGTCAACGGGACCCCGCGAGCTTGAGCACGTCGTTCAGAACACCGGCGGCCGTCACCCCCACGCCCGCACCGGGGCCCGTGATGACGATGGGGTTGGTGCGATATCGTGCCGTCGTAATGGCGAACTGATTGTCCGTTCCCGTCAACGTGGCAAAGGAGCTGCCGAGTGGCACGCCGACAAGGCCGACGTGCACGTTGCCCGGGCCGACGGTCGCCCGGTAGCGAAGCACCGTCTCCTTCGTGCGTGCGTGCTCCACACGCTCACGCCACGCCGCGTCCATCTCTTCCAACCGCGACAGAAAGTCGTGCGCGTCGAGCTCCCGTAGATGAGCAGGTACTAAAGACTCGACCGCGACCGCCTCGAGATTACCCTCGAAGCCCAACAAGCGCGCGAGGATGAGCGCCTTGCGCGCGACGTCCATCCCCGAGAGGTCTTCGCGCGGGTCCGGCTCGGTGTAGCCGAGGCTCATCGCGGCACGAAGCGCCGTGGAGAAGGACGACCCACGTCCCAGCTCGCCGAAGAGATAGCCCAGCGTCCCCGAGGGACAGCCTTCGATACGGAGGATTTCGTCGCCGGATTCCTGGAGCTTCTTGATCGTATCGATGATCGGCAGGCCGGCGCCGACGGTCGCCTCGTGCAGCAGACGCCTCCCGCGAGCCGCAGCGGAACGTGCCAGCCCTCCTTTCGCGCCAGTCGGCGAGGCGAGCGGCCTCTTGTTGGCGAGTACGATGTCCATGCCGGTCACCAGTGCGGTCTCGATGATGTCGCCCGTGTCCCCGGCGGTGACATCCACGAGAATCGGCCTCGTCAGCGCGTGCTGCGCGACATCAGCCAGTGCGTCCTTCGCGGTCGCGCGTTTGCCGTTAGGCACCTCGGCGAGCGAGCGACCTGCCTGTTTCGCTTCGATGAGAGTGTCCAGTCGGCGTTTGCCGAGGCCGCGCGGATCGAAAACGTATCCCGCGCTGTCGATGACGGCGACGACGCGTGCGCCGTGAGGCCCCTGTGCCTCCTTTGCCGTCGACAGTTGCGTCGAGAGCTCGCGACCGATGCGGCCGAAGCCGAGGATAACGACGTCCGCCTGACTCGACACGTCGGCGGCGCCTCCACCGATTTTGCTGAGGCGAAAGGCGTCGTGCACGGCACGCTGTACTCGGGCGGCGCTGCGCTCGTCCACGACAATCGAGATGTTGAGCTCCGACGCACCCTGTGCGATGGCGATGACGCTCGTCTTCGTGGATGCGATGGCCTCGAAGAGCCGCGCCGCAACGCCAATCGTGCCGGCCATGCCCAGGCCAACGACTGCAAGGATGGCCGTGCCGGCGCGGACGTCGATGCCCTCGACGAGCCCCTGGTCGAGCTGCTCGGCAAATGCGTCGCGGAGCGCCGCTTCCGCGTCGCGCGCAACCTTGCTGGGAACGGCAAGACAGATCGAGTGCTCCGACGATGCCTGCGATATCAGCGACACGGAGATGCCGACGCCGTGGAGTGCCTCGAACGCACGCGCGGCAATTCCGGGCACGCCGACCATGCCGTTCCCCGAAATGGTCACGAGGCTCTGAGCGCCAATCGTCGTCACTGCGCGAACGGGATGCCGCTTCTCCGCGGCGCGGTCGCGAACCATGGAGATCTCCGTGCCCGGCGCCTCGGGGTCGGAGAGCGGACGAATGAAGAGACGGGTCTTCTCGCTCAGGCCGAGCAGCGCGCGCGGATGCAGCACCTTGGCGCCGTAATATGCGAGCTCAGCGGCTTCGCGCATGTGGAGGCGTGGAATCAGCCGCGCGTCCGGCACTACGCGGGGATCAGCCGTGAGCACACCTGGCACGTCCTTCCAGAGCGAGACTGTCGCCGTGCCATTGCCTAACGAGCGAGCGAGCAGCGTCGCCGTGAGATCAGAGCCACCGCGGCCGAGCGTCATGATCGCGCCGCGTGGTCCGCTGGCGATGAAGCCCGGCACGACGGGAATGACGCCGCGCTGCATGCGGCCGACCACTTCGGAGCGTACGCCACGGGCAGTGTGCTCGAGGTCCGGCGCCGCATCGCCATGTCGGCCGGTGGCACGAATGACCCGCGTCGCGTCCACGTATTCTGCGCGCAGACCGCGCTGAAGGAGCGCGGTCGTAAAGAGGCGAGCAGCAAGGCGCTCGCCGCGTGCCACGATGCGATCGGTGGCGGCCGGCGTGAGCCGCTTTGGAGATGTGGCAACCCTCTGAGTAATGCTCGATAGCTCGGCGAGCTCGCGGTCGATCGCCTTTTGTAGTGTCTTCAGCTCGTCTGCGTCCGCTGTGAGCTCGCGCGCTGCATCGGAGTGCCGCTCACCAAGTGCCTCGATGGCTTGCTTCGACAGCGTCCGATCTCGCCGCGCAGCGGCCGCCGCGATCTCCAATAGGGCGTCGGTGACGCCGGCCATCGCTGACGCGACGACGACGACGCCGCGGCTCGGACCATTCGCGACGATAGCGACCGCGTGGCGGATCGCATCGGCGTTGTGGAGCGCAACACCGCCGAACTTGTGGACGACAGGATTCATCTCCACAAGATGTGGCCGCCAGCGCGTGCGCTCCAGTGATTGCCCAGCGGACTGCGGCCGCGAATCAGCCGCCCGATGTCGGGAGGAGTGCGAGGAATTTCTCGTCGGACGTCAAACGGACATCCATCGTCTGGCCCGCCTCGAGCGTAAATGGTCCCGTAGCCACGACGCGTCCATTCCCGAAGATCCGCGCCACGACGTTCACGCGATATGTGGCGCCGGTCGCCGTGCTTGGCACCCTCAGCACCTCCGTTCGTCCGGCGAACACCGTTCCGATGCGGATCGGATCGCCGCCCGATCCTATGGCGTAGACGTCGGCCTGATCGGTGGCATCGTTGTGAAATATGATCGCCGCGTCGCGCGGGCCGCCGTGCTTGAGTGGAGTGCACCCCGTCCATAGCGACGCGGCAAGGAGAGCGATGACGGTGCGGCGGACAGCGATGCGCATGAGGTCACCCTCCGACATTGGAGCTTTCCGGTTTATGCAGCTCAGGCACGGTCACGGTGCTATTGGTATACCGAGTTGGTCTTCTGCTGGCGACTGCCGCGCATTACCTTCGCCGCCCGAAAGCTAGCTCAATGTCGCACTCAACGGACCTCGAGGAGATCATCATGAGGACGAGCAGTCGTGCCGTCTTGGCAGGCTTCATTGCCATCAGCGCGATCCCCGTCGTCGCGCCTAACGCGGTGGCGCAGTCGAAGGAACCGTATCCCGGATTCGACGCGTACGTCTCGAAAGCCATGCAGACGTGGAAGATTCCAGGCCTGAGCATCGCCATCGTCCGCAACGACTCGGTGATCTACGCCAGAGGCTTTGGCGTTCTCGCCGCCCGCGGTTCCGCGCCAGTGAACGAAAAGACGCTCTTCGAGATCGGTTCGAGCTCGAAGGCATTCACGGCAACGCTCATCGCGATGCTCGTCAGCGATGGCAAGATGCACTGGGACGATCGCCTCACGACGTACCTGCCCGATTTCCGCATGTACGATCCCGTCGCCAACGGCGAGGTGACGATCCGGGACGCGCTTTCCCATCGCAGCGGCATCGCGCGCGGCGAACTTGCCTGGCTCGGCTCCGGCATCTCGCGTGACGAGGTGCTCCACCGTGTGCGCTTTGTCAAGCCCGAAGCGCCATTCCGGTCGCACTACTCCTATCAGAACATGATGTTTCTCGCGGCGGGACAGGCCGCGGGCAAGGCTGGCGGATCGACCTGGGATCAGCTGGTCCGCGAGCGGATCTTCCAGCCGTTAGGCATGACGTCGACGGTCACGACGTACCGGGGACTCACGAATACCAACATTGCGGCGCCGCACGGTATCGAGCACGACACGGATTACGTAAAACCGCCATTCGACGCCGACAACATCGCCCCTGCCGGTGCGATCATGTCGAGCGCGGCCGACATGGCGCAATGGCTTCGTTTCCAGCTCAACGACGGCGTTGTCGCCGGCAAGCGGCTGGTGAGCAGCGCCGCGCTCCGGGAGACTCACACTCCACAGATCCTCATGGGCAGCGGCGGTGGCCGCGGCGGCGCGACGGACTCGGTGAAGCGATTCAGCTCTTACGGAATGGGCTGGATGGTCGAGGACTATCGCAGCGCTCTTTCCTGGCAGCACGGTGGCAACACGCTCGGTATGACGGCGGCCGTCGGCATCCTTCCGGAGAAGAAGGTTGGCGTCGTCGTGTTGAGCAACATGCAGAGTGCGCAGCTGCCGGCGCTCCTCGAGCAGTATGTGTTCGACCGCGAGCTCGGTGCGCCGATGAAGGACTGGAGCGGCGAAGCCTATACCCGAATGCTCAATCAGCGAAAGCGAGCCGATTCTCTGCAGCAAGTGGAGCTCGCGGGTCACGCCGCGAGCGCGCAACCGCCCGTTCCTCTGTCGGCATTCGTCGGGGACTACGCCGACAGCCTCTACGGCGAGATGACGGTCTCGTTGAAGGACGGGCATCTCGAGCTCGCGCGCGGCGACATTCGCGGGCCGCTGGAATACTGGAACGCGACCAATTTCCGTTGGCACCTGCCACTCACGGCGCCTACTGGCCCAACGTATATAAAGTTTGAAATCACGCCCGAGAACACAGTCACGGGGCTGTATTTCGGCCTTGCCGGCGACGTGACGATGCTCGCGAAAAAGGGAGCCCGTGGCGGCCGCGGCGAACGCTAACAGCGAAGCGCGATGAGCCCGCTAAGATTAGCCCTGCT
>Ga0070713_100003480_pt1 | contig 10382 bp, 13 predicted proteins | sample LARL82metaG_FD_65465 | JGI IMG/M metagenome (GOLD analysis project Ga0070713, IMG submission 65465) | Corn, switchgrass and miscanthus rhizosphere microbial communities from Kellogg Biological Station, Michigan, USA - LAR L8-2 metaG | ecosystem: Host-associated > Plants > Roots > Rhizosphere ... | reverse complement strand
GGAGAGCGCGTCCATGCTCTGCGCCCGGGTGGTGCGCGGCATGAGTTCGACAGAATAGGCGCTCACACCGGTTTTCGCGATCTCTTGCACCGTCTCAGCCGAGGCTAGCGGACGCATGAATCCGATGAGGACCTGCCCTTTGCGCATGAGTTGGAGATCACTGGCGCCCGTCTTGTCATTTGCTCCATGACAGAGGACCTGAGCCACAATGTCGGACTGAGCAAAGACGGAATTGCGGTCGGAGAGGATTTTCGCGCCCTTGTCTTGATATTGCGCGTCCGGATAGCCTGCTCTTTCGCCTGCTCCCGACTCGAGCACAACCTCCAGACCGGCTTTGGCGAGCATAGGTACCACGGCTGGGGTGAGGGCAACGCGCCGCTCTCCTGGGTATATTTCCTTCGGAACTCCGACGATCACGAGGTATGTCCCTTCCCCGGAACATGAACGATTATGCTGCCGGTTGTAAGAAAGCGAGATTCTACCCGTTATCGAAAAACAAGGAAAGTGATCCTGATCACAGATGGCTGTGAGTCGGCAGAAATCATGGGATTTACAAGGGTTGCAGGAGGCGGTGCCGACAGGGAACGTTCCGGGCTACTTTTGAAAGTGCTGCAGGATCGCTTCGGCCTGGTTTTTGGTTACCACCGCTGAGAGTGCCGCCACATCCGCCTGCTTTACCGCCTGCAGGCTGCCGAAGTGTTCCAGCAAGCGGCGCGTGGTTCGCTCGCCAACACCGGGGATCTCGCGCAGTTCGGTTGCCCGGTCGCGAATCTGACGCCGCTTGCGGTGGAAGGTAACCGCAAATCTGTGGGCTTCATCCCGGATCAGCTGGACGAGGTGCAGCACGGGGTTGTGATGATCCAGCGCGATCGGATCGTCCTCTTGCCCGCATACGTAAATGATCTCTTCGCGTTTGGCGATGGAAGCTAGCGGCTGGTTGATGATTTGTAACGAAGCCAGAGCCTCAGCGGCGGCGTGCAGCTGGCCCAGTCCACCGTCGATCAGAATCAGGCTGGGCATTTCTTTCTTTTCATCCAGAATGCGCTTGTAACGTCGCGCAACTACTTCGCGCATTGAGGCAAAGTCGTCCACGCCTTCTACCGTCCGAATAATAAACTTGCGGTAGTCCGACTTCTTCATCTTGCCGTCTTCCCAGACCACCATGGACGCGACCGTCTCTGCGCCCTGAATGTGGGAGATGTCGAAACACTCAATCCGCTTGGGAGCGTCCGGCAGAGCCAACGCATCCTGCAGCGCCTCCTGGATTGCCTTCGCATTCGGCTTCATCACCCGGAAGCGCTGATCGTAGAGTTGCTTGGCATTGTTCGACGCGAGATCGATGAGGGATCGCTTGTCCCCGCGCTGCGGGATTTCGATATGTACCCGTGTGGCGCGACCGCCCGCGGCGGCGAGTTGTTCCGACAGCACCTCTTCCAGCATCTCCCGGTCTTCAAATTCCACTGGGACATAAATATTCCGCGGTACGTATGGCTGCCCAATATAAAGCTGGCTAAGAAATTGAGAGAAGAAACGTGCAGGATCGAAGCGCTCGGACTCAGTCGGGAGGGCACGAGTTTCACTCGTGGCGTTCTCTGATTTGGGGGAGCTTGCGGCACGGCTGGAAGCCGTGCCCTCCCGATCTTCGGCTACCGCCGGTTCGAACTCGGGCAAGTCCTCCCAGAAGAACTCTCGCCGGTCCAGCACTCTGCCGCCGCGCATATGAAACAAATTCACGGCGAGCATGCCGTTTTCGTAGTGATATCCGAACACATCAGCATCGTCGCCCTCAGCTGCGGCGATGCGCTGCTTTTCCTGCAATTGCTCGACGGTGGAAATCAGGTCGCGATACTTGGCTGCCCGTTCGAATTCCTGCGACTCCGCCGCGGTAGCCATGCGGTCGCGCAACGATTTTGAGAGCTCCCCCTGCTTCCCATCTAAAAACAACTTCACGTCGCGCACCGCTTCCTGATAGATCTCTGGCGTGGTCAGTCCTGCGACACACGGCCCCAGGCAGCGGCCAATGTAGAACTGCAGGCATGGCCGCGGATGGGCTCGGTTCAAATCGACATTGCACGAGGGCACCAGAAAGCTACGGTGGATCAGGTCCACGATGCGGTACGCCAAGTTGGCAGGGAAGTATGGCCCATAATAAATGCTGCCATCCTTCTTCAGCCGCCGTGTCACGTACACCCGCGGATAGCGCTCTCCCAGCGTGAGCTTCACATAGGGATAGGTTTTGTCGTCCCGCAGCAGAATGTTGAAACGCGGCTTCTTCTGCTTGATGAGGTGGTTCTCGAGCGCCAGCGCCTCCTTGTTGTTGGCGACGACGATATAGTCGACATCCACCGCCTCGCGCACCAGCGTGCCGGTCTTAGCGTCAGCCACCCGGCCTTCGTGGAAATAGGAGCTGACCCGGTGCCGCAGGCTCTTCGCCTTGCCAACGTAGATGACCTCTCCTTCGGCGTTCTTGTACAGGTACACGCCGGGCGAGGTAGGAATGGTGCGGATTTTCTGTTGCAGGTCCACGGGGAGCGTACTTCTATTTTAGAGGAAGGTACGACCCCAGGTGGTCGGCTGAAGTATAGGGTAAGAAGGAGATCGCTACCGGTGTGTCATTCTGAACCCGCATCCATAAAGCTCGGGCAGATATTTCGGGGCAGAGGGAAGCTGATTTCCTTCAATTTCCACGTAAGAACGGTGGCCCCGGCTATACTGCCGTGTGCCCGCCGCACCTTCATCGCGTCTTGGATACATTGACTGGCTGCGAGGCCTCGCTTGCGTCCTGATGTTCCAGACCCATTGCTACGACGCTTGGCTGGGCGGCAGCGCGCGCGACTCCAAGTTTGCCATGTGGTCGCATCTCGGCGGGACTTTCCCTGCGCCGCTGTTTCTTTTCCTGGCTGGCGTTTCCGTCGCCCTCATCACGGACAGAATGCGGCAGAAGGGCGCGTCAGCATCGCAAGTCGGAAGGAAGGTCATCTTCCGCGGGGTCGAAATCCTTGGCCTCGGCCTACTGTTTCGATTTCAAGAATATGCCATCTCGTGGGGCTGGGCGCCGTGGACTGACCTTTTCCGCGTTGACGTCCTGAACGTGATCGGCGTGTCGATCATGCTCATGGGCGCGATGTGCTGGATTGTGCTGGCGGCAGCCCCGGAGGGGCAAGCGATAGTAGCCCAGCGCTTCAGCGCTGGGAAGGCGCAGACAAACAACGTAAGTCCCGTAGGGGCGCCCGAGCGGGGTTGTCAATTGCTCGTCCTAAGCGCCGTCACCGCCACAATCGCCATCTCCGCACTCACTCCCCTCCTCTGGACCACATGGCGTCCGAGCTTCCTCCCTTGGGAGATCGAGAGCTACATCAACGGCGTTCACAACCTCGGCACGCCCCAGCCCTGGCTGTTTCCGATCTTTCCCTGGACTGGGTTCGCCTTCGCCGGCTTAGCGATGGGATTCGTTCTGACAGGCGGTTTCAGCCCAAAATCTGGAGGGTGGCTTTTCCTGTTAACTGGAACCGTCGGCCTCGCAATGGTTTACGCGGCGAAGTTCGGCGACTCCCTGCGATGGCAACTCTATCCCGTTTACGATTACTGGCACACCAGCCCGGCGTTCTTTGCAACGAGAGTCGGATTGCTTCTAATCCTCGTGCTCGCCGCGTATGCCTGGTGCCGCTGGGGACTGGGCCAGATTGGCTTCAGCCCGCTGATCCAGCTAGGGAAGACTTCGCTGCTGGTTTATTGGGTGCATATCGAACTGGTCTACGGCCGCTTCCACATTCTGCCGCCGCGCAGCCAGACGATTCTCGGCGGGTCGAAGGGACTTCTGATCATCTTCCTGTTGATGCTGGCACTGTCACTTGCGCGGACTACTTGGAAGAATCGTATGGCGGGAATCTCCTTATGGCGCAAGCTCTCGCGAGCCACGACCTAGCTGATTATTCAACCTTATCGAGCCGGTGCATTCCAGTTCTGCGTAGCGCAAACAGAATTCCCCAGGCCACAGCCGCGGCGACGTAGACAACGATGAAAGTCAGAATGAGCGGCGCCGCGGTTTCGGTTCGAAGCTGAGCGCCTGTACGATCCGCCTGTATGTGTTGCGCCTTTTCTATCGCAAACGTGACCGCCGCCAAAATCACGCACATCAGAGCAACTGTTGAGCGTGGAAAACGAAATTGACGATGCATGTTGAACCTCCGAAATGGTGTCCAGTCATTGACGGGCACATAACCCAAATGGGACCGCGCTGCTCCGGATAAGAGCCCGCCTGTCTCGCGTGCGTAGAAGAAACCACGCCTCAGGAGTGACTGCTCGCGCATGTCTTGCCTGGCCTGGACGAAAACGGACGTCATCTCCGGCCCGAACTCGTGCCGATATGCCGCCGGATAGAGATATATCAAGCTTCGGTAGAGACGCAGCATTCAAGCCTCCTTCCGTGCGACGCGCAGGCCTGCCAGTCGCGTCAGATGGCGCATGCGATCGATCTCCGCCTGCAGGTTGTGGCGGCCCTTAGCCGTAAGCTTGTAGCTTCGTTTATCCCGAGAGGTGTCGTCGCCCTCGAAACGCTCAATCCATCCCTGCGCCAAGAGGCGCTGCAGCGCGCCGTAAAGAGTTCCGGTACTGAGCACAGCCCGGCCACCGCTCATGTGCTCGACATCTTTGAGGATTGAATATCCATGCCGGGGTTGCTCTGCCAAGCTCAGCAGGACGAGAAGAACGGGTTCGGTCAGCGGAAGCGATTCCATATAGCATTCAACGACATGTCGTATGACGCCATATTGCTCGCGAAAGTTGTCCGTGTCAAGAGAAAACTGCGTTTCCGTGTGAAGCCTCAGTGCGCCGGAGCAGGCTGGGGCTGGGTCTGCTGGTTTCCGAAGTCCACTTTTGGCACGGCTCGAGATCCCTCACTGGCCGCGAAATACGCGCTGTTCACTTTGAACCCCATGCCGGAAGCGAACATGCTGGCGGGGAACTGTTGCACGTAGGTGTTGTAGTCCTGCAGGGTGTCGTTGTAGCGCTTGCGTTCCACGGCGATCCGGTTTTCCGTGCCGGCAAGTTCGTCCTGCAAGCGCAGGAAGTTCTCACTCGATCTCAGTTGCGGATAATTCTCGGCCAAAGCCAGCAGTCGTCCGAGTGCGCCGTCCAATTGGCCGTTGGCGGCGATTTTGCCCTCGGGAGTTCCTGCCGACAGCAATTTCGATCTTGCTTCCGCAATCTCGCCAAACACCGCCTGCTCCTGCTTGGTGATTCCTTTCACTGTGCTGACCAGATTCGGGATCAGGTCAGCACGGCGTTGTAACACGACGTCCACTTGCGACCAGGTCGACTTCACGGCTTCGTTCTTCTGCACGAGCGTGTTCTTGACACTCACGTACATTCCCACGCCGATCAGCAGGATAAGAATGATCACGATTGCCACAACGCCAAGCTTCATGGGTTTCTCCTTTAGAACCTAAACACAAGCGAATCGATCGCAATTTTACTAAGCGTGTGCCCCGGGCATCGCATCCACGGCTGCCGCGACCGTGGTAATTGCGTCCAGATACTTTGCCGCCACTTCACTGGCCCGCAAGCGCCCGCGATCGCTCTGCTTTGCTCGCACGTCCATCAACTGCAAAAAAGGCAAGTCGTCAAAGCTCAACTTCTTGGAGAGCACGGCAACTGCTTCGCGAGAATGCTTGCGTTGCTGCTCGCCCATTTCGACCAGCACGTGCCGGAAGAGAGTAGTGAATGAGCTTAGCGAATGCAGCATGATTTCCCATAACTGCTTGTCATCACTCCCCGCCAGCATCAGGTGCTGCCTGAGTAAAAACAGCTTTTCGCGGATTTCATATTCCAGTTGCTCGCGATGGTGCGTCATCGGAACCTGTAAATCGCGCAGCGGATCCGAGCCACACAGAACGCGATAGCGCTGTTTCATGTCGCTGAACTCTATGGAGAATACGTCAGCGGAGGTAATTAGTTCCTGAGAAGTGAGCACCAGCGGCGGGTGGTGCCGCTTTCCCCGCCACCACGAGATCACGCTGGAGATCTTGTTCAGCGCAGGAAACGACGCGTCCCGCACCAGGCAAAGCAGGTTCAGATCGGAGTATTCGGGATGAAACTCGCCATCCGCTGCCGAGCCATAAAGCACGACGCTGACAAGGTTGTCTCCCGAGGCAGCCTTGATCTTCTCCACAAACTCCGACGTTAGTTTCTCGTGTGTCATACGTTTTCCTCAGAAGTGGCCGAATCCGCCGTAGAAATGCCCAGATCCGCCGAACGGTCCGTAACTCGGATATTGAAGGTACTGCTTGCGCGTTGGATCTCCATACCAGTAATCCTTTTCGCCGCCTCCGACGCTATTGGCGAAATAGAGAACTAACGACAGCACGGCAACAATAGCCCCAAGCAAGACAAATACCCAGATCGGTGCGTGATTCGCGAAAAGAGTCACACTCAAGTCGACCTGTATCAGCTCTGTATGAAGAATTCTCATTCGCTACTATCAGCCGCTTGCGCTACCAACTCCCTCCGGCTCCCCCGCCCCCAGTTGAGCCGCCGCCGAACCCGCCGAAGCCCCCGCCACTACCGCCGAAGCCTCCGCTACCCCACCCTCCACCGCCACCCCAACGTGGGCCGCCGCTGAACAACAGCCACCAAAACAGAACCTTGCGAAGGGGAGTGGCGAGCACTACGACCCCTATGATGATGATCCAGATAATCGTGCCGGCAGGTAATCCCGGTACGGGTGTTCGCTGAACTGGGACCTCGGCGCCCGCAAGTTGAACTCCCGCATCTTCAGCGATAACATTTGCCACTCGCAACGTCACGAGTTTTATTGCGCCGCTGTAGTCACCTTGTTTCAGCAGCGGGACCGCCTCGCGCCCGAAGCCGCCGACCTTGCCATCAGGAAGAATGGGCTCGAGCCCGTAACCTACCGTGGTGTAATACTTGCGATCCTTGACGGCGTACAGGATGAGTACGCCACGGTTTGTCGACTTACCTCCGACGCCCCACGCCTGATAGAGGGCGACCGAATAGTCGAAGACATCTTGGCCGTCGGTGGAGTTAACTGTGACCACCGAGATCTGTGCATGCGCCTTTTCGTCAATCTGCCTGCAAACGTTGTTTAGCGCATTCTCAGTCTGCGCACTCAGCACACGCGCGAAATCATTGACGTAGTTTGTCGGATGAAGTTGCGAGACCGGCTCGGAAAAAGCGAGCGGATGGAGGCAGAGAAGTAGAATGCCGACGACAATCAGCCCCAAACGCCGCATCGCGCTGATTGTACAGGAACAAGAAAACACAAATCGTCCCAGGGGGATCGACGAGAGTAGCCAGCACTTGAGTACTGGTTGCCCAACAGAATGGAACTGGGTGCCGTTGGCACGGCTGAGTTCAGTCGTCCCTACAGGACTTCTTCACCATCTGCATTGACCCGGCGTTGAAACGCCGGGCTATTGGCAGTTGTCCCTCCGGGACGGCGATCCAGCGAGTGCACGAACTCCACCGCCGCACGCTCGGCAAAGTTGCCATCATAACCATCGCGCTCGCCGATGTAGGAGCAATGGCCACCATCTTCGGTTTCGACAAAGCGGATGTTCGGATTCCCTGTGATTTTGGCGCGCGTCTCCGGCAGAATCCGAATGAACGGATCACTCTTCGCGTACAGAATGAATGCGGGTACCGCGATGCGATCGATCACATTCGCTGCTGCCGCGCGCGCGTAGTAATCCGCTGCTCCTGAGAAGCCGCAGTAGTACGCCGTGACTTTGTCATCGAAATCGCGCAGGCTCTTGATTCCGCGTAGTCGAGACAGATCGTATTTCCTCGGAAAGCATTGAGCCTTCGCTCGCATGCGGGCTTTCAATTTCAGGATGAAGTACTGCTCATAAAGACGGTTTACCGGCGCATGCAGCGCATCGGCCGACGCCGCTAGATCAACCGCAGGGCATACGGCGGCAACTCCGGCGAACTCGTCGGGTCCTGTAGCGCCCCACTCGCCTGCTGCTTTGAGCACAAGGTTCCCGCCCATCGAATACCCGACCAGTGCGAACTTGCGGATGCCATCCTGGCGTACAAGGTGGTGCGCAACAGCCATCACATCGCCGGACCTGCCAGAGTGGTAAAGGGTCGGCGCAAGGGAATCCGTGCCACCGCAGGTGCGTTGGTTCATCAAGACCACGTTCATGCCGGCGGCGACGCCCTTCTCGGCGATCCCCAGCATGTACTGTGAATCGCTGGAGCCTTCCAGCCCGTGCACCACGATAATGGTCATCGCGGCGCTTCGCTGTGGCTGCCAATAGCATTGGCAGAGAACCGGTACACCCGGCTCAACTTCTAGGAGACGCCGCTCCGCCGGCCCCAAATCGAATTTCCGCCGATGAAAGAAGGCGGCGAGAGTCTGCACATGTCCACCGCGAAGAAAGCGACGCGGCCGGAAATCCAGCTTTTCCCACGCAAAATGCTTGCCGGTGTCTCCCACACAGCGATTCTAAATGGCGACCACTACAGCTTCGTCCAAGGCACCCTAAGAGCAACCCTGTACCGCAACTTTCTATCTGATGTGCTCGGACTGTGAGTGAGGAGGACCGTGATGAGCATAAAGATTCCAAGTGTACTGACAATCGCCGCGCTGGCGGCAGCATGGGCTGTGGGCGTTCCTTCGAAGGCAGCGGCGGACGACCGCACAGAGTGCCAGAGGAAAGTCGAAAAGGCGCAGGACCACTATCGCCACGAGGCCCACGAGCACGGAAAGCATAGCCGGCAGGCCCAGAACGCGCGCGTCAAGCTGAACGAAACCTGGGACCGTTGCTGGACTAGCACTCATTCCTGGTACGATCCGCACCGGCATGAGTGGCGTACGGATCGTGACTGGGACCGCAATTACGATTGGGACCACGACGGCGACGATCGATAGCTCTGTTCGAAATGCGGGAAAACGCGGCCTTTGGGCCGCGTTTTTTCTTGGCAAAGCGCCGATGTTTTAGTGAAACGCTTCGGTTCGCCGATTGCCGGCAAAGCACTGATGCACGAACTTCGGCGTGAATCGTTGTTTCACATCTCCCGGAATATCGCCTTCTTTCAGCTCTTCGAACTTGAACTTGATGGTGCCGGCGGCTTCGCCTTCAGGATTCACTGTGCCGAGCAGATACCCGTAGACGTTGGTCTTCGCAGCTTTCGCATCGTGCTTATTCTCCGGTAACGGATAACGCTCGGCCCCTGCCGTTCCTACGATCCATCCCGGCAGCACCCCACCATTCGACTTCCAATAATCCGTGTTGTAGGTCCCATCCATGAAATAGTGCGAGTGGCTGGCCAGCACGTAGACGTTCTTATGAGAACTGTTCTGCAGATCAAGCAACAGCTTGTAGGCATGGTGTCCGCTTTCGGTGCCTGCCCGCGATTCGTTCATGCTGTGATTGATGGAAATGCTTTCGGGCAGTGCTTTGTGCATGCCGACCACGACCGCTCGCACGGAATCATCCTTCGCATCGCGTTCGAGAACTCCGGAGAACCATTTCATCTGATCAGCGTCAAATTGGTCCCCCGTGGCGTTGTCCATAGTGATGAAATCAATTCCGTCGCGCACCCAGTGGTAATAGGTCTTCGGCTCCGTGGCGGCCCGATCATCTTTCAGGCGCTGCTCGCGCAAGTCCGGCCGGTTTAGATAGTCGTGAAACTTGGCCAAGAACAAAGCCCGTGTCTTGGGAGAGTTCGTCTCGTGGTTGCCGATCCCGACATAAAAGGGCACGTCACCCCACGGTTTGATCTGGTTCTCGATAAAATCATCCCAGGCTTCTTTTTCATACACGGCCAGGTCGGTGGGCTTGCCCTGTTGAACACGTTGTTCAATGAAATCCTGGTCGGGGCCGGAGATCAGACGCAGGTCGCCCAGGTGCCAATAAAAAGATGCCTGATGTTTCAGTGCATCGGCCGCGATTGCAGGCATCACCACATCGCCGCAGTTGCGAGAGTCACCCGAGACCGCGAAGTACCAGGTTTGGCTTTGCTTGGTTTGACCTGCCAGGGATGGCACCCAACAGGCAAAAAACACAACCGCGATCCGTCCACTGATTCGGTGCATCGAACCTCCGAAAAGCTATTGTGACATGATTGACGACGGGCCTCGGCAAAACGGCAGAACATTGGATGCAGAACAAATCCTTGTAGCGATGTTCAAAAGCTCGCCAGCGGGTCGCGCCGAAATGGCGCCTCAAATTGTTTGCAAGTGGCTATTGAATGCTTCTGGTTGGTTGCATAGACTTCCGGTGCTGCCTTATGACGTACAAGTCTTGCGTAAGCTCACTGGCGATCCTCTTTTTGCTGGCGGCCGTTCCGGCGGGTTCAGCGGCTCCGAATTCGCCGACCCCGTTGTTGATCGAACTGTTTACCGCGGAAGGGTGTTC
>Ga0070713_100003479_pt1 | contig 10383 bp, 9 predicted proteins | sample LARL82metaG_FD_65465 | JGI IMG/M metagenome (GOLD analysis project Ga0070713, IMG submission 65465) | Corn, switchgrass and miscanthus rhizosphere microbial communities from Kellogg Biological Station, Michigan, USA - LAR L8-2 metaG | ecosystem: Host-associated > Plants > Roots > Rhizosphere ... | reverse complement strand
CGGCACTACGCAATGTCCGAGGAAGACTATGCCAAAGATCCGACCCGGAACCGACTGGCTGTTCTCCTGAGTCGAACCAACCACATGTCCTAGCACTTGGGGCAGATAACTTTGGCTATCAAATAACGTTTCGTTTTTTCATATGAACGACTGCTCCGCCTTCGTCGAAGCGAACTTCATCCATTAACGCTCTTATCACGTGGATGCCACGGCCGTGAATCGACCCGATGTTTTGTGGAGCTGTAGGGTCAGCGACATTATCAGTGTCAAATCCTTTTCCTTCGTCCTTCACCGCAATTGACACTTCGTCAGGCTCGCAGCGGCAGCTAACATGGACGTGTTTTCGACGATCTTCATGATTTCCGTGAAGGATAGCGTTTGCCAGGGCTTCCCGCAGCGCGATTTCAACGTCACTCACGCCTTCAGGCACACAGCCGCAATTTCTCAGCAAGAGCATAAGTTTGTCCACGAACGGAGAAATCGCAGTCACTTCGCTTGGCAAGGAGCACTCCAGAGCGATGTGCGGGCCCCGGTGATCATGCGCTATCGTCATTCAGAAACCGCCTTGGCGATTGAAATACCCCTCTCTATAACTGAGGCAATTGCGAAACATTCCATCCTCCGCCCATGGCTTTGATCAAGAGCACGCTCGCTTCGAGGCACCGTCTCAGGATGTCGATGTCGTACACCTTGCAACGGCGTTGCATCGTTCAGTGCCCGGCAGATTCTGATCTGGAGGCCACAGAAGGTGTCGTCGAATTCTGTGTCAGCTTAAGGTTCAGGGTGATGGTCGCGTGATTGCGGTCTGGGGTCACGGCCGGCTGGAAGCCGTAGTAAACCTCGCCCACCCCATTCGGAACCTCGGAATTGCTTACGGCCGCTATTTCGGTTCCCGAGCACTTCACACCGGAGTAGTCCTCGCCGACTGTCGTCGGTGGCACCTCACACTTCTTATCGTTCACCAGGACGGTCGGCCAGTCGTCAAGCGTCACCGCATCGACCAACGGCGGAAAGTCTTCGCGGATAACAGAGGTCGTGCCCGAAAAAAGCATCGTACCGTCCTGTGCCGCGAGATGGCGGGGATCGGCAAACGTCAAAGCGATTTGATGCGTATCAGTGTGGGCCACTGGATCACCGTACTGCGGTCCGGCGTAAGCTTCATTTGGGTCCGCCGTCACATTCCGCTCGATGCGAGTGACAGACAGATCGCCGGTCACTATCAGCTTCCCGTCGCTCGTCAGCACGGACCGCTTCGATGTAAAACTCATCTTCGCGTAGTCGGCACCTGCCTCATTGCCCGGGGTTATCTTCAGGTTGACGGATGGGTCGGTGAGATCATTCGAATCGAAAACGACATCACCGCTGACGCGAGCCAGGCCGGTCTCCAATGCATTCGACCCTGATCCCAATAACAAGCGCGCAATCGAAAGCTGCGGGTCCAGCCGCCAGGTTTCCTGGGCATGGGCGGGACTGGAAAAAAAGACTGCGAGTACGAGCAACCACGCCAGTGCCATGCTGACCTTGCCGGTTACCAAGTGAAGATTGCGTAATGCGTGCATTTTCATTGTCGTTCTCCTTGTGATCCTGTTTTGCACCTCGCCTTTCTTGCACCGCGAGTTGCGCTTCAGTTCGATCAGTTGACTTAAGAGACCGTTCGGTCGCATACAGTCGCTGCTGCGAAGCATACTTTGTTCGAGCCAGCCGCGATGCTTCGAAAGCATGGGCATGTGAACAGCTCAACCGGGGGGGCAACTTATGCGACCGATCGGTCCCTTATGTCATCAAAAGAGTTCAGTAGAGTGAGTACGGAGATGTAGGTATCGGACGATATCTTATGTGCTGGGCCTCAAAACATGGCTTTAGTCGATATCTCCAATTCAGCCGGAACACGATGGCCTTCGCTCTTATAGTCGCCTTCCGCTCCAGTATTAGGAAAAAACGGAAAGTGACGGCTTAGGCTTCACGGAGTTTCAATGAGCGATCAACGTGGTTTCATTTCAGCCGATCGGTTTCATCCCGATCCGCACACACAATCTCGGGCTGCGGAGCGTACCCTAAACGCTGCCATCGTCCATGCCGACATCAGCCGAAGCTACGAGGAATATCTGGAGATCTTCGACGAGTTTTATGCCGACGATTTCGAGGGAAGCAGCGATACCGCAGAACAGCCGATCCTCGGAAAGGCGGGCGTGCGGTCACTTGTTTTCGGCTTTTTGGTTCCACTTCATGCAATGGCCGAGGTCGGTGGTGTGTCAATATCCGTTCGACAAACGCCGATTCCTGGAGATGTTGTCGACGAGACCCATTCTGCGTGGACACTGGAGTTGGCCGGGGCGACAGGCAAAGTCTGCACTGTGAGCTGGCGCACCTTCAGGAAATGGAACGACTCTCGTGTAGTGCTGGAGCACCATTACGACCACCAGCAAAGCGGTGAGCCACTGAGCGACGGTGACCTTAGGTCCAATGTGCTTGAGCCTCCTACAGGTTTTCACAAGTCGTCGTGAATGTTAGCGGAACCAGACGTGGGCAGTCCAAAATGGCTGATTCCGGTCGCTAGCCGCATATCAAATGCGACCTGGGACCGGTCGGTCTCATCCAACTTGTATCCTGCGGTCAGTGACCGTATTATCACCGAGTTGACATTGCTAGGAGCAGAACGTGCGTAAAGGCGAGCAAACGCGACAAGAGATCATTCGTAAGGCAGCGCCGATCTTCAATCGAAGAGGATACGACGGCGCTGCACTTTCCGATCTCATGCGAGCCACCGGTCTCGAAAAAGGCGGGATTTACAGGCACTTTGAGAGCAAAGAAGAACTTGCGGGAGACGCCTTCGACCACGCGTGGAAAGTTGCAATGGATGCGCGCTTCGAAGCAACAGAGCAGATTCCGAATACCGTTGATCGTCTCAAACAAATCGTGCGGAATTTTCGGGACCGGCGTACAGGGCTGGTGCCGGGAGGCTGCCCGCTGCTGAACACGGCCATCGATTCCGACGATGGCAATCCTCGGTTACGAGCCAAAGCCCGCCAGGCTCTCAGTTCCTTGCTTGATCGTCTGCGATCAATTGCCGAGGAGGGGCGACGACTAGGCGAGGTGCGCGCCGATGTCAATTCGGAGAAATTGGCCACCTTGATTGCAAGTACGCTTGAAGGCAGCATAATGGTGAGCCGTCTGCAGAAGAAGGAAGAGCCTCGTGACCTTGCCGTCCATCATCTGGAGGAATATCTCGAAACCAAAGTTCGTGCGCGGAAATCGAAGGCCGGAGCTGAAAAGCCATGAGTACTCAAGAAATTCCCTCGCAAGCGGACTTCAGGGAACGCGCAAAGACGAACGACGTTCCCATCGCGCGGCTGATTGGATTTGAAGTGAAAGACATCGCCGACGGACGGGCGACGGTCGTCTTGGCAGCCGGACCACAGCATGCAAATCCCATGGGAACACTGCACGGCGGTGTTCTTTGCGATATTGCTGATGCCGCGATGGGCATGGCATTTGCCAGTACTCTCGCCCCAGAAGAATCCTTTACTACCGTGGAATTGAAAATCAATTTCTTTCGCCCGGTCTGGCAGGCACAACTCAAGGCGGAGGGAACGGTCGTGCGGCGCGGCCACACGATCGGCTACGTCGAGTGCACCATTACCGACGAGGAGAACCGATTGGTCGCGAAAGCGGCTTCAACGTGTATGGCACTTCGCGGCCAGAAGGCCGAAGGACGGTAATCCTTTTAAGTTGCCTCCTTCTTTAGCGTCTGCTCATAGAACAGCTCTCTCAGGCTAGCCCTCAATAATTTGTATCCCCTTCGTTCGAGCTCGCCAACAAATTTATCTTGCTTTCGATGCGACCGATCGGTCTCCTCCGTCATCTGATCGGGCTAAGAGGTAGGTTAAGGTCGAGAGAATTGAAAATGGCTCTGGCGCGGCATTTCATCTTCACCTGTGATTCGTGCGCGAAGAGGATTGCGACCGTGCCGTGACAGGGTCGCCAGGAGCGCATGGTTGTCGGAGAGAATTTCTCCTCTGATCGCGAAATGACGGTGGGTCCATTGATCTCAAGTTATGTGCGAAACGGTCAGTGAAAGGCGGGATATATGAAGCTTGCAAAAAGAACACTTTTCTTCCTCGCGGCTGCCACCGCGATGTTCCTTGTCACAGCGGCGAATTTTGGACGGCCGGCCCAGGCGAGAGCTCTGGTTCAAAACTCTAGAACGGGCGCCAGCGATACTACGGAAGGCAAAATAGCGCGGGCGATGTCCGCCGGACCTGATGATATTGCCAGATCAGCTCGAATCATTGACAACGATGCGGAGGGCAACACTGTAGTCCTGCGCGACGGCAGCAACGGTTTCACCTGTATGCCTGGAAACCCCAAGGTGATTGGGGAGCCGCCCATGTGTGTAGACGCTGCTTCGTTGCAGTGGTTCGCCGACGCCAAAGCCCATAAACCCAGGCCGACCAACACGGTCCCGGGTGTCACTTACATGCTCGCAGGCGCTACGCAGAGGAGCGATTCAGACCCCAACGACAAAACCAGTCCGGCAATCACCGTAGGGCCGCACTGGATGATCATGTGGCCGTTCGATCCGAAGACTACAGGACTGCCGACCGCGCATAAGCCGACTGGAGCCTACATCATGTGGGCCGGATCGCCCTACGCGCATGTGCACATCATGGGACGTCCATAAGACGATTCAGCACGTCGGGGCGTTCAATAGTCATGAATTGTGGTTGAAACAGATCGCCAGTTAAGCAGCGGGTTGTATTCGGGAAACTTTGACAGTCGGGTGCAATCGCGAAGGAATCGTATTTTCCACTTGATGGAGAAGGGCATATGAACGATCACGGCAAACAAAAATCCGTCAATTCGCGTCGTTCGTTCATTGTCGGGTTTGGCAGCGGACTGGCAGCCGCTGCTGCCCTCACAAACACAACGTTTGGCGGAGGTCTTGAACACGAAAGTCTGGTGGTTCCAGCCAGTCCATCGACGCCTCGGTACACGGAGCATAATATTCCGCGAGACGGCGTTTCCCTTCATGTAGAAGACCACGGCAGCGGTAAGCCGGTGCTCTTGCTACATGGGTGGCCGGACTCTACGTATCTTTGGCGCAACCAGATTCCATTCCTTCTCGCGAATGGCTTCCGCGCCATCGCACAGGACCAGCGTGGCTTCGGACGCTCCGATCGCCCGGAAGGAGTGGCCGCATATTCCCTGCAGAACGCGGTCGCCGATTTGGTCGGCATTCTGGACGCGCTAGATATCGACGCAGCCGACATTGTTGCTCACGACTGGGGAGCCGCTGTGGCATGGCTGACGGCTACTGCCCACCCGAATCGCGTTCGCAGGCTTGTCGTTCTCTCGGTGCCACATCCACTTGCGCCATATACGTTGCGGCAGCGGGAGATGGCCTGGTACATGCTGTTTTTCCAGTTCGAGGGAATTGCGGAGGCGTGGCTGCAACGCGACGACTGGGCGCTGTTCGGGGAAATGCTCCGAGGCAATGGCGATATCGATCGTTACATCGCAGATCTGTCCCGGCCAGATGCTCTAAAGGCATCGCTCAACTGGTACCGCGCGAACCTCTCGCCCCGCCTGCCGGAGCCGCCTCGCAAACTGCCGGCCGTAGAAGCTCCAACTCTCGGCATATGGTCTTCGAACGATCACTACCTCGACGGTGAACGCATGAAGATGTCGGGACAATTCGTGAAAGCACGGTGGCGCTACGAGCAGATTGATGGTGCCAGCCACTGGATTCCATTGGATGCGCCCGACCGGCTGAACCAACTCCTCATCGAGTGGCTGGGCTGAAGCGAGAAAACAATTGGCATCATGAATATTGCAACTATAAACGGCGCCAGACTTGGCTATTGGGAATCTGGTCGCGACCGCTTGATGGTCAAACCGTAATTTCATCGCAATGAAAGACAACGCATCGCTTGAGATGCAGAAAGTGAAATCAGATTCAAATGGCAAAAACATATAAAGCGGTCGAAGTTTCGGCGCCCGGCAGCCTTCGCGTTGTCGAACGAACAATTTCTGAACCCGGGCCGGGCCAGGTTCGGATTCGGGTGGAAGCGTGTGGAATCTGTCACACCGATGCGGCCACGGTCACTGGCGCTTATCCCGGCCTGACTCTGCCACGTGTTCCGGGACATGAAGTTGTCGGCCGCGTTGAAGCCCTGGGCAACGGAGTGTCCAGATGGAAAATCGGTCAACGGGTCGGTGTTGGCCTGATTGCCGGAGAAGATGGGGTGTGCGAACCGTGCCGGCGCGGAGACATCGTCAATTGTCAGAACCCTGTTGTATCGGGAGTAACCACGGATGGAGGGTATGCGGAAGTGATGATCGCCGAAGCGCGAGCCCTCGCTTCTGTTCCGGATGAGCTCAAGTCCGCTGAGGCCGCTCCTCTGCTCTGCGCGGGGATTACAACCTACAACGCGCTTCGCAACGCGGGCTTGCGCGGCGGAGATCTCGTCGCCGTGCAGGGTGTTGGTGGACTTGGGCATCTGGGCATCCAGTTTGCGCGGCATATGGGATTCCGTACTGTCGCAATCGGGCGTGGACGCGACAAGGAAAAGCTGGCGAAAGACTTGGGCGCACACGTCTACATCGATACCACCTCCGGGGATGCTGCTGTAGCGCTGCAACGTATGGGCGGGGCGAGAGCGATTCTTGCTACAGGAACCAGCGGTGATGCCATGGGAACACTTGTGTCCGGTCTTGCAGCCCGCGGCAAGCTCATCGTGGTCGGTGTACCGCAGGACGAGCTTAGGTTGAATGCGTTCCCGCTCGTCTTTGGAGGGCGCTCGATTTACGGGAGCCTGACGGGAACGCCTATTGATGGGGAGGATACCCTTGCCTTCAGTGTCCTGGAGAAAATCCGACCGATGATCGAGACAGTGCCTCTCGAACAGGCGGCGGATGCTTACGCTCGCATGATTCAAGGCAAGGCACGCTTCCGCATGGTGCTGGTTACCGGGCAATAGAGACTCTTTGGCCAATCAAGACCGGCGGGCTACGCCGTGTGAGGCCGTAAGGTCTCACACGGCCTCAAATAAGGCTGCAGATTTCAAGGCAACTTCGGCACACGAACTCGATTTCAGACACACCACGGCGCATCGTAGAGTTCCCTCTTGTCCCCGCCAGTCTGGGCTTTCAGCTCAAGGCAACGAAGCGACGATCTTGCGGTATTCCGCTTCGGTGAAGGCCTTCAGCGTGTGGGTCGTCACGTTGCCAAGAGCACCCGTTGATAGCAGGAATCGTGCCGCGGCCTCGTCATTCGGAAACTCCGAGACCAGCACAGCGTCATAATCCCCAATGGTCAAGTACCAGGTGTGGACCTTTCCTTGAGCGGCCTCGGCTGCCCTCTTGGCAGCGTCGAGTCGCGCCGGGCTTTCTTTGATTTTTGCGGCGCCCTGATGCGTGTAGCGAAGCAGTGATACGTAGTGTGGCATGCGGGTTCCCCCTAAACTGGGGACAATATGCCGCTGATGACGACGGAGTCAAGTTGAAGCTCGCAACGCGGCCTCGTTCAAGTCGGCCAGTCTTTATCAACGAACCTGCGGTGGCAGTCGGAGTTCTGGACGAGCGACGGGACTGGGCGCAGCCACGATTCCGGAAGCGAACCGCTCGTGGGGCCAAAATTGTCTAGGCGGGTTTTGGGCTTGGCCTTTCACTCTGAGGAAATGTCGGAGTAGAGGAGGAAACGTCTTCGTCCGCCCTAAGTTACAATTTCAACCGAACGACGAACTGCAAAGAGCCTATGCTCGATCCGATGGTTCGATCGCTGAGGCAAATCATGTTCAATCGACGAATCCTCATCGTCGCACCGATTGCTCTCACACTTTTTTCGTTTGCCTCCAAGAAAGAAAAAAAAGAAGAACCGCTCCTCCATTCCGTCGGCTTCAGCCTCCGCCAATTTGCCGTGCCCGAGGACTACAACTGGCGCGGCACGGACGATCACACGTTGAACGGCATCATCTGGTATCCCGCTGAAGACAGCGCTGGGGAAAAGGATCAATACATCGGCCCCCCCGCCGCGCCGTTGTTCTACGCCGGCCGCGCCGCCAAGGATGCTACGCTCGCCCCAGCATTCAGCAAATTTCCGCTGATTGCGCTCTCGCACGGCACCGGCGGCAGCGCCATGCAGATGGCATGGCTCGGCACCAATCTCGCCGCGCGCGGCTACATCGTGGTCGCCGTAAATCATCCCGGTAACAACGCCGTGACCGGGTACACAACCCAGGGCTTCGTCGAAGGCTGGGAGCGGGCAAAAGACATCAGTTGGGCCATCCGCGACATGCTTTCAGATCTCCGCTTGGGCGCCAAAATCGACCCTGATCGCATCGGCGCGGCCGGTTTCTCGTATGGCGGATACACCATGATGGAGCTCGCTGGCGGGCGTACTGATTTCAACCGGATTCTAGCTGGGTGCGACGAACAACAGGGAGCTTGCGATCCTCCCGAGATGCCGGATTTGATGGAGAAGTTTAAGGCCATCAAACAGCAACCGGACGTGCAACAGGCTTTGCAGCGCTCCGGCGATTCCTATCACGATCCGCGCATCCGAGCCGTCTTTGCAATAGCTCCTGCCGTCGCTCGCGCGTTCACGCCCGAAAGTTTGCAGAAGATCACGATCCCAGTGGAGATTGTCGCCAGTGCGGCCGATTCCATCGCTCCCTCGGCTCAAAATGCGGAGTTCTTCGCCGCGAACATCAAGGGCGCGAAACTGACAATCCTGCCCGGCGGTGTCGGCCATTACACGTTCCTCGACGTCGGCACCGATGCAGGAAAAAAGCAGCTTCCAAAATTTTTTGTGGATAACCCCGGCGTCGATCGCGAAGCCGTGCACAAGCAGGTCGCCGAAATGGCAGCCGAATTCTTCGAGAAAGAACTCGCGCCGCCCAACAAGAAGCGCTGATCGCAAGCCCGTGGTCTGTTGAGCGACGCCCGCTGGCTCTTTTCTAGGCTGTTCCTTCGAAAATTCTTGCGGCCGGAGAGTTATGCATTAGCACCTCCGACCTGTTCCGGGTTGCCAACAGGCTGTTGGTTTCCTCTTCTGAGTATTATCGGACCTCCTGCTCGACGTAGGTCAACGTCTTGTTCCAGAGCATCTTCCATTGATCCCGAGCCCATGGAATCCGGCGTCACTTGTTGCAGTGGGTTCTGGAGGAAAAAGGTATTCACGTTTTGGAAGATGTTCCGGACCGTCCTGTCGCCTACGGGCTCGCCTGTCCGTGCCGTTCGCACGCGGCCCTTCAGTTGGAGAATTTGGCTCTGCGCCACCAAATCGGAGTGCTCCAGCGGTTTTCGAGAGGCACGGTCCGATGCCTCCAAATGCCAGCACTTGCTGGCAAGTCTCATATCTGGCGCGCATGCGCGCGGCACTTAGCACGAACGTCTTATGACTGTCTTTCTATACATAAATTCGGCGGAAAATACGTCGCTAGGCTATCCGCACTAATCGGCCGCCATCTCCCGCATCTCCCGGTCTGGCTGAGTTGGCCCGGGTGTCATCGAGCCGCGTAGCTCCGCTTCCAGCGCCGCCAGCTGCGCGTCAATGTCCTCGTTTGCTTTGCGCTTGTGGATGACTTCTTCGCGATACCGCCGCAAAAAGTAATCGATAGTTTCGACGCGAATCTTGATTGAGCCTGACGGCTTATTCTCGTCGAGATCCTTGAAGCAGAAGTATGGCGTGCCGGACTGCTCGATGATCCCCTCGATCACGCCATAGATGGGTGCGTCGTGGCCGCACTTAAAGCTTGAAATCTCTAGCGCCACGAGATTTGGATGCCTCGCCGTGAACTTCGCCGCCCACACCTTGTGGTTTGTGCTGCACGAATATGAGTTCTTCCAGGCGTCCGTGATGTCGAGTGGATGACTGATTACGCCGGCGCGGACTTCTTCGCCAAACAGTCGCTCCAAAAGATCTTCATCGAGTGGTAGAGTATTCTGCGAGAAAATGGGATAACCCAGTTTCTGGAACTCTTCCATGATCTCGTGATTCAGTCCAGGATCATGGTGGTAAGGTCGGCCCAACATGACGATGCCGATACGGTCTTCGCGTTCCAACTGATCCATCACCTCGCGCGCGCGCCTACGGATGCTGCTCTCGTAGTCCTCCAGCGCCTTGTAGCCGACCTCGACCGCACGGTCGTTCTCTTCCTGCGAAAGTCCGAGAATGGGCTGCCATACCTGCAGCATCTGATGAGCGAACAGCTTCCGATCGGCAAAGTTCAGCACCGGATCCACATACTTGACGTTGTGCTCCGCGAAGACGTCGTTCTCCTTCGTGAACGCAGCTTTCACGGTCTCGGGCGTCGCAGTCACCGTCGGACACGCATTCGCGCCGACAATCTTCACCAGCGGCGAAGTCAAGACGTCGTACAT
>Ga0070713_100003477_pt1 | contig 10394 bp, 10 predicted proteins | sample LARL82metaG_FD_65465 | JGI IMG/M metagenome (GOLD analysis project Ga0070713, IMG submission 65465) | Corn, switchgrass and miscanthus rhizosphere microbial communities from Kellogg Biological Station, Michigan, USA - LAR L8-2 metaG | ecosystem: Host-associated > Plants > Roots > Rhizosphere ... | reverse complement strand
CGCAACCGACCAGCACATCTGGGCGCGAACTTACGACCGGGAACTGGGAGATGTTTTGCTCTTGCAGAGTGACATGGCGGGTTCAATCGCGCAGGAAATACGCGTGGAGATGAATGGAAATGCGCGGCCCCTCGCGGCACAGATTTCGCGTGTAGATCCGGAGGAGCAGGACCTGTATCTCCGCGGGCGATATCACCTGGGCAAAGGAAGTGAAGACGAGATCAACAAGGGGATCGAGTATTTCCGTCAGGGTATCGAGCACAGTCCCCGAGACGCGCGAAATTATGCCGCCCTGGCTGACTCGTACCTGGCATTGTCGGACTATTACGTGTCACCGGCAGCTACCCTGGAATTGGGAAAACAGGCGGCAATGAAGGCTTTGCAGCTGGACGACAATCTTGCAGAAACGCATGTCTCGCTTGGCGCAATTCGATTTTTGTATGACTGGGACTGGCCACAGGCAGAGAAGGAGTTCACGCAAGCAGTCAAGCTCAACCCAAACTCCTCGGATGCACACCTATGGCGCGGAGTGTTCCTCGCCCAGATGGGACGGAGTGAGGAAGGCATAACGGAGATCAAGATTGCCGAAAATCTTGATCCGCTCTCGCTGGCTGTTCATGTCAATGCGGGATGGGTTTATTACCTGGCGAGGCGAAACGACCAAGCTGTTCAGGAATGGCGAAAGATTCTGGATATCGATCCGCATTTCACGGTTACGCACTCATCTATCTGGATTGCATACGTAAAGCAGGCAGAAATGGGAACCGTACTTTCCCCGCCATCGTCGGGTGACGCTGATGCGCTGCAGCTAGCGGCAATTACGGGCCGTCAAGCAGTCAGCGGGAATCGAGCGGGAGCGGAACGCTTGCTTTCGAAATTAGATTCCATTTCCAAGCGTCACTACGTGTGCCCTTACGAAATGGCGACAGCCCACGCGATACTCGGAAACAAGGACAAGGCACTGGACTGGCTGAGCAGGGGTTTGAAGGAACGCTCGGCCTGCATGCCCGATTTAAAGGCTGACCCACGATTAGATTCGCTACGCAGCGACGCGAGATTTCAGGATTTTCTGAGGCGGGTTGGATTTCAAAAGTAGCGCACGCCGCAACCTGCTCCCAGGTCCCAGAATCGGGACCTGGGGCACCCGGCGCGAAAACCGCGCGCCTCTACCTCAGCGACTTGGGCTCAGACCTGTTTACGGGTGACTTGGTATTTAGTAGGGAATCCAATTCGCGGGCGCAGGCCGGGATGCCGACTTTGCCTTCGCGAATGATCTCTTTTGCGCTGAGTTTCCTGTGATAAAGGTTTTCGTTTGCGCCGCCGTCAGAGCGTAACGTTGAGCCCTCAAGAGAAACACCCGCAAACAGGCCTTTATTGCGCGAATACGAGAGGATTTCGGCGTTCATCACAATGTCTGTCGCGCCTTCCGCGGTTCGTCCCTTGGGGCCGGCTGCGGCCGAAGCATCTGCCCCGAGCTTAACTTTGCTGTACAGCAGCGATTCTGCCCCTTTGGTATTCATCACCAGGAGCACGAAGTCGGTCGCCTGGCCACCGAGCTGGAATCCGACGCTGACGCCTTCAAGGGCGTACATCGCGGGAGCACCCCATCTGCCTTGGTAATGCGCACCGCCCCGACACACCATCACGCCACGGCCATAGCTGCCGCCAACGACAAACGCACCCTTTTTCACGGAGGGCAAAATGATCACACACTCCGCCTTATTGAGCAGGTCTTTCGGAATGTCATCGGGAATGTTCAGGATTTCTTTCAGCACGGTTCCCGCCTCTTTGACGCGATCTTCTTCGCGCTCATCCGTGGCTGCGAAGGCGGCCGCCGCAGACATGAGAAAGACGACCAGCCACACTGTGAAATTTTTCATGGATTACCCTCCGAGGCAGAGTCAGGAATTGCCAACGCCAGTATGACCGATTGTAAAGCTTGCGTAGCGGGCAGTCAGGAATGACCTACAGAGGGAGTATCACCCTGCAGCTGTCGCCACGAGACTGAGCGGCGAAATCGTACCTGGCACGTAATGTAGAAATCGGAGGTCGGGTTGGAGGGGGTACCTTCTCACTTGCGGAATTCACTGAAGACGGAATCATGTTCATTTCGCTTGGCGTGGCAGGCGGCACAGGCGGCTTGGCGCTCTGCCGTTAACTTTCCATCAGCCGGGTTGCCACCTGGGAAACTCATAAATCTCCAGCCGGCTGTGGTGCGAAAGCGCTCGCTCTGCTTCACCATGACATCAATCCGGCGCGTTGGCCCCTCTATAGTGTTACCCGCAACCTCTTTGGTTTCGAGCAAGTCATAGACGATCGTTGCCCCATCAGGAAACTTGCCAGTCTCGTAGCCCTCGAGGGCTTTCTCGTTAGCGTAAATGTGGTGGATTCCCCCTTCGGTAGCAAAGGCGGCGCTCTGGGGCCCTACCAGGACACTCTTGACGTGGGCCCATTTGCGGAAGTCCCTGGGGAATGGAGCTGCATCGTCGAGTTGCGCGCGCAGGTAAAAACCTCCAGAGCAAACTGCGACGGCAACTAGCAAGATCATGCTTCTTTTCATGCGTCAACCTTCATCCAGAAAGCAGTCTCTGCCACGCATGACGGCTGTGAAAAGTAGATTTTGTCGATACGGTGAAATGCTCTGACGAACTGGTCAGATAAACGATCAGAACGGATCGTTCCCACTGCCAGTTTGCCGGTGAGACGAACGCGCAGACTGCGCAATATCGGTTGCGTAGAAAGTTCGGCAAGGAAAGACGACGTTACATTGCAGCGACGAAATCGGGAAGCATTTCGGGCGCACTCGCCCGCAAAAGCTGCGCCATCCGCGCCGCCATTCCGGTGTACATCGAGGCAACATGGAAAGCATTGGTGCGGACACTCTCGGTCGCCTGGTTGAAGGCATCGCGCGCAAGAACTCTCAAAGCTTCTGAGCGAATCTGCATGGCATCTCGGCGGAGCATTTCTAGAATCACATGGTCGCTTGAGTTGCTCATCTCGATGTTTCGTGCGACGTACTCAACCATCTCCAGCATCACACCCGCGTTCAGGTACATCGCGCGAATCCCACGGGTACCGTGCATGCGTTCCCAGGTCTCTTCCGGGGTGGTACTCAGCCCTTCCTGGGAAAGGAAATGAGCGCTCAATTCACGCCCGCTCCAGTCCATTTGTAGACGCGCCACCAGCGAATCCCAATTTTGCGCGTTGCGGCGGCGAAGACGAACTCTCCAGCGTGCGAGGTAGATGGCCACGGGAGCGATTGCAGCGATTTGGAATATCGGCACGTTCATAAAATCACCATCATCGGCAGCCGTTACTGAACTCCTAAGTATGGAACGGCAGTCCGGCTGGATAAATAGCACTTCCAGGCCGCCGATTGGTGCTTTTGGGGGTTCCGGGCGAATCGGCGTCCAACCCCGGAAGTGAGTACTGCGGATGAAAGTTCCAAAGGCAGCGAAAGCTGGTTGTCCTTGATTTGTCAGGCGATGGGGCGGATGAGGTTTCGTTCAGCGGCCATCTTGGTCGTCTTGATCGGCGTTGATGAAGACACGCCGATGGCGCGATGTAATGTAGAAATCGGAGGTCCAGCGATGGCGGAAAAACTGAAGATTGAATACATTGTGGAGCCGGATGGAGCGGCGCTGGCGCGCCGGACGGCCCAGCATTTTGTCGAGGTGGCGGAGCAGGCGGCGGCAAGGCAGGGACGGGTGCGGATTGCAATCAGCGGAGGCTCTTCGCCGAAGGCGGCGTTTCAGTTGCTGGCCGATCCCGCACAGCCGTGGCTCAAGCGGATGCCGTGGGACAAACTGGAACTTTATTGGGTGGATGAACGGACAGTGCCGCCGGATGACGCGGAGAGCAACTTCCGGATGACCCGTGAGGCGATGCTGGATCATGTCCCGCTGAAGCCGGAGCAGGTGCACCGGATGGAGGGCGAACTGGAGCCGGAGGTGGCGGCGGCGCGGTATGAGTCGATGCTGCGGAATACGTTTCGGCTGGAGGGTGCGGAAACTCCGCGGTTTGACCTGATTTCGCTGGGGATGGGCGATGACGGGCACACGGCATCAATCTTCCCGCATACCGAGGCGATCCATACGCTGGGGCGGCTGGTGACCGCAAACCAGGTTCCGCAGAAGGACACGTGGCGCATCACACTGACGTGGCCGGTGATCAACCAGGGAAGCTCAGTTTTCTTCCTGATTGGCGGGAAAAACAAGGCGGAACTGGTCAAGGAAGTCTTCACCGGGCCGCGCGATCCAGAGCGGCTCCCGAGCCAACTGATATGGCCTGCAAGCGGTATACTCACTCTGATCCTGGATAAGGATTCTGCTGCGCTGTTGCCCGCAACGGATGAGCGGAACCGTGGGGTTTTAGAGAGGGAACGATGATTCTGGCAGGGGATGTGGGCGGCACGAAGGTCCACCTGGCGTTGTTCGACTTTACCGAGGGAAAACTCAATCACACGCGGGATCAGCAGTATCCGGCGAAGGAGTATTCGGGACTCGAAGAGATCGTCAAGGAGTTTCTGGGCACTGATCATGTGAGTGCGGCCTGTTTCGGCGTGCCCGGGCCAGTCCGAGACGGTCGTTTGCGCCTGACGAATCTGCCGTGGACGCTGGACAGCCGGGAACTGGCGAAGAATCTCAGCATCGACCACGTCTTTTTGATCAACGACCTGGAAGCGAATGGATATGGCGTGGCCGAACTCGGACCGGGCCAGATCTATACGCTCAGCGAAGGCGATGCGAGCCAGATTGGCAACCGCGGGCTGATCGCAGCCGGAACGGGTCTGGGCGAAGGAATCCTGGCATGGAACGGGCGGATTCACGTGCCGTATCCATCAGAAGGCGGCCACACAGATTTTGGTCCGCGCAACGAGACCGAGATCGAACTCCTGCGGTTTCTGCAGCGGAAGTACAACGGGCGCATCAGCTATGAGCGCGTCGTGAGCGGCATGGGGCTGACAAATATCTATGAGTTTCTTCGCGACAGCCAGGGGATGGAAGAGCCGAAGTGGCTGGCGGAGAAGATTGCGGAAGCGCACGACCCGAATAGCGTAATCACGGAGATGGCGCTGTCGGCGAAGAGCGAGATCTGCGCGAAAGCGCTGGACATGATGGTCTCGATCTACGGCGCAGAGGCCGGAAACCTGGCGCTGAAAGTGCTGTCCGTGGGCGGATTGTATGTGGGCGGCGGCATTGCCCCGAAAATCCTGGAAAAGCTGAAGGACGGCACCTTCCTCAAGGCGTTTCAAGACAAGGGACGGTTGAGCCAGCTGCTGATCCATATGCCGGTGCGGGTGATTCTCGACAGCCGCGCGGCGTTATTGGGCGCGGGTGCATACGCCGAGGCGCGGGCAGCGGAGTTGAGCGGGGTTTCGCCGCGGGCGGCGTCGGTGGCGCATCACGTGTAGTTCTTTTCTTGGAATATGAAGGGCCGGCCGAGGCCGGCTTTTTCTATTTCAAGCGCGAATCGCGAGAAGCAGGTCCTTCACTTCCCATGCCCCACGAACGGATCGTTCGCGGGGCCCCATACGCTTCGTTCAGGATGACACGGTCTCAAAACAAAAAGATACGAGGCTTGAAATGCGCTATCGGGCAAGATGGAATTGGGCGGCATCGTGCTATCCCACCCATGTCGCGAAAAGGCCGCGCCATGGATGGGGCACCCAGATTTCTCGTGTATGCCAGAGAGTGCATTAATGTGCCGGGTGCGATTGGGCGGTCAGCCATTGGAGGTAGACGCCGCATTGCGTGGGGCGCAATGCGCTTGCGGACTCGACATTTCCGTCCTGCTGGAACTGAATGTAGGTGCCATTCGAGCCTTGCTGAGGCCAGTTGGGAAGGCCTGAGGAGTTGGGGTTGCCGGTTTTGGCGAAGTTGGTCCAATAGGTTTCCATGAGATCGGCGAGCTTTTTGTCGACGTCGGTGAAGTTGCCGGCGATATTGCCGGTTTTGGGGAAGAAGCCGAAGACATAGGGCAGGTCGGCAGAATGCACGGCGCCTTGCGCTTCCTGGCCGGGAATGGCGTGGTTGAACTCGTACTCCCACGTGGGATTATGCGCGGCGACGTGCCATGCTGCCTGCGTGACGGAGGGGCAGCGGAAAATCATATCGGCGGACCACTGATCGGCGGCAGTGCCGTATTTGGGATCGGGATTGCCTTGTCCGCCATTGGCGAGGCCGTACGCCGCAAGAGCCTTGCCGGCGAAGGCGCCAGCAGACATGGTGATCGCGACGCGCAGTTGGTCAGCAGATTGGTTGCCGCCGAATTCGCGGGTGGTGGTGCCGTAGACGAAGGGGATTTGGGCTTCGTGACCGGTCGCGAAAACGATGGCGGGCTGTTGGGGAAGTGCGAAGCCGTCGATATCTGGACCGATACGAGGGCGATTGGCTGGGGGCAGCTTGGCCAGAGCGGCGAGCAGATCAGATGCGGAAAGCGTGCGCAGGTACTTGATTTGGCCGGCGCCTTCGGGCGCGTTCAGCTTCAATGCGACTGCGGAGCCGGCTTGCTCCGCCTGGGCAAGCGGAAGCAGTGGCGCTGTAAAGGCCGCACCGCTTTGGGCGAGAGCTTTCTGGAAGAGGCCGTTTGCGAGCGGCGAGGTCATGAGCATGCTGGTGTCCATGGCGCCGGCCGATTGGCCGAAGACGGTGATGTTGTGGACGTCGCCACCGAATGCGGCGATGTTGTCGTGGACCCAATGGAGCGCGAGGACCTGGTCCATCAGCCCATAGTTGCCGGAAGCATGATGGGCCGACACGGCGGTGAGTTCCGGATGGGCGAGGAATCCGAAGATGCCGAGGCGATAGTTGACGGTGACGAGAATGACGCCATGATTCACGAGCGTGCCGTCTTTATAGAGGGCGCTCGAAGCGGTGCCGCCTTCGTTGGCGCCGCCATGAATCCAGAACATGACAGGAAGCGGCTTGGTAATTGGCCACTCGGGAGCGATGACGTTGAGAAAGAGGCAATCTTCCTTGCCGATTTCGGCATCATGGCGGTTCCAGTCGCCGAGGTCTGGCTGCGAACAGGGAGCGCCGAATTTTGTGGCGTTCAAGACTCCGGTCCAGGGCTTTGCAGGAACGGGTTCGTGCCAGCGCAGATCGCCGATCGGTGGTTCGGCATAGGGGATGCCGAGGAATTCCGCGCCGCCGCCGTGGCGGGAGATTCCCTGGATCTGACCAGCGGTTGTGGCGACGATCAGGGATTTGTCATCGGCCTGGAACGCGCGGGCATCGAGTGAGAACGTAAAGCAGAGGATGATGAAGAGAACAACGTGCAGGCGACTCAGGCGAAGGATATTCATTGGCGCTTCTCCGCAGCGAGGACGATCAAACGGAATTCTACCAGTGGGTGACGATCGGGCTTCGGAGCTTGGTAGCATTGTCGCCTGCGTTGCGAGCGGTTCAATTGCTGCGATGCCGATCGCGTAGTATCGGACGAAGACGGAACTACGGAGGTGCCGACTGCGATGGTGAAGTGGGTGCGGCGCATTGTCCTGGCTCTGGTATCGATGTTTGTCGTGCTCTATTGCGGAGACTGGGCGGTGTACAAGATGCGCGGATCGCCGCAGGGACACGTCACTGTGAGCCGGACGCTCGTGGTTCCGTTGAAGGGCAACAAGTCGGAATATGACTACCTGGGAACGAGTGATGTTGCATGCGCTGTCAGCATCTTCCCGCAGGATGGCGAGAGTTCTTGCTGGCAGTTGCGGCGCAATCACAATCAAGATACAAAACTCTGAACCCGAACGCACGGCAACTCGTTCCGGGTGCGGCGTATACTTACCGAGCCCCGGAGATCCGAAAGCAAGAATCGGGTTGCCAAATGAACATCTCGTTCGCAAGAGTCCGCTGGCGTCGCGTCATCGGCGCTTCGTTTGCGGTCGTGGCGTCAAGCTTTCTGATTCTCATTGTCATCGTTACCATCTACGCCTTTGTCCTGGCGTTTCAGGCTCGGGGCGCTCCCAACCAGACCGCCATTCAACATTTTGCCGCGAGCGTCAGTCCCAAACTGATGCGCTGGATTGAGGCGGTCATGACGTTCGGTTTCGCTCTCAAGGTTGCTCGAAAAGCTGAGGAGGCTCGCATTGTCAGTGGTGTCATCGTAGGTATTCTGGCTGGCCTGTTGAGCGCGGCGATAACTTTGGCCTTTGGGGGGCGGATGGGATTACATAACTCGCTCTTCCTCCTATTTGTTGCAGCACTCGGGTGGTTTGGGGGCTTCCTCGGGCAGAAGACGGTGGACGCGAAGCACCGCAATGACGCTCACTGATTAGCGTGCAAAAACTCAACGGCATTTTTTCTCGCGATTAGAGTTCTCTTCAGTTCGTGTTTCTAGCGCGTTGCTCAATCGAGGACAGAACGCGTCCTCGGTTTCTTCTGAGTTAAGAGTGTTCACTTCTCACATGCGTTGGTGATGCGAGTCACGTTTTCCGGTTCAAAGGATGCGTACTATCGAGAAATCTTGCTCCTTGTGAGCGCTTGGACATCAGCATGTACAGTCGAACGCAGAACGAGAACGGAACTTACAATACGCGGTGCCTGGATTGCATGATGACGGTGGTCTCCTCGATCGAGTCGGAAGACGACCTCGAGCGGCTAGAGTCGCATCACCTGTGTCCGGAGCGGGCGCTGGCGCTGCTTCTCACCAAAGAGGCCGCGATCGCGGCGCAGGCACAACGCAACTAACGCAGCAGCTATTTGTCGTTGGGAGCGGCGGGCGCAGGAGCATCCGGACGCTTGGCTTGCCCGCCTGAGATCTTCTTGTAAAGTTCTTGATCAGCCGAGCGGGTGATGGTGCTGGCCTTGTCGAGCTCCGCCTTGGCTTCTTCTTTGCGACCCATGGCGCGATAGAGACGGCCCAGACGCCAGTGCACATTGACGTCATTGGGGATGAGTTTTTCAGCGGCGAGAAATTCGCGAAGCGCATCGTCGTTGCGACCCTCATTGGCGGCGACGATGCCGAGGTCGAGGTGAGCGAGGCCGAGCGACGGGTCAAGCTTGACCGCCTTCTCCAATAATGGCGCGGCATCGGCGTACTGATTCATCTGGATGTCGGCGTCGGCGGTGTACAGCAGCGCCTGGGCATGGTTGGGGTCGATGGCCAGTTCGGCTTGGAATTCCTTGATGGCCTCGGGATATTGCTTCTGGGTCAAAAGCAGATAGCCGAGGCCGAAGTGTACGTCGGGCGCATCGGGCTTGGCTTTGACGGCCTTGCGGAACATGTCGATGGCTCCCGAAGTATCGTTCATTTCATCGAGCGCCTCGCCGGCGAGCATGTCGGCTTCGGCGGAGTCGGGATCGAGGTTGAGGATCTCGTGGTAAACGTCAAGAACGCGACTGTACTGCTTCGACCACAGATAGCTGTGCGCGAGAGCCAGGCGAATGGGCAGGTTTTGGGGATCGGCGGCGGCGGCAGTTTTGAGAAACGGCGCGGCCTCGGTGAATTGGCTGACCCCGTAGTGAGACATGCCGAGAAGGATCGTGTAGCGCATCGCTTCAGGTGAATGGGGCGGCGCGCTTTTGAGCAGGATGGTGAGCTCTGGGATCGCTGCCTTGAGGTCTCCCGCCTTGAAGAGGGCGAGGGCAAGGTTGAGGCGCAAGCCGGGCATACCGGGTTTGAGCACGAGGGCTTTGCGATAGAGCGGGACCGCCTCTTTGTATTGCTCTTGCCGCGCTGCGAGCAGGCCGAGGTGCGCGTAGGGCTCGGCGTCGGAAGGGTGGGCCTTGAGGATGGCGCGCCAGGCTGTTTCGGACTCAGCGAGTCTGCCTTGTTGCTCGAGTGTTAGGGCGGACTGGCGGAGGTCGGCGGGCTGCGCGGGAGTTTGCGCGAAGGCGGATGCCGCGGCGAGACAAAGGGCCAACACCATTTCGGGTTGCGCGATCCGTTTCAAGAGTTCCCTTCCCGCTTGATTTGACGGCCACGTTCATTGTCGCTCGTGAAACTGAATGCGACAAATCTGCGCGGGATCGCGCGTGGCGCCACGGGGCGGCTGAAGCTGCCAGGTTTGCGATCCCAGAATTTTATCCCTGGCAATCTTCTCTTTCGCTCTCTGGAAGGAATGAACAGCGGGTTGGGTGAATCTTGATGAAGAGTTGAAGTCAGTTTTGTTCTTCGTCCTGTTCTTCTTCCTGTTCTTCGTCCTGTTCTTCGCCCTCTTCTTCGTCGAGTTCGGTTTCTTCGAACTGGTCCTCATCGGCCCTATCGGATTTTTCGCAGCTCTCCCATTCGGCACATTGGAAGCAATCCTGCGGAGGCTCGCACATCGAAGCGGGGGGTGCGAGGACTTCGCCGTCGTCTTCGCAGAGAGCGCGCACGGACTCAGAGGGTGTGGGGGTGGAGACGCGGGAGGTGAGGTGGGCGGCGATCTGAAGGCCGTAGAGGAGGAGTCC
>Ga0070713_100003473_pt1 | contig 10402 bp, 9 predicted proteins | sample LARL82metaG_FD_65465 | JGI IMG/M metagenome (GOLD analysis project Ga0070713, IMG submission 65465) | Corn, switchgrass and miscanthus rhizosphere microbial communities from Kellogg Biological Station, Michigan, USA - LAR L8-2 metaG | ecosystem: Host-associated > Plants > Roots > Rhizosphere ... | reverse complement strand
GGCAGATCGAGCGTGAGCAGCCCGAAGACGTTGACGATCGTGATGAGCTGGCTCTTCCAGAATCCGAGGAGGACGACGCAGGTGCCGAGCGCGATGTACTTCAGCCGCTTGCTCTTTCGAAAGAAGCTGACGAGCGCGAGCACCGTGAAACCGGCGAACACCGCGAGATCGACGGCCTGCGTCCGTACCGTCTCGGTCCAGCCCGGCGTCTGTTCGTCTTCGTCCGCGAACTGCCACTGGTTGCCTGACGGCTGTGCCTGGGCATGCATCGGGACCTGCGACGTCGCCGCAGTCAGCAAGCTGAGAAGGAGGATGGCGACAATCCGAGGCAACGGGCGGCGATTATAGCGCGATAGAATCCACGCCATGCGAACGCTGACTCCCGCGGCTGTTCTGCCGCTGCTGGCCATTCTTACTCACACGGCTCTGGCACAGCGCGGCGCTGGAGAGCGGCAGAGTGTCCGCGAAGTGGGCGTGACCGCCATTCCAGGCGTGGTCGCGGCAGGAGTGGCGTGGACGATCGCGTGGCAAGGCACGGACAATGCCGACGGCATCGTCGGCACGGCCGACGGCGGCTTGCTGTTCGCACAGGAACAACCGAGCCAGGTCAGCAAGCTCGACGTCGACAACCGTGTGGCGGTGTTTCTGCGCGATACCCACGGCGCCGGCGCGCTGTCTATCGACACCGGCGGCCGCATCGTCGCAGTCGAGAGGACATGCACCGATCCGGGACGGCGAGCGCCCGATCCGTGCGCCGAGCCGACAGCAGTGGGCATCCTGGCTCCCCAGCGGAAAACGCTGGCGAACAGCTTCGACGGCAAGCCGCTCGGGCGGCTCAACGATCTGATTGCCGATCGGAAAGGCGGCGTGTACTTCACGGTCGGCGGCGCGTACTACGTGAACGCTGCCGGCCGTGTCACGAGCCTCGGCGACGACCTTCGCACGAACGGGATCATCCTGAGCCGGGACGAGCGCACGCTCTACGTGACGAACGGCAACGTGATCGTGGCGTTCGACGTTCAGCCGGACGGGTCTGTGCGCAACCGTCACGACTTCGGCCGGCTTGACGCCGGTGGCAACGGCGACGGGATGTCGATCGACGCGGAAGGTCGTCTCTACGTGACTTCCGCTCCCGGCGTGCAGGTGCTCGACACCGCCGGAAAGTATCTCGGCCTGATTCCAACCCCTCGCAGCGTGATCAGCGTCGCCTTCTCAGGCAAAGACAAAAAGACCTTGTACGTCGTCGGCAGCGGAGCGCTCGGCCCGGACGGGAAGGAGTTCACGACGCCGGAAGGCGTGCGTAACAACGCGAAGACCATCTACAGGATTCCGATGATCGCGCAGGGATACCTCGGCCGCGCGAAGTAGATTACCGGTCCGCCTGTTCGGCCGCTCGCTCGTCTGCCCGTGCGGCGCTGAGCATGTTCGCGATGCTGTAGTTGCCCTCGTGGCACGCGTACTCGTAGATGCTGCCGGTCGCCTTCGTCCACGGAACCATTGCCGTCCATGATCTGGTCCAGATCGTCGGGTCGTCGACCGTGAACTCGTAGGTCATCGCGTCTGCGGCCGTCCGCGTGAAGCGCTCCGTCAGCTTCAGGTTCCCGTCGGCAAACCTGAACAGCCCGCCCATGGGGTTCCCGCTCGGATGGAAGTTCGTCGTCTCGACGACGAGCGTGTCGCCCTCCCAGTGGCCGCGCGGATCGCCCATGTAGTGGCGGATCTTCGGGGAGATGTGCGGCCGGCCGTCGAGCGGGATGATGCGCGTGTCGTGAATCTTCTCCATCGCGATCGCGACGGCTCCCGGTGTCTGCGCGATGCGGTAGACGCTCATGTACGCGGCAAACAGATCGGGAACGCCGTACGAAATGCATCGATCGGTAACGGCCATGTCCTCCGGACCACGTGCAAAGCGCGGCCGTGCGACCAGCGCCGCCGCCCTGGCCCGAACGGCGGCTTCAGTGAGCGGCGGCAGCTTCCCATCGGGAGGATCCGTGATGAGGGACGTTCGCCGCTCGATCAGTCGATTCGGCAGCCAGTTCGCGGAGTACGAGCCCGTTCCGAACGGCGCGGTGTTCCTGTCGGCGAGGAGCGCGAGGTAGAAGCCGTCGCCGAACGCCGCATCAGAATCCGGCGCGAACAGCCGTGCCGCCCGTGCCTTCATGTCGGCAAGCTCGGCGTCCGTCAGCAGCGGTTTGTTCGCGAACGCCGCAGGACGTTCAAGCGGTGTCGCGCTGTTGTTTTCCCATGTGCCCTGTAGATCGGGATGACCGTCGGCCATGCGCGGCACGACAGGCTTCTGTGCCGAGGCTGGCGAGATTGTCGCGAGCACCGCCAAACAGAGTCCGGCCGCACAGCACGTGAGGACGCGAGAGCGCATGGGCATTGCTCCTTGGCGCTATCCTAGAGCACTTTCTGGCATGGCGCGCATGCAAAGGAGTCGGGATGCTGCAATTGAAATCGGTGACGGCAATCGCGGGCCTTATGGTCGTGGCGTTCGTCGCAGGACGCGGATTCAGCGAGCCGAGCCTGCATGCGCAGACGGGGAAGCTCTCGGCGCTCGATTACCAGGAGATCACCCAACTCATTAATCGCTACGCCTACGGGATCGACACCTGCGGAAACAACGGCTACGACTACGCCGACGTGTTCACCGCTGACGGTGTTTTCATCGACAAGAACTCTGATGAAGGCTTCCGCCAGGGCGGGCGCGTTCTGGCGAAGGGACGCGAGGCACTTGCGACACTCACGCCTTCGCCGGCTGGCGCGACGGGACGAGTCTATCTCGTGCAACTCGGGATGAGAGGTCCAGGCAGCGTCGATCGTCACGGCGGGTACGAAGACGTCTACGTCAGGACAGCGGCGGGCTGGCGTATCCAGTCGCGCACCCACGTGCGCAACAAGGCCTGGCACAGTGCAGCGTTGCAGACTCCGGACCTGAATTAGCGCGTTTTTCAATTGGACTACACCCGACGTGGCACCGCGTTAGCCGCCTGCCAGCGCGCCGACGATGAGAAACGGCTCAGCGCCTGACGCAACGGCATCAGGCAAGGGGACGTCAGGCAACTCGTGCGACAGATCCTCACAGCACGCGTAAAAGCGAAGGAACGGCCGGCGCCGGTCGGTCGCGTAGTCGCGGATCGTGCCGCGCAGCATCGGATAGCACGCCTCGATCGCGTCGATGATCGATCGCTGCGTGACCTCACCCTCGACGGACACCGAGATCTCGGTGCCCACTTGGGCCAGGGTGCGGAGATGCTGCGGCAGTTCGACGCGGACCATGGCTCCTACTTTAACGTCTGCACCTCGACCGACACCACCGCCGGCAGATGGCTGACGATCGGCGTCCAGCTGTCGCCGGCATCGGCCGACGCGTACACCTGACCGCCCGTCGTCCCGAAGTAGACACCGCACGTGTCGAGCGAGTCGACCGCCATCGCGTCGCGCAGGACGTTGACGTAGCAGTCGCGCTGCGGGAGCCCCTTCGTCAACGGCTCCCACTCGTTCCCGCCCTTGCGGCTGCGGAAAACCTGTAGCTTGCCGTCCATCGGGTAATGCTCGGAATCGCTCTTGATCGGGACGATGTAGACCGTTTCGGGCTCGTGGGCGTGGACGTCGATCACGAAGCCGAAATCCGTCGGGAGGTTGCCGCTGATCTTCTGCCACGAGTCGCCGGCGTTATCGCTGCGCATGACGTCCCAGTGCTTCTGCATGAACAGCACCTGGGGGCGCGAGGGGTGCATGGCGATACGGTGCACGCAGTGGCCGACCTCCGCTGTCGGATCGGGGAGGAACTTCGAAAACAGACCTTTCGTGATCGGCTTCCACGACGTTCCGCCGTCGTCGGATCGAAAGGCGCCGGCCGCCGAGATGGCAACGTAGATCCGCGAGTGGTTCGTCGGATCGATCAGGATTGTATGCAGGCACATGCCGCCGGCGCCGGGAGACCATCTCGGCCCGGTACCGTGGCTGCGCAGGCCCGACAGTTCGGTCCACGACTGGCCGCCGTCGGTCGACTTGAATAGCGCGGCGTCTTCGACGCCTGCATATACCGTGTCCGGATCCGTCAGGGACGGTTCCAGATGCCAGACGCGCTTGAATTCCCATGGGTGCGGCGTGCCGTCGTACCACTGATGCGTTCCCGGCACCCCGTCGTACGTGAACTTGTTGCCGACGGTCTCCCAGGTGTTGCCGCCGTCGTTCGATCGCTGCATTGTCTGGCCGAACCACGAGCTCGACTGCGACGCGTAAAGGCGATTCGGATCGACCGGCGACCCTTTGAGGTGATAGATCTCCCACCCGCCGAAGTGGGGGCCGCTGACGTCCCACTGTTCGCGCTTGCCGTCTGACGTCAGGATAAAGGCACCCTTGCGGGTGCCGACCAGGACGCGTACTCCGCTCATCGGTGCTCCTTCCCATGTCTGCCGTTCGCGGTAGAAGTTCTTTAGTATCGTCGATCGACGAGGCGCCAAATCGACATGCCGACATTCTCCCCGTCCTCAACCGCCCGTCTGACCGATCGCGATTTGGGTCGATTTACGGGCGGCACGTTGTTTCATCACCTGGCCCGGGCCGTCTGTCACGCAGGATGCCTGCCGCGCAAGGAGTTGTACGAGGCGTGGGAGATGGCCAAGCGCGTCCGGCGAGAGTTCCGCGGCGGCCGTGTGGTCGATCTCGGCGCAGGCCATGGCCTGCTGGCCCATGTGATGCTGCTGCTCGACGACTCCTCGCCGTCGGCGTTTGTCGTCGACACGTCGCTGCCGCCGTCGGCACGGAAGCTCCACGAGGTGCTTGTGGATACGTGGCCGCGGCTCGCCGGACGCGTGGAGTTCGTCGCACGTGCGATGGACGACGCCGAGCTCGGGATTCTCAGTTCCGATGTCGTCGTCTCGAGCCACGCCTGCGGCGCACTGACCGATGTCGTCCTCGAGCGGGCGAGCGCGGCTCGGGCACGCGTCGCGGTGCTGCCATGCTGCCACGATATGGCTGTCTGCGATCGGGGCGAGCTCGACGGCTGGCTCGATGGGCCGCTGGCGATTGACGTCATGCGCGTCGTGCGTTTGAGGGAGGCTGGCTATCAGGTCTGGACGCGATCGATACCCGCCGAGATCACACCGAAGAATCGCCTGCTCCTGGGCGCGCCGCTGCCAGACAATTCTTGACCTCCCGGTCAGCGCGTGATACCTACTGCGCGTCCTGAAGGAGGTCAGCCGTGCCTGCATTGCTTCGGCGCGCGTGTTCGCTTCTTTTTGTCCTGAGCTTCGTCGCGCTCAACGCGAGCCCGGCACTTGCTCAGGCCAAAGCCAAAGCGCAGAACGTTCCGGAGATCCCCTACGACTCCGTTCCGAACCTGCTCAAGATGCCGCCCGGCTTGTACCTGGGCGAGGCGATGGGCGTCGCGACGAATTCCAAGGGCCACATCTTCGTTTTCACGCGCAGCGCCAACACGCGGCTGTTTGAATTCGACGAGAAGGGTAACTACGTCCGCGAGCTCGGCGAGGGGAGCTACGGCTTCGAGTTCGCGCACTCGGTCCGCGTCGACCCGCAGGACAACATCTGGGCGGTCGACGAGGGCACGAACATGGTCATCAAGTTCAATCCCGAGGGCCGCATCGTGATGGTGCTCGGCCGCCGGCCGCCGGCCGCGCTGGGCATGTTGCAGTCTCCGTCCGGGCCGCCGCCGCCCGCCGAGAAGTACACGCTGGGCCGTCCGACCGATGTCGGCTGGGACCCGCAGGGCAACATCTTCGTGTCGGACGGCTACGTCAACCACCGTGTCGTGAAGTACGACAAGAACGGACGGTTCCTCCGCCAGGTTGGCAGCGAGCGGCCGGGATCGGAGCCGAGTCAATTCAACCTGCCGCACGGCCTCGCGGTCGACCTGCAGGGCAACGTCTATGTCGCCGATCGGACGAACAACCGGATGCAGGTGTTCGACAACAACCTCGTTCTGCGCGCGATCTACGACAACATCGGGACGTCGTGGTCGGTCTGTGTCTCGCCGGGCCCGCATCAGTACCTGTTCACGTCCAACTCCAACCCGAACGGCAACGGGCCGGGCACGTGGGAGAACACGGGCGAGATCTACAAGATGGAACTCGACGGCACGATCCTCGGGCGGTTCGGGCACGCCAGCAAAGAGTTCGGCGGCTTCCAGGTCGTGCACATGATGGACTGCCGGAACCCCGATCAGATTTTCGTTGCCGAGATCGAATCGTGGCGGGTGCAGAAGCTGATGCTCAAGCCGCAGGCTGCCAAAGTCGCAAGTAACAAGTAACAAGTGACAACTTACACGTTACAAGTCAGGGGTCGGTCATGACACAGCGACAGAAGGCGTTGGCGATCGCTCTGGCTCTGGTTGCTGCAGCGGCGACGGTGGTGCGGGTCACTGCTCAGTTCGGGGTGCCGGAGATCGCGTTCGACTCGGCGGATCCGCTGAAGTGGCCGGCAAACATCCACCTCGGCGAGGCGGCGGGCGTCGCGACGAATTCCAAGGGCGACGTCTTCGTTTACACGCGCACCGGCCATCCGACGATGACGTTCGGGACGGCGAGGCCGTTCGCGCATGGCGGATCGCGGCTGTTCCAGTTCGATCGGACCGGCAAGTTCGTGCGGGAGATCGGGCAGGACTCGTACGGTTTTCTCGTCGCGCAGCAGCTGCGCGTCGATCCGCAGGACAACATCTGGGTCGTCGATCAGATGTCGAGCATGGTGATCAAGTTCGATCAGAACGGCCAGATCCAGATGCTGCTCGGCAGGAAGTCGGAATCCGAGCGCGTGCCGGCCGTGGCGCCTGTGCCGCCAGCGGCCGTGGCCGCCGGCGGCGAGGGTCGGGGCGGCGGCGGGGCAGCGGCCGGAGGGCGCGGAGGTGGTGCGGCGGCAGACGCGGAAGCTGTGCCCGTGGGGCGCGGACGCGGCGCTCCGGGCGCGGGCGCGCAAAGCGACGTGTTCAACGGCCCGACCGACGTCGCGTGGGACGCGGCCGGCAATATCTATGTCGCCGACGGCGTCGGCAACGCACGCATTGCGAAGTTCGACAAGAACGGCAAGTTCATCAGGTCGTGGGGACAGCGCGGACTGCAGCCCGGTCAATTCAACACCCCCCACGGCATCGCGATCGACGCCCAGGGCCTGGTCTACGTCGCCGACTCGGGCAACCGGCGCGTCCAGGTGTTCGACGCCGACGGTAACTTCAAGACCCAGTTCCTCAACGTCGGCACGCCGGCGGCGCTGTGCCTCACGCGCGGGTCCCGGCAGTTTCTGTACGTGTCCAACTCCAACCCGCCGACGGATCTCGACGTGAACGGCGAGATCTACAAAATCGATCTGAGCGGGAAGCTCATCGGCCGCTTCGGGCGCGCGGGGAAACTTCCGAAGGAGTTCGACGTCGCCAACGCGATCGACTGCCGGGTCGACAACGAGCTGTGGGTGGGGGAACTTGGAAGCTGGCGCGTGCAGAAGCTCGCGTTGCGCCCGCCGAACTAAACTAGCGTGCGGTATGACCGCACCCGACCCGCCCGCCAGCTTCACAACGCTCGGGCTTCGACGTGATCTCGCCGACGTCGTGGCCGCCCTCGGCTACGAAGAACCCACGCCGGTCCAGCGTGAGACGATTCCGCTGCTCCTCGAGGGCCGCGACCTGCTTGGACAGGCCGAGACCGGCACGGGCAAAACCGCGGCGTTCGCGCTACCGATGCTGCAGCGCATCGGCGACCCGCGGCCCCCGCCGCGACAGACGTGCGGCCTGGTGCTCGTCCCGACGCGCGAGCTGGCGATGCAAGTCGCGGAAGCCATCCACAAGTACGCGAAGGGCGACGGATTGACGGTGCTCCCGTTGTACGGCGGTGCGCCGATGCACCAGCAAATCAGTGCGCTGCAGCGTGGTGCTCATGTCGTCGTCGCGACGCCGGGCCGCGCCCTCGATCACATGCGGCGCGAGACCCTGAAGCTCGATGCCTTGCGTGTGCTCGTGCTGGACGAGGCCGACGAGATGCTCGACATGGGCTTCGCCGAGGACCTCGACGCGATCCTCAAGGAGACGCCGGCCAGCCGGCAGACGGCTCTCTTCTCCGCGACCATGCCCGCGCGGATTCTGGCGATTGCCGGACGGCATCTGAAGAACCCGGCACGCGTGACCATTGCGCGCGAGAAAACGGCACCCGGCAAGGTGCCCCGCGTCAGACAGGTCGCCTATATCGTTGCCCGCCCGTACAAGCCGGCGACGCTTGCGCGCATTCTTGACATGGAGGATCCGACCGCCACGCTGGTGTTCTGCCGGACGAGGATGGAAGTCGAGTCGCTCGTCGAGACGTTCAACGCCCACGGGCATCGGAGCGAGGCGCTGCACGGCGGCATGGAACAACGCCAGCGCGATCGAGTCATGGGACTCTTCCGTTTGAAGAAGGTCGATGTGCTGATCGCCACTGACGTCGCCGCCAGAGGGCTCGACATCGAGCACCTTTCGCACGTCGTCAACTACGATGTGCCCGCATCGCCCGAAGCGTACGTCCATCGCATCGGACGTACTGGCCGGGCGGGACGCGGCGGTACGGCGATCACTCTGGCTGAGCCGCGCGAGCATCGGCTGCTCCGTGCGATTGAGAATTTCACGCGCGCCAAAATTGACGTCGGCACCGTGCCGACGGTCGCCGACCTCCGTGCGCGACAGCTCGACCTCACGCGCGCGTCACTTCGCGAGCGCCTCGTTGCCGGCAACCTCGACGACGTCCGCGTTGTCGTCGAATCGCTGTCGGGGGAGTTCGACCTTGTCGACATCGCGGCAGCTGCCGTCAGCCTGGCGCATGCCGCTGCGGCAGGGGTTGGCGACGAGCAGGATATTCCCGCGGTTGCGATCACTCCCGCGCGGGAGAAGGCAGGAAGGGCAGGGGAGGCAGGAAGGGCAGGAGGGGCAGGAAAGACAGCACGGACGGGAACGGCGGGATGGGAAGGGGGGCGAAAGGGAACGCGTCACGACAAGCGACCGCGGCTGGTCAAGCACGAGAAGGGACGTCAGCCAGGGCGCGTAGAGGACGAGGGACCGATGGCTCGTCTGTTCCTGGGCGCGGGACGCAAAGCCGGCATCCGCCCGGGCGATCTCGTCGGTGCCATCACCGGCGAAGCGGGGCTGACGTCGCGGTCTGTCGGTGCGATCGAAATCGCCGACAACTTCTCGCTGGTCGAGGTGCCGGAATCGCTCGCCGATAACATCATCGCCGCGCTGAAGGCGACGACGATCCGAGGGAAGAAAGTCCCGGTCCGCAGGGACCGCGGCTAGAGACTACGCCGGCGAGGCGGTGTGTTCTTCGTAGCTGCCCTTGAAGTCGATGATCCGCCCTTGGTCGAACTGCCAGACGCGCGTGCCGACTTCCTCGAGCAAATCCTGATCGTGCGTCACGAGGAAGATGGTGCCCTCGAACTTCTGCAGAGCGACGTTCAGCGCGTTGATGGACTCGAGATCGAGGTGGTTCGTCGGCTCGTCGAGCACGAGGACGTTCGGCTTCTGCAGCATGATGCGGCAGAACAGGAGCCGCGCGGTCTCGCCTCCCGAAAGCGCGTCGGTCGGTTTGAGACCTTCTTCGCCGCTGAACAGCATCTGGCCGAGGAGGCCGTGGATCTCCTGGCGTGATGCGTCAGGATCGAACTGGTGCAGCCAATCCACCGCTGTCATGCCCTTCGCGATCACGCCGGTGTGATCCTGCGGAAAATAGCCGACCGACACCTCGTGGCCCCAGCGCAACTTTCCGCCGTCCCGATCGCCCGTCGATGCCGGCATGTCCGGCGCGTCGGCCAGCAGCGCCTTGAGCAGCGTCGTCTTGCCGGCGCCGTTTCTCCCGACGAGCACGATCCGTTCGCCGCGGTTGACCACAGCGCTGAAGCCGGGCACAACCGTCAGCGAGCCGAACGCCTTTGACAGCCCCTCGAACTCGATCGGAACTTTTCCGGACGGGCGCTTCGCCGTGAACTTGATGTACGGGCGCTGAATGTTGGAGCGCGCGAGTTCGGTCGTCTGCAGCCGCTCCACTTCCTTGCGCCGCGAGGTCGTCTGGCTCGCGCGCGTGCCCGCTCCGAAGCGCGCGATGAAGTCGTTGAGCTGTGCGATCTTCTTTTCGCGCTGCTCGTTCTCGGACTCGATCTTCGTCCGGATTTGCGTCTTGGCCATCACCATGTCGTCGTAGCCGCCGGTGTAGGTGATGATGGTCTGGTAGTCGATGTCGGCGATGTGCGAGCAGATGCGGTTCAGGAAATGCCGATCGTGCGAGATGACGATGAGCGTGCCGTCGTAGCGATCGAGGAATTCCTCGAGCCAGTGAATCGAGTCGAGGTCGAGGTGGTTCGTGGGCTCGTCGAGGAGCAGCGCTTCGGGATGGCCGAAGAGCGCCTGCGCCAGCAGCACGCGCATCTTCTG
>Ga0070713_100003471_pt1 | contig 10409 bp, 5 predicted proteins | sample LARL82metaG_FD_65465 | JGI IMG/M metagenome (GOLD analysis project Ga0070713, IMG submission 65465) | Corn, switchgrass and miscanthus rhizosphere microbial communities from Kellogg Biological Station, Michigan, USA - LAR L8-2 metaG | ecosystem: Host-associated > Plants > Roots > Rhizosphere ... | reverse complement strand
TCGGGCGGGAGCAGGTCGCGCGTGCCGCGGATGGCCTGGAATTTGGTTGGCTTCGCCATGAGTTTGGTTCGGAGCTTACGGCAGCGGCATAAAAGCCGCTGCTACATGGACTCCTCTCGGTAGATGTTTTTGTACTCGACGTAGCGCTGGGCGTAGCTATCGATCGTGGCTTGATCGATGGCGGTGAGGGTGCGCTTCACTTTGCCGGGAGAGCCCATGACCAGGCTGCGCGGCGGAATGACCGTGCGCTCGGTGAGGAGCGTTCCAGCGGCTACGATGCTGCCTTCTCCGATTACGACGCCATTCAAAATTGTGGCGCGCATGCCGATCAAGCAACGCGACTCAATGGTGCAGCCGTGCAGTGTAACGGAATGGCCCACGGTGATGTCGTCGCCGAGAATGAGCGGGTATTCGCCCCTCATTACGTGGAGGATTGAACCGTCCTGAATATTGGTGCGCGCGCCGATGCGGATGTAATTCACGTCACCGCGAACGACAACAAGAGGCCAGACGCTGGCATCATTGCCAATCACTACGTTGCCGATGACCACCGAAGCGGCGTCAATGTATGCGGTAGCAGCGATGGTGGGGTGAGTACCCTTGTAGGGTCTAATGTCAGCTTTTCGTTGCAACGCTGCTGGTTCCCCTCGCTCATGAAACGCACCTAAGCTATTACAACCACGGGGCTTAGAGCATATAACGCCTGTGACCAGGTACGATTGAACGTATGACCGCTGGTATCGAATTCAGAAACGATAACATCTGTACGTTTGAGTGACAAGGAAGTGCACGCCTTACCGTAGGTGCGTGTATGTGTACTCTGCTGATGTTCAGTCGATCTGGACACTCGGCCCGAGCGTCGAAGAACCAAGCTCCGCCAGGCGAGCCACGACCGCGTGCGCTACTCCGTACAAGCTTTTCGCAGCGGCAGCGTCTTCGCCGAGAGCTGCGACGGGTTTACCGGTATCGCCGCCGATACGAATTCGCGGATCGATTTCGATTTCGCCGAGCACCGGCACTCCGTACGCGCGCGCGGTCTTTGCGCCTTCGCCGTGACCAAAAATATCGACGGGCTTACCGCAGTGCGGACATGCAAACGTGCTCATGTTTTCCACCACGCCCAAAACTTCCACGTTCACCTGACGGAACATTTCTATCGCTTTGCGCACGTCGGCCAACGCAACGGTGGACGGTGTGGTGACGACGACTGCGCCAGACACCGCGACAGTCTGAATCAACGTCAATTGGACGTCGCCGGTGCCCGGCGGCAAATCGATGATCAAATAATCGAGCTGGCCCCATTCGCAACTGCGCAAAAATTGCGTGATCACGCCGTGCAGCATCGGTCCGCGCCAGATCATGGGCTTGTCGCCAGGATTCAGCAGGCCCATGGAAATCATTTTGAGCCCGGAAATTTCGATTGGGACGATGCGCCGGTCAGCGGTAGCGAGTGGCTCCTGATTGGTGCCGAGCATGATGGGCACGTTAGGGCCGTAAACGTCGGCGTCGATCAGTCCAACCTTGTGGCCGAGCTTCACTAGCGCGAGCGCCAGGTTGACGGCCACGGTGGTCTTGCCTACGCCGCCTTTACCGCTGGCCACGGCGACTAAATTTTTTACGCCAGGAATTGGCTGGCGTTCGGGCATTTGCTGTTGGGCTGCTGGACCTGGAGGCATGTGTTTACCTATTTCTTCCTGCTGAGATCGAAGAGAGATTCCTCGGTTCCCTCGGAATGACGGATAAAAGAGCGCGGCGCTACGTGTTCAAGCCGTGTCACCCATTACGCGTTCAAACCGTGATACTGCGCTAAACCGTTCAGACGTGAGACTAGGCTACGCATTCACACCGTGACACTTCTTGTATTTCTTTCCGGAGCCACAAGGACAAGGATCATTGCGGCCAACTTTGGCTCCGGCGCGAACTGGCTTCGGCGGTTCGGCTTGCGCTGCGCTTGATTGATACTGCATCTCTTTTTCTTGCCGCTGCTGCTTACGTTCCATCTCGCGGGCAAAAGCGGGAAGCGGAGCGGCGGGTTCATCGTTGACGCGCGCGGCGGCACTGGCAGCTGCAGCGAACGGCCGCGCAGGAGCGGGCCTCTGAGCGACAGCCTGCGGCGGCCCTCCCGCGGCGGGACTCCCTTCCATCTGAACCTGTACATTGTAGAGATAGCGCACAGTTTCATTGTCGATGCGCGCCATCATGTCTTCAAAAAGCACGAAGGCTTCTTTCTTGAATTCGACGAGCGGATCTTTTTGTCCGTACCCGCGCAGCCCGATACCTTCTTTCAAATGATCGAGAGAAAGCAGGTGGTCTTTCCACTGGCTGTCGACCACATCCAGAATGATGCGGCGCTCGAGCCAGCGCATTAGATCCGGCGTAAGCTGCTTTTCTTTGTCTTCGTATTTCTTGGCGACGGCTTCGGCGATGGCGTCGGCCAGCTGATCGTGATTCAGCGAAGCCGGATCGGCGCCGGCGGCCTTTGCGTCAATTCCAAACTCACTGTTCACCTCGGCAAGGAATTGTGTCGTGTTCCACTGGCTGGGGTGCAAGTCTCTGCCGCAGTAGGTTTCGACGAGTTCGCGCGCGATATCTTCCGCGATCCCGATGACGTAGTCGCGCTGATCTTTGCCCTCTAGCGCAGAGCGGCGAATCGAATAGATCGCTTCACGCTGCTTGTTCATCACGTCGTCGTATTCAAGCAGGTGTTTGCGCGCGTCGAAGTTTTGCGCTTCGACGGATTTTTGCGCGGTCTCGATGCGGCGCGAGATCAAACCGGATTCGATGGGCACACCTTCGGTCATGCCAAGCCGAAACATCAACGCTTTGACGCGTTCGCCGCCGAAGATGCGCATCAGGTCATCTTCAAGAGAAAGGAAAAACCGCGATGAACCCGGATCGCCCTGGCGTCCGGCGCGTCCGCGAAGTTGATTGTCGATGCGGCGAGCTTCGTGACGTTCCGTACCCAGGATGTGCAAACCGCCAAGCCCCACGACCTCATCGTGTTCGGCTTTGCACCGTTGCGCAAAATCTTCAAAGACGGGCTTCCACTGGTCGACGGGAACTTGAAAAATTTTCCCTTCGTGCTGGAACAGCACCATCGGCAATGATGACTGAGCGACATCGCCGTTGGGACTCTGCGCATCCGCTCCGATCACGGCGGGTGCTTGCGCGTACGGCATTGCCAGGCGATTTTTCAGAAAATGCTCGCGCGTCATAGACTCCGGATTTCCGCCAAGCAGAATGTCGGTTCCGCGCCCGGCCATGTTCGTCGCAACGGTAACCGCGCCTTTGCGGCCGGCCTGAGCGACGATGCGTGACTCGCGCTCGTGCTGCTTGGCGTTCAGGACTTCGTGCGGAACGCCGGCTTTCTTCAAAATGTCCGCAATGGCTTCCGACTTTTCGATGGAAATCGTTCCAACCAGAACTGGTTGGCCGCGCTCGTGAAAATGCTTAATGCCGTGGGCATAAGTGTTGTCTTCTTGCAGAATTCCGTTGACCACGGCATGGAATTTTTCCGTTTCGGTGCGATAGACAACGTCGGGATTTTCGATGCGGATCAGCGGGCGATTCGTAGGAATGACCACAACGTCCAATTTATAAATCTTGTCGAATTCGGAGGCTTCGGTTTCCGCTGTTCCGGTCATGCCGGAAAGCTTTTTGTACATGCGGAAATAATTCTGGAAGGTGATGGTCGCAAGGGTCTGATTCTCGCGCTCGATCTTTACGCCTTCTTTCGCTTCGACTGCCTGGTGTAATCCGTCGGACCACCGCCTCCCGGGCATCTGGCGTCCGGTAAATTCATCGACGATGATGACTTCGCCATCTTTCACCACGTAATCCACATCGCGTTTGTAAAGGGTGTGCGCGCGCAATCCCTGGTATACATGATGAATCAGTTCCATGTGCGCGGGATCATACAAATTGCCCAGGCCAAGCATGCGTTCGCACTTGCTGACGCCTTCTTCCGTCAGCGTGGCGGTGCGGTGTTTTTCATCGAGCGTGTAGTCGATGTCCTTGATGAGTTTTGGAATGATTTTGTCGATGCGGTAGTACTTGTCGGTCGATTCTTCGGCGGGACCGGAAATAATCAACGGCGTGCGGGCCTCATCGATCAAGATCGAGTCGACTTCATCAACGATCGCGAACTGGTGACCGCGCTGCACGCAATGCGTGATGTCGTACTTCATGTTGTCGCGCAGGTAGTCGAATCCGTATTCGTTGTTGGTGCCGTAGGTGATGTCGGCGGCATATGCGGCGCGCCGCTGCATATCGTCAAGATCATTGACGATTACGCCGACGCTCATGCCAAGACCACGGTACAAGGGACTCATCCACTCCGCGTCGCGGCGGGCCAGATAATCGTTGACGGTTACGATGTGCACGCCGCGTCCAGCGAGCGAATTCAACACCGCGGGAAGGGTCGCAACCAAAGTCTTCCCTTCTCCGGTTTTCATCTCCGCGATTTTGCCGTCGTGCAGGACCAATCCGCCGATCAACTGCACATCGAAGTGCCGCATGTTCAAAAAGCGGCGGCCTGCTTCGCGCGCCAGGGCGAATGCCGGCACAATCGCCGGCTCCAGAGCAGCTTGCAAGCGCTCTCGATAGCTTGTTTCGGCAGGATCGCCGTCTTTCAGGCGGCCCTGAACTTCATCCTTCAGCTTGGCAAATTCCGTTTTCAGCGCATCGTCAGACAGCGCCTGAGTCTCGGCCTCTCTCGCATTGATGGCTGCGACCACGGGCTGAAGCTTTTTGATGTCGCGCTCATGCTTGGTGCCAATGAAGGTGGCAACCACGCTGTCAAGTATTTTGGCTGCGTCCATGAAGTATTTTGCCGTTTCTCCGCGAGGTCAGGAGTGCGGCAGCCGTACCACGAGGCCCGGCGCACACCGGATAAACTCCAATTGTAACGGTTTCGTGTTACACGCGCCAATCAAGAGCGCAACGGATATATACGCTGGATCTCTGCGCATCGTTTATTGAAGCGCTAGGAACGAGGAAAGGTTGCAGTGAACTACTTCAGAATCGCGATACGACCACGCCGACGCGTGCGGCTGCTTACGTTCGAAGCCTGAGGCAAGCCACCAAGATCGAGCAAAACCTTGCGCAGGCGGGCGCGGTCCTCCAGATCCATGTCCACAAACTCAAACGCCATTGCTTGCGGCCGTGCTCCGCGCACAATGGCTTGTGCCCTGATGGTTCGCACGCCTTGCGTCAATTTGAGTCCGAGCAACGTGCCAGGCGCCAGGTGCCGCTCTCCGGCGCCAATCCCGCCGCCCAAATTCAGCTCCGGAACAGTCAAGCGGAAATTTTCGCGCAGGTTGCTCGTGGTGAGAAGAAGATTGCGGCTAAGTTTCAACCGCGCATAGCGGCGCTGCCGGATCACGGAACTGGCAGTTTCCGGATCGATCGGCTCAAGGACCAAGTCTCGTTTCTCGAAACCCGCTGCGGTAATTTTCCCCAATCCAACCATGGGATCAATTCGCAGCAGCGCCTGCGCGGCCGCCACGCGCAGTTCGGACGGATATTGCCAACGCCAGACCTGGCGCGCCTCAAGAATCGTTTGCAGGACGGGACTGGCGGCGGATGCGCGCAATCTTCCGAGCGCCTCAACGGCTTTCAGGCGAATATAGCCGGAAATTCCATCGCTTGACGCTAAATCCAAAAGCATAGGAATGGAATCTGGCGAGCCGGTCATGCTGATTTCATCCAGCGCCAGCGGACGGATCAGCGTATCCAGAGAATCAAAAATCGCGACCAGCAGATGAGCCCGGGTATGCGGCGGAACCGCGGATAACTGCCGTACGCAGCGATCATGCGTTGCGCGCGGCCATTGCGCCAGACGTGTCGGCAGAATACGCGCCACGCTATCCGGGGCAAGCTGACCAAGAAGTCCGAGGACTTCCGCGGCTTCGGTTGCTTGCGCGGTCTGCAATATTTCAGTTAGACGACGAACGGCCTCATCGCCCAAGCCCTTTACGAATTCAGCCAGCAATTCGCAATCTTCGCGAAAACCCGAGTGCCCGAAACGGTTGGTGACATACTGCAGCGTGGCCTTGGGCATCAATGCAAGGATGTCGACGAGGCCATCGGCAATTTCGCCCGAGCGCAGACTTTCTTCCACGAATTCCGGGATGCGCTCTTCCGCGCCGATGCGAGGCCGCAAGCTTTGTGATGAGCCGGGCCGTTGCGCTTCGACGCTGTCGAGCGAAGCCAGCGCTTGTTGAATGCCGGGATAGCAACGCTTTGAAGCGGCTTCCTGACTCAAGCGCACGAACGCCGCGGCAACCAGCGTTTGCAACTCCGGATTGCGTTCGATTGCCAGCTGGTTACCCACTCGCCGAATGGACTCAATCAGCGCGCTGCCGTCGCCGCTACCATAGAGTTCGGCTAGTTCGCCGAGTCCGATGGAAGTGGTTCGCCGGGCGTCGTCGGATTCCAGACCGATGCACGCAGCGTACTTCATCAAAATTTCATTTACGGTCTTCAGTTCTCCACGACGCAGCATCTCTTCCAAAAATGCACGAACTTTTCGTGGCGGCACGCACCAGGCTTCGTCGGAAGCAAGTACTTCTTTCTTATTTTCGTCGGGGACCTGCTCCCAAAACTCCTGATCGAGCAACTCGGTGTACGACTGCACTTGCAGCCCGGCATTGGCCATCTGCTCTTCTTGCGTGGTAAGAATCTTTCGCAGCCCTTCAATTTCGGTGTTCATGCGATCAAGGAGTTGTTTCACCGCATTGACGCGAAGTTCTCCGCGTTCGTAGCTGTCGAGCGCAAAACGGATCGCCACGTGCTCCGCGAGTTTCAAGAGCATCGGCTTATCTGGTTTCTCGTTGGGAGCTTGCGCGGCCAGGCCCGCCAGCGCGTGCTGCAGAGTCACCTGATTGCGCAGGGGCATGACGGACAGTCGAGATTGAAACGCCGCGGCATCGACGCCCCCGCTGCCGTCTTTTCGTGAACGACCGAGTTGCGCAAACAATGTCAACATCGAGCGGATTTCCTCTTCCGCCACGACAAACTGAGGCTTGTCAATTTCCTCGCCCGAATGCAACAGAGCCGAGGCAGTGTGCCATCTGCTTGATCCCGCCGGTTGCCCGGCTCCGAAGGCAGCTGCCGCACTGGATAGGGTCGGAAAGGGATTTGCCGGGTTCTCGGCCACGCTGGCGTTAGAATGACGGGAAGAATTTTCGCCGGTGCCGGAATGCGAACCCGATGCGGGCTCCCAAAGGTTTCCACCTGGCAGGCCTGTTCCGCCGCTGCCAGTTTGGCTTTCTCGCCCAGTACCGCTCAAAACGCCGCCGCCAGGAACTCCACCGCCTCCGCCAAATCCGGGACCACTCCCGCCACCGGATTCTCCAGGGCTGCCGCGAGATCCCTCGGCCGCAAGAATCATCTGTAACAGTCGGTTAGGATCATCCAGGAAGTCCTTAAATTTGTCGCCTTGCGCTCCCAAAACCTTTGCTGTCAGATTCGCCGCGATCTTGGCGCCCGCAATTGAGGAGTCCTCTGCGATATAACGAATTTCGTTTACCCTGATGGAAGACTCTCCGGACAGGGCAGCTTTGAGCTGTTCAGCGAAAGCCGCTGACTTAGTGTTTCCATTCGGGAAGGCGCGCACGAATCGTGCAAAGTGAGCCTGCGACAGGCTTTGTGCAAAGTGAATGCTCGCGATGCCAGAGCCCGATAGCAATTGTGCGAAACTACGTTCCGCAGCAGCCGCCCCGAGCGGAACACCGTCAAGAAGGATCTGTGTTCCGGAAGCCCCAAGCAGCAGGCCCGATTCGCCGCTTTGATCCAAGGCACTGCGCAGTTCTTTCCACGTAGTCTCAAACTGCGCACCTGTGCGCACGTGGCCGAATTCATACAGCCGCGCGAATTTCAGCAAAATGTTGAGACTGCGAACAAAATGCCGCGCAGTCGCTCGGGGATCAGCGCTCATGATCTTCCGTGAACTAGGCCAAAACCGGCCCGTGCTCTTTACTTAGTACAACCTTAAAATGCAGAAATGCCGATGACAAGGGTACTGCGCGCACTTTGTAGCCATTTCAATAATAGAAAGACGAAACGGATCTGGCAGCAGGTCAGGGTAACAGCTAGGTACATGAGGCCGTGTTGTTCGTTGCTGCCAGTATGACGCAGGTTTACAATCGTCTGGAATTGTCCTTGCACCTATCGCTAGCGGCGCTTCGTAATTGAGTCAGCCAGAAATTCACGGCTGAAAAACAGTGCTCGCATAGCTTCGGTTGCCGGAAGATTTCCGTGCCAGATCAGCCCAGTCCAATCCCAAGTGGCAAATTCAAGGCGGAAATGCCGCAGATACCCGGCGTTTCGACATTGCCGGTTAAGCCGAGCCGGACGCATCGGCCATGGCTGGTAATTCTCGGAGTCTTTGCGGTGTTCATTGCCATCGTTGCTGGAGCAAGAATATTTTCCAAATCGCACAAAATTGACTCACCGCCCGTTGCCGCCCCGCAAATCGATGTTCCGGCCCCTGTGCCGGACCTGAGCGCGTCACTTCCTGTGGCTCGCGAGCAGGATCCGGTAATCGCTACGGTATCGGAGCTAAAACCGTGGAGTTCCAAGCGATTCAACTTCCACAACGCATTAACGGGTGAAAATATCTCTGCCCTTATCCTTCGACTGCCGACAGGATCTTCCACGCAGGCTTCGGCATATTGGTCGTTCGCGATGAAACCCGCGTATGGAAGCTGCCAATTGGAATACGTCGAAGACTTACAAAAGCTCGCGGCGGATTATGGCTATCGGCAGGCCCGCCATCCAATGGTCGGCAACCCTTGCACTCGCTCTCTGTATGACCCGCTGAAGTACGCCGCCATTCCGGGCAATTCGCTGGCCCGCGGCGCCATTGTGCAGGGCTCCGACCTCCGACCTCCACTGGGAATTGAAATTAAACTCAAGAACAAACAGATTCTCGCCCTTCGTATGGAATAGCTTTCTAACGGATTTGCGGAGCACCGGCGCCCTATGCTCGCCTACTGATCTCGTCGCCAGAGAGTCGATCCTTCGAAAAGGCTGCGATTATTTCAAAATTCATAGTTAATTTATACAATTACATATAACCAATGCCTTAGCTTGAGATATAACCTGTATCTCCCAGAAATAAATGAAGTTAATGATTTGTAAAATTGGTCTGCAATGTGCTCACAAATGTCTTAGCACGGCCTGGGGGGTCCAGGCCTAATCTTGAAAATTTATGTTGGGGTATGCGCTCCACGCTCTGGAGCACGTGCCAAGGGAGCGTCAAAAGCGATGCGTAAAGCAATCGTTTCGATCGTGGTGGTCCTGTTACTTACAGCCGGCTATGCATTTGGCCAGAGGCTAACCGGCGGACTCTCTATCCAGGTTTCCGACCCGGAGAGCAAGTCGGTCTCCGATGTTAAGGCCACCGTTGTCAACAAAGATAAAGGAAACAAGGTGGAAGCCGTCAGTAATTCCGAGGGTCAGGTAATTGTCTCGGACCTTTCCCCAGGCGAATACCAAGTGGCGCTGCAACACGACGGTTTCCGCACGCTGACCGCCGATTTCACGATCCGCGTAGGCCTTACGACCTCGCTGGATCTCAAGATGGAATTGGGCTCGATCTCCTCTTCGGTTGTTGTCGAAGTGGGAGGCATCACAGTAGATACCGACAAATCAACGGTGCAAGGCACGATTTCGGGCAACCAGATCGATGCCCTACCTCTAAACGGTCGCAATTTTCTCGATCTTGCGCAGCAGGCCCCTGGTGTACAAGTCGTTGACGGAGGCACTTTCGATCCCACCAAAAACCAGTTCGCTGGTGTTTCCGTTGGAGGCCGTTCCGGCCGTAGCACCCGCATTCAAGTCGACGGTGTCGACATCACCGACGAAACAGTCGGCACGACCGTGATGAACATCTCGAACGAGTCGATCGAAGAATTTGGAATCGCGCAGTCTTCCTTGGACGTGAGTACGGATCTTACGTCCACTGGGGCTGTGAACATCATCTCAAGGAGCGGAACCAACGCGATTCACGGATCGGGATTTGGGTTCTGGCGGCGCTCGGATTTCGCTGCCAACAATGGTCCTTTGGACGTCGTGGATCCGCCAAAGCCACCGTTCTTCCGAGACGATTACGGCGGCCGGTTGGGCGGGCCACTCGTCAAAGACAAACTATTCTGGTTCATGTCCTATGAAAGGCAAAAGCAGGCTGGAGCGATTACCACATCGGTGCCGGCACCATTCACCGGCTTCACAGGCTCTTTCAGCGTGCCGGAAGACGAGCATCTGGCCAATGGCAGGCTGGATTACAACTTCACGAACAAACAGCATTTCTTCTACAAATATACCCACGACGACAATTTTGGAGTTACAGGCTTTGGTGGCGAAAACCTCGCCGCATTCGCCAACAAGAACAGCGCCAACGCCCA
>Ga0070713_100003470_pt1 | contig 10410 bp, 10 predicted proteins | sample LARL82metaG_FD_65465 | JGI IMG/M metagenome (GOLD analysis project Ga0070713, IMG submission 65465) | Corn, switchgrass and miscanthus rhizosphere microbial communities from Kellogg Biological Station, Michigan, USA - LAR L8-2 metaG | ecosystem: Host-associated > Plants > Roots > Rhizosphere ... | reverse complement strand
CCTACCAGCTCCTGAAGATGGGTATCGAGCGCCTTTCGCCCGAGGCCATCGTCGACGGCTCGATCATGGACTCCTCCCTCGTGGTGGAGACGATCCAGCGGCTGAACACCGAAAAAACAATCAAGAATTCCAACTACGCCACCTCCCTCTCCGGGCACTCCGTGATCATCAAAAAGATCACCCTCCCGGCCATGTCCCCCGAGGAGCTGGCCGAGTCGATCCAGTGGGAAGCCGAGCAGTACATCCCCTTCGACATCAACGACGTGAACCTCGACTACGTCCCCCTCACGCCTCCCGGCACGGGCGACAACATCGACGTCATCCTCGTGGCCGTGAAGAAGGAAAAGATCAACGACTACACCTCGGTGATCAGCCAGACCGGCAAGGTCCCGGTGCTCGTCGACGTCGACGCCTTCGCCCTGCAGAACTGCTACGAGATGAACTACTCGCTGGACGACAGCAAAGTCCTGGCGCTGGTGAACGTCGGCGCGTCGGTGACGAACGTGAACGTCCTCTCCTCCGGCACGTCGCTGTTCTGGCGCGACATCACGTTCGGCGGGAACCAGTACACGGACGCCATCCAGCGCGAGCTCAGCCTCTCGTTCGAGCAGGCCGAGGAGCTGAAGAAGGGGCGCCCGGTCGGCGACTACACGATCCAGCAGGTCATCCCCATCCTCAACTCCGTCTCCGAGGACTTCGCGGGCGAGCTGCGCAAGACCCTCGACTTCTTCACCGCCACGTCGGGAGCCGACCGCGTCGACGAGATCGTCCTCGCCGGCGGCGGCTCGGGCGTGCTGAACCTCGACGCCATCCTGCGCGACAAGTTCGGCATCCCCGTGGCGATCATGAACCCCTTCCAGAAGATCAGCGTCGACGAGAAAGAATTCAACCCCGAGGAGCTGGCCGAGATCGGACCGAGCCTGGCCATCGCCGTCGGTCTCGCCATCAGGAAGCAGGGGGACGCTTGATCAAAATCAACCTGGTGAGGGAGGGGCGGACGGTTCGCGGCGCTGGGGCCGCGCCGACGCCGATGGGCGGTGCCGCTCCCGCCGGAAGCAATCTCAACAACATCCTGATCATCGCCGGCCTGGTCCTCGGCGCGGTCGTCGCCGGCGGCTGGTGGTTCCTCAAGAACAACGATCTGAAGGACCGGCAGGAGACGGTGGCGAGCAAGCAGGCCGAGGCCGACCGGCTGCAGAGCATCATCAAACAGGTCGACGATTACACCAAGCGCAAGGAATCGCTGCAGAAGCGCATCGACCTGATCAACCAGCTCAAGCAGAACCAGCGCGGCCCGGTCAAGGTCATGGACCGCATCAGCCAGGACCTTCCCGACCTGGTGTGGCTCGACAAGATGACGATGAGCGGCGGCCTGATCACGCTGACCGGCCGCGGCCTCAACCCGAACGCGATCGCGAACTTCGTCGACAACATCAAGAACGATCCGCTCTTCGAGGAGCCGGACGTGAGCGCGGTCAACCAGATCGGCGGCGTGCCGCCGGTCTACGGCTTCGACATGAACTTCCACTTCAGCTACGCGCCGAAGGGGGAGACCACCGGGACCGCGGGCACGACCTCGACGAGCGGCACGAGCTCGACGTCGACGACCGGCACGGCGAAGAAGTAGTAGTAGGAGGAGAGGAATGGCGCTGACGCTCGATGGAAAGCCGGCCTGGGTCGCCCTCGTGGTGGGCCTCGTGCTGGCCGCCGCGATCGTCGGCGTCACCCAGTACCTGCTGATCAACGACATGGACGACAAGATCCGCAGCGCCGACACGCGCATCAAGGATCTGGACACGAAGATCCAGCAGGGCCGCGCCGCGCAGCGCACGCTGCCGCAGTTCAAGGAAGAAGTCAGCCGGCTGCAGCTGGAGCTCGACAAGCTGCGGCGCATCCTCCCCTCGACGCGCAACACCGAAGAGATCATCAAGAAGATGAAGTCGCTCGTCGACCAGGGCGACTTCGTGCTGCACAAGATGACGTTCCCCAAGCTCTCGCCGCCGAAGCAGGGGAGCGGCGATCCGTACGCGGAGTGGCCGATCAGCGTCTCCGTCGACGGCCGCTACCACAACCTGGCCATCCTCTTCAACCGCCTGAGCAACTTCTCGCGGATCATGAACGTGGAGCAGATCACGATCACCGCGCTCGGCAACCAGACCGAGCGGACGATCACCTCCGACTTCGTGGCCAAGACGTTCGTCTACGTCGAGCCGAAGGAGCCGGAGCCGGACAAGGGCAAGAAGAAGCCATGATGCGACCGACGCGAATCGCCATTCCGCTGCTGCTCGTCGGCGCCGCCGTCGCCGCGGTGTTCGCGCAGCCGGCCAAGCGCGGAGCGCCGGCGGCGGCGTCGAGCACGAGCACGACGACCGCGGCGTCGTCGACGACCACGTCGACCGACACCGGCATCCAGACGAGCCTCCAGGAGATCCTCGAGGAGCCGAGCTCGCCCGACTCGTATCACTACGATCCGCAGGGACGGCGCGATCCGTTCCAGTCGCTCATCGGCCCCGCGCCGAAGCTGGCGCCGGGACAGCGCCCCGCCGGCCTGCCGGGCTTCCTCATCGACGAGATCAAGCTGCAGGGCATCGTGAAGACGCGGGAGCAGGGGCTCGTGGCCATGGTGAACGGCCCCGACAACAAAGGCTATCTGATGAAGGTCGGCCAGAAGGTGCTCGACGGCGAGCTGATTCGCATGACGCCGACGTCCGTGGTCTTCCGCCAGGAAGTGAACGATCCGACTCGCATCGAACGATTCCGCGAGGTGGTCAAGGACCTTTCCCCCGAAGCGAAGAAGCCATAGCGGTGGGAGTGCAGCCAGTGGTGCGCGGGAGGGTTGTGTGATGGTGAAGGTGGGGAGTATGAGAAGAAAGCGAATCCTGCTGATCTCGAGCGTGCTTCTGCTGACGGCAGGAGTGTCGAGTGCCTCCTGGAGGCACAAAGCGGACCGTCAGGCCGAGCCGGCGGCCCCCGCGGCGATGACGCTCACGGGGATCGAGTTCGAGTCCGCCCCCACCGCGCGCCTGATCCTCCGCACCAGCGGCACGCCCGCGTACACCTCCTACAGCCCGACTCCCGACACGTTCGTGGTCGATCTTTCCAACGCTTCGAAAGCGCCGGCGCTGGCGATCCCGTCGCCGCTGCCGGCAGGTGTGACCTCCATGACCGCCGAGGAAGTGACGGAGATGGGGACGCGCGTCACGCGCGTGACCGTGAAGCTTGCGCAGGCCGCCACGCTGCAGGCGTCGGTCGAAGAGCATGCCGTGGCGGTGGCGCTGCCGGCGAAGGAAGAGCCGCTGCCGGCGGTGACGCCGGTGGTCGAGGCCGTGAAGCCGGTGGAGGAGCCGGTGAAGCCGGTGGAGGAGCCGGTGGTGAAGGCGGAGCCGTTGGCGCCGATGCCGCCCCCGCCCGCCGCCGAGACGGCGGCGGTCCGGCCGGCGCGGACGCCGGCGTTACTTGCTGTTACGACGTCGGGGAGTGGGGCGGGGTTGTCCGTGCAGTTGGCGGCCAACGGCGACGTTGCTTACAAGGCGTTCAGTCTCGAGCAGCCTTCGCGGCTCGTCATCGACCTGAACGGCGTCGACAAAGTCGCCAAGAGCGCCATCGCGGTGAACGGCGCGATCGTGAAGAAGATCCGCGTCGCCCAGTTCAAGGGCGGGGCCGAGCCGGTCACCCGCGTCGTCCTCGATCTCGCCACGAAGAGCCCGTACAAGGTGACGAAAGAGGGGGATCATCTCGTCGTCACGTTCGGCGAAGCGCAGGCGGCCGAGGAGAAGAAACCCGAAGTCAAGCCCGAGGCCAAGCCGGAGCCGCCGCAGACCGCGATCAGCGAGCCCGTCGCCCCCGCGCCGAAGCCGGCGGAGGCGCCCGCGCCGCAGAAGTCCGTGGAGATCACCGCGCAGGTGCCGGTGATCGCCGAGCCGGTGCCCGAGCCGAAGGCCGCGGCCGCGGCTCCGGAGTGGAAGATGCCGGAGAAGCGCGCCACCGGCGTGATCCGCGCGGCGCAGCAGCCGGCCGCGCCGAAGCCGAAGAAAACGACCACGACGACCGGCACGTCCACGCCGCCGGCCGAGGACGTCTTCACCGACGCGCCGCAGTCGCTGCCGGCGCTCGGCACGAACGCGCAGCCCACCAGCCCGCTGCCGACGCTCGGCTCCGCGACGACCGCGGCGGCCGGCGGGCGCACGCTCACGGCGGGCGAGCGCGTCTACACCGGCGAGCCGATCTCGCTCAACCTCAAGGACGCCGATCTCAAGGACGTGATCCGCACGTTCGCGAACCTGACGGGCCTCAACATCGCCGTCGATCCGGGCGTGAACGGCTCGGTGACGGTCGACTTCAACGACGTCCCGTGGGACCAGGCCCTCGACATCATCCTCCGCCAGAACAACCTCGGCTACGTGCTCGAGGGGAACGTCATGCGCGTCGGCACGCTGGACCGCCTGGCGACGGAGGCGCAGGCCAGCCGCAAGCTCGCCGAGGAAGGGCGCCTGAACGTGCCGCTGCGCACGGTCAGCTACAAGCTCTCGTACGCGCGGGCCACGGAAGTGCAGGGGCTGCTGCGCGAGCTGGCCTCGCCGCGGGCCCGGATCATCGTCGACGCCCGCACGAACCAGCTGATCATCAGCGAGATCCCGTCGTACCTGGAGACCATGCGCGCGCTCATCGACTCCGTCGACGTGCCGACGCGGCAGGTCGTCATCGAGGCGCGCATCGTCGAGACCTCGAAGACCTTCATCCAGCAGTACGGCTTCCAGTGGGGCTTCCAGGGCACGATGGACCCGTCGCTCGGCACCGGAACGGGACTGGTGTTCCCGAACCGGGTCGACCTCGTGGGCGGCCCGTTCGAGTTCGCGCCCGGCAATCCGGTGCTGACGTTCCACATGGCCAACGTCCTCGGCACGTTCAACCTCGACTTCCAGCTCAACGCCACGGAGAGCGAAGGTCTGACGCGCATCGTCTCCGCGCCGCGCGTGCAGACGCAGGACAACGTGCCGGCGGAGATCCAGAGCGGCTTCCAGATCCCGTTCCAGACGCGCATCAACTTCACGACGACGGTGGCGTACGTCGATGCCACGCTGCGCCTGGCCGTCACGCCGCAGATCACCGAGTCCGGCACGGTCATCATGGACATCAACGTCCAGAAGAACGAGCCGGCCGTCGGTCTGGCCGTCGAGGGAGGCGCGGGCACGCCGCTGTCGACGCGCACCGCGCACACGCGCCTGATGGTGCGCGACGGCGGCACGGCCGTCATCGCCGGCATCTATCAGACGAAGGAAAACAACGCGCAAACGCGCCTGCCGTTCCTGCATCAGATTCCGGTGCTGGGCAACCTGTTCAAGACGCACGACATCAACAACTCGCACGACGAGCTGTTGATCTTCATCACGCCGCGAATCGTGCGGTCGTTATAGCTGGGGGAGGGTGGTTCAATGGTCAGGAAGATCGCAATTTTCGGGACGCTGGCGCTGGCGATGCTCTCGTGCAAGGAATCGAATCGCCAGAGCTCCCCGGTGGATCTCATCGTCACGGCGGCGCAGAAGCTGAACCGGATCGACATCAAGACGGGCGCGGCGAACTGCGACCAGAGCATCGGCACGGTCAACATCCAGGCTCTGGTCGTCCAGAACACCTCCGGAACGCTGCCGACGAACTCGGCCCTCGACAACGTCATCGTCAATCAATACCGGGTCTCGTACGTGCGCACCGACGGCGGCACGCAGGTGCCGGCGCCGTTCACGCGCTCGATCTCGATCAACGTCGCCACCGGCGGCGGCGGCACGTCGGCGACGTTCATCGGCTTCCAGTCGGACGCGCTGACGCAGGCGCCGTTCGCCGCGCTGCTGCCGCAGAACGGCGGCCGCGACCCACAGACGGGACGCCCGGTGGTGCAGATGGACTTGATTCTGGACGTGTTCGGCCAGACGCTCGCCGGCGAGCGCGTGTCGGGCTCGACGCGCATCCCGCTCGACTTCTGTTTCGACTGCGGCGGCTGCGCTTAAGGGACGGAGGCTGACATGAAAAGCACAACGCTGCGCAACCTGCTGATCGCCTTCGCGGCCGCTCTCGCTTTGATGATGGCGGGCTGCAAAGGCGAGTCGTCGCCGACGGCGCCGTCGAACACGACGACCGTGCCGCCTGGCAGCCCCGGGATCACGCCGCCCACCGGCGCGACGATCACGCTCTCGGTCTCGAATGCGAATCCGCTCGTCAGCTCGAAGGTGACGGTGACGGCGACGGTGGCGAACAACGGTCAGCCGGTGCCCGACGGGACGGCCGTGCAGTTCACGACGAACCTCGGCACGTTCGCCGACACCGGCCAGAACACGACCATCCGCACGACCACGAACGGCGTGGCCACCGTGCAGCTCAGCTCCGCGAGCGCCGGCACGGCCACGATCACGGCCACGGTGAACAACGTCTCCAAGACCGCCTCGGTGGTCTTCTCGACTGCCCCGGTCATCCAGCCCCCGCCCGACACGACGCCGAAGATCACCTCCATCTGCGTCGTGACCGGCACGACCTGCACGACGCCCGCGACCGGCATCCCCGCCGGCGGCCAGCAGGTCGTCATCAATGGGACGAACTTCCGCGCGCCGGTGCGCGTGCTCTTCGATCCGGGCAACGGCCAGCCGGCGAAGGAGGCCTTCGTCAACTCCGTGACGGCCACGCAGATCGTCGTCGTCGCGCCGCCGTTCGACATCGTCACGGGGCAGACGCTGCCGGTGACGATCACGGTGATCACCGAGGCGGGCACGGCGACGGAGCAGAAGGTGTCGCAGGCGAACGCGTTCACCTATCAGCTGGCGGTGCTGACGCCGTCGATCCGCACGCTCACGCCGACGTCCGGACCGATCGACGGCGGCACGCGCGTCTCGATCCTCGGCGACGCGTTCCAGGCGCCCGTGCAGGTCTTCTTCGGCTCCGCCGAGGCGCAGGTCATCAGCGTGAACTTCAACGAGATCGTGGTGATGTCGCCGACCGCGCGCGATACGTCGCCGAACGGCTCCGGCACCGTCACCGGCCCGGTCGAGATCCGCGTCCGCAACGTCGCCTCGGGCAAGGAAGCGACCTTCCCGGCGGGATTCCGCTACATCGCCAAGATGGCCATCACGGCGATCAATCCGACCGCCGGCTCGGCCTTCGGCGGGACCGACGTGACGATCGACGGCGTCGGCTTCAACGACCCCGTCACCGTCGACATCGGCGGCGTCCGCGCTCAGGTCATCCGCGTCAGCGGTACGGAGATCCTCGCCAGGACCGGCCACCCGGCCAGTCCATGCGCAAACACCAGCGGTCCGATCATCGTGACCAACGTCGACAACGGCGACACGGCGGCGTCGACCGGCACGCAGGCGTTCACGTACGTCGCGCAGACGCCGGTGATCACCGGAACGTCGTCGTCGAACCCGATTCCGGGCGGTACGTTGACCGTCACGGTGGCGAACCCCGGCGTCGGTCCGCTCGGCTCGGCGTTCGTCTCGTTCACCATCAATGGCACGACCGCGACGGCGACGCCGCAGCAGGTCAGCAACCCCGCCGGACCGACCTCGTTCTCCGTCGTCATTCCGAACATCCCGCTGGAGAGCTTCCCGAACAACGTCGCTTGCGGGACCGGCAACCTCGGCCTGAAGCATGGGCCGGCGACGTTCCCCGTGGTCTTCATCAATTCGACGACCGGCTGCCGGTCGGACCCGGTGCAGGTCACGATCTCGCCCGATCCGAACAACAATCCGTGCGTCGTCCCGCCGCCGCCCGCGGCCACGGTGACGGCGCCGGCGAGCGGTTGCGCGACCGGCGGCAGCGTCGCCGTCGGCGGACCGAGCGGCACGACGACGATCACGATCACGAACAGCGGCGGCCAGCCGCTCACGCTCGGCGCGCCGAGCGTCTCCGGCCCGAACGCCGGCGACTTCGCGGTCGGGCCGTCTTCGGGCAAGACCGTCGAGCCGTCGGCGTCGGCGTCGTACACGGTGACGTTCACTCCCGCGGCGACCGGTCCGCGCAACGCCGTGGTGTCGTTCACGACGAACGATCCGGCGAATCCGACGCTCACGATTTGTCTCACCGGTACAGGCACTCCGTAGTTCCGCAGCGCCAGATGGAATCTGCGAGCCGCCCCCTGCGAAGGGGGCGGTCGTTTCTGGAGATAGAATTCAGCGCGGCAATGGCACCCCCGGCAAGCACGGCCAAGATCGAAGAGCTCCGGTTCCGTCTCAAGACGGACCCGAAGAGCCGTCTTTTCTATCCGCTCGCCGAGGAGCTCCGGAAGGTCGGGCTGTGCGCCGAGGCCGAGCAGGTGCTGCGCGCCGGCCTCACGCACCATCCGACCTACCTCTCCGCCTGGGTCTCCCTCGGCCGCGCCTCGCGGGAGCTCGGGAAGAGCGACGAAGCCATCGAGGCGCTGGCGAAGGCGCTGCAGCTCGACCCCGGCAACGTCGTCGCGGCGCGTCTCCTCGCCGACGCGTACCTCGCGGCGGGCGAGAAGGTCGAGGCGATCAAGAAGTACAAGCTCGTGCACGCGCTGATGCCGTCCGACAGCGACGTCGAGGCGATGATCGAGAAGCTCGACCGCGAGCTGACGCCGGTCGCGCCGGTGCTCGTGCAGCCGGAGCCTGAACCGGAGCCTGAACCCGAACCCGAACCCGCGCCGGAGCCCGAGCCGGTCGCGGAGGAGACGCCGTTCGTCGAAGAGCCGCCGCTCTCCGCCGAGGAAGCGATCCTCACCGCCGACGCCGAGCCGATGCTCGTCGCGCACGACCAGAGCCCGTTCGAGGAGCCGGTTACGGACTTCACCGCCGCCGCCGTCGAGATCGAGGCACCGCCGGGCTTCCACATCGAAGAAGCGCCGCTCGGCGCGGAGACGCCGACGCCGTGGAGCGCCGAGGAAGAGCCGCCGGCGGCGCCCGAGCCGACCGACACCGTGACGATGGCCGACCTCTACGCGCGCCAGGGTCTCGTGCTCGACGCGCGCCGCATCTACGAGGCGATCCTGCAGCGCGAGCCGGGCAACGACGCCGTCCGCGAAAAACTAGCGGCGCTCGATGGAGGACAGGCACTCTTGCCTGTCCCCCGAAAGATCGCCCGCCTCGAGGAATGGCTTTCGAAAGTCGCGCGCCGCGAGGTGAGCCATGTTTAAGGAGGTCCTCCAGGGCATCCGCGACCGCGTCGACGGGGCGCTCGCGGTGAGCCTCATCGGCCTCGACGGCATCGCCATCGACTCCGTCAAGGACGACTCCGTCCCGCTCGACGTCATGGGCGCCGAGTTCGGCGGCTTCGTCAAGTCGGTGCGGCTCTCGAACACCGATCTCGACACCGGCGACGTGCTGCAGTTCGCGCTCGTCACCGAGAAATACATCACGTTTCTCTCGGCGATCACGCCGGAGTACTACGTCCTGCTGGTCATGCGCCCCGACGGCAACTACGGCCGGGCGCGATTCGAGCTGGCGAAGGCGAAGCATTTGCTTCGAGACGAATTGGTCTGAGGTAAGCGATTTGAATCTGAAAGAGATTTTGGAGCTGATCGACAAGGTCGCCGAGCGCGGCATCGCCGCGGTCGAAGTCGAGCAGGCCGGGACGCGGCTGCGCATCGAAGGCAAAGTCGCGCCGCCGCCGCAAGTGATCCACGCCGCGCCCGCCGCGCCGCTCATGCCGATGCCGATGCCGCTCGGAATGCCGCAGGCCGCCGCCCCCGCGCCGCCGCCGCCCGAGGAAGTGGACACGGAGGCGGGGCTGCACATCATCACCTCGCCGATCGTCGGCACGTTCTATCGCGCCCCGAACCCGGAGTCGGAGATGTACGCGAACGTCGGCGACCACATCTCCAAGGGCAAAGTGCTCTGCATCATCGAGGCGATGAAGCTGATGAACGAGATCGAGTCGGACGTCGACGGCACGGTCATGAAGATCTATCCGCAGAACGGGCAGCCGGTCGAATACGGCGAGAAGCTGTTCGCGGTGAGGCTGTGATGAGCACGGTCATCCTGAGCCGCGAAGACGGCGAAGGATCCCCCGCGCAAGGACGATACGTGTGCGCCGGCAGGGGATTCCTCGCCGCCGTCGCGGCTCGGAATGACACGGTGGGTGGGCTGAGCTCGCGATGATCTCGAAGATCCTCATCGCCAACCGCGGCGAGATCGCCCTGCGGGTCATCCTCGCGTGCAAGGAGATGGGGATCAAGACGGTCGCCGTCCACTCCGAGGCCGACCGCGATGCGCTCCACGTCCGCTACGCCGACGAGGACGTCTGCATCGGCCCGGCGGTCTCGCGCCAGAGCTACCTCAGCATCTCCTCGATCATCGCCGCCGCGGAGATCACCGGCGCCGACGCCATCCATCCCGGCTACGGCTTCCTCGCCGAGAACGCGCACTTCGCGGAGATCGCCGGCGAGTGCCGCCTGACGTTCATCGG
>Ga0070713_100003469_pt1 | contig 10413 bp, 4 predicted proteins | sample LARL82metaG_FD_65465 | JGI IMG/M metagenome (GOLD analysis project Ga0070713, IMG submission 65465) | Corn, switchgrass and miscanthus rhizosphere microbial communities from Kellogg Biological Station, Michigan, USA - LAR L8-2 metaG | ecosystem: Host-associated > Plants > Roots > Rhizosphere ... | reverse complement strand
TATCTCAGGGAACTCGCCGCTCGTAATCCTCGCGACGTCACCGGACGAGTGGAACTCGGCAAAGCCTGTGCTCAGACCGGAGCGCTGGACGAGGCGTGGCAGAACCTGGCTCCGGCGCTCGAACGTGGATATCCCGATGAGAAGGGAAGCCTTCATTACTTGCTGGGAAGCGTTCTGAAGCGGATGGGACGCACCGTCGACGCGGAGCAGGCCTTTGCGGCGGCCACGCAGCTTTCCGATGCCTTTCAGCATAAATCCTATCGCGATCAGGATGCCGATGCGCAACCCTAACCTGCAGTGGACGAGACGCGAATTCGCCAGGCTGTTGGCAGGGGCAGGATGCGCGTTATCGATGCCGGTGACCTTTGCCGACACTCCTGCGAGCGCTCCGCTGCAGCTTCGAAATGCTGCGCCGGCCAGTGGATTGGATTTCGTGTTGCGCAACGGTGCCAGCGGTCGTAAATATCAGGTGGAAACTGTTCTCGGCGGTCTTGGAGTCATCGATTTTGACGGCGATGGCTGGCCCGATCTCTATTGCGTCAATGGCGCGTCGCTGCCGTCGCTGCAAAAAAGCGATCCCAAGTTCTTCAATCGTCTTTACCTTAATAACCGCGACGGCACATTCTCCGATGTCACGCAAAAAGCAGGAGTGCAGGGCCATGGATACGAAATGGGCGTGGCCGTGGGCGACTATAACAATGATGGGCACGAAGATATGTACGTCGTGGGAGTCCATGGCAATACGCTCTACCGCAACAACGGCGACGGAACGTTTTCAGATGTGACTCAAGCGGCCGGGGCCAGCGGTGTGAGTGCTCAGGGACGGAAGTTGTGGTCGGTGGCTGCGGCGTGGGTGGATTACGACAACGATGGCCGCCTCGATCTCATCGTGTCGAACTATTGTGACTGGACGCCGGGTGACGATCCGGTATGCGGCGGATTGAATAACGCGGACCGCGCTTATTGTCACCCCGATATGTATCGCGCCGAACCGGTGCTGCTTTACCACAACAACGGCGACGGAACCTTCACCGAAGTCTCGGCCAAGGCGGGTATCGGAAATGTTTTGGGGAAAGGGATGGGAATTGCGGTAGCCGACTACGATGGTGACGGCTGGCCCGATATTTTCATCGCCAACGACAATGATCGCAACCTGCTGATTCACAACTTGGGCGGCGGCCGCCTGAAAGAAATCGGGATGCAGGCTGGAATCGCCTACAACGGCGATGGTCGCCAAATCTCCGGCATGGGCGCCGATTTTCGAGACTTCGATGGCGATGGCTTGCCCGATATCATGATGACCGGCTTGCGCGGAGAAACCTTCGAACTGTTCCGCAATAACGGCAAGGGAGCGTTCGAAGATGCCAGCGCCTCGAGTGGCCTGCTCGGCCTGAGCCGTCCATGGAACGGATGGAGTTGCGGTTTCGTGGATTTCGACAATGATGGCCGCTTGGATGTCTTTCTCGCTTGCGGCGGGTTGGATATGAATGAGCCTCAGCCTAACCGCGTGTTGCGCAATGTTGGCGGACGATTCGTCGATGTCTCGGCCGATGTCGGATCGGACTTTGCCGTCGCCCGTGTACACCGCGGAGCAGCGTTCGCTGATTTCGATAATGATGGACGGATCGATGCCGCGGTAACCTCCATCAACGGCCCCATCGAACTGTGGATGAATCGCACTCCAGCGCAGCATTGGCTGCAACTCAAACTGAAGGGCACCCGCAGTAATACCTCAGCCCTGGGAGCGAAAGTAATCTGTCACGGCTCGCGGACTCAGACTGCATTCGTAGCGAATAGTGTCGGCTATGGCTGTGCAAGCGACTTGCGCCTGCATTTCGGCCTGGGAGAAGATCGCAAAGTTTCTCTCGAAATCCACTGGCCTTCGGGCCAGAAACAGGAGTTGAAGGACGTTGCCTGTGATCAGCGCCTTCAGGTTCTTGAACAGACCTCTCGCTGACAATGGAAGCGTTTCCGTCCTGAGAACTGCTGCTTAAACGATAGAAAAAACAATCGTCCGCATAGATGTGGGAAGCTTCCTGCCGGAGACTTGGTGGACCGCGCAATCTGTGTGCCTGCTCTCCTCTGCCAAGGGAGCGACAGGGAATGGGCGTAATCCGGAGGGGGAGACCGATGCATCGAGCAAAGAATAGCAAGCGTACCTCAGCGTTGAGCGTACTGGTGTGTTTCTTGGCTCTCTTGAGTTTTCCGACGGCGAGTCAACGTGGATTCGCGCAGTCTTCAAATGGACAGATCACCGGTCTGGTAACGGACTCCACCGGAGCGGCCGTGGAAGGCGCCAAGGTGAGCGCACTCAACAACGCAACAAGCGTGACTTACAACGGCACTACCAACAGTGCTGGCGTGTATGTCTTGCCCCAGCTCATCCCTGGATCTTACCGGGTGTCGATGAGCAAGGAGGGATTTGCGACGGTCGAACGCACGGAACTGGCCGTCCGCACCGGCGACCATCTCTCCCTCGACTTTACCCTCCGGCCAGCCGCGGCCAGAGAAGTCGTTACAGTCACGGAATCCGCCCCATTGCTGCAGTCCGATCAGTCCAGCCAGTCTACGGTTCTCGATAACAAAATGATTACCGAGTTGCCGCAGCTAAACCGGAATAGCCTGGATCTCACGCAAGTGATTCCGCAGGTGCAGGGCAAAGGTCCGCTCAGCGACAACATCTCCTCGCTCGGGAATTCTACCTACCTGATTGCTAATAATGGAAACTCCTATGCGATTTCGGGTGGCCAGGTCAACGGCACAAGTATTTCAGTGGACGGCAACCAGTTGCAGGATTCCGAATTCAATGCGGTCAACCGCGCCATCCCCACACCCGACAGCATCGGCGAGTTTCGTGTAGAAAGCGGTGTGCTCACCGCCGACCATGGCCGCTACTCTGGCGGCATCATCACCATGAACACGAAGAGCGGCACGAATCAATTTCACGGCCGCCTCTTTGAATACTTCCGCAATCAGATTCTCAACAGCAATGGCTGGCAGAACAATTCGCTGGGCGTCGACCGGCAGGCTTTTCATCAGAACAATTACGGCTTCTCGCTTGGCGGCCCCGTTTCCATTCCGCATCTTTATAAAGGAAACAGCCGCACGTTCTTTTATTTTGGATGGGAAGGCGAGCGATTCAACACCGGGCAGACCGTGCTTAGCACGGTGCCCACATTGCTGCAGCGGGATGGCGATTTCTCGCAGACCATCATTGGCGAAGAAAACGGCGCTCCTCTCTACGCAGCGATTTTTGATCCCTTTCACATCTCCGGCGGCGTTCGGCCGCAATATGCTGGAGTTCCGGGGGCCCCGGTAGGCGCGAATGGGCTCGTCGGCGGAAAGATCTGCTCCCAGGCGGACATCACTGGCGGCACGTGTCCAGCGGGCAATCAGAATCTTTCGCTCCAGAGCGCGCTATTTGCGCATTACATGGCGCTCTGGCCGCTGCCCAACAGTACTCCTGGCTCCAATGGATACAGCAACAATCGCGTCGACTCCATCGCCGTCACCCGTCCTACCGATCGATTCTTCCTTCGTCTGGATGAAAATCTCTCCAACAGCCAGCGGCTCAACCTGAGCATCAGCCGTACTCACATGACGAACAATATTCCGGCGCCTTTTGCTCACGGAGCTCGCTCCTTTACCTACGACCACGACGTCACTGGAAGCTTGCAGTACAACTGGGTGTTGTCCCCCACCTCGATTCTCGATGTTCACCTCGGCTTCGGCGTGGCAAAACTCTATGATGATGGAGTTTCAGGAGACGGGTCCAATCCCGATCCGAGCATCGACACCACCACCTGGGGCTTTGATCCTCTGATCATCAACAACCCGTCGCGCACGACCAGTCAAATTCCCCCGGTTTTGAACGTCAACGGTTTCTCGAATGTCGGCGGATCTCAGTTCGATACATTCATCAACCAAACTGAAAACGCATCCGTGGCCTACACCAAGGTTTTCGGACGGCACACGATCAAGGTCGGCTACGAGCAGTACTACTACCGCTTTAACGAGAATGGCGGCGACCATACCGGCGTAGCCTGGATCAACAACGGCGGCGGCTCGGTGCAAGACTGGCAGAATCCCAATGACGGATCGACCGGGTTCCCGCTGGCCGAGTTGATGATGGGATCGTCCCACGTGTTCCAGTGGGGCAACTGGAATATTTCGCCGTACGGCTTCAACGAAGCGGCGTTCGCCATGGACGACTGGAAAGTGAACCGCAAGCTGACCGTACAGTTCGGGCTGCGTTGGGATCATGACGGGGCACGTTCGCCAAAAAGTTTTGCTCCGGGGCAAGCCTCTCCGCTCATGTACGACATGAATGCCAAGAACGTCTTGACTCCGAATGCCGGTTGGAACTGGAACCAGGTTACGTCTGCGACTCCGGGGTTAGCTTCTTTGCCTCAGCCTGCCTGGCTCACGCAGGGAGCCACGGGCCGAGTTGCGCTTCTGAATAGTCCCGAGTATCCGCAGAAAAATCTCTACACGACCGACTGGAAGAATTTCCAGCCCCGGCTGGGAATCGCCTATGCCGTGGACGATAAGACCGTGGTTCATGCCAGTGCCGGCATCATCGATCAAGGCTTGAACGGCCTGTCGACGGATTGGTTCAGCTTTTACTACAACACCATCACGATGGGCCAAATTTCGACGCTCGATGGTCAGAATTGGATCAGCGAACTTGGCCAGGATCACGGATTAGGAACGTTCCCCTTGCAACCTTCGGGCGCAAATCTCGGCTACTACCCAGCCATCAGCACGAACAAAGATTACTTCTATCAGACGTTCGGGCAGGCGGGAAATCCTGATCAGGGCGGAGCCGCAACCATCAATCATTTCCAAAGTCCACAAGATTACACATGGGACGTCAGTGTGCAACGCCAACTGGGAAGGTCTTGGGTGGCGACGGCGGACTACACCGGCATACGCGGAATCCACCTCCTCATGCCACTGTGGTACTGGAGTACGAACAACGTGCCAGTGGCCGACTATTCGCTTGGCCAAGCGCTCTATTCCCAGGTGGCGAATCCGTTCTACGGCCAGTCTCAAACCTTCGCCAGCCAGCCCACGATTCAACTTTCACAACTTCTCGGGCTCTCGCCCCAGTATTCCAGCATCACCCCGGGGCAGGCGACATGGGGACGCTCCCTCGCCAATTTCCTGAACCTGCAGATCCAGAGCCGCGGTTTTCACGGTCTCACCCTGCTGGCGTCTTACAGCATCCGCAAGACTCTTACCAACACTTGGGGAAAGGATATCCAGCACACCGGTTCGTTCTATGGTGGATCGCTGCAGAACCCGCACAACATTATGGAGGCATACGGAGTAGCGGGTTACGAGATGCCACAGACGCTGCTGCTGAACTACTCGTATGCACTGCCGTTCGGCCGCGGACGCCCGCTGATGAACGGTGACAGTATGGGCTATAAAATACTCAATCAGGTTATCGGCGGATGGGATGTCGCCGGGGTTACTACCTGGAATCCAAAAGGTACGCCTGTGCAGGTTCCCAACGTGTCAACCGGGCAGACTGCGCCTGGAGCCGCGCTGCGTTACACGATTGCGCCCGGCGTGCCGGTGAAGAAATCCACGGACTACTCCAGCGCGCTGGTCAGTACCAGCGGTAATTTCATCAACAGCAACCCCAACCTGGTGCTGAATCCCAATGCGTTTGTGGTCACGCCGAATTTCACCATTAGCCCCGCTCCATTCATGTTCCCCAATGTGCGCAACCCGGGCAGCTTCTTTACCGATGCCACCCTGTTGAAGAAATTCCCGTTCTCCGCGGAAGGAGGACGCTATTTCGAACTGCGATTGGAAGCGCAAAACATTTTCAATCACGCCAACTTCAACAATATCGATAACAATCCCAATGATCCCACTTTCGGTGGCGTGATGGGCAAAACCGGTCAACGCATCATGCAAATCGGAGCTCGCATCTTCTTCTGATCATGCGGAGCCGAATCATAACTATGGTGCGGCTCCGCTCTACCTCCGGAGTTTTCCTCATGTCAGCGGCCACGCGAGCCGTCATCCTCGGATTGGTTTGTGCAGGTGCAGCCTCCGCGGCACTAGCGCAAATGACGGCACGCCTGCGAACCTTCGATTCAGAACTTGTGGTCGACGCCTCACCGAATACGCCGCAGTTGGCCAGTTTTGGTTACCCCGGGCAGCCCTTATGGAAAAACCGGACCTCTGAGGTCCTGATTCCTTTTGTAGAAATTTCTAGAACTCAGGTCCCGTGCAACTGGACGTTCAATACTGCAGCCAGTCACGCCGACGGTAATCGGGTCGTCTTTGTTTACGAATCCTCAAACCCTCATCTGCGCTTGAGCTGGGAGTGGCGAACTCGAGAGGCCTACGGCCCGCTCGAGCACTACATACGCATCGAGAATCTCGACACTAGGGAACTCTGGATTCCGATGCAGGACAGTCTTGCCTTCGATTGGCAGATTGATCCGCGGGAGCCGTTGCAACAACTTTTTGTCGAGAAGGGCGCGAATACTCCGTCGGCGGCCGGGACGCACGAGGTGTCTTTCGAGAACGGGCTGCACTGGATCGGAACCTCCAGCACCTACGGCGATATCAAAGAGAGCGATTCGCGCGAAATCATTCCGTGGACGCTGATCGAAAAAAAAGACTCCGCACGCGGCGGTTGGTATGCGGGAATAGAATTCAGCGGCCGGACTCGCATCGCACTCGCGCGAGAAGGAAACTCACTCAAGGGAGCCTTGGGACTCGATCCGGATCCGGCTCCATTTCGTACCCGCCTGGCGCCGGGCGAAGCCTTCGACTCCCCTGTCGTTTTTCTTGGAGGATTTCGCGATGGCCCCGACGCGGCAGGGAACACTTTGCGGCGCTGGGTGCGCGCGGTTCTCGGCAATCCCGACACCTGGAAAAATCCCAACTATCCCCTGGTCGTTAACAATAGTTGGGGCGGCGGAATGGAGGTGAACGAACAGATCGCGTTACGCATGATTCGCGATTCCGCCGAATTGGGTGTGGACATGTTTCATGTGGACGCTGGATGGTTTCGTGATGTAGGCGACTGGTATCCAAATCCGCAAAAATTTCCCCACGGTCTCGCCGTAATCGCCGACGATGCTCACAAACATGGGTTGAAATTCGGCCTTTGGGTGGATTGGACGCAAGCTGGACTCTCTACGGAGCACGGAGCGCTGAACGCGCGCGACCCGAAAGTTCGCGATTGGATGGTGACCGATGTGCCTGCCGATTGGAAGCCGGAGCCATTCAAAGGACAGACCATCGATTTGGGAGTTCCGGCGGCGCGGCAGTGGGCTGGACAAGAGGTGGAACGAATTGTCACCGACTATCACCTCGACATGCTGGAGCACGATGGTTATCTCGTCGCCCACGGATGCGCGCGCACCGATCATCCCCACGCCGCGCCTGATCCCCTGAATCAATGCGTTTATAAAACCTGGGGCGCATACTTTGTCGACAGTTCGAACTCCACCGATGTGAGCTATCACGCGGTGCAAGCCTATTACGATATCTATTCGCAAATGCGGAAGAAGCATCCCGGGTTGTTCTTGGAAGTCTGTAATGACGGCGGCCGGATGGTGGATTTCGGCAGCGCTGCCCACGGCGATTATTTTTCTATTACCGACACCTACGATCCACTTTCGAACCGGCGTGCATTCTTCGATACCAGCCACGTTTTGCCGGCCGCCATGCTGGAAAGTTATGTGGAGAAGTGGCCGACGCCGCGGATTGAGAATTTTCGGTACATGCTGCGTAGCGGCATGATGGGATGGCTCACCATCATGACCGACACCAATGCCTGGTCGGCCGAGCAACACGCGGAAGCCAAAAAAGAAATCGATCTGTACAAGAAGGAACTTCGTGCATTCATTCGGGATGCCAGCCTGTATCATGTCTCACCCCGCCCGGATGGAGTCCATTGGGACGGAATTGAGTATTGGGACGCCGAGCGCAAACGAGGAGTAGTGTTTGCTTTCCGTGGAAACGGGGAGGAGAAGACCCACGCTTTCCTGTTGCAGGGGCTTGTGCCGTCCGCTCATTACTCCGTTCAGTTTTACGATCACAGCGGTACCGATCGACAGATCAGTGGCGAGGATCTGATGCATGATGGGCTGGGAGTTACCCTCGACGTCGCCAACAGTTCCGAGCTTATTTTTATCCAGCAATCAAAATGAATTCGTAGGGGCGAGGGAGAAGAGAGTCGAACTCATGCCGGGCACCAACCACAAGAATCCATCACTGCGGCTGGACGGACGGGTTGCTCTGATTACCGGCGGCGCCCAAGGCATTGGGCGGGCCATAGCATCCGTCTACCAGCGCGAAGGGGCGTCTGTATCGATCCTGGATTGCGACTCCGCCGCTGGTGAGAAGACCGCAGCCGAACTCACGGAGCAGTATCCGTCGCATCCGGTGAAATACCTGGCGGCCGACCTGCGGGACCCGGCACAGATTCGGAGTGCGGCCCAAACACTGCGCCAAAGTCACGGGCGCATCGACATCCTGGTCAATAACGCCGGAATCGAAATGGATAAGCCTCTGGAAGACCTTTCGGTCGCGGACTGGGACCTTGTCCTCAATGTGAACTTGCGTGGCGGTTTCCTGCTGACGAAAGCGCTGCTTCCGCTGTTTCCAGAGTCTGGCGGAGCCATTGTCAACATCAGTTCAATCCACGCCAGCCACGCCTTTCCGAATGCCATTCCTTACGCCTGTTCAAAGGCCGGAATCGTCGCCCTGACCCGGAACCTGGCGCTGGAACTGGCCAGTCGGCATATTCGGGTGAACTGTATTTGTCCGGGATACATCGATACGCGGCTTTGGGACAACTACCTGCACGATTCCTCAAATCCGGCGGTCCTAGCGGAACAGACCCGGGCTCTTCATCCGGTGGGCCGCCGCGGCATGCCGCAGGATGTCGGGGAAGCCGCCCTGTTTCTCGCCTCGGACAGCTCTGCTTTCATAACGGGAACCGATCTGGTGGTCGATGGCGGCCTCACGGTGCGGGCACACCCTTAGTGCGAATTCCGGCAGGAATATCGTTATCCCGTCGGGGAGATTGCTAAAACGATGGCCGCCTTCGTTTTAATGATGAACTCCGGCATACCTTTGTAATAGAATCGCTCCCCGTCTGGGGGCGTCGTGAAAAAAAACTGTGGGGTCCTGAGTGGCACTCTGAAGCGCGAATTCCAAAAAGATCTGGATCTCTTCAAACATTTTCTTCTTCTCCTCAACAATACCAGCCCGATCCGCAATGTCGAACTCATGTGGCACGAAGAGGACGAGGAACTGGACCCTCACAAGGCGAAGTTCAAAAGCCGGGTGGGCACAGAGGATGCGTTGGTGCAGTTGCAGCCAGCGGGAGCGCCGGAGGGAAATCGCCTCTCGCCCAGTACTTTGTTTTGCGACCTTGTGCATGGCTTTGGAGCGCATGAGGACCAGACTTGTGCCCGTTCGGATGTTCCCGCCAAGCAGCGATGCCGAGCCACCGGCTGTACCCAGGTATACAGTTGCCACGTTGGCCTGACGGATATTGCCGTACCGGTGATTTGCGACGGCAAGTATTTGGGCACGCTCTTCTCCGGCCAGGTCTTGACCAGTCCGCCGACAGAGCAGGGATTTCGCTTCGTTCAAGAAACCTTAGCCGGACAATCGCACATCAACTTCCCCAGCCTGCAAGACGCCTACTACCGGGTTCCCCTGGTCACCCACGCGCAAGTTGCGGAAACCGTGCGGATCCTCGAATTGTTCGCTCGTTATATTTCAAATTCGTGGAAGCGCTTGCAACTCATTAGCGAATCTCAACGACAGCAAGACCGCGAATTGAGTCTCGATCGCAAGGAACTGGCGTCGCTTCTGCTCTCGGGAGAAATCGGAGATGTTCAGGAGTTGAAGCAGCTGGCCCGTAGAGCGGATCTCCAGCGGATCCCCGAACGAATTTTCGTTGTCCAGCTTGAATATCTGGGAAGCAACGGCGCCTATCATCCAGCGCCCAATTCCACGCTGAACCGGTTGTCGCACATTGTGGAAGACCTATGCCAGAATCTTCCGAATTCACTGGCTATGGTCGTGCGACCGGGAGAGATATGCGTTTTTACCAGCCAGGAAGCCCGCAACCGAAGCCATCAGCGGCTTTTGCTGCAGGATATGGCGGAAAGCATCGTCAGCAAGGTTCGTTCCCACACCAATGCGGCCGTCCGCATCGGAATTAGCGAAGAGCACCGCCAGCCCGCGGAGTTGCTTCAGGCCTACCAGGAAGCGTGCTCTGCCTTGGATGCTGGCGGCCCGACGGTCTCATTCTTTAGCGATCCCAAACCTCAAAAGGCCCAAATTTCCGACGTCATGGCGAGATTGCTCAAAGCCTTTCGGCAAGGTGCGGGCATCTCCAGCGTCTTGCGCGAGTTTCTG
>Ga0070713_100003468_pt1 | contig 10415 bp, 9 predicted proteins | sample LARL82metaG_FD_65465 | JGI IMG/M metagenome (GOLD analysis project Ga0070713, IMG submission 65465) | Corn, switchgrass and miscanthus rhizosphere microbial communities from Kellogg Biological Station, Michigan, USA - LAR L8-2 metaG | ecosystem: Host-associated > Plants > Roots > Rhizosphere ... | reverse complement strand
GAACTCGCCCCACCCCACCGGGCCCTGCACCAGCGCCGCCTCCCGCTCGATGACCCCGCGGAACGGCATCGTCAGCGGCACCCGCACGACGTGCAGCCGGGCGGTCAGCTCCGCCCATCCGGGCAGGTCGGGCGGCGACGGCACCACCCCATCCTGCCCCCTACGATCGACGCATGCCGTCACCGGAGGTATCGGAGCTGTTCGACCCGGACAGCTGGCGCAAGGTCGACGGCTTCGACCTCACCGACGTCACGTACCACCGGCACGCCACACCGGGCGGCGACGGACCGGTCGTCCGGGTCGCGTTCGACCGGCCCGCGGTGCGCAACGCGTTCCGGCCACACACGGTCGACGAGCTCTACCGGGTGCTCGACCACGCCCGGATGTCCCCCGACGTCGGCTGCGTGCTGCTGACCGGCAACGGCCCGTCCCCGCGGGACGGCGGCTGGGCCTTCTGCTCCGGCGGCGACCAGCGGATCCGCGGCCGGGCCGGCTACCAGTACGCCTCCGGCGAGACCGCGGACACCGTCGACCCGGCCCGGTCCGGCCGGCTGCACATCCTCGAGGTGCAGCGGCTGATCCGGATGATGCCCAAGGTGGTGATCGCGGTCGTGCCGGGCTGGGCCGCCGGCGGCGGCCACAGCCTGCACGCGGTCTGCGACCTGACCCTGGCCAGTGCCGAGCACGCCCGCTTCAAGCAGACCGACGCGGACGTGGGCAGCTTCGACGGCGGCTACGGCTCGGCCTACCTGGCGCGCCAGGTCGGGCAGAAGTTCGCCCGGGAGATCTTCTTCCTCGGCCGCCCGTACGACGCCGCCGCGGCACACCGGATGGGCATGGTCAACGACGTCGTCCCGCACGCCGAGCTGGAGCGGGTGGCGCTGGACTGGGCGCTGACGGTCTGCGCGAAGAGCCCCACCGCGCAGCGGATGCTCAAGTTCGCCTTCAACCTCGCCGACGACGGGATGGTCGGGCAGCAGGTGTTCGCCGGCGAGGCGACCCGGCTGGCGTACATGACCGAGGAGGCCGTCGAGGGACGCGACGCCTTCCTGGAGAAGCGGCGGCCAGACTGGTCGCCGTTCCCTTACTACTACTGATGCGCGCGATCCCCGCCCGGTACGGCCCCGAACTGGTCGCCGCGCTCTCCGCCGCGCTCGACGGAACCGGCCCGGCCGTGCTGCCGCTGCCGGACGGCGTCGAGGGCGAGCGGCTGCGCGCGGCGCTGCGCCCGGACGAGCCGGTCGAGGACCTCGCGAACGGCGGGGTCGCGCTGGTGGTGCCGACCTCCGGGTCGACCGGCGATCCCAAGGGGGTGCTGCTGAGCGCGACCGCGCTGGCGGCATCGGCGGACGCGACCGAGCGCCGGCTGGGCGGGCCCGGCCGGTGGCTGCTCGCGCTGCCGGTCACCCACGTGGCCGGGCTGCAGGTGGTGCTGCGGGCGCTGCGGGCCGGGTCGGCGCCGGTGCCCGCGGGAGAGGACTTCGCCGCCGGCACTGCGGCGCTGGGGCCGGGCCGCCGCTTCACCTCGCTGGTGCCGACCCGGCTGCGCCGGCTGCTCGCGGCCGGACCGGCGGCGCTCGACGCGCTGCGCTCGTACACGGCCGTGCTGCTCGGTGGGGCCGCGCCGCCGGCCGGGCTGGTGGCGACCGCGCGGGCGGCCGGCGTGCCCGTCGTCGTCACGTACGGGATGTCGGAGACCTGCGGCGGCTGCGTGTACGACGGCGTCCCGCTGGACGGGGTCAGCGTCGATCTGGCCGCCGGCGACCGGATCCGGATCGGCGGGCCGGTGCTGGCCAGCGGTTACCGGCTGCGGCCCGAGCTGACCCGGCGGGCGTTCGCGGGCGGCCGGTTCGTCACCGGAGACGTCGGCCGGCTGGCCGGTGGCCGGCTGACCGTGCTCGGCCGGGCCGACGACGTGGTGGTCACCGGCGGCGAGAAGGTCGCGCCGGCGGCGGTGGCGGACGCGCTGGCCGAGCACCCGGCGGTGGCGGAGGCGGCGGTGGTCGGGGTGGCCGATCCGGAATGGGGGCAGCGGGTGGTGGCGGTGGTGGTGCTGCGGTCGGGGGCCGGACTGACGCTGGCCGAGGCCAGGCGGCACGTGTCCGGACGGGTGTCGCGGGCGGCGGCGCCGCGGGAGCTTCGGGTGGTCGACGCGCTGCCGCTGCTGGCGTCGGGCAAGCTCGACCGGCGGGCACTGCTGCGGGAGCCGCGGTGACGACCGTCGGCCAGTGGATCGAGGGCGCCCGTCCGCGCACGCTGCCGGCCGCGGTCGCGCCCGTACTCGTCGGCACTGGCGCCGCCGCCGCGGCCGGCGACGCCCGGCCGGTCCGCGCGCTGCTGGCGCTGATCGTCTCGCTTGCGCTACAGGTCGCGGTCAACTACGCCAACGACTACAGCGACGGGATCCGGGGCACCGACACCCAGCGGGTCGGGCCGCTGCGGCTGGTCGGCTCCGGCGTGAGCAGCCCGGCGGCGGTGAAGCGGGCCGCGCTGGTCGCGTTCGCGGTCGCCGCGGCGGCCGGGCTCGTGCTCGCCGCGCTCACCACCTGGTGGCTGGTCGCGATCGGGGCGGCCGCGATGCTGGCGGCCTGGTTCTACACCGGCGGCTCCCGGCCGTACGGCTACCGCGCGCTCGGCGAGATCTCGGTGTTCGTCTTCTTCGGCCTGGTCGCGACCATCGGCACCGCGTACGTCCAGGTGGAGCGGGTGACGGCGACCGCCGTGGCCGGCGGCGTCGGCTGCGGGGCGCTCGCCTGCGCGCTGCTCGTGGTGAACAACCTGCGCGACATTCCTTCCGACAGCATGACCGGCAAGCGCACGCTGGCCGTGGTCCTCGGCGACCGCCGCACCCGCGTGCTGTACGTGACCCTGGTCGCCGTCGCGTTCGTGGTCGCCGTCGCGCTGGTGGCGGTGACGCCGTGGACCCTGCTCACCCTGGCCGCCGTCCCGCTCGCCGTCCGCCCGGCCCGTTCGGTCGCCGCCGGCCGGCAGGGCCGCGACCTCGTGCCCGCGTTGCGCGACACCGGCCGCCTGCAGCTCGCGTACGCGGTCTTGCTCGCCGTCGCCCTCACCCTCGCCTGACCCGATCCGGCCCGGTCCGGTTACGGTCCGTCCGTGCTGCACCTGCGCCTGATCGTTCCGGTCGACTCCACCGACCGCGCCCGTTCCCTGCTGGCCGACCACCGGGGCGTCACCAACCTGGTCGTGCTGCCCCGCGCCGGGGTCGCGCCGGAGGGTGACCTCGTGCTCGCCGACGTGGCCCGCGAGTCGGCCGACCAGCTGCTGGACGAGCTGATCGGACTCGGTCTCACCCGACGCGGGTCGATCGCAGTGGAGGGCGTCGACCTGGCCTTGTCCGCCGACGCCGACCGGGCCGAGCGCCAGGCGCCGGGACAGGCCAGCGACGCGGTCGTGTGGGCGGAGCTGGCCGCCCGGACCAAGGAGGAGTCCACGCTGTCGGCCACGTACCTGTCGTTCTTCTCGGTGGCGGTCATCCTGGCCGGCATCGCCGTGCTGCTGGACTCGTCCATCCTCGTCGTCGGCGCGATGATCGTCGGGCCCGAGTTCGGGGCGCTGGCCGGCGTCTGCGCCGGGCTCGTGCTGCGCCGGTGGTCGGTCGTGCGGCGGTCCGCGGTCGCGCTGGCCGTCGGCTTCGCGGTCGGCATCGCGGTCACCGTGGTCGTCACCTGGCTGCTCACCGCGCTGGGCCTGATCGACTCCGGTCAGCTGTTCCAGCCCCGCCCGCAGACCGGCTTCATCTACCGGCCGGACGCTATGTCGTTCGTCGTCGCCTTCCTCGCCGGCATCGCCGGCATGCTCGCGCTCACCTCGTCCCGGTCCGGCGCCCTGGTCGGCGTGCTCGTCTCGGTCACCACCATCCCGGCCGCCGGCGACGCGGCGGTCGCGCTGGCGTTCGCCTGCTCGATCGGCCCGAGCCGCCCCCGCGGGGACTACCTCCACCAGGCCGCGAGCTCGGCCGGCCAGCTGCTGCTCAACCTGCTCGGCCTGGCGCTCGCCGGCGCGCTCGTGCTGGTGGTCCAGCGCGTTGTCTGGCCCCGCATCCTGCGCCGCCGCTGAGGTCGTCAGTGGGCGGCCAGGTCCGCCCTGGCGACCGGGGCGACGATGAGCTCGCCCACCGTCTCGGCCAGCACGGCCCGGGCGTCCTCGTCCAGCCGGTCGTCGGTGACCAGCACGTCGGCCGCCGACAGCGGCCCGAACGTGCAGAGCCCGACCGTGCGCCACTTGGTGTGGTCGGCGACCACGATCACCTTCTTCGCGTGCGCGAGGAAGGCCCGGTTGGTCTCGGCCTCGGCCAGGTTCGGCGTGGTCAGGCCGGCGAGCGGGTCCATCCCGTGCACCCCGAGGAAGAGCACGTCGACGTGCAGCGAACGGATCGTGGCGTCGGCGAGCGGACCGACCAGCGCGTCGGACGGCGTCCGCACGCCGCCGGTCAGCACGACGGTCTGCCGGGCCGGGCCGGCGGTCGCGGCGAAGGCCTCAGCGACCCGCACCGAGTTGGTGACCACGGTGATGTCGTTGATGGCGGCGAGGGCCGTGGCCAGCGCCCGCGTCGTCGTACCGGCGCTGACCGCGAGGGCCTGGCCGGGAACGACCAGGCCGGCCGCGGCCAGCGCGAGCGCGCCCTTCTCCAGGCACTCGCGCTGCGACTTGGCCTCGAAGCCGGGCTCCTCCGCGCTGTTGGTCACCAGCACCGCACCGCCGTGCACCTTGTGCACCAGGCCACGCCGGTCGAGCTCCTCCAGGTCCCGCCGGACGGTCATGTCGGAGACGTCGAGCAGGCTGGTCAGGTCGCTGACCCTGACGCCGCCGCGGCGGCGGACCTCGTCGACGATCCGGGCCTGTCGCTGGCGCGCGAGCATCAGTCATCACCGTCCGCAGACACGACCGCCGCGTCCCGGGCACCGATCCGGAACTGGCGCCGCCCGACCCGGACCTCGAGCGCGCCGTCGGTGTGGTTGAGCAGGAACAGGGTGCCGCCGCGACGGACCGCCTCGAGTCCCGGCGGCGCACCCGGCAGCACCGGCGCGACCCCGGCATGCCCGGCCGCGCGGGCCAGCAGCGCGCGGGCGGCGGCCGGCGGCAGCGGCGTGGAGGCGTAGAACACGCTGCCGTGCCGGGTGACCGCGGGCGCGCCGTCGAGGTCGCCGCCGGCGTACCGGGCCAGCACCTCGGTGTCCGGGTCGGGCACCAGCCGCTCGGACCACACCTCGACCGCGTGGTCGGCGCCGCCCATCCGCACCACCGCCGGCCCAGCCAACGGCAGGTGCTCGGCGACGGTGACGCCGAGCAGGTCCCGCAGCCGGGCCGGGTAGTCGCCGCGCGGCACCTGGTCGCGCTCGTCGACCAGCCCGGACCAGCAGCCGACCAGCAGCGTCCCGCCCGTGGCGACGTACTCAACGAGCGCGGCCACGTCCGCGTCGGCGAGCAGGTACACGGTCGGCACGACGACAAGCCGCCGGCCGCCGAGGTCGGCGGCCGGCCCGACGAACTCGAGCGTGATGCCCTCGTCCCAGGCCGCGCCGTACCAACGGCGGGTCTCGGCCAGGTGGTCGAGCTCGGCCGCCGGCTGCGCCGGCTGGGACTGCGCCCACCACGACGGCCAGGAGAACAGGATCGCCGCCTCGGCCTCGACCCGCGTGCCGGCCACGTCGCCCAACCCGGCCAGCTCCCGGCCGAGCGCCGACACCTCCGGCCGTACGGCTCCGTCGTGGCCGACCATCGCCGAGTGCCATTTCTCCGCGCCGGCCGCCGACTGCCGCCACTGGAAGTGCAGCACAGCGTCCGAGCCGCGGGCGACCGCCTGCAGTGACCAGAGCCGGTACTGCCCCGGCCGCTTGGCCACGTTGCGCTCCCGCCAGTTGACCCGGGCGGTGGTCTGCTCCATCAGCAGCCACGGCCGGCCGCCGCCCAGCCCGCGCATGAGATCGGCGACCATCGCCGCGTCGACGTGGGTCCGCGGGTCGGCCGGGTCCTGGTACGTGTCCTGGGCTACCACGTCCAGGTGCGGCGCCCACGACCAGCAGTCCACCGTCGGCCGGAAACCGACGAAGTTCGTGGTCACCGGGCGGTCGGAGTGGCGCCGCAGCACCTCGCGCTCGGCCAGGTACTGGTCGAGCAGCTCGTCCGAGCTGAACCGGTGCCAGTCGAGCCGGTGCGCCGGGTTGGGGAAGGTCGGCGTGGCCCGGGGCGGCAGCACCTCAGCCCAGTCCCCGTAGCGCTGCGACCAGAACGCCGTGCCCCAGGCGGCGTTGAGCTCGTCGAGGTCGCCGTAGCGGCGGGCCAGCCAGTCGCGGAACCGCTCGGCGCTGCGGTCGCAGAAGCACTCCGCCACGTGGTTGCCGGACTCGTTGCCGACGTGCCAGAGGACGACCCCGGGATGATCGCCGAACCGCGCGGCGATCCGGTCCACCAGCGCCAGCGACCGCTGCCGGTAGCTGACCGAGGACGGGCAGAAGGCCTGCCGGCTGCCGGGCCACAACCGGGTGCCGTCGGCGAGCACCGGCAGCGACTCCGGGTCGAGCCGGGCCAGCCAGGGCGGCGGCGACGCGGTCGCGGTGGCGAGGTCCACCGCGATGCCGCCGGCGTGCAGCAGCTCGACCACGCGCTCCAGCCGGTCCAGGTCGTACTCGCCGGGCCGCGGCTCGAGCCAGGCCCAGGAGAACACCCCGACGGTAGCGAGCGTGACCCCGGCCGAGCGCATCAGCGTGACGTCGTCGGCCCAGACCTCCTCCGGCCACTGCTCCGGGTTGTAGTCGCCGCCGAACCAGATGGGGCCGGGCCGGTCTGAGCGGCCGCCGGGAGGCGTCATGCCACAAGAGTGCTGAGCCGAAGATCGAGAGTCAACAAACTCGAACAGAACCGAGCAGACCGGTCCTAGACCGGAGGCACCGCTGCCGCACTTGCTACACCCGTTACCTGATCGCGATGTCGGGCTCGATATCGACCGTACCGGCAGATTGACAGTTGTGAGCGGTACCACTTCAATGGCGGTCGATTGTGGTGGTCTCCGTTCGAACCTGTCGGCACTGGAGGAGACGTCATGCGCAAGCCCATGCTCCCGAATCCCGACGAGCCCGTCCTGCCCGCCGCGGTCTTCAACCGCCGGCTGTTTCTCGGCGCGGGCGCGGTCGCTCTCGGCTCGATCGGGCTGGCCGCCTGCGGCGGTTCCTCGTCGTCGGGCGGCGGCAGCAGCAGCAGCGGAAACGCCACCGGGACGGTGACGTTCGGGTCCAACGCTTCGGACGACGTGCCCAAGAAGGCGTTCCAGGCGACCTTCGCGGCGTACAAGAGCTCCGGCGGCGGCGACGTCAAGGTCAACACCGTCGACCACAACACGTTCCAGGAGCAGATCAACAACTACCTGCAGGGGCGCCCGGACGACGTGTTCACCTGGTTCGCCGGCTACCGGATGCGGTTCTTCGCGAAGAAGGGTCTGGTCGGGGACGTCTCCGACGTATGGCAGAAGATCGGCGGCAACTTCACCGACGCCATCAAGACGGCGTCCACCGGTGAGGACGGCAAGCAGTACTTCGTGCCGCTGTACAACTACCCGTGGGCGGTGCACTACCGGAAGAGCGTGTTCGAGGCCAACGGCTACCAGCCGCCGACGACGCTCGACGAGATGGTCACCCTCGGCCAGCAGATGAAGAAGAAGGGCCTCGCCCCGCTCGCCTTCGCCGACAAGGACGGCTGGCCGGCGATGGGCACGTTCGACTACCTGAACATGCGGATCAACGGCTACGACTTCCACATCAACCTGATGGGCGGCAAGGAGGCCTGGGACTCCCCCAAGGTCGCGACCGTGTTCGACACCTGGAAGCGGCTGCTGGAGATCAGCCAGCCCAACTCGCTCGGCCGGACCTGGCAGGAGGCCGCGCAGACGGTGGCCCAGAAGAAGGCCGGCATGTACCTGCTGGGCACCTTCGTCGGGCAGCAGTTCGCCGAGGGCGCCGAGCGCGACGACCTCACCTTCTTCCCGTTCCCGGTGGTCGACTCCTCGGTCGGGGCGGACGCGGTCGAGGCTCCCATCGACGGGTTCATGATGGCCAAGCGGCCGCAGAACGGCGCCGGAGCCAAGCACCTGCTGGAATACCTCGGCTCGGCGGAGGCGGAGAACACCTACCTGGCCACCGACTCCAACGACGTCGCCGTGCACAAGGCCGCCGACACCTCCAAGTACAACGCGCTGCAGAAGCAGGCCTCCGCGCTCATCGCCGGCGCCAAGTCCATCTCCCAGTTCCTGGACCGGGACGCCGACCCCACCTTCGCCTCCACCGTGGCGATCCCGGCGTTCCAGTCCTTCATCAAGAACCCGGCTGACGCCGCCTCGATCGCGAAGAACATGGAGGCGCAGAAGAAGTCGATCTACCAGAGCTAGGGGGCACCGTGGCTGTTTCCACGACCGGGGTCCCGACCGGGGCCCCGGCCCCCGACGTCCCCAAGCGCGGGGGCAAGCGCTCCGCGCACCGATGGACCCGGCGGGACAAGTTCGTCCTGGCGCTGATGATCGGCGTCCCGACGCTGATCAGCGTGGCGCTGGTGTGGGTGCCGGCGCTGTCCTCGGTGGCACTGTCGTTCACCCGCTGGGACGGCATCGGCCTGGACAGCATCAAGTGGATCGGCCTGCGCAACTACCGGGAGATCTTCACGATCTACCCGCCGTTCTACCCGGCGCTCTGGCACAACCTGATCTGGCTGCTGTTCTTCCTGCTCATCCCGACGCCGATCGGCCTGTTCCTGGCGGTGCTGCTCGACCGGGAGCTGCGGTTCACCCGCGTCTACCAGAGCGTGATCTTCCTGCCGGTGGTGCTGTCGCTGGCGATCGTCGGGTTCATCTGGCAGCTGATGTACTCGACCGACCAGGGCCTGATCAACGCGGTTCTCGACAAGTTCGGCGTCGCGCCGATCGACTGGCTGGGCAACCCCAACCTGAACCTGTGGGCCGTCCTGATCGCCGCCAGCTGGCGGCACGTCGGCTACATGATGATCCTCTACCTGGCCGGGCTGAAGAGCGTCGACCCGGCGCTGAAGGAAGCGGCCGCGATCGACGGGGCCAGCGACTGGCAGACGTTCCGGTACGTGGTGTTCCCCGCCCTGCGCCCCATCAACATCGTCGTCCTCGTGATCACGGTCATCGAGTCGCTGCGCGCGTTCGACCTCGTGTACGTCATCAACGGCGGCCGCAACGGCCTGGAGCTGCTGTCCGTGCTGGTGACCCAGAACATCATCGGCGAGGCCAGCCGGATCGGCTACGGCTCGGCGATCGCCACGATCATGCTGGTGATCTCGACGGTGTTCATCGTCATCTACACGCTCAACATCTTCCGGGAGGAGCGGCGATGACGGCCGTGCAGACTCCCCCGCAGGCCGGCCCGGGAACCGCGCCGGTCAGGCGGCGGCGGCGGCCGGTCACCCGGGGCCGGATCCTGCTGCACGCCTTCCTGGTCATCACCTCGCTGGTGTTCCTGTTCCCGCTGCTGTACGCCGTCTACACGTCGTTGCGGCCGTACGCGGAGACGGCGAAGTACGGCTACTTCTCCCTGCCACGCAGCCTCACGTTCGCGAACTACACCCACGCCTGGCAGCAGTCGAGAGTGCTGCACTTCCTGGTCAACACGCTGATCATCGTGGTGCCGTCGCTGGTGCTGATCCTGCTGCTGTCGTCGTTCGTCGCGTTCGGGCTGGCCCGGTTCGGGGTGCGCGGCGGCAAGTGGCTGCTCATCATGTTCACCGCCGGCAACCTGCTGCCGCAGCAGATCCTCATCACCCCGCTGTACCAGGCGTACCGGGTGTGGGACGACCAGAACTGGGTGGTCGCGCACGGGGCGTTCATCTACGACACGTACTGGGGGGTCATCGCGATCCACGTGGCCTTCCAGATCGGCTTCTGCGCGTTCGTGCTCACCAACTACATGCAGACGCTGCCGCACGAGCTGACCGAGGCCGCGCTGGTCGACGGCGCCGGCGCGTGGCGCCAGTACTGGTCGATCACGATGCCGCTGTGCCGGCCGCCGCTGGCCGCGCTGGCGGCCCTGGAGTTCACCTGGATCTACAACGACTTCCTCTGGGCCCTCGTGCTCATGAACACCGGTGACAAGCGGCCGATCACCTCCGCCCTGAACAACCTGCGCGGCGAGTTCTTCACCGACAACAACCTGCTCGCGGCCGGCTCCGTCATCATCGTGCTGCCCACGGTGCTGGTCTTCGTGCTGCTGCAGAAGCAGTTCGTGGGCGGCCTCACGCTGGGAGCCAACAAGGGATGACCTCAGCCGACACCGGCGGCCTCGTGCACCTGCGGGCGGCCGGCGCGAGCCTGCTGCTGGACGCGCGCGGCCCCGGCCCGGTCACCGTGCCGTACTGGGGACCCGGCCTCGGCGAGCTCGACAAGTCCACTG
>Ga0070713_100003467_pt1 | contig 10415 bp, 4 predicted proteins | sample LARL82metaG_FD_65465 | JGI IMG/M metagenome (GOLD analysis project Ga0070713, IMG submission 65465) | Corn, switchgrass and miscanthus rhizosphere microbial communities from Kellogg Biological Station, Michigan, USA - LAR L8-2 metaG | ecosystem: Host-associated > Plants > Roots > Rhizosphere ... | reverse complement strand
AGGATGCGCTGGACCGGGGCCCCGTCGACCTCGGCGAAGACCGTCCGCAGGCTCTCGTGCCGGCCGGCCACGTCGGCCAGGGCAGCGGCGAACGCCTTCTCGTCGAGCACCCCGGTCAGGTCGCACGCCCAGGGGATGTTGTATTTCGCGGACGGCCCCTCAAGCTGGTCAATGACCCACAGCCGCTGCTGGCTGAAGGACAGCGGCAGGCGGTCCGGGCGCGGCTGCGCGACCAGCGGAGGCCGCTCGCGCACCTCGCCCTGGCCGAGCGCGCGAGCCAGGCTCGCCGCGGTCGGCGAATCGAACAGCAGCGGCAGCTCGACCCGCTGCCCGGTCACCGCGCTGATGCGGTTCAGCAGCCGCACGGCGAGCAGGGAATGCCCGCCCAGGTCGAAGAAGCTGTCGTCGGCACCGACCGTCGGCAGCCGGAGTACCTCCGCCATCATGCCGCACAGCAGGCTCTCCAGCCCGGTGTCGGCCGATACCGACGTCATCGCTTAGCGCCCTTCGGCCGACATGGCGTCGATGAGGCTCTTGGGCCGCATGTCGGTCCAGTGCTCGTTGACGTAGTCAACGCACTCGGCGCGGCTCGCGGAGCGCAGCACGACCTGCCACCCGGCCGGGACATCCGCGAACTCCGGCCACAGCGAATGCTGATTCTCGTCATTCACAAGCACGTGGTAGGCGGCCGACTCATCCTCGAATGGATTGCTCACGAGATTCTCCTAGGCAGAGATTTTATGATTTGACGACGAAGAGGCGTGCGCCCGGCATTTTGTGCGGAATGACTTGGACGTCGCTGAATCCCGCGGCGAGGAAGATCTCGCGCCAGGTCTCCTCATTGGGCAGCCGCACGTTCATGAATTCTTCGTGCAGGTAGCTGAACAGCGAGCTGAACATGCGCTCGCGGTTAGCGCCGCTGTAGGGCACCGCGTCCGTCATGGCCAGGAACCCGCCTGGGGCCAGCGCCGTCCGGCAGCTGAGCAGGACCGCGGCGAACGTCTCCGGGTCGGCGGAAAGGTCGTGCAAAGCGAAACCGGAGTGGATAACGTCCGCTCCGGCAATGGGACTCGGGTCGTCGACCAGCGACTCGATCGACCGCGGGACAACCCGCAGCCGGTCGCCCACGCCCGCGTCCTCGGCGGCCTTAGCCGCGACCGCGCACGCGGCGGAACTGATATCCAGCGCGACCCCTGTCGCCTCCGGCAGCCTGGTCAGGACGTCGATCAGCAGCCCGCCCGCGCCCGCGCCGAGGTCAACCAGGTGCGACGGCCGCGCGTTGAGCAGGCAGGCCAGGTCCTCCGGGTAGAAGTCGGCCGAACCGACCCAGCGGGAAGTCACCGCCACGGCCCGGGAATCGCGGGCGTAACGCCCTGACGCGGCATCGTGGTCTTTAAAGAAGGCGAGCGAATTCTCGATATACGGGCGGTTGGCCTTGAGCGCCCAGCAGAGATAACCGGCGGCCGCGCGCAGCTTGGGGAAATCGTCGGTCACCCGCACCGACCGGGCGAGATCGTCCCGGGTGACCAGGCCGGCGGCTGCGAGCGCGTCGAGGAAGGTCTCCATTGGGGAAACCGGTGTTCCCGCCGCGGCCGCGAGTTCCTCGGCGGTAACCGGTTTGCCGATTTCCAGGCGCCCGAATATTCCGATCTCTTCGGCGATCTCTAGCAGTGCCGCTGTCGCGGCCAGGTCCGCCGCCGTATCGAGCAGATCCCGGTCATCCTGAACCCATGCCACCATAATGCGAATTCCTTCGAGTGCGTTATTTTCCGCCCAAACGCCAGCCGCAAGTATTGCCTGCTTCCGCGCAACCGCACAACCGCACAACCGCACGCAGTTCAACTGCGGTGAGCGCACAGTTGAACGCCCGATCTCATAGTTTCTAGTCTGTAGCGTGAATCAGGTGAGGCCGACTCCACAAAAGGCATTGAGGGCCGATACGGTGGCCCCGGAAAATCCGCTTGGCACCGATCTTCCGCTGAGCCCGGGCCAGCGGAGCCTATGGCTCATGAATGACTTGGTTACCGACCGCGCGGCCTACCACGTCGTGGAAGCGCACCGCTTGCGCGGCCGGCTCTACGCCGACGACCTGCGCCGGGCCGCGCAAGGCCTAGTCGACCGGCATGCAGCGCTGCGCACTCGCATCCAGGCCCGGGACGGCGTCCCCAATCAGGTGATCGCGGCGGCCGCGGAGATCGCGTGGGAAGAGGTGGACGTCTCGGCCACCGCCAATCCGGAGGCAACGGCCCGGGAGATGGCCGCGGCGCGATCGGCCGAGCCTTTCGACCTCGGGACCGGTCCCCTGCTGCGGGCAATCCTGCTTCGCCTCGGCCCGCTCGATCATTTCCTCGTGCTGACAATGCATCAGATAATCTCCGACCGACGGTCAACGGAGATACTGTTCACCGAGCTTAGCCAGCTCTACAGTGCCGCGCGCGATGGCCAGCTGGCCGGGTCGGCCGCACCGTCAAACCGGTACGCCGACTTTTCCTTGTTTCAGCAAGAACCGGGGCAGGATTTGGATTACTGGGTCAAGAAAATGACCGACCTGCCGGCCGACGCTGGATTTCCAATTGACCTGCCGCGGCCAACGGCGCCTGGTAACCGGGGGTCGACACTGGTGTTTGACTTGCTGGCCGGAGCTGAGGCCGCGGTACGCGACATCGGCCGCTCGCACGGCACCACCGAGTCCACGGTCCTGCTGGCGGGGTTCGTCGGCCTGCTCGCCCGGTACGCGCGCACGCGGGATGTCGTGGTTGGCACCCCGGTGCCGAACCGTGCGGCCGGCGGGTTCGACGACGTAGTCGGCTGTCTGAGCGACATGGCGGCGGTACGGACCGATTGCTCCGACGACCCGACGTTCAGCGAGCTCCTGGCCCGGACGGGGGATGCCGTCAGCCGGGCCGGAGTCCCGTTCTACCAGCTGGTCAAGACGCTGGCCCCGGAGCGCGAATTCGGCCGCCACCCCGTGTTCCAGGTGACCTTCCAGTTCTACCTGGCGTCGGCCTGCTTTCTGCAACTCCGCGACCTCACTGTCGAGTCCCTGCGCCTCACCGACCGGACATCCAGGTTCGACCTGTCGCTGGCCATCGAGGCGGACCAGGACGGACGCCTGCGCGGTTACCTCACCTACAACGTGGAGTTGTTCCGTGAGGCGACCGCGCGGCAGATCGCGGACCACTTCCAGCGCCTGCTCGCCGCCGCCCTCGAGGATCCGGCCCGGCGGCTGTCGCGGCTGCGCATGCTCGGGGACGGTGAGCGGCAAGGCATTCTGGCGCTGTCGGCCTCGCCGCTGAGCACGCCGCGGCGCACCATCGGGGAGATGGTGGCACAAAGCGTCGAGCGGTCGCCGAACCGCGTGGCGGTCTCCGCCGCGGCCGGCTCGCTGAGCTACCGGGAACTCGATAGCGCCGCGGGCCGGATCGCCGGACTCCTGCGCGCCCGCGGATTCGGCCCCGGGGACCTGGTCGCGATCTGCCTGGAGCGCGATCCGATGCTCGTGGCGGCGCTGCTCGGCATCGCCAAGGCAGGCGCCGCCTACCTGCCGATCGACCCCGGCTATCCGGCGGAGCGGATCAACTTGATCCTCGGCAACAGCGGCGCCGTGATCATGATGACCCAGCGATCACTGGCCGGCCGCTTCCCCGGCATCGGGCACATTCTCCTCGATGACCTGCCCGCCGAACCGGAAGACGCCCCGGGCCTCCGGCCCCGGCCGGAGGACCTCGCCTACGTGATGTACACGTCGGGCTCCACCGGTCAGCCCAAGGGGGTCGCAGTCCAGCAGCAAGGCGTGGCCAGGCTGGTGTACGGCCTCCCCACGGTCGCTCCAACGGCCGATGACGTCTTCCTGCTGCTGGCCCCGGTGGCATTCGACGCGTCCACGTTCGAGATCTGGACCCCGCTGGCCCACGGGGCCCGGCTGGTCGTCTACCCGCCAGGGCCGGTGGAGCCGCATAAGCTGGGCGCCCTGCTGGCCACGGAGCGGGTGAGCGTGCTCTTCCTGACCCCGCAGCTCGCCAACCTGGTGGTGGATACCGACCCGGAGCTGCTGCGTCCGCTGCGACTGCTGATCGCCGGCGGCGAGGCCATGTCGGTCCCGCATATGAGGCGGCTGCGCGAGGCGCTGCCTGAGCTCACGATCGTCAACGGGTACGGTCCCACCGAGGCGACTACCTTCGTCACCAGCTACGTGCTCCCGCAGGTGCTCCGGGGCAGCTCGGTGCCGATCGGGCAGCCGATCGGAGACACCAGGACGCTGGTGCTCGACGGCGATCTCAACCTCGTCCCCGTGGGCGTGACCGGCGAAGTGTACCTGGGCGGGCCCGGCCTGGCCCGTGGCTACCTTCGGGCCCCGGACCTGACCGCCGCGCGGTTCGTCGCCGATCCGATCGGGCCGCCCGGCGAGCGGTTGTACCGGACCGGGGACCTGGCCCGGTGGGCGCCCGACGGCGCGCTCGAGTTCATCGGGCGAGCCGATGACCAGGTCAAGCTGCGCGGCTTCCGGATCGAGCCGACCGAGGTAGCGGCCGCTGCGAAGGGTCACCCGGCAGTGCGGGACGCGTTTGTCACGCTGCGCGGACGCGGGCCCGGGGCGGAGCTGGTCGCGTACCTGGTGGCGGCGGGTGAGCCGAGCGGTGAACTCGGTGCCGAACTGCGCGCTCACCTGCGCGAGCGGCTCCCGGGACCGATGGTGCCCAGCCACTTCCTTTTCGTCCCTGAACTTCCCTTGTCAAGCACCGGGAAGGTTGACCGGAAAGCGCTGCCAGAGGTAGAGGGAAGATCAGCGGGGTCTGTTAAGGCAGCGCTCCTGACCGACCAAGAGGTGGCGATTGCCGCCGAGTGGCGGCGCCTGCTCGAAATACCGGACGTCTATGCCGATGATAATTTCTTCTTGCTCGGCGGAGATTCCATGAGCGCGGCCGTCGCCGTATCGCGCCTCGCCGGTCGATTCGGTGTCGAACTTCCGCTCCGCTCCATTTTCGAGCATCCCACGGTGCGCGAGATGGCCACGGAGATTTCCCGGTTGCCTTCTCGTCGGGAAACCGCGGCGAAGTGGAGCGAGTCCGACTGGTAATACCCGGGCTTACGCGTCGGGGTCGGGCAGGCGGCGGCGGTCGAGCTTCCCGTTGACCGACAACGGCAACTGGTCGAGGTAGACATAGCGCGTAGGGATCATGGCCGCCGGCAGCGCCTCGGCCAGCGCCTGGCGCAACTGCTGGGCCGGGGCCCGGCCCACGACGTAGGCGACGAGGGCGGCACTGTCGCCGTGGCCGCGGACCGCCACCGCGCAGGCCCTGACCTCCGGTTGGGTGGACAATGCGGCCTCGATCTCACCGGGCTCGATCCGTACCCCGTGCAGTTTCACCTGGTCGTCGGTCCGGCCAAGAAACTCAATAGCCCCGTCAGGCCGCCTGCGCCCCCGGTCGCCGGTCCGGTAGAGCAGCGCTCCCGGCTCGGTACCGAACGGGTCGGGGACAAACCGCTCGGCCGTCTGCGCGGGCTGCCCAAGGTAACCGCGCCCGACTTGTATGCCGCCGATGTAGATCTCGCCCTCGGCGTCGCCGAGGACAAGGCGGCCGTCGCCGTCCACGAGGTGGATGTCGACGCCGTCGCAGGCCCAGCCGATCGGGACCGTAACGCCAGCGTCGTCCGGGCGGCAGTGCCAGCGGGTCACGTCGATCCCGGCCTCGGCCGGGCCGTAGAGGTTGTCAAGTTCTGCCTCGAGCCCGCTATCGAAGAACGCCTGCTGCAGTCCTACGGTGAGCGCCTCCCCGCTGACCAGCACCTGGCGCAGCGAGGCGCAGCGGGTCAGGTCCGCTCCCCCGAGGAACACCTGCAGCATCGAAGGGACGAAGTGGGCCAGGGTGACCTGGTACTGGCAGATGATCTCCTCGAGGTACTGCGGGTCCCGGTGGCCGCCCGGCCGGGCCACCACGATCCGCGCCCCGGCCAGCAGCGGCCAGAAGATCTCCCACACCGCCACGTCGAAGCCGACCGGGGTCTTCTGCAGCACCGTGTCCTGCGGTGTCAGGCGGAAGGCCCGCTGCGCCCACAGGACCCGGTTCAGCAGCGCCGCCCTGGTGTTCATCGCCCCCTTGGGGCGGCCGGTGGACCCCGAGGTGAAGATGACGTAGGCAAGGTCGGCCGGACCGGCCAGCGGCTCGGGGGCCGTGGACGGCCGGGCCGATATCTCCTCCTCGTCTAGGTCCATCAGCACGGTGACGGCGGCTTCGGCGTCGAGCGCGGCCAGCCGTTCCGATCGGGTGACTAGCACCGGGGCCTGCGCATCGGCCAGCATCCCGGCCAGGCGCGGCGCCGGATTCGAGGGGTCGAGGGGCAGGTAGGCGCCCCCCGCCAGCAGCACCGCGAAGGCGGCGATCAGCTGGTCGGCCGAGCGGTCAAGGGCGACGGCGACGACCGTGCCGGGCCCCGCTCCCGCCGCGCGCAGATGATGGGCGAGCCTGCACCCGCGCGCGGCGAACTCGCGGTAGGTGAGCCGCGCGTCCGCGTCGACGACGGCCGTGGCCCCGGGCGTGCGCGCGGCCTGGCCGAGGATCAGCGCCCCGAGCCCGGCGCCGGGCCCGGTGCCGGGCTCGGGTCCCGCCGCGCGCAGCCGCAGCGGCCGCAGGTCGGTCCAGGCCTCGGCGATCCGCTCCAGGCAGGCGCCCTTGGCGCCAGCCGCGCCGACCGGGCGCCAGCCCGGTGGCACCGTACCGCCCGCGGGCCAGACCGAGTACTGCCCATCGTCATTCACGACGACCCGCCAGGCCGCCGACTCAGCGGCGACGTCCCGCTTCCTGAGCTTCGGACGGCTAGTTTCCTCGGTGCCGAAAGACATGAGTCAACGCTAACCGCTAATCGAACTATCCGTTACCGTCATCGAAAACGGGACACGGCCAAGTGTTCAACTGCGCATTCGCCGCAGTTGAGCCCCGTACACAGCTAATACGCTTGTGCCGAAAACTTTAATGGGATTGAATCTAGTCCGCGTAAACGCTGATATAGGAGAATCTCGTGAGCAATCCATTCGAGGACGAGTCGGCCACCTACCACGTGCTTGTGAATGACGAGAACCAGCATTCGCTGTGGCCGGAGTTCGCGGATGTCCCGGTTGGATGGCGGGTCGTGCTCCGCTCCGCGAGCCGCGCCGAGTGCATTGACTACGTCAACGAGCACTGGACCGACATGCGGCCGAAGAGCCTCGTCGACGCCATGTCGGCAGAACAGCGGTAAGCGGTGGCCACGGCGACGTGGGCGTTCGCTGACAACCTGACAACCCCGGATCTGCTGTCCCGGCGGGCTCAGGAGACTCCGGAAGCCCTAGCGGTGGTCAGCGGGGATGTGCGCCTGACCTACGGCGACCTCGAGCAGAAAGCCACGCTGGTCTCGCACGCGCTCACCGCCATGGGCGTTCGCCTCGATGATGTCGTGGCCGTGGCACTGAACCGGTCGGCCGACCTGATCGTCGCGATGTTCGGCGTGATGATGGCCGGCGGTGCCTTCGTGACGATCGACCCGGAGTACCCGGCCGAGCGGATCGATTTCATGTGCGCGGACTCCCGGGCCCGTCTGGTCGTGACAACCGCCGAACTGACCGCGAACCTCCCGGACCCGCTGGCGCTACCGCGCGTGCTGATGGCGCGGGAACGGGTACTCGCGGCCGGCCCGGCGCCGGTACCGGAGCGGCGCGGCATCCGGCCGCTGTCCAGCCTCGCGTACGTCATTTACACCTCCGGCTCCACCGGCCAGCCCAAGGCGGTCGGGGTGAGTCATCTCGGCATCGCGAACCTGGTCCGCGCCGCGATCGAGCGGTTCGGCGCCGGCCCTGGCAGCGTCGTCTCGCAGCTAGCGGCGCCGAGCTTCGACATCACGATCATCGAGACGCTCCTCGCCCTGGTATCCGGCGGGACGCTCGTCGTGGCACCGCCCGGTCCGCTGGCCGGGGAAGACCTGGCCGAGTTCATTTCCGTGAACCGGCTCACCCACCTGATCGTGCCGCCATCAGTGCTCGCCACCGTCCCGCCGACCGTCTTTCCCGACCTGGACGTCCTGGTTGTCGGCGGAGAAGCCTGCCCGGCGAGCCTGGTCCGGCTCTGGTCGACGGACTACCGCATGTTCAACGGCTACGGTCCGACCGAGGCCACCGTCGCGGTCAGCCTGGCCGGCCCGCTGACGCCCGCCATGGGGCCGCCGCCCATCGGCTCGGCCGTCGGGGAGACGGTCCTGCGGGTGCTTGACGACCGGCTCCGCCCGGTGCCGGAAGGAACGGCCGGCGAGCTTTACATCGGCGGCCCCGCGCTGGCCCGCGGCTACGTGAACCGGCCCGGCCTGACCGCTGAGCGTTTTGCCGCCGACCCCTACGGCGCCCCGGGCAGCCGGCTGTACCGGACCGGCGACCTTGTCCGGATGCTCGACAGCGGTGAGCTCGCCTTCGTGGGACGAGTGGATGACCAGGTCAAGATACGCGGCCTGCGGATCGAGCCCGGCGAGATCGAAGCGGTACTTGCCGCCCAGCCGGGAGTACGCCAGGCGTGCGTCGTCGCCCACGAGGACGCCCGGGGCGAGCATCGTCTCGTCGGATACGTCGTGCCAGGTCCGGCCGAAGCTCCGCCGGACAATACCGACCGGCACGTCGCGAAGTGGCATGACATTTACGACACGTTGTACGGCGCCGCTGACGACCGGCGCCCCGGAACCGACTTCAACGGCTGGAACAGCAGCTACACGGGCAGGCCCATCGACGAGGAGCAGATGCTCCGGTGGCGGCGGGCGGTGGTGGACCGGGTACTCGCTTTCTGCCCGCGCCGCGTCCTTGAGATAGGCGTGGGCTCCGGGCTCGTGCTTTCCGAGGTCATCCCGGCGGCCGAGCAGTACTGGGCGACGGACTTCTCGGAGACGGCGATAGCCCGGCTGCGGCGGGGCCTGTCGGCGGTGCCTGATCTCGCCGAGCGGGCCACGCTGCTCGTTCAGGCCGCCGACGTGACCGACGGCCTGCCGGGCGAGTTCTTCGACACGATCATCATCAACTCGGTCGTGCAGTACTTTCCCGACGAGAACTACCTGAAGCGGGTCATCCGCCAGGCGTACGAGCTGCTGGCGCCGGGCGGGCGCGTCTTCATCGGGGACGTCAGGAACCTGCGCACGTTCCGGGCTATGCGCACCGCGATCCGGCTCGGCCAGGACACGAGCCGGGCCGACGCGGCGCTGATCCGGGCCGACGTTGACCAGGCGGTCGCGCTCGAGCCGGAACTGCTGGTGGATCCCGGGCTGTTCGCGGCAACCGGGGCGGACGCCGTGGACATCCAGCTCAAGCGCTGGCGGGACGACAACGAGCTGACCAAGCACCGCTACGACGTGGTATTGCACAAAGAACCGGTAAGGTCGCAGCAGCTCACGGCGCTGCGGGTAGTCCGCTGGGGCGAGGCGGACGTGACTGCTCTGCTCAAGAGCCAGTGCGGCCCGTTCCGGCTGACCGGGGTGCCGAACGGGCGCATCGCGGGTGAAGTGACGGCGCTGCGGATGATCGAGGCCGGCGAAACGGTGGCGGGCGCCGTCGACGCGCTCCGCGGGTCCGGACCGGATCCGGAGGACTGGTCCGCAGTGGCGGAGCGCTTCGGCTATGTGACCCTGGCGACGTGGTCGGCCGCCGACGAGGGTGAGATCGACGTCGTTTTCCTCCGGGATCCGCATCCCGTCGTCACCGGGCTGTACCTTGGCGGCACCGCCAGGCCGATGACCAACGTCACGTCAGCGAGCAATCGCGCCAGCGGGCTCGTTTCTGAGCTCAAGCAGGCACTGCACGAGCGGTTGCCGGCCCACATGGTTCCCACCGCGTTCGTCGTGCTGCCTGAGTTCCCGCTCACCACCAGCGGCAAGGTGGACCGCTGGGCACTGCCCGCACCCGATTTCAGCAGTGCCAGCGAAGACGACGAACCGCGGACCGAGCTGGAGAGCCTGCTGTGCGATATGGCGGCGCAGGTGCTTGGCCTGCCCGCCGTCGGCATCCACGACAGCTTCTTCGACCTGGGCGGGCATTCCCTGCTCGCCGTGCGGCTGCTGAACCGCATCAGCGCCGTGCTCGGCCAGCGGGTCACGCTCCCCTTGCTGTTCGAGTCGCCCACGGTGGCCGGCCTCGCGCGCGTGCTCGGCCAGGGCGACGTCAGCGAGCGGCCTCCGCTGGTCGCGCAGCCGCGCCAGGACCGCCTGCCGCTGTCCTTCGCGCAGCAGCGGCTGTGGTTCCTCGACCAGGTCGAGGGGCCGTCCGCGGCGTATAACATCCCGCTCGCGTTCAGCCTGACCGGGGTGCTCGACGAGAAGGCGTTCGCCGCTGCCCTGGCCGACGTGGCCGGCCGGCACGAGAGCCTGCGGACGGTCTTCGCCGAGGTCGACGGGGCCCCGGTCCAGCGCATCCT
>Ga0070713_100003466_pt1 | contig 10418 bp, 5 predicted proteins | sample LARL82metaG_FD_65465 | JGI IMG/M metagenome (GOLD analysis project Ga0070713, IMG submission 65465) | Corn, switchgrass and miscanthus rhizosphere microbial communities from Kellogg Biological Station, Michigan, USA - LAR L8-2 metaG | ecosystem: Host-associated > Plants > Roots > Rhizosphere ... | reverse complement strand
ATCAGCGGCGCGGCAGGCGCGGTGGTTGCCGGCGCAATCTTCACGCTTCCGGCGTTGTACATCCTGAAACTCGATCCGCATCCGGTGCAGACCATCTTCATTTGCCTGGCTGGCGGATGTCTTGGCGTGTTGTTTCTCATCCCTCTGCGACGTTATTTCGTGCGCGACATGCACGGCCTGCTTCCCTACCCTGAGGCGACGGCCATCACCGAGGTGCTAGTCACTGGTGAGCGAGGCGGCTCGCAGGCCAAGCTGCTGTTGCAGGCCACCGCGATTGCCGGCGTCTACGATCTGTTCGTTACTACATTTCAGGTCTGGAAAGAATACGTAGATTTCCAGTTCCTCCCGGTCATGCGAACCCTCACCGACCGCGCGCGGATGGCGTTCAACTTCGACGCGATCGGCTTCATTCTCGGGCTCGGCTATGTGATGGGCCTGCGCAGTTCGCTGATTCTGTGCGCGGGCGGGCTTCTTGCCAATTTTGTCCTGGTGCCCTTGATCTGGTTCGTCGGCAGCCACATTGATTCGGCGATTTATCCGGCTGTCATCCCGATTTCGAAGATGACCGCAGCTCAGATCTTCAGAAACTATGTGCGCTTCGTCGGCGTAGGCGCGATTGCCACAGCCGGCATTTTCGGCATCATCAAATCACTCAGAGTTGTCGCGGGATCGTTTGGCATCGCACTGCGGACGTTCGGCAGCGCAGGTGCCGAGGCTGAGCGCGAACGCACTGACCGCGACATGCCGATGATCACGATCCTCGCCGGAGTCGTAGTCAGTGCGATTGCCGTGGCGCTGTTTCTGGGAAAGCTGCCGTTCTCGTGGAGTGTGGTCTTGGTCGGATTGCTTCTGACTCTGGTGTTCTCGTTCTTCTTTACATCTGTGGCGGCGAACGCAATCGCAACCATCGCCCGCAACCCGGTTTCCGGCATGACCATGCTGACCATCATCATTTCCTCCGTCGTGCTGCTGCGGTTCGGAGTGTCCGGGACGAGTGGCATGTTTTTCGTGATGGCGATTGCCGGAATGGTGTGCACGGCATTGTCGGTTTCCGGCCAGACGATTACCGACCTGAAAGCGGGCTATTGGTTAGGCTCAACACCGGCAGCACAGGAAAAGGTCAAGTTTCTCGGAGTGATTGCATCTGCTGTTGCTGTAGGCCTGACGATTGGCATGCTGGCCAAGACCTTTCAGTTCGGCGAAGCTTTAGTCGGAGATATGCGGCCGGTGCTGGCATCTCCGCAGGCTTCCATCATGAAGGCTCTGGTCGAGGGCTTCATGAGTCATCAACCGGTCACATATCTGCTGTTCGGCGTGGGCGCCGTGGTGGCGATCATTCTGGAAATGCTTGGCCAGCCATCATTGATTTTCGCGCTCGGGATGTATCTCCCGCTTGAACTGAACACGCCCGCGTTGGTCGGAGGATTTCTGTCGCATTTCCTCACCAAGCGCTCGGTGAAAACCGGCGGCGAACCTGGAAAACGCATTCGCGAGCGTGGCGTAATCATTGCTTCAGGATTGATGGCGGGCGGTGCGATTGGCGGCGTGATTGGCGCAGCGTTGCGGCTGATCCCCAGCTTCCGCGAGGATTGGATCAAGTTCCCGTTCTATTCCAACGAGCTCATCTCGCAGACAGTTTCTGCGCTATGTTTTATTGGCTTGTGTGTGTATGTGTGGTTTAGCTCGTTGAACAAAGAGTAAACCTAATGAATTCTGAATACATTTTGAGATCCCTGACGAGGATATTCCTAATGGACTCGGAATTTGGCTGGAGCAGGCCTTACAGGCCTGCATGGAACTGGCAACAGATAACGCGGTGCTCTAATGCAGGGCTGGAAGCCCTGCTCCACCCCAAATGAATGGCCGTAGTGTCAGAATCAATTCGAGTCTCTGATGGTGCGAGTTCCTAGATCAAGAGAAGGACGCCATGGATCACGCAGGAAAATTCGTAGCGGATGCGGTGCTCGGCATCGACACCCTGTGGGGCGGCGATGTGATGTGCCCATCTGGCACCGGCAGGTTTATCGCGGACTCCTGGTTCTCCGATGAGCCTTTGCCAGTCGCCTACACGCATCCTGCGGCGGCGCGGTTGCGTGCCTGCGGTGGAGTGGCGAGCAAAAGCGTGGACCGCGCGGCTGCGGACCTGTATTTGCGCGAGATTGATCTGCCGCATGCGATCACCGGCATTCGGACCGAATCGGCGAAGGCGGAAAAACTTCGGCGGGCCTATCTCCAGGGTCTCGCGCTGTGCATGGAAGTCATGTGGGACCTTGCGATGGAAGTCTTGGGGAAAGGCGATCCGGTGCCGTATGCGCGAAGTGTGGAAGCCTCGACTGCCAAGCCTCCTGAGCCTTCGCGTCCTGAAGCCAAGCGCGACCGCGTTGCGGAACTGCTGGGCCGTGCTGGCTTCAAATCGGCGAATGGCAATGAACTGCTACAGGCGGTGGACGCCTGGCGCCGCGATCGCCTCATCCCTATGGCCTCAGTGCGCGGCCTGGGAGCAGCAGTGATCGCCGAATTCGACCGCCTCAGTGCGAAGAATCTCGTACCCCATCTTCCGCCAGAACTGGCCAGCGTTCCGCGCGCGAATATTGAGTTTCTCCCAATCAAAGACGCATGGTTCTCCGGTTCGATGAACTATCTTGGTCGCACACGTAATCCTGATGGCTCACCGAAGTACGAAGCCAGCTACGAGATCAACGCTTCCCTGCAAATGTCGTTTCCCGAGTTCGAGCAGCTTGTGAGCCACGAAGTTGTCCCCGGCCACGTCACCACATTCGCATACCTGCAGAACCTCTACGTGCGCGGCAAGGCTGGTTTCGAAGCAACTGTGCTCACCATGAATACTCGCGCTGCAACGCTGTTCGAAGGGATCGCAAACAATGCGATTCTGATTGCGCATGGAGTCACGCGCGTCGAGGACCTGCCGGATGAAGACTTGCAGATCGGAGTCTTACTGGCGCTCCTTCAAGATGACGCGAAGAACCAGTCTTCCTTTCTGACCTGGGGAGAAGGCAAGCCGCAAAAGGAAGTGGCCACCAGCTTACGCCGAGATTTCCTGGTCACCGAAGAACGCGCAGATAAGCTCTCAGGTGCATGGGGAAGGCATCCGTTGCTAGGCCGCATGTATCTTCCTGCCTACCGCGCGGGGACCGAGAAGGTTGCGGAACTGCGGCGTTCACATCCTGCCAGCAAAGTGTTGCCTGCGATTTACGGATGCCGCGGTTTGGTGGACATTCAAACGATAGATGATGTGTTGAAGTAGCGCGATCGAAACCTCACCACAGAGGACACGAAGTTCCCAGAGGAAAAACACAGTGGAATTTTCGTCAGCCACGCGGCTTCCTCTGTGGCGCTCCTCTGTGTACCTTTGTGTCCTCTGTGGTAAAGGTTTTTGTTTTCACTACCAGTTCAGCTTCATTCCAAACTGGAATTGCCGTGGATCGTAGGCGGACGTTGGTTGTCCAGCGTTCGTGAACAACGGACTGACTGCCGCGACATTGTATCGGTTCGCAAGATTGAACATGTCCACGATAAAGTCCATACTCACGTGCTCGCGGATGGCGATGCGCTTAGATACCCGGAGATCATTGAAGACTGTCCACGGCGTCAGGCCGGCGTTGCGGCCCAGGTTGCCATCGAGTTGCTGCAAGGTCGGAGTCGCCCCCGTCGCAAAGAATGCCGGAATGAACTGAGCGATGCACGGCTCCTGTAAAACTCCCGTCGGGGAGAATTTCGATTTCACAGCCTGACCGCAAGCCAGGTTGGTGGTTGTGTTCGGTCTTCCGGTAAGCGACGAAAGCTGCAGGTTATCCCCATTGCCGGTGATGATGTTGAAGGGGCGTCCCGAGCTGAACTCAATCAGGGGGGCAAAGGTCCAGTCACTCAGCAATACGCCTAACCCACCGCTTCCGAGGTGCCCCGTCTGATAGACGCCGCTGAACACGAACCGATGCCGCTGATCAAACAGCGAGGTCGAGCGGTCGAGCGCCGGGAAGTAACTGTCCTGCGGCGTCAGAGTCGACTGCAGATCCGTGGAATCATCGATCGCGTGAGACCAGGTATACGACGCCAAAAACTCGTAGTGGTTGCCAAATCGCTTGCGCAGATTGGCGGTCAGCCCGTGATATACGGAGCTACCGTTGGAGTAGTTTGCGTCCATATCGCCGAACGGCACGCAACCGGCAAACGGATTACTTGGGTCGCTAGGATTAGCCGGGGCGCAAGCGGTGTTGAAACCCTTCAAACCTTGCACCATCTGTTCCGCAAGCCCCACGCACGCACCGCCCCCAGCCGCGAGATACCCTCCAGCAATCGAAGGATTAATGCCACTCGGGCGGAAGAAATTCATCAGAGACGCATCGATGAACGGAAACGGTCCCAGCGGTCCTCCAGCCGGATTGCACTGACTCACCGTAAAGGGACTGCTCGGAGCGGGAAGAATGGCGGGATTGTTGACGACTGCAGCGTCGGCAAGAGCTGCCTCAAAATTCGCCACCATCAGGTCGCCGCGAATCGTATTTGCATTGATGGGGCGATTCAGGTGCCGCCCGCCATTGTAGTTGTACGCGAGGCTTAGAGCATATCCGCGGCCGAAATCGTGCTCGACGGTGAAATTCGCCTGTTGCGAATACGCGTAAACAAAGTTCTTCGCTTGCGGATATCCGAACGGCTGGAACCCAACCGGGAGGAACGTACTTGGGTTGAGATAGTTCTGGTTCAGGAAAATCGACTGCGGGAAATTAAGCGCCTGAAACACCTGCCCGTTGTTCTGGTAACCCAATGCTGCTGCAACCGCAGGATTTGCGGAAACCGCGCACGGCCCACTCGTCGAATTGATAGGCAATCCCTGGAAGATCGGTACAGCGTTCAGGTTGGCCGGATTTCCAAAACCGCTGGTATTGCTGCAACCTCCCGTCCCTGCAAACGCCAATTGTCCGCTGGTTGAACCGTCCGACGCATCGCCCAAGAAGTACAACCCAAGCAGAGGGTGATCGTAGAACATCCCGTAGGAGGATCGAATTACAGTCTTGCCATCGCCTTTTACGTCCCAGGCAATTCCGACTCGCGGCTGGAAGTTGTTCTTGTCGGTCTGGATTCCCTTCTGCAGGCCAAGATAGTTATAACCACCGGCTGCAAGTCCTGTCGGAGCCTTGAATTTCGGCGGAATCTCGACATCGTACCGGACGCCATAATTCAGCGTCAGATTGTGGCGCGCTCGCCACGAGTCCTGCCAGAAAAAACCGATGGGAAAGTTCGTGAACTTGTCGCTGGGACTGCCGAGACCCTGGATAAAGTCGCCGGGGATGCCTAGGCCATAAGCTTGCACGGCCGAAAAGGGCGCAATGGTTTGCGCGAACGCTGGAGGAAGCGAGTTATATGTGCCGGAAGGAATCACGTCAGCCGCGGTGAGTCCCCCGAAGTCGTACACGCCACCATAGTTGACCGTGAACACAGCCTTCAGCGGAATGTAGTTAAAGTCAGCGCCCAGCTTAGTGTTGTGCGAGCCAATGCTCCAGGAGAGATTGTCGCTGAACTGGTACCGCGTCTCGGTGCGCTGAATGTAGGAGTACGGCTCTCGCCCGAAATAGGCAAATCCTGGAATGTTGACTGCCGGATCTGAGCCTCCGGGAACGGCTGTGTTGTAAAAATACGACAGCCCCCGACGCGCATATTGGAAGCGGAAATCGTTGACTTTGTCGTTTCCGATCGTCGCAGTGTCCTGGGCGACGATAGCTAGGTCGCGATACGTCTGCTGCGAAGTGCGCGAGTATGCGTTCTGTCCGAATGGCTGGTCTTGGCCGCTGACCTCGATGCCGTTGATCGTGCTGGGGCTCACATTGCCACGGAGCATCACACGATTGTGATCTGTAAGACTGTGGTCGAGCCTGAGCGAATACAGACTCGTCCCTTCGAACACCGGGAAATTCCCCTGCTGCGAGGCCAGGTTTTGGAACGAAGAGGGCACGAAGCACGGAGGGGACTGGCAGGTAGAAAAGAAACCGCTCGCGCCTCCCATGAAAGCAGGCCATTGGCCCTTGACCGCCATGCCAGAACTGGCTCCGACAATCTCGGAGTATGCCTGGAAAAATGGTACGAGCGGCGCAGGCGGTGCGCTCAGATAGGGCGATAAGAAAGCCGATTGCGCATTCGTAGCATTGATCACCGCTATCCCAGAGCCCGCGGGAGCACCGAAAAATGGCGAGACATCGAGTGGCGACAAATCAAAGCCATTCGCGCCAATGCTGGAAAATCCCGTCTCGTGCCGCCGCGTCACTTCGTACGAAAAGTAGTAGAACGTCTTGTCTTTCTTAATCGCGCCGCCAAAAGCCGCGCCCGCCTGCACGCGAGTATAAGCAGGATTCTTCACCGTGCTGAACGGGTTCACCGCCTGGAACGCGCGATTTCGAAGATATCCGAAGACATCGCCGTGGAAGTCGTTGCCGCCTGAACGCGTTACGATATTCACCACGCCGCCAGCGGCGCGGCCATACTCCGGCGAGTAGCTGTTGGTGATGATCTGGAACTCCTGCACGGCCTCCTGCGAAACCGTCGAGCGCACACCGTTGATGGAGTTGTCGGTGGCGTCTGCGCCATCGACGTTCACCAGGTTCGAACGGGCGCGCTGCCCGCTCATGTTTAACCCCGAAGTCGGGGCAGCACCGGTATTGGGAGCGGAATCCCGAAGCACCTGCGAATCGGTGAGCGTGAAGTTGATGTAGTTGCGGCCGTTGATCGGAAGATTGTCGATGCGCTTCTGGTCCACCAGGTCGGTCGTCGAAGTGCGAGTGGTTTCAATCAGGTCCGCTTCCGAACTAACGGTGACCGTCTCCTTCGTACCCTGAATTGCCAAGGTGACGGGTAACGTCGCCGAACCACCCACTGTGACCGTGATGTCATTCGCCGTCAGCGGCGCGAATCCAGCCGCCGTAACCGTGACCGCGTAAGAAGCGGGAGGCAGAGCGACGAGATCGTAGCTGCCTGACCCATTCGCCGATGCCTCCCGTTGTACGCCTTTGGCTTGATCGCGTACCAGCACAGTTGCGTTCGTGACCGCCTGGCCTTGCGGGTCTTTCACCAGGATGTGCAGGTCGCCGGTGGCAACACCTTGCGCCAGGGCTAAGGATGGAAACAAAAGGGCTAAGCCGACTACCAGGCAGAGTCTCTGAATTCGCATATAGATCTCCCGCGCACGGAGTGTCCGAGGTGAGTCCAAGCGACCACGCTCGGAGGTTGATGAAGCGTGTTTTTTCTGGAACGCGAAGGTTTCGGCTGGTTTTACATCACTTTATAGTACGAAAGCAAGCAAGAACGTGATGCTTCTGTTGCGCCGCCAGACACGTCAGACCGGATCAGGAACGAACTACACCTGCCTCAAAGCCCTTTGTTGTCTTCAACGCCCATGCCATTCGGGGGGTATTGTGGGCGATCCCTACGCGGCCCTGTGTGTCCAGCAGGATGATTCCGCCATGCCCATTGACGCGATCTTTCAGGTAATTCATGGCCTCGGCGGCAACCCACTGGGGCAGATTGCCGGATGCGACGCGATCGGCGGCCCACTTGGCGAGTACCAATTTCATGATCGGCTCACCCCATCCGGTGGTCGATGCTGCGGCGCTGGCGTTATCGGCGTAGCAACCGCAGCCAATCAGGGATGAGTCACCAAGCCGACCTGGAGCCTTGTTCAGCGTGCCACCAGTCGACGTAGCGGCAGCGATGTTGCCATTCGCATCAAGAGCGACTGCTCCGACGGTGTCGTGCGAAATTGTGTGCGCAGAAAACAGATCCTGCTTCTGCGCTTCGGCGCTGGCCTGAAATGCTCGCAAACGCTCGACCTCGCGCGGGATGATCAGATCTTCGTTCTTGCACAGCGGGATTCCGTGCTCTTGGGCAAAGCGCTCTGCGCCCTCCGCCACAAAATACACGTGCGGGCTTTCGCTCAGAACCTTTCGCGCGGCACGGATCGGATTGGCAAGGTGCTCCACGCATCCGACACCGCCGGCACGCAGCGTGGCGCCATCCATGATCAACGCATCAAGCTGGACTTTACCCTCGCGATTCAGGAAGCTACCGCGCCCGGCATCGAAAGCTTCGTCATTCTCCATGACGACGACCGATTCTTCGGCGGCATCCAGCGCCGAACCGCCCTTTCCCAAGACGCTCCACCCGGCCGCAACGGCATTCTTGACGCCGTTCAGGTGCGCCTCGACCAGTTCGTCAGGAATCGCCCAGGCACCACCATGGATAAGAAGAACGGGATTGGTCACGCAAGCTCCAGCGAAAACTCGTCAGTGTAACAGAGGGGCTTAGCGGGAAATCATTGCAGGAATGGTCACAAATTCGTAGCCTTCCGATTTGTAACACAGGATCAATGCTTCGACCGCCTTCACCGTGTGCGAGCGGTCGGTGCCAAACGCCTTATGACCGCCATCGTGCAGAAGAATGACGTCTCCGCCGCGAACCCGCGCGGTCACTTTCTTCTCTATGTACTCAGCCGACGGTGCGTCCCAGTCGAATCCTGTCACACTCCACATGACGGGTTGCAGGCCAAGCTGCCTTGCGGTGCGGAGAACCGCAGGACGACGCGCTCCCCACGGCGGACGAAAAAGATTCGAGTGGGCCCCAACTGCATCATTGAGTGCTGTGCTGCATTGTTCAAGTTCGCCGCGGACACTGCGGGTTGACTCGAAAGTGAGAAACGGATGCGTGAAGGTGTGATTGGCTACCACGTGTCCGCGGTTCTTGACTTCCAGTGCAATGTCGGGCCGCTGGCGAACATACCGCCCGATCATGAAGAACGTTGCCGAAACGTTATGCTTTGCAAGCAAATCGAGCAAGTTCAGCGTGTGCGGATCGTTGGGCCCGTCGTCAAATGTAAGCGCCATCTGCTTCGATCCTGGCGGAAGGCTGCAAAATGCTCGCCCGAACCACTGGCTCGTCGGAGCCATGGAATGGTATCCCGCAAGCACTGCCGCTGCGCCAGCACCAAGCACTGGTATGAGCATCGGTGAATTGTAAAGCACTCAGCATTCAGCAGTTCGCTCACGGAGTACTCGGCTTTCGATTCCAGTAAGTCGCACTAACCATTGCGCGGGCAGGGAGAGCGTGAGTTGCGGGCGCTCAAGGCTTAGCCGCGGAACGGCGCAAGAATAAGGCCCGGGCGGTAAGCCCCGGGAAAACACGAAATAAGGTACAGCCCTGAAGGGGCGAAAGAATTTTCGCGGACTCCTGAGCTTACCTGGCGCCCGTTTTGGCTGAATGCTGAGTGCTGACTGCTGAGTGCTCCCTGTTAACTTCTTCCTCAATTGCGCACTCCGCGCTCTCGGGATATTCTGCAATGCGATCTTCCTTCGCACTCATATTCCATGGCCAAGCTTTTCGATCTTCCCCGGTACATCGCAGTCGAAGGACCTATACGAGTCGGCAAGTCCACCCTGGCAACCATTCTCGCCGATCGCCTGAACGCGCAGCGGGTTACCGATCCCGAACAGACTTCTCTGCTCCGCGCTTTTTACGACGGCGAACCTGGCGCCTCGTTTCAGGCGCAATTCGCGTTCATGATTCGCCGCTTCGAACAACTGCAGGCGCTTGATCTGGGTGCCCGTTCGCAAAAAGTGGTAATTTCCGACTTCATCTTCGAAAAGGACAAGCTTTTTGCCTGCCTGAACCTGAACGATCAGGAACTGGAAACCTACAACCGCTATTACAACTACTTCCGTGAACAACTGCCGACTCCCGATCTTGTGATCTATTTGCAAGCCACGCCTGAGGTGCTCAAGAAGCGGCTGAAAAAGAAGAACGCTCCGGGCGAGAAGGCAATCAGCGAAGACTATCTGGAAGAGGTCGTCAAAGCCTACGAGCACTTCTTTTTCCACTACACCTCGTCCGACCTGCTAATCGTGAACACCTCGGAAATCGACTTCGTCGAGCGCAACGAGGACCTGCAGGAGCTATTGCGCAAGGTCTCTGCCCCGATCAAAGGCACCCAGTATTTCCTGCCCCTGGGGAGCCAGGAAGCCGCCAGCGCGTAGTCAGGTATGGAGGGACAGCCGCCCTCGGCTGTCCGGCGAAGCAAGTCTACGAGAGAGCATCGCCCTGCAGTAGCTCTATACTCACCCGAGAACCACTTCAATGAAGAGAACATCAGTGACGCGAATTACTCAAGTGACGCGAATTACTCAGGGCGACTTCACCGACCCACGCGTGGTCGACCTCTTGCGCATCCATTTCACGACGGCTAGGTCGCAAACGGCCCCAGGTAGCGCTCATGCTTTGGATATCACTCAGTTGCAATCGCCGGATATCAGCTTTTGGACGATCTGGGAAGGACAAACGTTGTTAGGATTCGGCGCCCTAAAGCGCCTCTCAGCCGATCACGGCGAAGTTAAATCGATGCATACCGCTCAGGCCGCCCGCAG
>Ga0070713_100003463_pt1 | contig 10422 bp, 6 predicted proteins | sample LARL82metaG_FD_65465 | JGI IMG/M metagenome (GOLD analysis project Ga0070713, IMG submission 65465) | Corn, switchgrass and miscanthus rhizosphere microbial communities from Kellogg Biological Station, Michigan, USA - LAR L8-2 metaG | ecosystem: Host-associated > Plants > Roots > Rhizosphere ... | reverse complement strand
GCCAATCGACCACCACGCGCGGGTGCAGGTCCGAAAGAACGTATTCGCGCAGCACGCGTTCGGCCCAGAGCAGCGAAGGAGTTCCTTCGTTCGACTTCACCGCTCCGAAGCGCCGCTGAATCTCGCGATCGATTTTGTCTGGAAAAGCCACGCGATGGCCGTCTTCAAAACCGCCATTGATGAGAACGCCAGTACCCGACGGCGCCATCGGGTTCATCAGGAAACCGCCGCCGGTGGATCCAGAACTAATGTCTACTAAATTTATGCCGGCCTCCTGAAGAGCTTCGGCCATGGTCTTCACCGGGAATGTACGGCCGCCGGAGATCTGCGCCAGCTTCACCAGGTTCTTGTAGTCGGCGGTATCGAACGGTTTGGACGAGATGCCTTCCACATACATAGTGTTCGAGACAATGCCGTGGACAGAGGGAACTGTCCCAGTGGAAATGCTGGATGAGTTCACGCGGGTTACGGTCGGAAAGACGGAGTGCGCGTTGTCGCACCAAACGCCTTCATTCTTCAAACGGAAGAGATTGGGCGTGATGTCGTTTGAGATCGAATCGGGCCGGAAGCCATCGATTACCAGGATGATTAGCAGCGCGAGTTTCATGGGCTACTTGGAGCTCGGCGTGGAACCGGAGGATGCCATCATCCAATCCCAATGCTGACCCGCGGCGTCGACGATGCGTTTGACGTGCTCCTGCAAGAGGTAACGTTCTCCGGCCAGCTTGTTCGCGACTTCCTCGACACGCCGCAAATAATCGGCTCGGCCCGAGTAACGCTCTTCGATGGACGGCCGCGGATCGCCGTTCTTTTCGCGCTCGGCCTTGGTTTTGGCAAACGGAATGAACGATCCTGCCATCGCGATCAACGTGTCCGGCGCGCCGATAGACTCGCTGCGGAATGCCCAATCGCAGTAGGTGCCCAGCGGAATGGCCTGCTCCGGAAGGCGAAGCCCGCCGATATCATTCCCATCGCTGTCGACCTGCGGAACCAGGAATGGAAGCGCGGAAAATGGTCCGGGGACGTCGGCGCGATAACCACCGGGCACGTGGAACGGCCATTGTACGCCGCGCAGATTCGGATATTGGATCTTAGTTTGTGAGACGAGAGTGGCATCGGAAAGCATGGGATGCTTGCTGTCCGGCGGCGCGACACCGTCGCGTACCCAGCGATCGAGCGCGATCAGCAATGCCTGCTGCGCCCATCGATAATCGTTGGGGTTGGACTTGAGTTGTCCGCCGTTATCGCTAGGCGGCCAGGAGCCGGAGCCGTGTTGCGTTCCAGCCAAAAAGAAGACGCGAACGTTGGGAGGATCAGGCAGATCCGCGGTGCCGTCTAGCGAGAGATGGCGCAATGCCGCGACGCGCCCGCGGTCCCAATATTCCGATCCGGTGTCTACCAGAAAGAGCTTCGGCTCAAGACCAGCGGGGATGCGCGCGCCCAATCCATCGCGCTTGCCGGTGATCGGATCGGTGGTGGTCTCGTATCGAATCGGAAACTTGGTTTGCGTGAACGAGCCGAGTTCATTGGGCTGCGCGAAACGCTCGTCGAAGCTGCCGAGGCCCGTCGCACCGGTCTGGACGAATAGCGCATCGATGGCCCGGCGGCCTTGCTCGTCGGTGGTGAAGCCTTCGTAAACCAGGTGGCGCTGGTATCGTCCGGTCTGGGACGCGCCGTAGGTGTACGCGTAACGGCCATGCACGACGGCATCGGAATTGTATTTTAGTGACGAGGCCAGGTCTCGAATAGCCGCGAATCCGAGGCCCGCAACGGGCGGGTTCTGAGATTCATAATCGAGCTCGTAAGTCTGCCCGGCGCGGAAGCCGCCCTTGAGCGTGATCCAGAACGGATCGTTCACCAGCGTGCCGTTTTGCATGCGGCCGAACTGCCAGTCTTCGCGCGGGATCAGACGCGGCGCGGACACGAAGCCTTCGCGTTCGGTCAACCGGTACGCGGCGTTGTTAGGATCGACGGGCGGATAAGCGTGGGTGAAGTACCCGGAGCCGTACTCGAATGAATCGCTCTTTTTGTTGGGAATGAACCAGGGGCTGACCCAGCCGGTGATCGGCTTGCCGTGATCGGTGGCGACCGGGGCGTCCATGCCGATGTGCGCCTTGTCCTTGGGGACGTCGAATTGCCAGCCGACGGCCACGAGCGTGAAACCTTGCCGCATCAGCAGGCCGTCGCCGAAGTCAGCTTCGGTGGATGGATCGGGCGAGCCTTTCGCGTGGTTGAAGACGCTGAGGAGTCCCTTGTTGCCGCGATTGACGACATCGAAAAGCAGGACGCCGTTTCCTTTCGAAGGATCCTTCGGTTTAATGATGAACAGGTCGGAGGAGAACTCCACTTTGCCTTGGGCATTGCGCGGCGCCTTGTCGAGATCGGCGATGATTTTGTTGTGCGGGTTGTCGGTGGAGACGGCGAAGTAGACTTTGCCGTAGAGCTTTTCATAGGACCCTACCGAGCCGAAGGCCTTGCCGCCGAGGACGTCCTGACGGCTGGCGATTTCGACGCGGGTGACTTCGGCTTGGATCACGACGGGAATGGACGCGGCCAGCAATGCCGCTAGAGCGCTGGGGATGTATGGCTTCATGAGCTGCTCCTCTCGATTTGCTGGCAGTATACCTTAAACAGTTGGCAGGCCGCGCCGATAAGGACAATATGCAACGCGCAATGGTTTCGGCTCTGCTGTTCGTCTTGCTTCTTGTGCCGGCATGGGGGAAGGGCCGTGGGTCGCGGTCCAACTCCACCAAGTGCGTGACCTGCACGCGCAATAGCCGAGGACGCATCAAGCGCAGTCCGGAAGCGCGCAGGGCCTTCGAGAAAAGCAATCCGTGTCCGTCGACGGGCAAGCGAAGTGGTGGGTGCCCAGGCTATGTAGTCGACCATGTCGTGCCGCTGAAACGCGGCGGAGCGGACGCGCCTTCGAACATGCAGTGGCAGACCAAGTCGGCCGCGAAGGCCAAAGACCGGATCGAATAGCTACAATACTCAAGTACCAAACTCATGCTCCGCGGAAAACCGGACTGGCTGGAGCCCTTGTTCCCCTGGACGCAACATCGGATCCGGGTCAACGGCCGCAGTATGGCCTACATCGACGAAGGCGATCGCGCCGGGCGTCCGGTGCTGCTGCTTTCGGGGAATCCTACTTGGGGCTTTCTCTATCGTGATTTCATCGGACCGCTCACCGCGGCAGGTTATCGCGCCATTGCTCCGGATTGGATTGGCGCGGGCTATTCGGATCATCCGCGCGTCGACGCGGCGCTGACGTTCGCGCACCATATTGCCGATCTGGTCTCGTTGATCGATCAGCTCGGGCTGAGCGGCTTCGTGATCGTGGGACATGACTGGGGCGGTCCGCAAGGAGTGGGCGCGGCGCTGCAACGGGTCGAGAAACTAGCAGCGGTGGTGCTGCTGAACACCTGGCTCTTCACCGGTCTAATCAGCAAATTCCACGCCTCGCCGCGGCCCTGGATGACATGGCATGCGCCGCTGATCGGACAGTTCTTCATGAAGCGCCACAAAGTTCTTTCGCAGCACGGACCCACAGCGACCAGCGTGCGCGGAATGAGCGGCGACGAAGCGCGAGCCTATCATCATGTCTTCGATGAACCTGATTCCGACCACGTGGTGCTCACGTGGCCTCGCACCATCCCCATGCGCGAGGGTGATCGCGGGTACACCGATATGCAAGCGATCGAGCGGCGCTTGCCGGAGCTGGCCAAGATTCCCACGCTGCTGCTGTGGGCACCGGGCGATGAAGTTTTTCCGATCGAGTTCGGGAATCGGCTGAAGGAGCTGCTTCCACACGCGGAAGGGCCTGTTACGTTCGACCGAGCACGGCATTTCTTGCAAGACGATCGCGGTCCGGATCTGGCGCGGGCCACCGTGGAGTTTCTAATGCGGACGGTGGGACCGAAGCTGTGAACTTTATCAAGCCGTCTGACCAGGAACTTGCGACGCTACGCGCCGATCCGTTGCTGTGGGAGCAGGAACTCGACGTTCGTCCTGATGTCGCGGAAGCGGTCGAGCGCGCCACGGGGATTCGCGCCGGACGTGTTTACTGGCAGTCCAGACACGATCATCTTTATGCTCTGGAGCTGGCCGATCTTGGGCGCGGCCGTCCGTCGATGGCGACGGTTTACGGACATTGGGATCGCTACGAGCCGCGTCCGCCAGAGCACGAAATCGACGCCGATCTGCTGGCTCTTTCGATGTGGATCGCCGAAATCGTGCGCGGCTGGAATCCGGCGGACATCGCCAAGGTCGCGCTGTTTGCAGGCGTCAAGACGACGTGGCTGGAAGGATCGGTGCTGCGAACTCCCGGTGACCGGTTCGCGAATCTTGCGGGCTTTCCTTACGCGCCGCAGTATGTCGAGGTGGAAGGATTGCGCATGGCGTACGTCGAGCACGGGTCGGGCGATCCGATCCTGCTGCTGCATGGTGAACCCACCTGGAGCTATTTATATCGCCACATGATTCCGCCACTGGCGGCAGTCGGCCGCGTAGTCGCGCCAGATCTGATTGGCTTCGGACGCAGCGACAAACCGGTGGCCACGAACGCCTACACCTACAAGTCGCACACGCGCTGGCTGCGGGGTTTCATCGAAGCGTTGGACCTGAAAAAGATCACGATGGTTTGCCAGGACTGGGGAGGCTCGCTGGGGTTTCGCATCCTGGCGGAGCAACCGGAGCGGTTCGTGCGATTGGTGGCGATGAATACCGGAATCTCGATCGGCGATCCGCGCAGCGAGGCGTTTTACAAATGGAGACGTTTTTCGCAAAGGGTCGAGTCGCTGGATGTGCCGGCGTTGATGCGCAACACCATTAAGAAACGCCAGCTCAGCGACGACGAGGCTGCCGCTTATGGAGCGCCGTTTCCATCCAAGGAATACCAGACCGCCGCGCTGGTGTTCCCGCGACTGGTGCCGATCCGGGCAGATCATCCGGGCGCTTACGACAACCGGGTCGCGATCGAGCGCTTGAAGACGCTGGACCTACCGGTGCTGCTGCCGTGGGGCGCGGAGGATGCGATCACGGCGCCGGCCGAGCCGTTTCTACGATCGATCTTTCGGAACGTAGCGCCACCGTTGTGGATCGCGCGTGCGGGGCATTTTATTCAGGAGGACGCGGGGGAGGAAGTGGCGGGGCATATCGTGGATTGGATGAATCAAACTCCCCAGCAATCCTAGAGATCTCTTGTGTTATGCTTTGCCGCATGGAGCGAAAAAAAGCCAGCGATTTCCCGCAAGAGTTGCTGAACCTCTTTGATCTTTACGTCCACGGCGACATTCCCCGCCGCGAATTTTTGGACAGCGCCAAAAAGTTTGCGGTAGGCGGCCTCACGGTGGCCGGGATGTTCGAGGCGCTTCGCCCAAATTACGCGTGGGCCACTCAAGTCCCCAAAGACGACCATCGCATCAAGGCCGACTACGCCACCCTAGACTCGCCGCAAGGCAATGGCAAGATCCGCGGTTACCTGGTCCGTCCGGCCAAGAGCCGGAAGTATCCGGGCGTGTTGGTGGTTCACGAGAATCGCGGCCTGAATCCTTATATAGAAGACGTGGCCCGACGTTTAGGCACCGACAATTTCGTGGCCTTCGCGCCCGACGGCCTTACGAGCGTTGGCGGCTATCCGGGCGACGACGAGAAAGGCGCGCAGCTTTTCCAACAGGTGGACAAGCCGAAGATGACCGAAGATTTCATCGCGGCGGCACGCTGGCTCAAGGCGCGTTCCGATTGCACGGGCAAGATTGGCGTGGTCGGGTTCTGCTTCGGCGGCGGAATCGCCAACACCCTGGCAGTGCGCATGGGATCGGACCTTTCCGCGGCCGTTCCGTTTTACGGCACGCAACCTTCCGCGGCCGATACGGCCAAGATCAAAGCGGCGCTGTTGATTCATTATGCCGGTCTGGACAAGCGCATCGATGACGGATGGCCCGCCTACGAAGAAGCGCTAAAGGCCAATCACATGGACTACACCGAATATATGTACGAAGGCGCGAACCACGGCTTCCATAACGACACCACGCCTCGTTACGATGAGGCCGCGGCGAAACTGGCCTGGCAGCGCACGGTGGAGTTCTTCAACAAGCATCTCAGGACTTAGGCATTGATTCAGGATTTGCGATACGGGCTCCGCATGCTCGGTAAAACACCGGGCTTGACGGCGATCCTTGCTCTTACGCTGGCGCTTGGCATCGGCGTCAACACCGCGATCTTCAGCGTGCTGAATGGCTGGCTGCTGCGTCCGCTGCCGGTGCGCGCGCCGGAACAAATCATGGTGCTGGCTTCGCAGCAGAAGGAACGGGCCGGTAACACAGCATTCTCGTATGCCGATCTGGTGGATTATCGCAAGCAGAGCGGGGCAGCGTTTTCTGATCTGTTCGCGTACCGTACGGTAGTGGGCGGGCTCACGTTCCACGACCGGTCGGATCTGTTCGCCTATTGTGACGTGTCGGGCGATTACTTCGCGGCTCTGGGCGTGAAGCCGTTGCTCGGTCGCTTGTTCTTGCCCGGCGAGGGTGAACAACCGCGCGACAAAGCTGATGTCGTTCTGGGGTATGCGTTCTGGCAGCGAAACTATGGCGGTGATCCGGCCATCGTTGGAAAACAGGTTCTGGTGAATGGCAGGCCGGCCACCGTTCTGGGCATCACGCCACCGGAATTTCATGGCACGTCCTTCGCCTTCGATCTGGACGGCTACCTGCCGTTGAGCGCCGCCTCGTTGGAGCAAGGATCTGCGGGAGACATGAACGGATTCTGGACGAACCGCCGTAGTCGATCGCTGACCGTGATGGGAAGGCTGAGGCCCGGGGTGAGTATTCCGCAAGCGCAAGCTTCGCTCGACTTGGTCGCCGAGCGCTTATCGAAACAGTATCCGGAGACGGACAAAGGCATCACTGTTCGAGTGATCCCGGAGCGGTTGGCTCGGCCCGCACCATTTGTCGCCAGCTTCGTGCCGGTGATCGCGGGACTGTTTCTTGCTCTAGCGGGACTGGTCCTGCTACTGGCCTGCATGAACGTGACGAATATTTTTCTGGCGCGCGCCAACGCCCGGCAGCGCGAGATGGCTATCCGAGCTTCTTTGGGCGCAGGACGCCGGCGGCTGATCCGGCAGATGCTCACCGAAAGCCTTTTGTTGGCCGTGCTGGGCTCGGCCGCAGGCGTGGTGATCGGACAATGGGCCATCGGCGGGAGCGGCTCGGTGCTGCATTCGGTAACGTCGGACAGCGCCGGACATGCGTTTCACATCGATACCAGTTTCGATTGGAAGGTGTTCTCGTACACCTTGGCGGCGGCGCTGTTCACTGCAATATTTGTGGGACTGTGGCCGGCTTTGCGCGCCGGACGCGCGGACGTGAATCGGGTGCTGAGCGCAGGCGGGCGAAGTGATTCCGCTGGTGGCGGCCGTCAAGGATTCCGCGGCGTGTTGGTGGTGGCGCAAGTGGCCGGGTCGCTGATGTTGCTCGTAGTCGCTGGCCTTTTCGTGCGCAGCGTGCAGCGCGCCGAGCACACGGGGCTGGGCTTCGATCCCGACCACGTCTTGAACGTGATGATCGATCCGCACCAGATCGGCTACGACGAGGCTCGCACCAAGACCTTCTATCGTGAGCTGGAACGTCGCGCGCATGCGCTGCCGGGCGTCCAAGCGGTCAGCCTCTCCTTCACGGCGCCGATGGGTTTTCCCAGCCACGTCGGACCGATTTACGTGGAAACACATCCACTGCCGCCGGGACGCCAGCCGCCGGTGATTGCGTTCAACAGCATCGAACCTGCATTTTTCGACACTTTGCGCGTGCCGCTTCTCGAAGGCCGCCGTTTTACCGATGCCGACAGCGAAATGGCGCGAGCGGTCGCGATCGTCAACCGGGCCATGGCCAGGAAATTGTGGCCGGGTGAAAATCCGATAGGCAAACGCTTCAGCATCAAGAGCGCCGCTGGACCATTTGTTGAAGTAGTCGGCGTAGCGGGCGATGGCCAGTATTTCTTTTTGTCGCGGGACCTTCAGCCTTATTTTTATCTTCCGCTCGATCAAAATTACAGCTCGTTTCGATCGCTGCTCATTCGATCGTCCGTGCCGCCGGAGTCGTTGATGACTCCGATCCAGGATGAACTCCGGAAGCTAGAGCCCAATCTACCAATCTTCGATCTCCGCACTTCCGAGCAAATGGTCAATGGAATCGAAGGCTTGCTGTTGTTTCGCATGGCGGCATCTTTGGCGGCGATCATGGGGGCTTTAGGGCTGGTGCTGGCGGTGATGGGTGTTTATGGCATCGTGTCGTTTGCGGTGAGCGGCCGGACGCAGGAGATCGGAATTCGTATGGCGTTGGGCGCCGAGGCTCCGGACATTTTGAAGCTGGTTGCTCGACAGGGATTACAGCTCGTGCTGGTGGGCCTGGCGGTTGGCCTGATCGCCGCCTGGGCACTTACGCGTACGATGGCGAGCCTGTTGATTGGCATCAGCGCCACGGATCCACTGACTTATGCGATGGTCGCGATTTTGTTATCCGCGGTAGCCGTCGCAGCCTGTTGGATTCCGGCACGCCGCGCGCTCCGAGTCGACCCGATGGTCGCTTTGCGGTATGAATAATAGGACGCGCTAGACGCGCCTAGGAGCCCCATGGACCGTAGAACTTTCTTGCAGGTTGCCGCACTTCCCGCGGTTGCCGCCGCGCAAACCACATCGACCGTCGCCTCGGCGGGGCGGATGAAAGTGGGAACGCAGCATGGCCATTCGGACGAGATTCTGAAAGTGATCGCGGCCTTCGGCGTGAATCACATCTGCAGCGGGCTCCCGTCGGCGAAGTTCGATGAGAATTGGTCGGTCGAAGGCCTCACCAAACTGCGCGAGCGCGTGGAGTCGTACGGAATAAAACTCGAAGCCGTGCCACTGCCGCTCAGCTCCAGCTACATCACCAAGGCTGAAAACCCGAACATCATTCTTGGCAAAAGTCCAGAGCGCGATCGAGAGATCGACAACATCTGCGAGATGATCCGCAACTGCGCCAAGGCCGGCATTCCCGAGGCGAAATACAATCTCACGATTCTGGGCGTGGTCCGCAGCGGAACCAGCCCGGGCCGCGGCCGCGCGCGCTACAGCACGTTCGTTTACGATCAGGCCAAGCAGGACCCGCCACTGACAGAGGCCGGCGCCGTTAGCGAAGAGATGATGTGGGAGCGCATTACATATTTCCTGCGCCGGGTGGTCCCGGTGGCCGAGGAGTACAAAGTGAGGATCGCGTTGCATCCGCACGATCCGGCCATGCCCCGCGACCGAGGTTTTCGCGGCGTGCATCGCGTCCTGGGCAGCGTAGATGGGCTGAAGCGCTTCATCGACATCATGCCGAGTCCGTATCACGGGCTGAACTTTTGCCAGGGAACGGTGTCGGAAATGCTTGAGAATCCGCGCGTCGAGATTCACGACGTGATCCGCTATTTCGGATCGCGCAAGAAGATCTTCAATGTCCATTTCCGCAACATCCGCGGCGGCTTCCTCAACTTCCAGGAGACCTTTCCCGACGATGGCGACGTCGATTTCCTCCAGGCCATCAAGACTTATAAAGAGGTCGGCTACGACGGCATGCTGATGCCCGATCATGTTCCGAAAATCGAAGGGGACGCCAACGGCTACCAGGCATTCGCCTACGCGTTCGGCTACATCCAGGCTCTCATTCAGATGGTTTACTCGTGAGCGCTCTCAACACCGCGCGGGGACCCATCGATTCCGCGCAGCTCGGCGTTACGTTGATGCACGAACACATCTTCGTGCTTTCGACCGAGATCATGCTGAATTATCCGGAGGCCTGGGGCGATGAGGAGCGCCGCATTGACGAAGCCGTTGCGCGGCTCGACGAGCTGGCTTCGCACGGCGTCCATTCCGTGGTGGATCTAACGGTGATCGGTCTGGGGCGCTACATTCCGAGAATTCGGCGCGTTGCGGAGCGGACCAAAATCAACATCGTCGTCGCGACTGGAATTTACACCTACAACGACATCCCGTTCTACTTCCACTTTCGCGGGCCGGGCACGGTGCTGGATGGACCGGAGTTAATGATCGACATGTTCGTGCGCGACATCCGGCAGGGCATCGCGGATACGAATGTGAAAGCCGGCATTCTGAAATGCGCGACCGACGCGCCGGGCGTGACGCCGGGTGTGGAACGCGTGCTGCGGGCAGTCGCGCAAGCGCATCGCCAAACCGGCGTCCCGATCTCGACCCATACGCATGCCCGCTCCCGGCGGGGCCTCGAACAGCAGCGCATCTTCCGCGAAGAAGGCGTCGATCTTTCGCGGGTTGTGATCGGACACTCGGGCGACACCACCGAGATCGATTACCTGGAAGAGCTGATCGCCAACGGATCTTACCTGGGCATGGACCGCTTCGGCATCGACACCATCCTGCCGTTTGAGGACCGCGTG
>Ga0070713_100003462_pt1 | contig 10424 bp, 8 predicted proteins | sample LARL82metaG_FD_65465 | JGI IMG/M metagenome (GOLD analysis project Ga0070713, IMG submission 65465) | Corn, switchgrass and miscanthus rhizosphere microbial communities from Kellogg Biological Station, Michigan, USA - LAR L8-2 metaG | ecosystem: Host-associated > Plants > Roots > Rhizosphere ... | reverse complement strand
CGACGGATCTCCGCAAGGGGGACGTCGTCTTTGTGGCCGCCGGCCAGCTGATCCCCGGCGACGGCGAAGTGATCGAGGGTGCGGCCTCGGTGGACGAATCCGCCATCACCGGCGAGTCGGCCCCCGTCATCCGCGAGGCCGGCGGCGACCGCAGCGCGGTCACGGGCGGCACCTGCGTTCTTTCCGACCAGCTCTGGATCCGCATCACGGCCGATCCGGGCGACGGATTCCTGGACCACATGATCAGCCTCGTGGAAGGAGCCAAGCGCCAGAAGACGCCCAACGAAATCGCCCTCACGATCCTGCTCTCGGCCCTGACCCTGATTTTCCTGCTGGTGATCATCACGCTCCGCCCGTACGGGGTGTACGCCCACGTGGCCTTCTCGATCACGACCTTGATCGCGCTGCTGGTCTGCCTCATCCCGACCACGATCGGTGGTCTCCTCAGCGCGATCGGGATCGCGGGGATGGATCGCCTGCTCCAGCGCAACGTGCTGGCCATGAGCGGCCGGGCGGTCGAGGCGGCGGGCGACATCGACGTCCTCCTCCTCGACAAGACCGGCACGATCACCCTCGGAAACCGGATGGCGTCCGAATTCATCCCCGCTCCGGGCGTCGCGGCGAACCGCCTCGCCGACGCGGCCCAGCTCGCCTCGCTCGCGGACGAGACGCCGGAAGGCCGTTCGATCGTCGTGTTCGCCAAGGAGAAGTTCAACCTTCGCGGCCGCGAGCTGCTGGCGCCGCAGGCGACGTTCGTCCCCTTCACCGCGCAGACCCGCATGAGCGGCGTCGATCTCGCCGGTTCGGAGGGGCAGCCGGCCCGTTCGATCCGCAAAGGCGCGGCCGCGAATGTCCGCGCCTGGGTCGAGGCGGCGGGCGGCCCTTATCCTCCCGCCGTGGCCGAAGCGGTCGACCGGATCGCACGGCAGGGCGGCACGCCCCTGGTGGTGGCCGAAAACCGGGAGGTGCTTGGCGTCATCTACCTCAAGGACGTCGTCAAGGGCGGCATCAAGGAACGCTTCGCCCAGCTCCGCGCGATGGGCATCCGGACCGTCATGATCACCGGCGACAACGCGCTCACGGCGGCCGCCATCGCCGCGGAGGCCGGCGTGGACGATTTCCTCGCGCAGGCGACGCCCGAGATGAAGCTCGCCCGGATCCGGGACGAGCAGGGCAAGGGCCACCTCGTGGCGATGACGGGCGACGGCACGAACGACGCGCCGGCGCTCGCCCAGGCCGACGTCGGCGTGGCGATGAACACGGGCACCCAGGCCGCCAAGGAGGCCGGCAACATGGTCGACCTGGACTCCAACCCGACGAAGCTCCTCGAGATCGTCGAAATCGGCAAGCAGCTCCTCATCACGCGGGGTTCGCTCACCACGTTCAGCATCGCGAACGACGTCGCCAAGTATTTCGCGATCATTCCGGCGATGCTCGTCGGCTCCTTCCCCGCAATCGCGCCGCTGAACGTCATGCACCTGGCGTCGCCGCTCTCCGCCATCCTGAGCGCGGTCATCTTCAACGCGCTGATCATCATCGCGCTGATCCCGCTGGCGCTGCGCGGCGTCGCCTACCGGCCCATCGGGGCCGCGGGCATCCTCCGGCGCAACCTGTTCGTCTACGGATTCGGGGGCATCGTCATCCCCTTCGTCGGAATCAAGGTCATCGATGTCGCCATCAACGCCCTGCATTTCGTCTAGGCAGCCTTTTAACCCGCCGCATCGTCCGAATCGTCCCACCGCCATGAAAGCCCTTTTCTCCGATCTCAAGACGTCGATCCTGCTGACGCTCATCCTCATCCTTCTCGTATGTTGCGCCTATCCAGCGGCGGTGTGGGCGGGGGCGCAGGCCTTCTTCAAGGACAAGGCCGACGGCAGTCTCATCGTGGATGCGGCCGGGACGGTCCGCGGCTCCGCGCTCCTCGCCCAGAATTTCAGCAGCGACAAATATTTCCAGCCGCGCCCTTCGGCCGCCGGCACCGGGTACGACGCGACGAGTTCGGGCGGCACCAACTACGGCCCGACGAGCGACAAGCTCGCCAACGGTTCGCATGCGAAGGACACCAAGGGCAAGGACGTGGACGACCCGGGTAATTTCGACGGGATCAAGGATCTGGTGGCGGCCTACCGGACCTCGAACGGTCTTGCGGCGGACGCCCGGGTTCCCGCCGACGCGGTCACGCGGTCCGCCAGCGGACTCGATCCGCACATCAGCACGGCCAACGCCCTGCTGCAGGCCGCCCGGGTGGCGAAGGCACGCAAGCTGCCGCTGGCGACCGTGCAGGAGCTCATCGCCGAGCAGACGGCCGGGCGCGGCTTGGGAGTCCTGGGCGAGGCCGGAGTCAATGTGCTCACCCTAAATCTGGCGCTGGATCGAAAGGCTCCCTGAAGTGACCTGAGTCAGGTCGTGGCAAAGCGGAGGGCTGCCACGCTGCACGTCCGCAAGCCGTCAAGCAGATGCAGGCGGTTCAATAGTAGAGCCAGTAGCGCCGGCTCTGCTCCTGATAAACCCTGTCTTTGTCCTGCCAGTCGCGGATGTAAGCGTCCACGTCGACGCGCGCCCCGTGTGCGACGAGGTCGTTGAAGAACGCGGTCGAGCCCGTCAATTTTCGAAATAGGCTCAATTCGCTTCTGCCCGCCGCCGTTCTTGTCGCCATGGCGAACGGATTGCGGGGATCGTATTTGCAGGCCAGCTTCATCAGGTAAAAATTCAGCTCGACCGGATTCCAGGCGTCCCAATCGGTGATTTCAATATAGAGGCCGAGCGCCGGCTGGCCCGTCTTGGGATCCGGCACGCTGATCCGGCGGACGGCGATTCCCGGAAGTTGAAGGCCGTTCAGATCCCGCTCGAGCAGATCGAGCCGGATCCCTTTGCAGAAAAGACCGCGAAAGGGATGCTGGGTGCCCACGCCGTTGGAAAACGGACTGGGTGCCGCGGAACCCAATCCGGTCATCGGATAGCCCTCCACGGCCTGGAAGTTGGGGATGTAGGGAGTCGTGGGCACCCAGGCCAGGCCGGTCTCGGGCCAGCGCATGCCGCGCCGCCATCCCCGCATCGGGACGACCACGAGCCTGCCGGCCTGACGCACCGTTTCGGGCACGTCCAGGACTCCGGGCGCCCCCTTGGCCATGCGAGCCAGTTCGCCCATCGTGAGGCCATGCACGTACGGCACCCGGAATTCGCCGACGTAACTGATCCATTGCGGATCGAGAAGGGGGCCGTCGACCTTGAGGCCGCCGAGCGGGTTCGGCCGATCGAGCACGACGAACTCGACGCCGTTCTCGAAGCAGCCCTCCATCGCCGTCTTCATCGCGCTGATGAAGGTGTAGCTCCGAGTCCCGATGTCCTGCAGATCGACCACGAAAACGTCGATGCCCTTGAGTTGCGCCCGGGTCGGCCGATTCATGTGGCCGTTGACCTTGAGGCCCGTGTACAGCGAATGCACGACCAGCCCGGTGCGGGGGTCGATGTGATCGGGATAGTTCACGCCGGAGCGGTATTCGTCGTACAGACCGTTCTCGGCGCCAAAAAGCGCCGCCAACTGGACGCCGGGCGCATGGCGCAGCACGTCGATCGTGCTCACGCCCCGGCGGTTCACGCCGGCGGGGTGAGTGAGCAGGCCCACCCGTTTGCCCCTGAGGGGCGCGAATCCCTCCGATTCGAGAACGTCGATCCCTAGCATGACGGGAAAGACCGGCGCAGGGGGCGCGGCGCGGATGATCCGGGGAGCGGGCGCCACGGCGGGGCCCATGGGCGTGGGGGCCGGCATCGATGCGGAGGCGGTGGTACGGGAGGCGCTGCAGCCAATCAAGGCGAGCGCCGGAAGCAAACAGGCCAGAGCCCATCTAAACCGGAACCATTCCATGGGAGGTTGAAGAGCACGCAAATAGGGCGGGCATCCGAGGTTTCGGCTCGGGAGCGGGGGGCGGAGCAGGCCGGGCATCGGGGAACTTTGGAGGAGTCGGCGGGATATTCAACCGCCAAGCAGGACCGGGTGCCGCGCGTCGCTCACGGGAAGGAGGCCCGGATCGCCGCGGATAGGTTCCCGGGCGCATCGCGCAAGGCGGCGGCAACGGGCGTTCCGGACGGGGTGATGGCATGGAGCGACAGGCCTGCGGGCGCCTCCGAGACGGAGACCTGGCCGGCAAAGACGTGGACGCCCTTGCCGAGGGCGCAGGCGCGGCGGGCCACGGCTCCGGGACCTTTGCCGCTCAGCGAACTGTCGTCGAAACGGCCCTCGCCGGTGATGATGACGTCCGCCGCCGCAATCCGCGCGTCGAGGCCCAGCCAGGCCGCCACGAGGTCGAAGCCGGACAGCAACCGGGCGTTTGCCGCCGCCATGAGCCCAAAGGAAATCCCACCCGCAGCGCCGGTTCCGGGCTCGTGGGCCAGGCCCGGCGGCCGGCCGCAGTGCCCGCAGAGGAGCGCGGCCAGCCGCGCGCTCTCGGATTCCAACTTCCCGGCCTCCTCCGGTTTCAGGCCCTTCTGCGGTCCATAGATCGCACCGGCTCCGCGGGAACCGAGCAGCGGATTGTCGACGTCGCACGCGATGCGGATCGGGGGAATCGAGGCAAAGACCTCCCCTTCGATCCGGGCAAGCCGGGGCCAGAGGGCGGGAATAGGCGGGCGGAGCTTTTCACCGCCCGCCGTGAGAAATTCGAGGCCAAGAGCCCCGAGGGCGCCCAGGCCGAGATCGTGGGTGGCGCTGCCGCCCACGCCGAGGACGATCGCACGGGCACCCGATTCCGCCGCGCTGCGGATGAGCTGACCGGTGCCGTGGGTGGTCGTCTGCCAGGGATCGCGCAGTTCGGTTGGAAGCAGCGCGAGGCCGCTTGCCGCCGCCATTTCCACGATGGCCGCATCGCCTGCGCCGGCTCCGGCCGTGCCGAGACCGAGGAGGGTCCGGGCTTCCGCCGGGATGGCGCCGAGAGGGGCCAGACCAAAGGCGGCTTCGACCCTTCCGCCGCGGGGACCGCTCACGGGAATGTGCTGCATCCGGCCGCCGGCCGCCCGAACGAGAATCTCGGCAAAGCCCTCGCCTCCGTCGGCTAGGGGGCAGAGATCGATCTCCCAGTCGCCGTGGGATTCGCTCAGGGCGCGGGCGGCCAGTTCGCCTGCCTGGCGGGCGGTGAGTGAATCCTTGAACTTATCGAATGCGACCAGGACGCGCATGAATTCCAGGGGGCATCCTGGTCATGCGCATTTCCCGGACGCGACACCAGCCCGGAAATTTATCCACGCGGAACGTCACGTCGGCCCGACCGCGAGCTTCGAGGTGACGTTGACGACGCCGTTCGTGTCCAGGGCCATGGCCACCGCGCGTCCGATGAGATCCGGCACCGCGACCGTTCCGGTGAGAACGACTTCGCCGCCTTGCGAGGAGACGTGGATGGTGCATACGGACAGATCGCGATCGAGGATGTACTTGGCCTTCACGACGGCGATGACCCGTGCGTCGGATATCTTCCCTCCGACGTCATGGGCCTGCGTGCGCACGACTTCGCCCGTCCTGGAGAGATCCTCCTTGATTTCATCGGGCGTGAGGTGCCATTCGCGTATCTTTTGGTCGAACACATCCCGTCCGTCCGGCGCGGGAGTCGAAGTCCTTGCGACGGCTCCCGGCGCCGTCGGGCTGGGGAGTTGGTAGCGGACCACGTAGGCGCCCAAGCCGAAGCCCAGGACGAATATGATGATGTACTTCATGAGGCCATGGACCGCTGGGATGGCCGGAGGTTCTCCCCGGCGCGGCCGGGCTGTTTTGTTTTGAATGGCGGCGGCGGTCCGGCGAAGCTCCGGCCATGGCTACCTCCACCGCCCTCGTGACCGGGGCATCGCGCGGCATCGGCCGCGGCATCGCCGTCGAGCTTGCCCGGCTGGGCTGGCGCATTGCGGTCAACTATGTGGGCGACGCGGCCGCAGCCGACGAGGCGCTGGCGCTTGTCAAGGAGGCGGGCGGGGACGGATTCACGATCCAGGGCGACGTGGCGTCGTCCGCCGACCGGGCGCGATTGCTTGCCGAGACCGTCCGCCGCTTCGGTCGGCTGGATCTGCTCGTCAACAACGCGGGAGTCGGCCCCAAGGCCCGCGCCGACCTCCTCGAGGCCGGCGAGGAAAGCTTCGACCGGCTTTTTGCGGTCAACCTCAAAGGGCCGTATTTCCTCACGCAGCTCGCCGCCCGCCAGATGCTTGGGCAGGACCGTGACGCCGGGGGCTTCCGCGGCCGCATCGTCACGATCACGTCGATCTCCGCCTACACGGCCTCGGTGAACCGCGGCGACTACTGCATGGTGAAGGCCGGGCTGGCGATGATGACCAAGCTTTTCGCGGCGCGCCTGGCCGACGAGGGCGTCAACGTGTATGAAATCCGCCCGGGCATCATCGCCACCGACATGACCGGGCCGGTGAAGGAGACCTATGACCGGCTGATCCTTGAACAGGGGATCACTCCGATCCGGCGCTGGGGCCGGCCCGAGGACGTCGGCCGGGCCGTGCGCGCCATCGCCGAAGACCGGTTTCCGTTTTCGACCGGCGCCGTGTTCGACGTCGACGGGGGCTTCCACCTGCATCGGCTGTGAGCGAACTTCCGAGCCTTTGGGTGTGCCAAAACGGCTACGAGGCGCTGATGGCGCGCGAGTTGGCCGCGACGGGTCCGGCGGCCGCTGCCGCCGGACCGGGATGGATCCTGGCGGCCAAGGCAGCCGAAGCCGAATCGGCGTTCCTGCATTTCCGCCTCGAGGCGCCCGCGGAAGTGGAGGGCGGGGCCGTCAACGCGCTTGCGCAGGGCCTCTGGACTTATTTCTCGGAAAGCCTCCATGGGGAGCGGATCGAGGCCGCCTGGCCCTGTGTCTTCGGCTGCGCCGGGGATGAGCCGGGCCTCGGCCGGCGCGTCGGGTCCGTTGCGGACGCCTTTGGGGAGCTCCTTGGAAAAAAACTCGGCCGCGTGGCCAAGCTCGCCGTGCCCGAACTTCCCCGGGGAGTGGGGCCGGTGCGCGGGCTGTTCGTGTGGTTCACGGACTTCGGCCGCGCTTGGGTCTCCCGGGAGGCCTGGCGCAACGGCCAGCGCCGGATGGCCGACGATCCGCTCGCTCCGTCGCGCTCCTATCTCAAGGTGGAGGAAGCCTACGGCCTCCTCGAGCGCGAGCCCCAGGCGGGGGAAACCGTCTGTGACCTCGGCGCCGCGCCGGGCGGATGGAGCTACAGCGCGGCCAAGCGCGGCGCCCGTGTGGTGGCCGTCGACAACGGCCCGCTGAAGGGGGGAGCTCTGGGCCATCCCGGCATCGAGCACCGGCGGAAGGACGCCTTCGAAATCCGGCCCTCGGAGGACGCCGTTCATGACTGGCTGTTCTGCGACTTGGTGGAGGAGCCCCATCATGTCCTCCGCTCCATCGTCGAGCCCTGGATCCGGCACCGCGGCTGCCGGCGTTTCGTGGTCAACCTCAAGTTCGGCCGGGTCGATCCGATCGTCCTCCTCGGCGAACTCCGGGCTGCCGGCTCTCCTTTGCGGACGCTCGCCTCGGGGGTCCGGATCCGGCACCTCTACCATGACCGCGACGAATTCACGGTGACGGGGGAGGTCGGGCCATGAGGCCGCCGGAGCTCAAAATCTGCGGCATGGCCGCCGTCCGGGCCCGATTCCAGGCGAACCCTGGCTCCATCGCGCGGCTGTATTTCGATGCGCCCACTTCCAAGCGGATCGGCCTCATGTGCCGGGCCCTCGCCGCCGCGCGCAAGATCTACCGCTGCGTGGAGCCGGACGAACTCGCCCGGGTCGCCGGGTCCGTGCATCATGGGGGGATCGTGGCCGTGGTCGCGGCGCCCGTCCCATGTGCCGCGACCGCCGTCGAGGCGGCGGCCTGGGTCCGGCGGCGCGAATCGGTTGTCGTCCTCGACCGGATTGGCAATGCGCACAATCTGGGGGCGATCGTGCGGACGGCGGCGTTCTTTGGCGTTCCGCACCTGGCGATCGCCGCGGATCCGGCGGCGGCCCAGCCCGGCGAGGCCGCCTACCGGGTCGCCGAGGGAGGCTTCGAGTTCCTGCAGGTCTGGACCGTGGCCGATGTGGCGGCCTTCCTGGGCCTTTTGACGGCGGCGGGCTTTGACGTGGTGGGAGCCGCGACCCGCGGGGGCGCGCTCCGTCCCGGAAAAGGCCGGCCCGCCGGCCCGTGGGCTCTCGTGCTCGGCAACGAGGAGCGTGGTCTGGAGCCGGCAGTGGCCGCGGCGTGCACGCGGCTCCTCACGATTCCCGGCGGCGGCCGCGTGGAGTCGCTCAACGTTTCGGTGGCGGCGGCCGTGCTGATGCATGAGCTCGGCCGAAAGGGCGGCTGAATCCGGTCCTTTCCAACCAGCCCGGACATTTCACAGCGCGGCATGGCCGCAACCGAAGGGATTGGAGCTCCGGAAACCGGCAGTCGGTCAGTTTCCGGGCCCGTAGCGCACGTAGGCCAATTCGTGGCTGTCGGGCGACCATGAGGGGACGTTGATCGTGCCTTGTCCTCCGAAGAGTCTGACGAGCACGCTACTCGCTCCGCCGGCCGCCGGCATGAGGCGCAACGTCACGTCCTTGTCCGGCGGGTGCCCCTTCACGTCGGGCGCGTAGGCGAGGAATACGATCCATTTGCCATCGGGGGACGGGTGGGGGAACCAGTTGTTGTTCCCATCCTCCGTCACCGGCTCCAGGCCGGTCCCGTCCGGGTGCAGGCGCCAGATCTGCATGCGGCCTGTTCGGTCGGAATTGAAATAAATCCACCGGCCGTCCGGCGAATAATCCGGGCCGTCGTCCAGACCGTCCGCTTCGGTCAGGCGCCTCTCTTCGCCTCCTGCGGCGGGGATCGTGAAGATGCCGTGCTTGCCTTCGCGCTGCGCGCAGTAGGCGAGCGTCCGGCCGTCGGGCGACCAGCCGTGCCAATACGACGGTGCGCCGGGAGTGATCTCCTTTGGCGCGCCGCCGCCGGCGGGAAGCGTGTAGATGCGGGAGCGGCCGTCCCGGGTCCGGTCGCTGATCGCGAGCTGCGCCCCGTCGGGCGAAAGACCGTGGTCGTTGTTGCACGCCACGGCAAAACCGGTGTCGATCCGCTCGGGCGCGGCATTGCCGTCGAGAGGGAGGCGATGGATGAGTCCCTTTCCGTTGAAATAGAGCGCGGCGCCGTCGCGCGCCCAGTTAGGCGCCTCGATCCGATCGGCGGTTTGGTAGGCGACGCGGCGGTCTCCCGAGGCGATGGCGATGGTTTCGAGGAAGCTTCTCACGGGGCCGGCCGTCTCGCCTCGAGCGACTCCCACCGCGCGAAGGCCTCCGCATGCTCCCGCTCGACGGCCTCGAGGCGGGCTTTGGCCTCGGCGACCGCGGCATGCTCGCGCTTGTAGAACACCGGATCGGCCAGTTTGGCCGTAAGGGCGGCTTGTTCCCGTTCCAACGATTCGATGCGGGCCGGCAGCCCGTCGAGCTCCCGCTGCTCCTTGTTGCTGAGCTTGCGCGGAACCGTGTTCGGCCCGGCGGCCTCCCGGCCCGGCCCGGCGTTGGAATCCGCCGGGGAAACCGCCTTGGCCGGAGGCCGTGCGGCGGCGCTTTGGCGGAGCCAGTCCGCGTAACCCCCCACGTAGTCGCCAATCCGGCCATCGCCCTCGAAGACGAGCGTGCTGGTCACCACGTTGTCGAGGAATTCGCGGTCGTGGCTCACGAGGAGGAGGGTGCCCTGGTATTCGACGAGCAAGTCCTCGAGCAGGTCGAGCGTCTCGGCGTCGAGGTCGTTGGTCGGCTCATCCATGACGAGCACGTTTGCGGGTTTCGTGAAGAGCCGCGCGAGCAAGAGACGGTTCCGTTCGCCGCCCGAGAGAACGCCGGCGGGGGTCCGGGCCCGGTCGGGGGCGAAGAGAAAATCCTGCAGGTAGCCGATCACGTTGCGCGTGCGGCCCTCGATCGTGACCGTGGCGTTGCCGTTGGCGATATTGTCGGCGACCGTCCTTGCGTCGTCGATCTGTTCCCGGAGCTGGTCGAAATAGACCACCTCCAGATGGGTGCCATGCGCGACCGTGCCGGAGGTCGGCGTGATCTGTCCGAGGAGAAGCTTGATCAGGGTGGTCTTTCCCGACCCGTTGGGCCCGATGATGCCGATCTTGTCTCCGCGGATGAGGGTCGTCGTGAAGTCGCGCACCAGCACCCGGCCGTCCGGCCAGGAGAAGGACACGTCCTCCGCCGCGATCACCTTGACCCCGGACCGCTCCGCTTCGGCGAGCCGGAGCGTGACGTTGCCCGTTCGTTCACGGCGACCGCGGCGCTCCGCGCGCATCTGCATCAGTTGGTTGATCCGGCTCTGGGCGCGGGAACGCTGGGCTCTGACGCCTCGGCGGATCCACGCCTCCTCCTGGGCGAGTTTCTTGTCGAACAGGGCCTGCTGGCGTTCCTCGGCCTCGATGACTTCCTGCTTGCG
>Ga0070713_100003461_pt1 | contig 10424 bp, 23 predicted proteins | sample LARL82metaG_FD_65465 | JGI IMG/M metagenome (GOLD analysis project Ga0070713, IMG submission 65465) | Corn, switchgrass and miscanthus rhizosphere microbial communities from Kellogg Biological Station, Michigan, USA - LAR L8-2 metaG | ecosystem: Host-associated > Plants > Roots > Rhizosphere ... | reverse complement strand
ATGTTTCTGGTCCTCGCTCGTTGACGATGAGGACATGATAACTACTTTCGTGCACGAAAGTAAAGCAAGTTGCTTTATATGAGAATCAGGTCACTGATTCAGGTCGACCACGATAGTGCGCTCACTCACTATGTAAAATTCGATGCACGTCCCGGCCGTCATCCGGCGTAAAGCCTCAAACTTGTCCAGTTCTCCGCGCACCGCCCGGGTGTTCCCGATGTGCGCTAGATGCTCATAGTCGAACAGCATTTGCATGCGCGACTGTTGGCCCCACGTCACGAGGGATTCGATCGCGGGCCCGGCCGGGATATCGAAAGCAACACGGCCGGCGTGCGGAGTATCGGCGCCGGCAAGCGCCAGGATGGCGGCCGCGATCGTCCGGCGGATCATGGTTCCACAGGATCTGATTGTTGATAGGGCGGCTCATTCAACTCGGTCCATCGATGCGACATGTACTTTCGCAGATATCGACCGGCCGACTGGTAGCCGGGATTTTTCGGATCAACCGCGAAGCCGAAGCCATCCGTCACCCCGTTGTGATAGGCGCAGGATTGCGCGTACATCACAAACACCACGACGACCAGGGTCACAAGACTCCACAGAATAACTTCGGCCATGACGTAATCCTCACGCTTTCAAATGTCGAGGGATCTGCACAGAATGGATATCCATTCGCAACGTCACTGATTTCCCGCAACCGGGACATGCGATTGTTTCGCCGCCGTGGCCTGGCATGGTATCGCCGGAACGTTCACAAACCTGATCTGCGGGGTTCGGCCGTATGTATCCGACCGGCTTGCCGTCCGGGCCCGTGACGCGGCGGAACATGGTTGGCTGCAATCCCCCGACACCGAGCATCGACCACAATTGCAAGTCGCTTCCAGACCAGCGAACGGCCGCAACCCATGGCTCCGGCGGATCATCTTCGACAAGCTTCGCGCTTCGCGGCCGATCCTGGAACCATGCGAGGATATAGCGGCCGTCCTTCTCGGATTCGGCGGCCTCGATCGGCAACCACTCGCCGACGATCTGCATTTGCAGGCTGTCGATATAAGCCTGCTGCGTCCAGTAAATCGACTCGAGGCGATCGACCAGGCTCTCGGGATAGTCTTTGATCTTGAACAGCTCGCGCAGCTTGTCCGTATTCCAAACGATGTCGTAATCGCCTGTATCGGCGATCGATATCGATGTGATGTAGTCGCCATCGCCATCGGCAAACTTCTCGGCGTTCAAAGCCGTGAGTATCTCGAGCGCTTCGCTGCGACCCTCGGCTCGAGCTTGAAGGATCTGCTCGGGCGAGGGCCCCTCGGCTGGCAATGCTTGGCGGACGCGTACGCCCGGACAGTCAGGCGTTCCGCAGCACTGGCAATGCACGTGCGAGGGTGTCGGCGCCTCGAGCGCGCGGAGCTGTGCTTGCACGTTGACCGGGATCGCCGTGAACTGGCTCGTGCAATGCGGACAGATCACCATATCGTTGTTGGGCGTATCCGGGCCGGTGCGGCGGATCGTGGCCAGGCCTCTGAGTGCCTCGCACCAGGTTTTCCACATCGCTTCAACAATGAGCTGACAGTATTCGCCCGGGCGACCGCTCGAGGTTTCCGGGTATCTCTCCAGCTCGTGCGGGCCTCGAATCTTCGAAATGTATTCCTCGAATCCTGGACGCATGATTTCGTTGTTGACTGCGGAAATCATTGCTTATCTCCTGCGGAACGCGGACGGACCTGGCGGATGATCTTCGGCGCGCTGTAATTCATGATGAACATACGCAACTCTTCGACGGTCGGGCCTTTGCCGTTCTCGACATCGCGCATGACGACCCCGAGCAGCACTTCGCCGGTGCAATCCTCTTCGGCCGGCGTGGTGACCGTCTCACCGTTCAAGACGCGCGGACGAGCATCCTCGAGAGTCATATAACAACTTCTCTCGGTGTCGTAGAGACGGCGGCTTTTTGGGTATTTCCGGATTGCCATCACTTCCCCTTGGGTATGTACTCGGTTGAAAACGGCGCCTCACTGATCGGCTTGCCACAATGAGGGCAGAACGGATACAGCTCGAGGCCTTGCGGCCGGTGCCAGCGTTTACCGCACGCGGTATCGTAGTACCACGGGACTCCGCTGCCGTGGCCTTCGTCCTCGGGCGTGTAGACACAGACATTATTTTCGACCGGCTTGCCGCTGACCGAAAAACCGACCGGCAAGATGACCGTGTTGATGCGACTCATTGCTGAGAAGTCGCGCAACGCTGTGTTGATGCGCTTGGCTTCGTCGGCTGATAGGTCTCTTGTTGGAGTCAGAAAGACGACGTCACCAGGCTGCGCGCCTCGGAGCGCGACAAACTTAGGTTGTGTGGTGTAGCGCTCTTCGGCTTCATCGCGCTGGCGCTTCAGATTGGCCACACTGACTGCAAGAGATGCGGCCAGGTTCTCGGGGCCGCCCCCTTCGCGCACCCTCACAGCATCGAAACCGAGCACATCGAGGACGGCGGTCACCTCGCTCGTCCAATCCCGATCCTCTTCGATCTGCTTGCGCAAACGCTCGACGATGACGGCGGCTTGCTCCATCTCGAGAGCATATTTTTCTGCCGCAACGCCTTGCGGAGCTTTCTCTTGCACGGCTCTCATTCCGCCGATGCCGTGCGCTATTGAGGTAAGGACGAAGTCAATATCGCTCAAGGCTACTTTGTTAGTCATTGCTCACCACAGGGAAAGTTATCTCGAGGATCGTGTGCGCCACGAACCATTGGAACCAGTATTCCGAATCGTTGTCATCCGGGTGCGCGTCTTTGGGTTGGCAGCACAGATGACACGTTTTCAAAGAGCTACAGGTCGGAAGAAACTCCGAGCAGACATTCAGCCGGTTGCTCGGGTACTCAGCCATTTATCCAGGCTGTAGCAATGTCAGCGGCGATCGTCCGACACATGGCCTCGCGCTCGTCGTGCCATCTCATCGGTTCAACCCAATCCTGCGATTCAGCCTCGGCCGATTGTGAGGAATGCCATTCAGCAAGCGCGGTCCATACCTGCGGAAAGGTAGGGAGCCGTTCAAACTCTGCCGGCGTCAGTTCGGCGAACGGTTCGAACCGCTCGACGATCTGCCGGACATCCTCGTTACTCAAACCTTGCGGCACATGCTGCACGGCATAGCCGGTCCATTCGATGACTTGAAACTCGGCCATGCCGGGAATACCAGGCAGTTTGACGTAGACGCGCCGATTGGGATCGACTTCCTTTCGAAACCGAAAGCGAGCGCCGATCGCCAGCTCGCGGAATGGGATCAGGCCTCGGGCCTCGGCGATCTTCTTCGCCCGATGCTTGTCCCAATCGTGATCGCGCATCCAACGATGACGCAAGACCGTCACCTCGAGGACCGGATGCGTCCAACGAGGATCGCCAGTTGGATCCCACACGAAACCGGCCGACTCCATCTCGTTAGTTTCGGCCTTCTCGCGGTCGGTCAATCCATCTTGATTGCGCTTTTCGGTCATATGTTTGCCCATACCAGAATGGCCAGGAAAAGTGAGACGATCATTGCAACGCAGAATATGGGACGCGGAGCGGCCGGATCGTGCTCGAGCAGCTCATTGCCCCGGACCAGGACGCGGCCGCGCGGCCGGCGCGCCAGGACAAGCAAGGCACCGAGAACCGGGCTCAGCAGAAACGACCAGAAGAAGCCGAACCAAAAGCCGGTACCGCGCCGGTGAGACCAGGCGCTCACCAGGAACGTGCCGAGCAGTAAACCGATGATGTAGGGCATCAGGCGCCCCCCTCGAGATACTGCGTGAACTGGCGCCGGCCGAAGGCGAGCAGGTCCTCGAGTTTGTAATGTCCCTTGCCTTCATCGCCGAGGGTCGTCAGATACGCGTTGACGACTTCCTGATGATGTTCGCGCAGCCACTCTTTAAACTCGGGATCATCCCGCTTGAGAGCCTCGAGCAGACCTTGCGGGAAGCCGGATGATGCGCTGTCGAGCATGTAGAAGTCCGGAACATACACACGAGCGCACATTAGAGCGCACTGCTTGGATGCGGCGTAATCCGGCATTTCAGACGCTCTCGCAATCACCTCGTGCGTCGCGACCCTTTCGAGAGCCCAATTGCAATCGAGCACGACCAAGTGCAAACCGCCTTGCATGTAACTGAAGATGCTTCCGACTTCGCTCATGTTGGTTTACCTGTTAGTACGTCGACGGGCTCGCTGCCATCGATTTCCATGATTCGATAGCCTGGATTACCTTGGGGCCAGCTCTTTGCGGCATTGAGATTGAGCTTGAAACACCATTCATCAGCGGCCGAGCGCAAGAAAAACTGCGGCGGACATGAGTTATAAATTGTGCCGTAGTCCAGGCCATCAACCGACTCTCGGTTGACGACTCGAACGGCCAGCATAATTGCCTCACCGGATAGCACGTCATTCGCGCACTTATATATGCATCCCATCGCCGAATCGGGAACGTATCCTGATGTTTGCCGCGCGATGTGACGCAAAGCGGCTTCAAGTTGCGCGATCCTTTTTCGGTCCCGTTTTGTCATGTGCTCCCTTAGTCGGCCTGCCGACGAAACATCCAATCAGATCGCATAGGGGATTTAATCGGTTTCAGCGGCTCAAACGGACCGAACGTATCGCGTATCAGCGGATCGTTTTCCAGCTCGATGCACGCGGCGGCGTGAGCTTCAGCTCGCTTGCGCAGAATTTCAAGTGCTTCGGGGCTCATGATGGCTGTCTCTACAGGGCTCATAGTGACGTTGCAATATACGCTGATTTGCGTACACATCAGCGACGCAGTTCACTTTTCTGCAGATTTGCGTATTCTGTTAACTCCGCCGTCCTGATACCGATTGCAGCTCGGACCAGCGTTTCCATCCATCTTTGGGATATCCCAACGATTGAGCGGTCAGCCCGATCGTAACCGTGTTGGCGAGCGTGTGGTATTGCGGGATATAGACCAACAAAACCCGGTCCTCGTCGATGCTGTGCTCGGCCGTGAGCGGCTCATATCGAGCGTTTTCAAGGCTGTCCTGTTCCTGGTCGACGACCAGCGCCAGGCCGTGAACCTGGTTTGTGTCGAGGGTTATGGTTTGCATTGTTGGGCTGTCTCCACCTTGCGTAAACGTTTTGAAAGGCGCATGAAAACTTGGCAATCCTTGCGATAGGCGGCGCGTAGCTCGACATTCGGATCGGCGCCCCCCTTGCCGTTCCCGTAAACCCCGGATCCGCGCACGTCGGCGGCGTTGCTCAGCTCGTCGATGATCCGGGCGATCGCTTCAGGGTCGTCCGTCTCGAGCCGGCCGGGCGTGGCGAGCGCGGCGCCGAGCAGCTCGTCGGCGTCGTCGATCGGCTCTTCGAAAGCGCCGGCCGTGTCGAGCGCCGTGATCTGCGCCTCGGTGAGTTTCATCGAGACGCGGCTCATTCTGTAAAACCCTGCCAGTTGCAGGCCGGCTGACTGGCGTCCGCGCGGAACCCCTCGGCGCCGAACTGCGTGCACTGGTGCCAACCCGCCAGGGCGCTATTACGCTTGATAGGGCGGCCGCAAGTCGGGCACTTGCCCGTGGCGACGATGGCCTTCGTGGCGGCAATGGCAGCCTGCATACGCGCGGCGGCGGCCTTCCTGGCGGCGCGCTTCTCGGTACCCCATTGGTCAAGTGTTCTCATGCCTGCGTGCTCCATTGGTCGGCCTTGCTGCTGTACCACTCGTTAGCCTGCTCTTCGGTCATATCACCGGTGCGAACCAGGTCGGCCAGATCGCTGGCCAGCTCGTGCAGCATTTGCTCGCGGCGGGCGTCAAACTGGTCGTTGGTCAACATGGGCTCGGCTCCGTAATTGCGTGGGATCAAATGTACGCAAATTTGCGTAAACCCGGAGCGAACTAAATCACATTTCGTGCACGAAAGTCGATATTATTCCTCGGTCGGCTTCCGTTCGGTCACCGGAAAGAGCGTCACAAGCAAGTCCGCCCCGCCTTGAAGGATCACGAAAGGATCGATCTTGACGGAAATCGATCCGTTGGGATTTTTCCAGGCGGCCCCGACGAGGCTCTTTTCGCTTCGAGCCTTGCTCATGGCTCTTACGTTGTAGTCAGGCGCTCGAGGCGGCCCCAATTTGACTTTGGTTTCAGCCAACTCATTTCCCCCCGGCGATCTGCATCATTCGATCGATGAATTCCTGCCGGATGCGCTTTTTGAATGTTTGATAGGCCTCGGGCGTTGAGAAGTTGCCGGCCGCTGCATCGATCGCACCCTCGAGCGCCGTGTCGATGTAGTCCATCAAGGCATCTTGGGCCGGGTGCTCGCCGCCTTTAGTCCATTCGATGATGGAACCCGGGCCCGGATCGGCGAAGAATCCGCCCCGGGACTCGCCTAAGTTCACTTCCCGTTTCCTCGAGGCGGCGCGCAGACGGTCGGCCAAGCAGTTTGAACGGTCCGCCAGAACGCTCGAGCTTGTTCGTCCATGCGTTCCGGGTGCGAGACGGTCACCGCGCCAGTGCACTCGTTGATGCTGACGATCGGTTGACCGTGGCCATCGTAGACGGTGAAAAACACATCGTTCGCCTTGCCGCCGGTGCAGCGCTTGGCGTCCATGAGTTTCATAACGGCCGTATTGGGCGCGACCTTGAACGTGATCGGCTTCTCGCTGATCGACAGCGAGGATTCCGGCAAGGGCGGCACTCGAGTACCGGCCAGATCCTTGTGCATCTCTCGAACGCGATCGGCTTCCGGATCGGCCGGTTGTTCGGCCGTTGCCACGGCGCCGCAAAGCACGAGCACGACGAGCAGCGCACAGGCGTCAAAAGCGAGTGAGAGTTTCATCGATCCCCCTGATGGATTTCCCATGAGTTAATCATATTCGGGACATCCGGTCAATTTAGTGTCCGAACCATGGAACTTTTCATCGATTCGTGACGCACGCATTGTTTCCGGTTGTTGCTAATGGCAGACTTCCCCGCCAACGCGACCGAGAGCAGTGCAGCAAGGCCTCGCGGCGCCGCCACGGTCTTAGGGTTGGATCGAATTTGGTTTACACGCACCTCATCGAAGGCAACCCGGCTCTCCATTTCCATTGCGAGCGCATGCTCGCCACGATCAGCACTTCTGCTTGCGCCGACATGTGGCGTGACGCTCACGACAAGAATAGTGAGCGCCGCCGGCAATGCCGGGGCTGTCCGCTGGGTGCCAAGCATGCCGGCGTCCCGGATGCGAATCTATCCGACATCCATAATGTCAAGATATGCGCGCGCTGCACGCATGAAGTCCCCCGGCTGATATGGGGAAATATCTGTGTTAGCTGTCGCAATCGGGAGTATGAATATCTGCGCGGCTACAACGCGCGCGGTACGCCTCTGACCAAGCTCAAAAACCTCGAGCCGCGTCAGGTTCGCTTTGTCGAGGGCGGAGCGGTCCGCACGAGGCGATCGCAATTGTCGGCCAGCGTTGAAGAGCTGATCGTCGGAACCTTGCGAGATGCAGCCAAGTCTGTGGCCTTTGGGTTCACCGGTTTCGTACAGGCTTCGTTACTTCGTCAGCAAAGGCTTTTCTAATGAGCGCGCTTCTGACTGAGGATTGTCCGCCGGCGTGGGGCGGATGCACTTGTTACTGTCACCGCACTCCTGGATCCGTGCACGTCGGCGCATGCTGCGGGCCCGGCGTCAACGTCATGGCAGCAACACCAATACAGCAAGGGCCCCTCGTTGGCTCGTGCACAAAATGCGGTTTCACCAACGGCCGCCATGATGTCGAGTGTCCTGATTTCTTTCGAATAGTCGCATAGGTATCAATAATGAAACGCATCGTCGCTTTACTTGCTTCTCTCTTCCTGTACTCAGTCGGCTACGCACAGGCGGCCGGGACGGTCTCGATTACCGCAACGCCAACGGCCGGGAATGGCGTCATCAACACGTCGGTAAATTGGACCAGCACCCCGCCGGCGACGAGCTGCGCATTGACCGGCGGCGGCATCACGAACCCCACGGCGGCCGCGTCCGGTACCGTGACCGACACGATTACGAAAACGACGATTTACAGCGTCGCGTGCAATTGGACGCGCACGAGCAACATCGTTCATTGGGTCGCGCCTACGACAAATACGGATGGCAGCCCGCTGACTGACCTGGCAGGGTTTACGGTGTGGTTTGCGCCGCAAGGTAGTAGCGTGAGCCAGTCTCAGAAATTCGGGCCCACCGTGACCAGCGCAACTATCACGCCATCGGCGCCAGGTACATACAATTACGCCATCACGGCGCAGAACTCGGCGGGACTTTCGTCGGCGAACTCGCCAAGTGTGACCGGACCAGCGATCGGGACGACCAGCGCAACGGCCACGGCGACAACGACTGTCACCCCGATCCCGTCGACTCCGACCGGCGTGACCGTGCAATGACTCGCGCCTACCTCGCAACGATGTTTGCCGTCGTGATCCTGGACATCTTCGACAAGCTCGTTGCGCGGTACGGCATCAGGCCGAAACCGTGGGAAACGCTCCCATCGACCGGGCTCGTGTTCGGTGTACTCGAGGACGCTTGGAACAATGGCGTGCGCCGAGAAGCTCGGTTTATGTATATCCCTATCCCATTCGTCAAGACGTGGGGCGTTTTGAATCCTTTCCAACATCCGCTTATGCACGAGTACGGATTTCGCTCCCATCGGTTGAGATGGATCGAACTTGACGACCCGTTGTTCGGCGGATGGCGGATCGATCCGCCCCTCGAGGGTTAACCATGCTGCACAAAACACAAGTCGGAGCCTTAGCCGACGTTCCACAGGCGCGGCCCCTGACTCCGCCGCTCGTCGTCAAGCATGCTGCGTTCGAAATCTCGGCGGCATCGTACGACGAAATCACGCGGATCCTGCGAGCGCGCGACTATCACCATGTTTTCGATAAGAACAACGGCGCCATTTACATGGACAATATCGCGCTGCTACGCGGTCAGCAGCCCAAGGATTTCTGCTCGGCGTTCATCCTCGAGAACAATAAGCCGGGCGATCTGCACCGGTATCTCGACATCGGTGAAAACGGGCTGCCGGTCGCTTCCCCGATGGTGACCGATCAGACAGTGCGTTTCGCTCGAGAGCAGGATGCGCGCAGCTTTGCGAAGCTCATCGCGAATACCGGCGCGGCCGATACATGGGAGCCTGTTCCGCATCTATGGGGATAGCGGACGAATCAGTTTGGCGGCTCGAGCCGCACGTCTGCAGAGTGTGCTTCGGCCGAATGTTGAGTCGCGCGTCAGACCAGGACGGCAAGCGCGTCTATCGGTGCGCATGCTGCGGGGCCAGTGCGACGGCCGCCACGGCGCGCGCGCTATGCTCGTGCGGAGTGAGACTGAATGCCCGCTCGGCCGGGATCCGGTGCGAACCCAATCCAAACAGGTCGGCCGAATGGCCTTTTGAAATCGTTGCTCGTCAGACATGACAGAAGAAGAACGACCCTATGCGCGCTTTTACGACCAAGGCCACACCGCAGGACTTGCCGGCATTCCCGCCGAGCAATGCCCATACCGGCCGGTCGGCGAGAATCGGCGCGAGCTGCTCGCCCGGCGCGTTGCTTGGCTCGAGGGCCATGCGGACGGGATCGCCATGCGGCGCCAGTCGATCGCCGAGTCGATCCGCGACAAGCAGCAGCAGCTCAGAACGCGAGCGATTACACAAAGACGGTATCAACGCAAGGTACTGCGTCGCGCCGGCCATCCAGAAAGGTACGTCGATCGCCGGTTGCGTCAGATCGCGGCCGAGCAGCGGCGCTCTTGAAATCCGAACAGATCCGGGTATGCTTACATCACTCTTTAAAACGCTGTTGATGCCTTCTCGGTTCTCGCGCTTGGTTGGGAAACACAGAAAGCCTCGGTTGCTCGCGCAGCCGGGGCTTTCTCGTTTTCGGCCATGAACGCGGTCGTCACGGAAAACCTGCGGCTCAAGATGCGTGAGCCCGAGGCGGCCGCGCCGTCACTAATCGACGGCGGTGCGTACTCGATCCCGACTGATGAGCATGATCCGGACGCGATCGCTCAGCAGCTCTTGACGCTGCCGGAATTCGACGACCTTTCGCGCGGCGAAGTCAAAATCGACTGGCTGCTCAAACGGGACATGAAAACCAAGGGCGGCCGGCACGTCCTCGGCACGGTCTATTTGCCCAAAGTGCAAGGCGATCTGAATCCTTGCTTTGTTTGGATGTTGGCTCGCCTATTCAATCGCGAGCCCGACTATCTTGTTGTATTGGACCAGGCCTATTGGCACAACGCGAACGACTTAGGTCGCGAAATCCTGGTGTATCACGAGCTGACTCACTGCATCCATAAACGGAACAAGCTCGATGAACCAATGTACACCGATGAGGGGCGGCCCGTGTGGGGGCTGCGCGGTCATGACGTGGAAGAGTTTACGGCGGTAGTAAGGCGATATGGTGCGTGGAACAACGACATCAAGTCTTTCTGCGCAGC
>Ga0070713_100003459_pt1 | contig 10428 bp, 11 predicted proteins | sample LARL82metaG_FD_65465 | JGI IMG/M metagenome (GOLD analysis project Ga0070713, IMG submission 65465) | Corn, switchgrass and miscanthus rhizosphere microbial communities from Kellogg Biological Station, Michigan, USA - LAR L8-2 metaG | ecosystem: Host-associated > Plants > Roots > Rhizosphere ... | reverse complement strand
GACGCTTGATCCGGCAGTGCTGTCCCCGAAGCTCCACAATCCGTGTGTGGGACAGCCCGGTCTTCGGATCGCACGCGACGTAGACGATGCAGCCGCATTGGAGTGTGAGGTTATAGGACATGCGCCCATGCTAAGGGCGCACGGTTACGGGCTCTTGACGCGTCGGTGACGAGCCTGTAAGAACCGGAACTCAGCCGGTTTGCGTTTTGATGTAGCCGCCGCGCGCGGTTTTCCTGAGAACGCCCGACGAGACGAGCGTCGAGAGGATGACGTCGGCTGTCGACGGATCGAGACCCCAGAGCCGCTCGACTTCGGCGCGCGTGAGATGGAGATCGGGCAGCTCTTCGTACTCGGCCCGGACCAATCGGAGCCAGTCTTCTAGCAGCGCCGGTTCGGTCATCGACATCGTTGTAGCACCCTCCTGTAACGCTGCGATAAAGACCTGCGTTACACGCTGCGTCAAAGAGCAAGAATCGTACGAGACTTGTTTTGCGGAGCGCAGAGGCGCGATCTACAGCCGATTCCGGAGCTTGGAGCCTGCAAGTGCAAGGGGCCGCCTGCCGGTCGTTGCAGAATCGTTACTGAAGCCGCGTCTCCTTTCAGGACAGATCGAACGGAATTTTCATCGCCGCCGAATCGCTGTGACACGGGCGTGCGACCCTTCGTCATCGAACGAATCGTCGACGGCACCCGCTCGAAGGACCATTCGCTCGAAGCCATTTACGAGCGGCTCGCACCTATCTACGACCTGATCTACGGCATCACGCTGGCCCACGGGCGCCGTGAAGCCATGACGCGCCTGTCGCCCGAACGCGGCGAGTCGATTCTGGAAGTCGGCGTCGGCACCGGGTTGAGCGCAACAGCCTATCCAGCCGGCTGCCGCGTCGTGGCCATCGATCTATCGCCCCACATGATCGGACGGGCGCAGGCGCGCCTCGCCAAGCGCGGGATCAGACATGTCTACCTCTGTCGAATGGATGCCGCGCGTCTGGCGTTTGCCGACGGCTATTTCGACGCCGTCTACGCGCCCTACGTGATGAACGTCGTGCCGGATCCGGTGCGGGTGATGCGGGAGATGCTCCGTGTTTGCCGGCCGTCCGGCCGCCTCGTGCTCCTCAATCATTTCCGCCGTCGCGGGAAAAAGCGCCTCGGCCTCGAGAGCCTGCTCGGCCTCATGGCCTCGAAAGCCGGCGTGAACTGGGATATCGACCTCCAGGCTCTGCTTCGTGCGGCCGGGCTGACCGCGCAGTCGGTCGATCGTGTCAACGTGCCGCGCGTCTCGTCGGTCGTCGTGTGCCAGAAGACGGCACGCCACACATTGTCCCTGTGAGCGGGACGTAAGGGAGGACCATGACGTTTCTGCAAGAGCTCGCCACGCAACGCTGGGACGACCACCGGTACTACCACCACAGCCGCATCAACCAGTCGCTGCACCTCGTGAGCGCCATCAGCTTTCTCTGCGCATACGCCATGCTCTTCAGGGCGCCCGCCACGGCGGCGATGATTGGCTGGATGTTCGCGATGCCCTCGCGGCAGATCGGCCACTTCTTTTTCGAGCCGAAGGACTACGACGTCGTGAACCAGGCCACGCACGAGCACAAGGAAGCGATCAAGGTGGGCTACAACCTGCGGCGAAAGGCCGTGCTGCTCACGATCTGGGCGCTCTCGCCGCTCCTCCTCGTCTGGTCGCCGACGCTCTTCGGCATGTTCACGCCGCACACGAACGTCTGGCAGTTCGTGCACAACGTCTCGTTGATGTGGCTGGCCGTCGGAGTGGCCGCGGTGATCTTTCGCACGATCCAACTGTTTTTCATCAAGGACGTCCAGGCTGGCCTCGTGTGGTTCACCAAAATCCTGACCGACCCGTTTCACGACATCAAGCTGTACTACCGGTCTCCCGCTCAGTTGCTCCGAGGCGAGTTCGTCGATCCGATGGCCGCCCGGCAGACGACGTGATCGACCGGGTGGGACGCAGGCGAGCCGCGAACAACTCGCGGAGCACCTGTCTTCTGATGGAGCGGTTGGTCATCGCCGGCGGGTGCCACCACCAGCCGTCGGCCTGCATGTGCCGCGCCGCTGCGATAAAGCGCTCGGCGACAGCCTCGAAGTCGGCATCGGTGTAGTTATGGCTGAACACCAGACGCCCGGTGCCGATCCAGCTGAGGGCGAGGCCTTCGGCGCGAAGGTAGTACTGAAACATCCAGTGATATCGCGAGGGCGTGGCGTAATGGATCGTCCAGATCGAGACGAGGTTCGCGACCGAGACCGGCAGCGATTCACGGGCGAGCCGCTCGTTGAGGTCACCCGCACGCGCATTCCAGGTGGTGCCGAGCGTCTCATACGACCGCCGGCACTCGGGCTCGTCAAGCCGGCGCAGGAACTCGTTCATGGCCGCCATCACGTACGGATGCGAGTTGAACGTACCGCGGGCGAAGCAGATATCGGACGGGCGATCGTCGCGATAGCGCTTCATCAGGTCCCGTCGACCGCAGAGGACGCCGACGGGCAATCCGCCGCCGACGGTCTTGCCGTACGTCACCATGTCGGCGTCGACGCCGAAGTACTCCTGTGCGCCGCGCCTCGCGATCCGGAATCCGACAAAGACCTCGTCGAAGATGAGCACGATCGAACGCCTCGTGCAGACGTCGCGGAGCTGCTTCAGCCATCGCGCGTAGGCCGCGTGATCGAAATGGGCGCGCCGGTCGCCGGTCACGAGCGTCGCGTCGCTTGGGGCTCCGGTGTTGGGGTGAAGCGCTTGCAGCGGGTTCACCAGCACGCAGGCGATGTCGCGTCTCGACTCGAGCACCCGCAGGGTGTCGTCGTCGACTTCCTTCAACGTATACACGTCGCCAACCGGGCGCGGATTGCCGGCGCCCGGTTGAACGCCGTCCCACCAGCCGTGATAGGCGCCGGAGAAAACGACAAGATGCGACCGGCCGGTGTGGTATCTGGCAAGTCGGACGGCCTGCATGACCGCCTCCGTCCCCGACATGTGAAACGACACCTCGTCCAGCCCCGAAATCGACGTCAGCCGGCGAAGGTTGTCTTCGACGATCGGATGATACGAGCCGAGCAGCGGGCCGAGCGGCCGGACACGTTCGATTCCGGCGTCGATGCATTCCTTGTAGAAGTCGTATCCGAACAGATTGACGCCGTACGATCCCGTCAGGTCGTACGCGGCGTTGCCGTCGAGATCCTTCACGAGCACGCCGCACGACTCGCCCAGAAGAGAGGCAGTGGGCAGACGCCGTTTGACGTATCGGCCGTACTGGAACGGCACGCGGTACGCGCTCGTGAACTGAAGATCCGAAAGGCCGACCTCGATGGCTTCGCCGGCGTGGCGCGTGTTCGGGGAACGGTCGCGAAACAACCCAGAAAGCCGATCGAAGGCCGCCCGCCGCTGTCCGACGATGTCCGCCGGTGCCCCGTCGCATCGGAAGAAGGTCTCGTCGTCGTACTCGTAGAACGGGACGAGCTTCGCCAGAAATCGCGACATGCGGGGATGGCCCTGGAGCGATCGGTGCTTGGCCCTCGACAGCTGCAATCGGCGCCGGAGCCACGGAAATCCGGCCACCACAACAGCGACCGCAGCGACAGGAAGCACAGCGTTCACCATGTCAGGGCTCGCCATTCGCAACCATGAAACGACCGGCCGCATTCGATAGCGTCTTTCAGCACGAGCAGATCAACTTCGTCCTCACCAACAGGATTCCGCGTCGTCTTCTCACGTTGTTCATGGGCTGGTTCAGCCAGATCGAGCAGCCAATGGTCCGGGATCTCTCGATTGCGACCTGGAAGTTGTTTGCGGGAGACCTCGACCTGAGCGATGCGCGGAAGTCGCAGTTCACCAGCCTGCACGATTGCTTCGTCCGCCAGCTCAAGCCCGGCGCCCGTCCGATTGACGAGCGGCCAGACGTCCTGGTCAGTCCTTGCGACGGGATTGTGACCGCCTGCGGGACGGTTCGCGGGACCGAACTCGTTCAGGCGAAAGGCCTGACGTACACCCTCGAGGATCTGCTGGTCGACCCACGTCTCGTCGAGAGATATCGCGACGGACGCTACGCGACGCTGCGTCTTCGCTCGACCATGTATCACCGGTTTCATGCGCCGGCGGACAGCGAGGTCAACGGCATCACGTACGTCTCCGGCGATACCTGGAACGTCAATCCCATTGCGCTCCAGCGAATCGAGCGGCTGTACTGCAGGAACGAGCGGGTCGTCCTGACGCTGCGGCTGGGGACATCGGAGGAGTCGCTCACGCTCGTTCCGGTCGCGGCGATTCTGGTCGCAAGCATCCACCTCAACTTCGTCGACGTTGCGCTGAACCTCCGCTACAGAGGACCGAATCGAATTCCGTGCCGGGCGTCGTTCAGGAAGGGCGACGAGATGGGTTACTTCCGCCATGGCTCGACAATCATCGCCTTCGGCAGCCGTCATCTGGAGTTGTGCGATCGCATCCGCGAGGGCCACACGATTCGGATGGGCGAACCGCTGTTCGTTCATCGCTGATGCGACCTACTGAGTTGTTACGGCGACGTGACGCGCCGTACGTGCCGTTGTCGTGCCCGCCCCGCATAGTGTGAGAGTGACGGCTGCGTACGCAGTATGTGCGGGGCCTGTGACGTTTCAACGACGGTCGCGTAACCGGCTGAGGAAGTTCCACGGAGGCGGGAATGAACGTCGCCATCTTCACCGACAACGACTTCGGCAAAGTCAACGGAGTGACGACGACGCTGGCCGCAGCGCTCGAATACGCGCCGGACGATATCAATCTGCGCGTCTACACGTGCGACGAGGGGGGCGCGGAGACCGGTGACTACTTGTCGCTGTCGTCGTTCGGCGTAGGAATTCCGTTCTACCGCGAGATGAAGGTGTACTTCCCGCCGTTTCGAAACTTTCTGCGCCACGCGACGGCAGATTCCATCGACGTCGTGCATCTGACAACGCCGGGGCCTATCGGGCTCGCGGCTCTATGGGTGGCCTCGCGGCTTGGCATTCCGACGATCGGCAGCTTTCATACCGACCTCGCGGAGTACACGCGAATTCTCAGCGGCTCTCGCGGACTCGCCCGCTTCATGGAGTGGTACATGCGCTGTCTCTATCAGCGCTGCGAGCGCATCCTGGCGCCCTCCGACACGACGCGCGACATGCTGGTTCGCGCCGGTCTCGAGCGTTCGCGCATCGACATCTGGCGAAGGGGGGTGTCGACGGTCCGCTTCGACCCGGCGAAGCGATCACAGGCACTGCGCGACAAATGGGGCGTGTCGAATGAACGACCCGCGGTGATCTATGTCGGGCGCGTGTCGAAAGAGAAGGGCCTTCAGATGCTCAAGCCGTTCAGCCGATTCCTCGAGTACGCCGGCGTCGCGCATCGCGTGATCGTCGTGGGCGACGGCCCGATGCATGTCGCGCTTCGGGAGGAGTGCCCCGACGCGGTGTTTACGGGCACGCTGCGACACGAAGACGTAGCGGTCGCCATGGCCTCGGCAGACTTCATGTTCTTTCCGAGCCGGACCGACACAGCAGGCAACGTCGTACTCGAAGCTCAAGCGAGTGGGCTTCCCGTGCTCGTCAGCGACGCGGGAGGACCGCGCGAGAACCTGCGGCCGGCCGAAAGCGGTTTCGTGTGCAGCGGGTTGCCCGACTTCGTGCGGCGCGCCGGCGATCTCTTGAGGCACCCGCGAAAGCGTCGCGAGATGAGTCTGGCTGCGCGCGAATACGCGTTGACGCGCCGGTGGGAAACTTCGCTCGAGCCGCTGTACGACTCCTACGTGGCGCTTGGATCGGATCGAACAGCCACGTTGCTCCAGCCCCAGCCTTCATCCGAACGCATCAGCGTCGTTCAGTAACCGTTCTTCCGGGCGTCGCGCCCGAAAAAGTTTACATCTCCAATCCCGTTCAGAGGCTCGTGACGCGCGTATCATGGCTGTTACGTGTACGTTACACGTCCGGGCCTGTTTTGTTGGGCTTTTGGGTTGGTGTTAACGCGATGCAACGCCCTGCCCGATAGAACGAGGTGCCGGTGCGACGGAGTCGTCCCGGGGAGGAGAGCGGCCATGCGGATCTCGCGACACGCGGCGTTGTTCTTCGGACTCTGTGTTTTCGGACTCGCGCCGAGCGCGCTCAATGGCGGCGAGGCCCTTCAAATGAAGGTCTCCCCGGCGGTCCAGCGAGCGCCCGCGATGCTGACGGTCCGCGTCATGGTCGAGTCGTCTGCGGAGAATCGGTTGCTCCAGGTGGTCGCCGAATCCGAAACGTTTTACCGCAGCAGCGAGGTCGAAATCGACGGCGCCAACTCGTCGCCGCTCAGAGTCTTCCAGTTCAGAGGTCTTCCGACCGGCCGCTACGAGGTCACCGGCGTACTCGTCGGCACGCAGGGCCGTCGCGCGATGATCTCGCGGGTGGCCGAGGTGGTACCCTCGCCCGGAGAGCGCTGATCTGGCGCGTGACTGCCGTCACGCGTTTGCCCATTCCCGCCAACTGTCTTTACGGCTTGTGTAAGACCCCGCGTGCCTGCCGCCGATACGCAGAACAGCTATGCGGATCAAGCGCTGCGCGACGTTGTTCATCGGCCTGGCAATCGCTCTCGGTTCGCTGACCGTCAAGACTGCCGACGTCCTCAAGATGGAGGTCACGCCGGCGATTCAGCGAGAGCCGGCGATAGTCACGGTTCGCGCGACCATCGAGGCCTCGCCCGACAACCGGATGTTGGAGGTTACGGCGAAATCGCCGGTCCTGGCTCGAACCAGCAAGCTTCCGATTGACGGCTCCAAGGACGCTTCGCCGCTCAAAGTCATCGAGTTCCGCGATCTGCCCAGCGGGCTCTATCAGATTACGGGCGTGCTCATCGGATCGCAGGGCACGCGCGCGACCGTCGTCCGCCTGGCCAAAATCGAACCCGGTCCCGGCTCGCGTTAAAAGCCGCGTCTGGCGTATGTCACATCGACGTGTCGTTGCGTCGATGCGAGCCGCTTGTGACGTGACGGCAGAGGGCTAGAGCCGTTCTCAGTTGTGTGTAGCAGCAAGAGCCTTGTTGTTGCTGCCGTTTGTCTCAAACTCGGCCTGCTCGGGCACTTCATGCACTGAGAACGGCTCTAGCGGCAGTCGGCGGCGTCGACGGGTTTGCTGGCACTGACCAAGCGAGAGTACGGAGGATAGCGATCGACGCCGTCGGTGGGCGCCACGATGATTCGCTCGCCCGTGAGGAACGTGATCTTGTAGCTGAGCCAGTAGCCGGCACGCGCGGCGCGGACTCCAGCGCGATCGAGGCACGCGATAGCCGCCGCGGACTTCTGATCGGGCTCGAGCCGGCGGTACCAATCGATCTGCTGGGCACCGAAGATCAGCAGCGTGAATGCCAGCAGCGTCGCGCCGCCGACACGTGTGACGTGCTGCACGGTGTCGATGCCGATCGCATACAAGACCGGCAGCGCGGCGTACACCGGCATGAGATAGCGGTACGACTGCACGTCGATATACGAGCCACTGACCAGAAACATCACCGGCACGACAACGAGCAGCACGTGAAAGAAGGGCGTCAGGTCGCGCCGTCTGAGACGCCAGAACGAAGCGGCGATCAGCAGAACAACCAGCGCCGCGAAGGCGGGGTGAATCGTCGCCCGCCCCGATGGATCCCGGAACCCGAACACCATCGGAAGCATCATCCCCATAATGTCCGGAAGGGCCGCGCGCAGGCCTGCGAGATCCATCCGTGCGATTGGCGCGCCCATGCCGTGGTTCGACAGGCGCCCGGCCAGCGCCGGCGCGTAGCCGGTCAGCAAACCGATCGCCAACCACGTGAGCTGGTTTCTGAACACGGAAACGGCGCCAAGGACCACGATCGAGGCGAAGAGAGCGCCAGCAATCCACCACATCTTCTGGGGGTGTGTTGCGGTGATGCGGACGCCCATCGCGCTCACGTCGAACCCGCCGGCGAAGAATGCCACCAGCCCGAGTAGAACGTAGATCGCGCCGACAGAGGCGGCGACAATCAACGCAACGCGCAGCCACCGCGGTAGACGCTGGCGCAGCAGGCCGGTCACGTTCTCCCGCCAACCAGGCGTTTCCAGAGCGGCGGTAATCGCCAGCGCGGCGACGTAGAAAAGGATGTACTGCTGAATCCAGAGACCGAAGCCCACGGCGGCACCCGCGACGAGAAGCAGCGGATTGCCGGGAGAAGGAGACCGGCGCCACCGTTCCACGGCCAGCAGCAGCACGCTGCCGCACAGCAGCGTGATGACGACCTCGGCGCTGCCGCTCAGCGTCCACAACACCAGCGTCGGCGGTCCAGCGATGAAGAGGGCCGTTGCGAGCCACGCGATGCGGCGCGAGCACAGACGCCCGACGAGCCAGAAATTCAGACACAGAAACACGATGAAGCAGGCGAGCGTCACGGCCTTGAGAGCGATGACGCTCGATCCCGCGGCGCGAAAGACGGCGCTCGTCAGGTAGATCTCGGGAACGCCCTTGTAGCGCTGTCCCCAGAGAAACAGCGGATGTTCACCGAGGAGGACGTGACGCGCCATCAGGCCTTCGACGGCCTCGTCGGCGTCGAAGAACCAGTCCGCGCGGAGCAGGAAGGGCAGGCGAGCCGCGATGGTTGCGGCAGCGATGACCGCGAAGGCTGGCAGCTCGCGCGCCCGCCGCAGCCGATCGCCTGAAGGCATGTCGTATTATCTGCGAATGGATCTCGACGGGCTGATGGGCGAGGCGCTTGCCGAAGCGCGATGGGCGCGCGACACCTTCGAGGTGCCGATCGGCGCCGTCGTCGCCGTGGAGGGCGAGATCGTCGGGCGCGGGTTCAATCATCCGATCAACGGCCTCGATCCCAGCGCGCACGCGGAAATCACCGCGATGCGCCAGGCCGCGATCCGTCTCGGGAACTACCGGCTCACCGGCGCGACGCTGTGCGTGACGATCGAGCCGTGTCTGATGTGCGTCGGCGCGATGGTCCACGCGCGCATCGGCACGCTCGTCTACGGCGCGCCGGAGCCCAAGTCAGGCGCGATTGTCTCGACCATGCGCGGCATCGAGCTGCCCGGGCTCAATCACCGGTTCCAGGTGGTGTCCGGCATTCGGGAAGAGGAATGCCGGAGCTTGATGGTGGAGTTCTTCAAAGAGCGCCGTTAGCGCTGCTGCTTGCATTTTTTGGCGGTCGCCATCTGTATCAGCTTCGCGAGGCGCGGATTCGATCCCACCTGCTGACCAATGTCGCTCGCGAGCGATGCCGTCGCGGCGGTTGAGCGCTCTGCCAGCGGCACGGTTTCCTTTTCAATCTTCGCGTTCAGCTTGTCCTGCTCTTTCTGCTGTTCCTTGGCCCTTGCCGCCAGGACCGAGTTGGGAAGGATTTGATCGACGGCCGTCGAGGCGAGGTTCTCGGCGGACTGCTTGGCGACCAGAGCATTCCCTTCGGCCTGGTTCTCGGCGGTCTTTTTCATCAAGGCGTCGGTTGCCGTCTGCGCTTCGGCCACCTTCGCCTGGTCAGGCGCCGTGATGTTCTGCTGTTTCATCTCGGCCACGATTTGATCGCAGGTCATCTTGTCGTCGCCCGGCCGCGAGGCGCTCGGATCCGACGCTGCATTCTGATAGGCCTGCATCGTGGCCGTCATCTGCTTGCAGGTCTCGACGCTCACGCTCCCTCTGGAATCCTTTGCCATCTTCTCGCAGTCCATGGGCGGCGCCTGCGCATCGCTTCCGCTACCACGTTTGCCGCGGGATGCCTTTCCACGGTCGTTGGAGTCGCTTTGAGCAGATGCCGCCGGCGTCGCGTGATACGGTGCCACGACTGCCAGGAGCAACAACGAAAGGGCGAACGCGATCGATGGGCGCTTCATGGATATCTCCTCACATTCTTCTCACGGATTTACGACCTGGGTCACCGCGAAGAGGTCGAGTGTCCCCTGCACGTTGAACAGCGTGCCACCCGCCGTCAGCAGGAATTGCTTGACGCCGGCCGGAACCGCCAGCACCACTCGAATGGTCTGTGTGGAACCGACGTCGAAGTTGCCGATGACGACTGGCTTCGTTGGCGAGACCGTCTTGATGAGTCCCTGTCCTTTCAACGGCACGGCGAGGACCAGGTCCACTGCGAGGTTCCGCCCGTTGCCCGTACCGGTGTTGGTGAGCTTCAGGTCGAGGAACATCGACCCCCCGGACAGCGTGCCGCGGCCGACGATCGCGCCTGAAACCTTCGGCGACCCGACGACCACGGTTACCGACGCTGTCGCGCGTCCGACGTTCCCGCTGGCGTCCTTGAACGAGAAAGTCACTTGTGTGGTTCCGCACGGGAACAGCGTGGAGTTGTCTACGACCACGCTGCCGGCCTGCGGCGCCAGCCGCACCGGCGAGACGTCCACGAGATCCTTTGCTGTGCCGCCGGCCAGGAACGTCGCCAGCGCGGGCCACGCGCTTCCTCGAGCGCCTGCGGCA
>Ga0070713_100003457_pt1 | contig 10431 bp, 11 predicted proteins | sample LARL82metaG_FD_65465 | JGI IMG/M metagenome (GOLD analysis project Ga0070713, IMG submission 65465) | Corn, switchgrass and miscanthus rhizosphere microbial communities from Kellogg Biological Station, Michigan, USA - LAR L8-2 metaG | ecosystem: Host-associated > Plants > Roots > Rhizosphere ... | reverse complement strand
CTGTTCGTCGGACGGCTGGAGCAGCGCAAGGGATTGCCCACCTTGCTGGAGGCCTACGCGGAGCTGCGTCGCAGGCGCGCCAACGTGCGCCTTGTCGTCGTCGGCGACGGCCCGGGCCGCTGGGGCTACGAGCGCTACGTCGAGTCCGAGGCGATCCCCGACGTGCTCTTCCTCGGCCACGTCGAGGCCGCCATGCTGCCGCGCTGCTACGCGTCGGCGGACGTGTTCTGCGCGCCGGCGATGGGGCGGGAGTCCTTCGGCATCGTGCTGCTGGAGGCCATGGCGAGCGGTGTGCCCGTGCTCGCCTCGGCCATCCAGGGCTTCTCGCAGGTGGTCTCGCACGGCGAGGACGGCCTGCTGGTGCGCACCGGCGACGCGGCGGCGTGGGCGGAGGCGCTCGACGCCATCCTCGCCGACGACCAGCGGCGCCGGGTGATGGCGCGCGCCGGGCTGCGCAAGTCGCAGCGCTACGACTGGGCACGCATCGTCGAGATGGTCCTCGACGTCTACGCCGAGGCGCGCGAGCGGGCGCGCCATCACAGGGTGGCCGCGGGTGTTCACGAGCAAGTTCCAGGACTGGGTTAGGGCGCAGGCGCGCAAGCTGGTCCCCCTGCTGCGCGTCTTCGGCCTCACCCCGAACATGCTGACCATGATCGGGCTGACGATCACCGCCGCCTCGGCGGTCCTGATCGCGGCCGGGCACTTCATCGCCGGCGGCGTGGTGCTCATCTTCGCCGCGCTCTTCGACATCCTCGACGGCGCGGTGGCGCGGGTCACCGGCAAGGTGTACCGCTACGGCGCCTTCCTCGACTCCACCACCGACCGCTACGCCGAGGGCTTCACCTACATCGCGCTGCTCTACTACTACGTGGCCAACGGGCATCACACCGTCGAGCCGCTGCTGGTCATCGCCGCTTTGAACGGTTCGCTGCTGGTGTCGTACGTGCGGGCGCGGGCGCAGTCGCTCGGGTTCGTCTGCGACGGCGGCCTGCTGGCCCGGCCCGAGCGCGTGGTGCTGACGGTGATCGGGCTGCTGTTCTCGTCGACGCTGCTGCTGCCGGTGCTCTGGGTGCTGGCGCTGCTCACCAATCTCACCGCGGTGCAGCGCATCTGGTTCGTCTGGCGGCAGTCGCGGCAGACGGCGCCGGCGGATTAGACCGTGGCCACGAAAGCGAATGCGACCGCAGGGAGCCCGGCGCGTCACCGCCCCACTGCGGGCACGCGCCGAGCGGGGGGAGGAGCGCAGCGTGGCTGAGCCGCGCGGAGCGGCAGGGGGGCGGGCCTCAGATGGGCAAGGGCGCAGCCTGATTGTGCGGACCCGCGTCAGCCTTCTACGGGGCCGATTCGCGGAGGCATCGGAGCCCGGTCTCGCGTAGAGCGGTCTTCGTTTACAGAGGGGGGCGGCGGTGCCAGCCATGCTGGATTAGTCCGGTGCCAGGTAGCCCGCTGTCATCTTGACCTGCGGGTTCGTCAGCGGCGCCCCACAGGCTGGGATGCCGCTCGCCACCGCCCACGACCCGTCACCGAGGCCGTCCTCAAGGCTGGCCTCGGCGGCGATGACGGTGCCATTCACGCTCACGGTTGCGCCCGATACAAAGATGGCGAGGTCGGTGCCCTCCCGGAAGAACGAGAGGTAAACGGTTAGGGACGCCCCGCCCATCTGCTCCCCTTGCTCACTCACCAGTCCGCCGCTCAACGCCAGGCTCGCACTGCCGGAGCCATCCACTGACGGGACCGGACCGCCTGCGAGGCAGGTGTCGACTAGGTTGTAGAGCGATCCGGTGGTGTTCGCGCTCGGCACCGGCTGGGTCGGGTCGGGCCAAGTCGCTGTGAAGGGCTGAGACGACGTATCGAGGCCCGTCACCAGGGCACTTCCGAGGCCACCCAACGGGCCTGAGCAATAGGGGTTAGCGCACGGAAACTGCGAAGGTGTGGCCGTTACGACGAAGTTGTGGATGCCCGGTGCAAGGGTGGCAGCCCGTGACGCCAGCGGGGGAAGGGCCGCCAAGGCGGCAAGGATCAACGTCAGCCGCTTCACGGGGCAGGATAGGGTGGACAGCGAGTCTCCCAGTTCGCTCCGCCATCAGCGCTGCAACGGAGGCCCACATCGGGCAAACGGGCCAGGAGCCGCGTCGAGGACAGGGCCATAACTCCCCGGACAGCGGTTCCGAGGTTCACCGTCTTCCAACCCCCGTCGCTGGCTGATCGCGCCTCGATCTGACTGTTTGTCACCAGCCAGACGGCACTGCCGGCAGCGCTCACAGCATCGACGGCGGCATCACCAGCGGGGCCAGCTATGGAGGCGAAGGTGTGGCCGCTGTCCTTACTCAGCACCACATACTGGCCGGAGGCGGCGATAACCGTAGAGCCTGTAACAGCCAGCGGACCAACGGACGGCAGCGGGACAGTACCGCTCAGGCGGCAGTCCGGCGTACAGACAAAAAGGTCCGGTGTGTTGGCGGCGGCAACCCCAGCACCGATGGCATGCGGCGGCGTCAAGATGTAGGCGGCATCCGGCGTTGCCGTGAGAAAGGCACTCCCCTGGTATGCCACCACCGGGACCGCGGCGCCACCCGGCCCGAGCCGCCACAGTGCAGTCGTTCCGACGCTGAGCACTTGATTGCCGACGATGGCGAGTTGGCCGCTCGCCGCCGGGGGCAACGCCAGAGGCACGAATGGTTGACCCCACCCGGCGCTCACCCAGTCCACGCTCGCCGCGGAGGGCGGGCTACCGATGAAGATGCGAGGATCAGCGGGAAAATTCGGGGGCAGCACGACCTGGTCACCGCTGGCGGCGATCGCCGTGCTCTGCCAGGTCGCGCCGCCATCGGTGGAGCGCAGCAATATGGGACAGGCGCAGATGTGGCCAAGGCCAAGGGCCACGATTGTGTGGTCGTCGTCGTAGTGCGGTGACGGGGCCACCGACAGGACGTCGGCGGTGTCGGGCGAATCCGCTGTCAGTGGGAGCAAGCCGAGGCTGCTGCGATCCGGCGGCCGCTCTGAGGATGATCCCCGGCCGGGCACGACGAGCGGCCCGGTGGCCTGGCGTAGCACCGGGGGCTCGACCAAAGTGTGCGTCGAGGCTGCCGGTTCTGAGGGCGCTACAGCGGTCGCCACTAGTTGAGTAGGTGGCTCAGGTCTCGCACCGGAGGCTGCACCGAGGCTCAAGCCGCAGGCCCAGAGTGGAGCTATGGCTAGGGCCGCTCCCTGGTGGGACACGACCTCGCCAGCCAGCCGCATCAGCCGTCCGCGCAGCGCGCGGAGATGACCCGGGAGGACACCGAGGAAGGCCAGAGCGCCGGCGCCATCCGCTCTCCCCAATTCGTCCCGCACCCGACGCCGAGCGCGCCAGAGGCGCATGTTGACAGCGTCCACGGAGAGACCGAGCTGGGCGGCGATCTCGTGCTGCTTGAGACCAGTGCTGGCAAGCGTCAAGGCGACCAGTTCACGGGGAGGGAGCTTCTCTATGGCAGCCAAGGTGGCGCCTTCCCACGCGCCCAGTATCGGATCGGTGAGGATAGGCGGCCGCCGTCGCGTGGTCCAGCGCCTACCGGGCGCCCGCTTCGGGCGGACGTTGCCGCCGTCCGCCTTCCTGCTCATCCGCTTCCTTCGATCCCGACCCTTCCGCAACCGTGACATTGTGCGCAAAAGGACTCACCCTGCACAGGCCCTGCCCTTAGATCAAGCGTCCACACGCGTAGAGCCTTAGTGGCACGAGTTGCCCTGTTCACCGCTCTCTGTTATGGTCCGCTCTACGTCGTCGGCTGGCATCCGGGCATGCCCGGAACCTGACCGACGGTCAGGAAGGTTGGGCGGGCCGCGGTTTGTGCGGCGGGAGGGATTCGTGCGTTTCGGCGGGACGGTGCCGACGGGATACCGAGCATTCAGCCTTCCCTCGGCGCCTGCATCCACTCCTGTGCCCAATTGTCAGGGGAGTGCCGTCTCTGCATCGACGGCATTCCCCGCCACTCGCTCTCCATGGCTTCGGTAGCCGCTGGCTGCCCAGCCGATAGGCTGTGGTCAGTCGGCGGCTCACCATCGCTGGAACGCGGGACGACGGAGGCGTCGCCCTGCCGACGACTTCAGCGGAGGGCGCGCGTGAGGCGGTAGCCGACTGCTTCCCATTGCGAAGGTAGTAGGGCAGCCCCCGGCATGCGGCCGGGGGCGCCGCCCAGCCGAACGGACATTCCCTCATTCCATCGAACGGTCAGGGGAGATGTCACATTCAGGAGGAATTCTATAGCCGCATGCGCCTCAATAAGAACCTAGCGGCGATGGCCGCGAGGCGTCGGCCCGGCATATGGATCGGCAGGTCTAGGGCGCCGGGACGCCCATGCAGGGAACTCATTCCAAGAATCGTTCAGACCAATGGCGTGGCCCCTCGGGCCACGCAGGAGAGGACTCGTGAACAGGTACACGACTATGCGGCGTACCCGCTTGACCGGCGGCGTCGCCCTGGCATGTCTCACAGCTCTCGCCATGACGGCGCCGGTTGCGGCCAGTAGCGGCTCGTCGCCTTCGGCCTGCCTCGGGGTGGAGGGCTGTCTTCAACTGCCCGTGCAACTTCCCCAGGTGCCATCTCCTACTCCCGCGCCGTCGCCCCGCATGGCTCCGCAGAGCGGCGTGCAGGCCACACCGCCCAAGCTGACACCACCAACCGCCCCGCAGCAGGACCTCGCGCTCTGCCTTCCCACCGGGTCTCATACCCTCGCCTCGTGCCTCTCGTACTACGAGACCTTCGTACTCTCCACACAGGTCCCTGTGACCTCGCCGGAGCTTGCCGAGCAGGAGCAAAACCAGTCGATTCCCAGCACTCCGGCGATCGTGCGCGACACCATCTACAACGCCGTAGGCCAGCCACTACGCAGCATCAACGGCACCACGTACACGACGGTCCTCAATGGATCAGCGACTGCCACTGGTGCACCTGCGGCTGCCGTGGACACCGGGGCCAATGCCATCGACAACGTGGCGCAGGGCAACACGGTCCAGGGCTCTCCGACTGCCGCCTCCAGCAGCAGCGGCAATTCCGGCTCGGCGGGGCCGTGCGAAGTCGATGATCCATCCCGGGCGAACTCCGATGATGATTTCATCAACTACGGAACCTTTGCGTCGGGCGGCAAGGCCAGCCACGGCCAGGTCTACTACGTCTTCTATCTGTTCGGGTACGACCACGCCGAGTTCTACAACAATATCTGGCACTGGCAAGTTCTCGCCTGTTCGTCCGGCAACGGCCACGCCATCGATTCCGACGGCGAAGGTTGGCGGGTCGATTTCAGCGGTGCGGCGCTCGCCGAAACCAAGGCGCCGTTACACGAGCTGTACGGCAACGGCACAACCGGCGCCGCCGGACCGTCTTTGACGACGCACCTCGATTTCAAGCTGGAGTACGAAGGTCTCGGCGTGACAGCAGGTGTCTCGGAGACGCAACAGGGCAACAATAGCTGGGCCTACGGGTCAAACGGCTTCATTTCCGTTCCTGCGGACGGCTACGGGACGGGCAACGAGGTCAGCACCTACTGGGACGGTCGTGGTGCCGAGTCGCGCGACTCCATGGGTGCCGCTGGCCAAGACCTGTGGGAGTTCGACGAATCCGACACAGCGACCAAGTACATCGAAGGTGACGCCTTCCTTGGTATCAAGTGCACAGACACCCGCAACTCGGCATGCAACGCAGCCCAGGCCATGTGGGCGTGAACCGACGATTGCATAAGAGACGACTCGTTCTTCTGGCGGGGCTCCTCGTGAGCCCCGCCTTCCTACTGGGCTGCGGCTCGTCGGGGACGACGGACGTGCCGCTGCCAGGGACGATCTACCTCACCGCGGGTGCTGATCCCTCGGCAGCCTCGCTCTACCGCTTCACGACTCATCCCTTCGGGTTTCAGCTTGTCTACGCGGCCACAGCGCCAGGCCGGGGCGTCGACGCTGTCACCGGAAATGCCGGCATTCTCGTCGTCGCGGATTCGCGCTCGGGTGTGACCACGCTTGACCGCGTGACAGCCCACGGCCTCAAGCTTATTCCGGGCGTTCCCGAACGCGCCTACCTGCCCGCCGTCCTCACCAACGGCACGGTTGGTTTTGCCACCATCGTCAGCGGACGCAGGCCAGACGGCAGCCGCCTGCCACGCGACTACCAAGTCGTGTCGGTGGATCCCACAACCGGCGCAAAACGGGTTCTCCTCCACGACCCAATGGAGATAGGCGGCCTCGCGTTCGGACCCGACGGGGCCTTGGCGGTGGCCGAGTTCTCGACCGACTACAAGTCAGTTTTCCTCCAGTTGATTTCCCGCGAGGGGGACCGCCACAAGACCACGCTGAGCGGCCCGTCCTACGTCAGTTGGAACAGCGATGGGAGCCGCCTCCTCATCGCAGGCGACCTCGCCCACGGCGGCACAACTGTGATCGACGCATCGATGGGGCAGCGCATCGCCAAGATCGACGGTTGGCGTGGGCTCGCATGGTCACCTGACAACCATCAGGTCCTCGTGACCAAGGGCAGCACACTGGCGCTCTGGACGCCTGGTGCGAAAGACGGACCAAAGGTTGTCGGCTCGGTGACCAGCCCGGCGCAAATCTACGGGGCAGCCTGGCTCATCCGCGATGTCACATAGGCTGGCCATCCCCGAATGCAGCTCCTCGAGCTCCCAAACCCGGTGAGAATCGCCTGGTCTGTTCCCCCCGCGACCCGGCCCGGCTTCGACCCCAACTGCCGGTAGTCACGGCAATGGACCCAGCCACCTGACCGCGCCACCACCAGTGGCGTCCATCCGCCCCGCTCCTCTCGCCTGCCCGTCCCCTCTCGCCATTTCTTGCAGCCCGCCCTGGCACACCGCCGCGCCGCCCGCAACCCGCCTGCACACAGTTTCACCTACTGGTGTGTGGTGGTCGCATAGGACCAGGCACCGGACCCTTCCGTCCGCTACGTAGCCGAACCCGGACGACCACGGCGCGCGCGACTAAGAGCGAACAGAGCCCCCGAGGCGAAGGTCACGAAGTCTGCGGCATGCTCCAACGTCACGCGTTCGCGGTCCCGGTCAGCAAGCGATCGCATGATCCCGAGGCCGTTGATCGCCTCCGCGAGATCAGGGTCGATCAACCCCAAAGCCAAGGCCCGATTCGCGAGTTGTGACGCCCCCAGGCCCGTGACCTGTTCGCCGGTGCGTCCAACGATTGAACGCAGGCTCTCCGCGATGCGGTCCAAGCTAGCCTCGATGGCCGCATTCGGCCCGGACGTCCTCGCCAGATCAGCCATCTCGGCCGGGAAAGCCTCGCTGAAATCTGGGGTGAGGGGCTCACCGGCCAGTTCGTCGCGGATCGCCCGGCGGGGAGCCTGATCGGTTCCGCGCCACAACTCGGAGCGGTCCCAAGCCGCTCCGCCGTCGCGGCTCATGCGGAACCACACGCGGATCGGCGGTACTGGCTCCAGCAGTAGCTCACGACGAAGTGACGAGCGCAGGTCTTGGAGCAGCGGCTCGGTGCCCGCTGTTCCCTCCGCCGCAATGCGCTTGGCGAACTCCGCGGCGAGCTTCACCTGGCCCGCCGATCCGAGAAGCTGGATATCCGCGACGGCAGCCTCAACCTGTTGGCGTTCGTTATCGCCCATCGCTCGGTTGCTCGCCCGCTCAAGGCTTCGATAAGCGGCAAGTAGGTAGTCGATGCGCATGTTCCGCCTGACTGCACGCCGCGCTTGCCACTGACTGACGATCCATCCGCCGACTGCGACCAACACCCCCGATACGACAGCTAGGACTTCCATTGGCGTACAGGCTAGTCCGGCACGCCCCGGCTCGCTTCGGCGAGGGCAAGACCACATTGCCGTAGGTGAAACGGCGTGTCGGAGGTGTGCAGGCGGTATTTGGGGTGATTTGGGAAGCGCGCGGAGGCGGGGGCTGTCCATGGCGTTGACGCGTTATGGTGTTGCGTGGTCGCCGTGGGCGACCCACCCTCGCTGCCCCACCCGGCGGGTCTCCTACGCGGAGGCCCGCTTTCTTTTTGGCCGCCCCACGGCGAAAGGTGGGAGGGGAGGCTGGCTGGCGGACGCCAGCATCCCCGAACCCGCAACGACGATCGCCTCGCGACCAGCCGCCCGCACTCCTCCCCGCCACCCAGGTCCGCCCCCCGAGGAAACCGCCAGCCGGGCATCCCGACTGGCGGCCTTCACAGGAAGTCTCCGTGAGGAGGAACGCCGGACCTACGCCTCGCCTTGCGCGTAAACGGCCCCTCGTCTCAGCACGCCAAGGATGCGTGCGTACCGTGTGCTGGATTACACAGGCGGCCGGGTGGGAGGGATGGACAGGTGGCGTTGCGGGGGGCCTGCTGACTGGGGTGGTGGCAGGGGACCGTCAGGGTTCGAGAGGCCGGCGAGGCGGGGTGCTGTCGCGGGACGGCGCGGCGACGACTCCGACTCCCGCGGCTCTCACCCTGGAGGCCGCCCGGGTGGTCGATAGGGTGACCGCCCGGGAGGCCGAATGCCCCGGGTTGGATGCGGCCACCCCTGCGCGGAGGAAAGGCTCGGCGCCACAAGGGGAATCGGCCCGGTGAGCCTGCCTTGGAAAGTCCGACTCATGTGGAGGTGGGAGGCGATGCGGGGGAGAGTATGGAAAGCGCCGCGCCGCGCGGCCTCGGGGTGTGCAATCAAGACGGGCCGGTTGGCCCGCTGCCGCGGCGGCATGACGACAACCCCTGCAGGTCACGACCGACCCGAGGACATCGGCGGACGCACCCGGTATCGGCGCACGCTGGTGCGGTTGGACAGGCAGGACAAGCTGCGCTACGAGTATGGGCCATGAAGACCTCTGCCCCAGCCAATGCGAATCGGCGGCTGTGAGCGAGTTGTGAGCGATTGGCCTTCCGATTACCGGCCGATCCGCCGCATATGTGTAGTGAGCACATCGGAGGTCAGCAGGACAGACCGCCGCCGTGGGCAGGCTAAGGGCAATTCGCGATCAATCTGATAACAGTTCAGCCGGAGCAGCACTTTTTGACGGCCGGGTTATCTCGGCGTCGCGACGCTCATGGGCAGACCACATGCGAGTGAGGGACGCCCAGCCGGGACAACGTGAACTATGCGCAGGCCCGGCGGACAGTGCACGTTGTCCCGCACGAACCGCGCGGCGGCCTGCTCCGGGCAAGGGGACAATGTGCGTTGGACCGTGTGACCTTCGGGACATTGTCCGTCGGTCGCGGCCGACTCGCGTGCGGGGCGAGGTAGGACAAAGCGCGATAGACAGGCTCGACCCGCTGCGGTACCTGTACCGGACCATGCGGACCCCGAGCACGCCCGCCGACGCCCGGGTGCGAGAGGTTGCCGCTGCGGCGGCTGTGATCCCGATGCAATCAGATTGGCCGCATGATGCCTGCGTGTCTCCCGCGAGTCGGGGGAGGAGACCACGGGGCGACGTCGCGGCTCAGTCGCCCTGCTGGCGCGTGCGCCGGTCCCGCCGGAGGCCGGCGGCGGTGCGTACGCTGGCCGAGTGCCCCGCCTCACGGTCGGCCATGGGCAGATTTTGGGCAGAGACAGTGCGGCGCGCGCCCGCGACACGCTTGGCACTGGCAGGCGTGTCGCAAATGCGGCCCTCTAGCGGATTTGGGGACATGCGCATCCTCCCGTCCGCTCGCCGTACGCTGTCCTGGGGCGTCCAGCTCCCGCTCCGCGCCATCGCTGCGCGTCGGTGCCTCCGCGCACAACCATCCAAAGATGGCTCGCGCCAGGAGGGGGCGGCGAGTTACCCGACGAATTACCCGACGAATTACCCGTCAGGTCAGCGACGAATCAGGGGCTGCATTACATCCGTCTCCCTGGGCAGACGCGATCTCGCTTGCGGTGCAAGGGCAATCGGCCGCGATGGGCGCGGATTCATCGTCCCAACTCAAGAAGAGGGAAATAGGCATGTGCGTGCGGGGTGGGCCGCAGTGGCGAGGGTGGCGGGAGGTGGCAGCATCCGCCCGAGTGGCGGCCGTGTGGCCGACGCCCCTCGCCGTACGTCACCCCGCCCGCTCACCCGCGCCGGGCTTGTCGAGGCCGAGGTCGGCCACACGCACACCGAGCGCGAGCGCCAGGCGGCGGCGGTAGCCCGCGCCCGGTTTGGCGCCGCGCTCCCAGCGCCGGATGGTCTCGTCATCCGGCGCGAACACGGCGTCGGCCAGCTCGCGCTGTGTCATGCCCTGTGCTTCGCGCAGTTCCCGAATGCGGTTGCCCATCGCCGTACCTGTCGGATGTGCTGCAATTCTGAGCTTGATTCGCGGGGTGCGGATACGGTACCATGACGGCACCACGCACCCCGCGCCACGATGCCCGCAGCGATCCGATGCCGCCTCCGAGCGCGCGCGTTCGGATCATCGTTGTCAGCGGAGCAGAAGGGGAACGGGTGCGCCGGGCACAGACCGAGGCAATCCGCGAGGTACTGAGACGGGTGCAGGCGCAGCAGCGGC
>Ga0070713_100003456_pt1 | contig 10433 bp, 9 predicted proteins | sample LARL82metaG_FD_65465 | JGI IMG/M metagenome (GOLD analysis project Ga0070713, IMG submission 65465) | Corn, switchgrass and miscanthus rhizosphere microbial communities from Kellogg Biological Station, Michigan, USA - LAR L8-2 metaG | ecosystem: Host-associated > Plants > Roots > Rhizosphere ... | reverse complement strand
GGCAACCACCAGACCGTCATCAAGTCGCTGTCGAAGCTGCATTCCGACGTCACGATGTTCTCGGGGGCGACCATCCTCGGTGACGGCACGGCGGCGCTGATCCTGGACGTGGTGCAGCTCGTCGCCGCCGCCCAGGCGCAGTCGGAAAAGCAAATCAGCGAGGCTGCCTAATGTCTACCGCTCAGGAGCAAGCTCAAACCAAGGCTCAGGTCGCTGATGGATCGATGCAGGTCGTCATGATCGGGCTCGGCGACGAGAAATTCGCGCTCGATGCGGGCCTCGTTCGCGAGATCATCGATCCCGTTCCCGCCACCATGGTGGCAGGCGCAAAATCCTTCGTGCCCAGCGTCATCAATGTGCGCGGCAACGTCATTCCGCTGGCCGATTTGCGCATCCGCTTTGGCATGCCGGTGACGGAAGATTCCGCCGACACCCGCATCGTGGTCGTCGAGCTCAACATCGACAACGAGCCGGTGCTGGTCGGCGTGATGGCCGACAAGGTCTACGAGGTCACCGAAATATCGCAGACCGACGTGCAGCCGACGCCGCGCGTCGGCATGCACTGGAAGCCGGAGTTCATCCGCTTCATCACCAAGTGGCGTGAAGAGTTTGTCATCGTTCCGAGCATGGAACGCATCCTGAATTGAAGGAAGTCTCGGCGGAGACTGGGGGGCTGAAGATGAGATTTACGGTCAAGGCCAAGCTGGCCAGTGCGTTCGGCGTGATCATTGCGCTTTCCATGGTGGCAGGCGGCATCGCCTACATGAAGCTCGGCGACATGATGTCCACGGCTGACTCCATGGTGCTGCGCGCCAAGCGCATGGAAAAGGCGATGGAGATCGAGAAGCAGATACTCTCCCAGGTCCGCGCGGAAAAGAATGCGGTCATGGGCACGGAAGCCGAGGCTGGCCAGTTTGCGGCAGAGGCACTCAGGTCGCGCGAAGCCCTACTGAAGACCAAGGACGAGGTTTACGGCCTCGCGAGCGAGGCCGGCAAGAAGCTGCTCGACAATTTCGCGACCGCCTACTCCAAGGTGGTCACTTATCAGGACGAAGAGTTCAAGCTGGCCGAGACCGACAAGGCGAAGGCCAACGAGCATTCGCATGACGGCCACAAGATCGTGAACGACGCACTCGCGGCCATGAGTGCTTATGTCGACAACACCAAGAAGCAGATGGCCGAGCAGGCGGTCCAGTCCAAGGAAGAGGGGTCGCATGCCCAATCCCTGCTGCTGACCCTGATCGCCGCGTCGCTGGCGATCGCGATCGCCGCCGCGATCTGGATTTCGCTCAATATCAGCCGCTCGCTTTCCCGCGCCGTCGGTCTCGCCGGCGCCGTCGCCAACGGCGATCTCACCCAGACCATTCCTTCGGCTAGCAATGACGAGGTCGGCGACCTCATCCGCTCGCTGAACCTGATGGTCGAGAAGCTGCGCCAGATCGTGGCGGAAGCGCTGACCGCCGCGCAAAATGTCTCAGCCGGCAGCCAGGAGCTTTCGGCGAGCGCCGAGCAACTGTCACAGGGCGCGACCGAGCAGGCGTCTTCGGCGGAGGAAGCCTCCTCCTCGATGGAAGAGATGGCTTCCAACGTGAAGCAGAACGCCGACAACGCCAACCAGACCGAGAAGATCGCCGCGCAGTCGGCCCGGGACGCGGAATCCAGCGGTGCGGCCGTCGGCCGTGCGGTGCATGCGATGCAGACGATTGCCGAGAAGATCACCATCGTTCAGGAGATCGCGCGCCAGACCGACCTGCTCGCCCTCAATGCCGCGGTGGAAGCGGCGCGCGCCGGCGAGCACGGCAAGGGCTTTGCGGTGGTTGCCTCCGAAGTGCGCAAGCTCGCCGAGCGCAGCCAGGCGGCCGCCGCCGAGATCGGCACGCTGTCGACCGACACTGTCAAGGTCGCGAAGGAAGCCGGCGAGATGCTCGCCAAGCTGGTGCCTGATATCAAGAAGACTGCGGAGCTCGTGGTCGAGATCACCGCGGCCTGCCGCGAGCAGGATGTCGGCTCGGCGCAGATCAACCAGGCGATCCAGCAACTCGACAAGGTCGGCCAGCAGAACGCCAGCGCGTCGGAAGAAGTGTCCTCGACCTCGGAAGAGCTGGCCTCGCAGGCCGAGCAGCTGCAGTCGACGATTTCCTTCTTCCACATCGATGAAGCCAATCGTGATCGGGCAGCGGCTGCGGCTCCGGTGGACCATGCGGTCAAGCAGCTCAAGGCCAAGGCCGCAAGCATGGCAGCCATCGAGCGCGGCGGGCGCAAGCCGGTCGCCGCCAGGCCCGTTGCCGCCAAGGCTGCGCCGCGCCGTGGGCTGAAGGTCGCAAACGGCAATGGGAGTGGCGGCTTTGCCTTCGCGATGGACGACAGCGGCGATGAGCGCGACGCGGAGTTTGAGCGATAGCGACCTGCGGCCCGCAGCGGTGCGGGCCATCTACCACCGGAATTAAATTTGGGATTGGGGACGATATGAGATTCACGGTAAAAGCGAAGCTTGCCAGCGCATTCGGCGTGGTCATCCTGCTATCCATGGTCGCGGGCAGCGTGGCCTATTTGAAATTGAACGACATGGTGGATACCGCCGAGCACCTGTCGGCGCGGGCGGCTCGCCTGGCGAAGGTCTCCGAGCTTCAGGAAAGCGTTCTGCTCCAGGTTCGGGCCGAGAAGAACGCGATCCTTGCGGCGAACGATGCTGATCAAGACAAGTTCATCAGCCAGATAGCCGAGCTCCGGGACCGCGCGCTGAAGGTCAAGGACGAGGCCTACAATGGCGCGAGCGAATCCGGCAGGAAGTTGATCGACGCGTTTGCCGCGACCTATGCCAATGCGAACATTGTGCAGGACCAGACACTCAAGTTGGCCCGGCAGGATAGGGCCAAGGCCACCGAGCATTCGATGGGCGATGGCCTGAAGGCGACGACTCCCGCGCTGAACGCAGCGCGCGACTATATCGACTATGTCAAGAGGACCATGGCGGAGGAGAGCGAGGAAGCCAGGATTGAAGGCAGCCACGCAACGATCATCCTGCTTTCTCTGGTCCTTGCCTCGCTGGTCATCGCCGTCGCCGCTGCCGTCTGGATCGCTCTCGGCATCAGCCGTGCACTGTCGCGCGCCGTCGGTCTTGCCGACGCCGTGGCGATCGGCGATCTCAGCCAGAAAGCCGAGATCACGAGCAACGACGAGATCGGTGATCTCATGAAGTCGCTCGGCACCATGGTCACGAACCTCAACGCAACCGCAGGAATCGCGAACGAGATTGCCAACGGCAACCTTATTGTCGATGCCAAGCGTCTGTCGGACAAGGACACGCTCGGCATCGCGCTCGAGCGCATGGTGCAGAAGCTGCGGCAGATCGTGGCGGAAGCCCTGACCGCGGCGCAGAACGTCTCGGCCGGCAGCCAGGAGCTTTCGGCCAGCGCCGAGCAGCTCTCGCAAGGCGCGACCGAGCAGGCCTCGTCGGCCGAGGAAGCCTCCTCCTCGATGGAAGAGATGGCGGCGAATGTGAAGCAGAACGCCGACAATGCCAGCCAGACCGAGAAGATCGCGGCGCAATCGGCGCGCGATGCGGAAGCCAGTGGCGCTGCCGTCGGCCGTGCCGTCCACGCGATGCAGACCATCGCCGAGAAGATCACCATCGTGCAGGAGATCGCCCGCCAGACCGACCTGCTCGCGCTCAACGCCGCGGTGGAAGCCGCGCGCGCCGGCGAGCATGGCAAGGGTTTTGCGGTGGTGGCCTCCGAAGTCCGCAAGCTCGCCGAGCGCAGCCAGGCCGCCGCGGCCGAGATCGGCACGCTGTCGGTGGATACGGTGAAGGTCGCGCAGGAAGCGGGCTCCATGCTCTCCAAGCTGGTGCCCGACATCAAGAAGACCGCCGAGCTCGTGGTCGAGATCACGGCCGCCTGCCGCGAGCAGGATGTCGGCTCGTCGCAAATCAACCAGGCGATCCAGCAGCTCGACAAGGTCGGCCAGCAGAACGCCAGCGCGTCGGAGGAAGTGTCGTCGACCTCGGAAGAGCTGGCCTCGCAGGCCGAGCAGCTGCAGTCGACCATCGCCTATTTCCGCATCGAGAACGCTGCGCGCAACGCAGCCGCCGCTCCGCCGGTGGACCGTGCGGTCACCCAGCTCCGCGCCAAGGCGGCCAGCATGCAGGCCGCCGATCGCGGTGCGAAGAAGGCGCCGCCGGCGAGGCCCGCGCGCGCCGCCAAGGCGGCAAACGGCGGTGGCGGTTTCGCCTTTGCGATGGATGACGGTGACGATCGGGACGCGGACTTTCAGCGCTAGCAAACAGGAATGAGGCGGCCTGACCGGGCCGCCTCATTCGCAAAAGGTCTCAAGGATTGAGGAACGCAACATGGCCGAAACGGCGCAATATCTGACCCTGGGTCTCGCGGGTGAGACCTTCGGCATCGGGATCCGCAATGTGCGCGAGATCCTGGACGTGCGGCCGATTTCCCGCCTGCCGCATGCCCCGCATTTCCTGCTCGGCATGATCGACGTGCGCGGCAGTGGCTACCCGATCGTCGATCTCCGGCTCAAGCTCGATCTGCCGAGCGTGCCGGCCACCGACGCCACACGCATCATCATCCTGGATGTTCCCATCGGCGAGCGCGTGGTCGGCGTCGGCTTCGTCGCCGACTGTGTCTATGAGGTCACCGATATCGACGAAGCCGGCATCGAGGCGGTGCCGGATGTCGGCGGGCGCTGGAAATCCGACTACCTTGCCGGCATCGGACGCAAGGGCGACAGGTTCGTCATCCTGTTCGATCTTCAGCGCCTGATGGCGCATGAAGGCATGCCGGCGGCGCAGGAGACGCGGGTCGACGAGACCGTCGCGGCGTAAGTCCATGTCCTTGAGCATGCCCCATGCCGCCGCAGGCCTGTCGGATCGCCATTTCCGCGCCATCGCCCAATTGATCGAGGGCCAGGTCGGCATCAAGCTGCCGGCCGGCAAGCGGTTGATGCTGGAAGGACGGCTGCACAAGCGCGTCCGCGCCCTGAATTATTCCGGGCTCAACGAATATGTCGACAACCTGTTCGACGATCAGCAGCTCGATACCGAGCTGATGCACCTGATCGACGTCGTCACCACCAACAAGACCGATTTCTTCCGCGAGCCGTCGCATTTCGACTTCATCCGCAAGGTCGCGGTGCCCCAGCTCCTCAAGCAGCGCAGCCGCCCCGATCTGAAGGTCTGGAGCGCGGCCTGCTCGACCGGCATGGAAGCCTATACGACCGCGATGGTGCTCGACGAGATGGCGCGGACCGGTACGCGCATGCGCTTCCGTATCCTCGGCACCGACATCTCGACCGCCGTGCTGCGCATCGCCAAGGCCGCGATCTACACGCGCGACACGCTCAGCCCCGTGCCGGATGATTTCGTCAAGCGCTACTTCCTGCGCTCGCGCAACCGGCTCAGCGACGAGGTGCGCGTGGTGCCGGAGCTGCGCAAGCTTATCCATTTCATGCGCATGAACCTGATGGACACGAGCTATCCGGTCGATCGCGACGTCGACATCATCTTCTGCCGCAACGTGCTGATCTATTTCGAGAAGGAGACCCAGCGCAAGGTCGTGAGCCAGCTCTGCGATCATTTGCGTCCCGGCGGCTATCTGATGGTCGGGCACTCCGAATCCATGGTTCACAGCGTCGTGCCGGGCCTGAAGCAGGTCCAGCCGACGATCTTCAGGGTCTAGAGCATGATCCGGAAAAGTGGAGACCGGTTTTCCGAAAAGATCATACTCAACAAAAAGAGCGGGACGTAAGCATGTCGAGACCGAAGGTTCGTGTGCTGATCGTGGATGATTCCGCTTCTGTGCGGCAGATCCTCTCGTCGATCCTGACCGAGGATGGCGACATCGAGGTGATGGCGACGGCCTCCGATCCGTTCGTGGCGGCACGGCGCCTCCAGGAGGAGCTGCCCGACGTCATCATCCTCGACATCGAGATGCCGCGCATGGACGGCATCACCTTCCTGCGCAAGATCATGGCGCAGCGCCCGATCCCCGTGATCATCTGCTCCTCGCTCACGGTCGACGGCTCCAATCTGATGTTCGAGGCGTTCGAGGCAGGCGCCGTCGACATCGTGCCGAAGCCCAGGATCGATACAAGGCAAGCGCTGATGGAATGCTCGACGCGGCTGCGCGAGTCCGTCAAATCGGCGGCGCGGGCCCGTGTGCGCGCGCGCACCGCCCCGCGGCCGATCGAGAAGAAGCTGACCGCCGATGCGATCATTCCGCCGCCGGTGCAGGGCAGGTCGCGTCCGACCACCGAGCGGATCGTGTGCATCGGCGCATCTACCGGCGGAACGGAAGCGCTCGCCGACGTGCTCGAAGTGTTGCCGGCGCATGCGCCGGGCATCCTGATCGTGCAGCACATGCCGGCCGGCTTCACCGCGGCCTTCGCAAGACGTCTCGACGGCATCTGCCAGATCAACGTCAAGGAAGCCGAGGACGGCGAGACTGTGCAGCCGGGCTGCGCCTATATCGCACCCGGCGCGCGTCACATGCTGCTGCAGCGGACAGGGCTCCGCTATCACATCGCCATCAAGGACGGACCGCCGGTATCGCGGCATCGTCCCTCCGTCGACGTGCTGTTCCGCTCCGCCGCGCAATATGCGGGGGCGAATGCGCTCGGCGTCATCATGACCGGCATGGGCGATGACGGCGCCCGCGGCATGCTCGAGATGCGCAAACTGGGCGCGACCACGCGCGCGCAGGACGAGGAAAGCTCCGTGGTGTTCGGCATGCCGAAGGAAGCGATCGCGCGCGGCGCGGTCGACAAGGTGGTGTCGCTGAACCAGATCCCGCGCGAGATCATGCTCTGGTATCAGGCCGGCGTGCCGGTGGCGGCGGACTAGCGATGTCCGCTGCGGAAGACCGCACCCACTCTGCGATAGCCGCGATCGAGGACGTCTCGTCGCGGATCGAGGAGACGTTTGCCACGGCCGGCCACCAGCTCGGGCGCGGACACGCGATCTTCATGGAGTTGAACCAGGCGCTGACCGCGCTGTCGGGCGAATTGTCGGGCGCGCAATTCGAGCATGCTTCCGAGGCGATGCACGACATTGCCGATCGCCTGAACGGCCTCGCCGAAGCGCTGCCGGCCGAAAGCGCGCTGCTCGCCTGGCTCGGCAAGGCCGCGACCGGCGCCTCCGAGCTGCTCAAGCCGCTGTTCAAGCACATCCAGATGATCTCGATCATCGCCCGCAGTGCCAGGATCGAGGCCGCCTCGCTCGCCGAGGACCGCGAAGGGTTTTTGGCCTTCACCGGCGAGGCCTTCGAGCTTGCCAAGGCGGTGCAGGCCTCGCTCGAAGGCTGTGCCCGCGACCAGGACATGCTGTCGAAGGCGGTCGAGATCGCGCTCGGCCGGCAGAAGGATTTTGACCTGCGCTATCGCGACAAGCTGTCCTCGGCCGGTGGCGATCTGGTGTCGGCCTATTCCGGCATCCAGGAGCAGCAGAGCAAGAGCGCGCATCTTGCCAGTCTTGCAGGCCACAGCACGAAGAAGATCGCCGACACGGTCGGCCGCGCCATCATCTCGCTGCAGACCGGCGACAGCACGCGCCAACGGCTGGAGCATGTCTGCCACGGCCTCCATCTCGCAGGCGACGCGGCACCGATGCTCGCGCCCGGGCCGCAGGATAGTTCGGCCGATGTGATCTGCCGGCTGCAGGCCATGCAGCTCAAGGACGCGCAGCGCGAGCTCGACCACGGCGTCGGCCAGATCGTGCATTCGCTCTCGGCGATCCTTGGCGATGCCACCCATGTGGTCGACCAGGGCCGCACGCTCTTTGGCGGGCAAAATGGCGCGCAAGGAAGCGGACACGGCGCCGACTCCTTCCTCGACCGCATCAAAGAAATGCTGGCGCAGGCCTCCTCGCTGATCGCGACCTGCGAGAGATCAGGCAAGTCCGTCGACGACGCGCTGACGCTGGTCGAGGACACGCTCGCCAAATTCCGCGAGGCCATTTCCGGTCTCTCCGAGGCCGTGGTCGACATCACCCTGATCGGCATGAATGCGAGCCTGAAGGCGAGCCATCTCGGCAGCAAGGGCAACGCCTTCGTGGTGATCGCCAACGAGCTGAAGGTGACCGCCGACCAGGTCTCCGCCGGCGCCGGCCGCCTGAGGCCGATCCTCGATAACATCGAGAAATCCGCCAACGAGTTGCGGTCCTTGCGCGTCCACGGCGATCCCGCACAATTGACCCGGCTCGAGCCCGCGATCCTTCAGGCGCTGCATGAGATCGAGGAAGGCAACGGCCGCCTTGGCGGCCTGATCAGCCGCCTCGTCACTGAGGGCGCCGAGTTCGAAGGCCTGATGAACTCCTCCTCGAGCCTGATGCGTGAGCTCGGCAAGGGCGCCGAGATTTTGCCGGAGGTTGCCAGCCGCCTCAACGCCGCGAGCGCAGCGGGGCTCAGTGGCTCGCTCGCCGCCTCTGACGAAGCGACCCTCGACGGCCTGTTCGCCCGCTACACCATGGAACGCGAGCGCGACGTGCACCGCGATTTCCTCCGTGCCTTCGGCGTTACGCCAAAGGAGTCGGAGAAGGCCGCAGGCCCGGCGGACGCGGATGATGGGCTGGAGTTGTTCTAGGGTGTGTGCTCATGAACGTCGGCCTCCGAGCGTGATGCGGAAGTCGCTCGCTTGTTAGTCGTTGGCGGGCTTTCGCCGGAAGAGACGCTGCGCAAGTGCAGCAATTGCTGCTGCGGCGAGCCCACCCATTTCCGCTCAATCTTCCGTATCAAGCTTAACAGCAAGCCTTGCTTGCGGCAGAGCGCTGGCAAGTTATGTTGCACGCGGGGTAGGGCTTACGATGTGTGACGAGGTTCGGAGGGGACGACTTCACCATGGCCAACAACAATTCCCAAGAAGCCGAAAAATTGAGAGCGTATCAGCACGACCGAGACATGCTGCGGCGCGCCGTGAAGATAGACGATGCGATCCGCGGCATTACCGATGACGATCGAAAAACGATCATCAACAGGTCCCTGCGAAAGGTGCACTCCGCCTTATCGGTAAGCTGATCCAATCGCCCCGCCTCAAATCGTCGGGCGCGACGGCCCTTGCGCGAGAGAGAGAAGATTCGCAGCCAACGCTGCTGCAGCCTTCTCGGGGCGGGCCTTCTCGTAGATGGCAAATTCCAGGTCGGGCAGGCGTGGCAGGCCATGCTCTTCGCCGAGAATCCGCAAGCCCGCGATGACGGCGCTTGCGGGTAGTGGCGTGATGGCAAGACCTGCAAGTGCCGCGGCGCGTACGCCGGTCAGGCTCGGGCTGGTGTAGACGATCTCCCAGGTGAGCTCGCTGCTGCCGAGGGCTGCGAGCGCTGCCTCGCGCGAGACCGATTTTTCGCGATAAAGCGCCAGCGGCAACGCAGCGCCGGGAACGAGATCGAAATGATCGGCCGCGGCCCAGACCATGGCTTCACGCCACACCAGCCTTCCACGCGAGGTGCCGAGCGGACGTTTGGCGAACACGACATCGAGCCGTCCCGCATTGAGTTGCGCGATCAGCTCGGCACTGACGCCGATCTGCACTTCGAGCTTGACGCCGGAATGCAGCGCCGCGAACCGGCCGAGCGATGAAGGCAGCGAGCCGCCCGCAATCTCCTCGACCACACCGAGGCGCACCGTGCCGGACAATCGCGGTGCGGCCAGGCGATGGCGCGCCGCTTCCTCGAGTTGCAACAGGCGGCGCGCATCGCCGAGCAGCATCTCGCCATCATCCGTCAGCGCGACCGAGCGGGTCGTGCGCCGCAGCAGGGGACGCCCGGTCTCGGCTTCGAGCCGCTTGATCTGCTGGCTCACGGTGGACTGCGTCAGGTTCAACCGCTCCGCGGCACGGTGGAATCCGCCGTGATCGACCACGGCCATGAAGGCGCGAAGTAGCTCGAAATCCAGCATTGGAGAGCCCATTAATCGCCATATGCGATCAATGATATTATAAAATATCGTTTCTATAATCAATGAGGCGCTCCTACCTTCTTCGCCAGAAACGAAGGAGGCTCTCATGTCGAACACATCTTCCCGGACGCATCGATTGGCTCGGCTCGCACGCGCGGCAGCGCTTTGCGGCGGGGGAAAGATCTGCGCCGCCGACCGCATGGTCGAACTGCTGGAGGCGGTGATCGAGCCCGGCGATCGCGTGGCGATCGAGGGCGACAACCAGAAGCAGGCCGACTTTCTTGCGTCCACGCTGGCCAAGGTCGATCCGGCGCGCGTGCATGACCTGCACATGGTGCAGTCGGTGCTCGCACTGCCCGAGCACCTTGCGGTGTTCGAACGGGGCGTTGCCAACCGGCTCGACTTCTCCTTCGCCGGACCGCAAAGCCGCAAGCTTGCCGAGCTTGTTGCGTCGAACAGCGTGCAGATCGGGGCGATCCACACCTATCTCGAGCTCTATGCCCGCATGCTGGTCGATCTGACGCCGCAGGTGGCGCT
>Ga0070713_100003455_pt1 | contig 10434 bp, 10 predicted proteins | sample LARL82metaG_FD_65465 | JGI IMG/M metagenome (GOLD analysis project Ga0070713, IMG submission 65465) | Corn, switchgrass and miscanthus rhizosphere microbial communities from Kellogg Biological Station, Michigan, USA - LAR L8-2 metaG | ecosystem: Host-associated > Plants > Roots > Rhizosphere ... | reverse complement strand
CGCGCCACGATGGCGGCCGGCACCAGCCCGCCGCGGGTGATCGCGATCACGGCTTTGAACGGGCCGACCTCGTTTAGCCGCCAGGTCAGAGCCCGGCAATCCCGGTGAAACTGGTCCCAGGACACCGGAAAGGCCCTGCCGGCCTTCTCCTGCGCGCTCAGGGTTGCTTCCGCCATGCTCGTCTCCTGCATCTCCAAACGATTCGCTCGGATCATGAACTCAATTGACCGACCAAGAAAAGGGTGAAGAGGGAAAAGCCTATGTAGAAAAGAACGGCCCAGCGCAACCATCGGATTCGGCGGCGGACGACCTCAATGTGCTATCGAAAGTCAGCGGGTTGCGCCGCAATTTGAGCTTCAAGCACATTCGGTCCCGGAAAATTCCATCCGGGATGCTCAAGCTGCGTGAAAAAGGCCACCAATCCGATCGAGTAGTTTCCAATCCGGTGATAGATCCGCCACTCCTGCCGCTGCAGATCGAAGCTAAAAATCATCAGGCAGACAAGCGGCAACCCGAAAGCGGCCAGCAGCAACAGTTCGGTGCTGGACAGCCGCATATTGGCCTCATGCCGCCCCGTGCAGCTGCTTCAGCATCTCCTTCACCGCATTCATCGCCGCAGCGAGCTTGTCGGGGTCGCGCGAGCGCACCACGAGATTGGTGTTGGGTTTCTGATTCTCGTCAAGGAACGGATAGCTGCCGATGATGGTGTCGGGGTGGGCGGCCGCGATCTCCCGCAGGGGGCCGCCGATGTCGCCCTCCCGTGCATTGGCGCGAACCGAATCGGACAGCATCTTGACGCCCGACTTCAGCTTCGGCGCCACGATATCCATCATCGCCTGCATGATCGAGGGCACGCCGGCCATCACGATCACGTTGCCGATCTTGAAGCCCGGCGCCATGATGGTCGCGCTCTGGATCAGTTCGGCGCCATCGGGAATCCTGGCCATGCGCAGCCGCGCCTCGTTCAGTTCGCCGGGATTCTTGAAGCGCTCCTTGAAGCGGGCCACCACCTCGGGATGGTGATCGATCGAGACCCCGAAGGCCCTGGCCACGGCATCGGCGGTGATGTCGTCATGGGTCGGCCCGATGCCGCCGGTGGTAAAGACGTAGGTATAGCGGCCGCGCAGCGCGTCGAGCGCCGCGATGATATCGCCCTCGTCATCGGCCACCACCCGGACCTCCCTGAGATCGATCCCGATATTGGTCAGGTATTCGGCGATGAAGCCGATATTCTTGTCCTTGGTCCGGCCGGACAGGATCTCGTCTCCGATGACCAAAATCCCCGCGGTGACGATCTCGCTCATGCTCTCTCCCAGTTCTTCTCACCATTGTCGCCGAGGCCGCATCCCAAAGTCACGGCCCTTTGCCGCCAAAATGAGCGGCCTGGCGCCATTTTTTCGGGCAGCGATCCCCCGATTCCCCCGGCAAGCGCCGTTGTCCAATGCATATCGCGCTGGCCCGGCCCTTGCTACCATCCCAGGAAGTCATGCAGTGTGTAGCATGGCTGCAAAGACCGGGGATGCATGGCCCTTGCTTTCGACGAAATGAACGGCCTCGGCGGTGACCTCCGCCCGGCCTACCAGGAGCTGTCCCGCTGGCTCGAGGAGACGCCGCCGGATGCCCTGGAATATCGCCGCCACGAGGCAGAGCTGCTGTTCCGCCGGATCGGCATCACCTTCGCCGTTTATGGCGAGTCCGAGGCCCAGGAGCGGCTGATCCCCTTCGACGTCATCCCCCGCATCCTGTCGACCCGGGAATGGGCGATCCTGGAAAAGGGCCTGCGGCAGCGCGTTCGCGCGCTCAACATGTTCCTGCGCGACATCTATCACGGCCGCGACATTCTCCGCGCCGAGATCGTCCCGGACGATCTGATCTTCCAGAACCCGGTGTTCCGGCCCGAGATGAACGGCCAGGACGTCCCGCACGACGTCTATATCCATATCGCCGGCATCGACATCGTCCGCGTCGATGCCGAAAACTTCATCGTGCTGGAGGACAATGCGCGCACGCCGTCGGGCGTGTCCTACATGCTGGAAAACCGCGAGATCATGATGCGGCTGTTTCCGGACCTGTTCGCCCGGCACCGCGTCGCGCCGGTCGAACGCTATCCGGACGAACTGTTGTCCGCGCTGCGCTCGGTGGCGCCGCATGCCGCCTCGTCCGAGCCGACCGTCGCGCTGATGACGCCCGGCGTCTACAACTCGGCCTATTACGAACACTCCTTCCTCGCCGACAAGCTCGGCATCGAGCTGGTCGAGGGGCGTGACCTCATCGTCAAGAACGACGAGGTGTTCATGCGCACCACCGAAGGTCTGAAGCGAGTCGACGTAATCTATCGCCGGGTCGACGACGATTTCCTCGACCCCCTGACCTTCCGCCCGGACTCGGCGCTCGGCGTCCCCGGCCTGATGTCGGCCTATGCCGCAGGGAATATCACGCTCGCCAATGCGGTTGGCACCGGCATCGCCGACGACAAGGCGATCTACTCCTACATGCCGGACATCGTGAAATTCTATCTCGCCGAGGAGCCGATCCTGAAGAATGTCGAGACCTGGCGCTGCCGCGAGCCGAAGGATCTGTCCTACGTGCTCGACCACCTCGGCGAACTCGTGGTCAAGGAGGTGCATGGCTCCGGCGGCTACGGCATGCTGATCGGGCCGGCCGCCACCAAGGCCACCATCGAGGCGTTCCGCGACAAGCTGAAGCGCGAGCCCGAAGGCTTCATCGCCCAGCCGACGCTGGCGCTGTCGACCTGTCCGACCTGTACCGCGTCAGGCCTCGCGCCCCGCCATGTCGACCTCAGGCCGTTCGTGCTGACCGGCCGCGACCGCACCACCATCGTGCCGGGCGGGCTCACCCGCGTCGCGCTGAAGGAAGGCTCGCTCGTGGTCAATTCCAGCCAGGGCGGCGGCACCAAGGACACCTGGATTTTGGATGAGTAGATGACGTTCCTCTTGCCTGCACCGCGCTCAACTCTATCGCTCCCCTCCCCACGCAAGCGGGGCTTACCCCGCTTGCGCACCTATAATGGACGCAAGTCGGGCAGGCCCGACTTGCGTCGGGGAGAGGTCGGGGGTGGGGGTCCACACGGGCAGTCATCGTCGTTCACCCCCCTCCCTGCCCCTCCCCCGCAAGGGGGGAGGGAAAACCGCTAGCGTCGCCTCATGCTCTCGCGTACCGCCGAAAACCTCTATTGGCTCGCCCGCTATGTCGAACGGGCGGAATATCTCGCGCGCACCATCGACGCGACCTTGCGCGTCACCGCCCTGCCCGCCGCCTATATCGGCAAGACCAATGAGTGGGATTCGGCGCTGCTGACCGCCGGAGTCAGCACAAGCTTTTATCAGGCCTATCCGGAAGCCAACGAGCAGAACGTCGTCGAGTATCTGTCATTCGCTCCGAACAATCCCTCCTCGATCCGCAACTGCATCGAGGCGGCGCGGCTGAACGCGCGCTCGGTCCGCACCGCGCTGACCAGCGAGATGTGGGACACCATCAACGGCGCCTGGATCGAGCTGCAGGAAGTGTGGTGCAAGGGCACTTCGTCCCGCGAGGAGCTGGCGCGCTTCCTGCGCTTCGTGCAGGAAGCCTCGCTGCGCTTCGACGGCTCGGCCTACCGGACCATGCTGCGCAACGACGCCTACTGGTTCTCGCGGCTCGGCCTCCATCTCGAGCGCGCCGACAACACCGCCCGGATTCTCGACGTAAAATACCACGTGCTGTTGCCCGAGGAGGAGCATGTCGGCGGTCCGCTCGACTATTATCAATGGACCTCGATCCTGCGCTCGGTCTCGGCGATGACCGCCTATCACTGGGTCTACCGCGAGACCCTGAAACCCTGGCTGATTGCCGATCTTCTGATCCTCAACGACATGCTGCCGCGGTCGCTCGCGAGCTGCTATGGCAATCTGGTCCGCAATCTCGACCAGATCGGGGTAGCCTATGGCCGGCAGGGCCCGGCCCAGCGCCATGCCCGCGGCATCCGCAACCGCCTGGAACACAGCAACATGGATGACATCTTCCAGCACGGCGTGCATGAGTTCATCCAGGAGTTCATTGCCGACAACGCCCGGCTCGGCGAAATCATCACGAAGCAATACCTGATTTGATGGGTGCGGAATGCCCAGGGAACGCCGTCATGGCCGCGCAAAAGCGCGAAGCGCGTCTTCCCGCAGATGTCCCGGCCATCCACGTCTTGCCTTGCTGCATTGAACAGAAAGACGTGAATGCCCGGGTCAAGCCCGGGCATGACGACCTTTCGTTTCAGTGTCTTGCTCAACGCTAGCTCTGCATCGGTCCGCCATGCGCCTGCGAATTTCCCACTCCACCACCTACCGCTATGAGCCGGCGGCCACCGGCGTCATCCAGATCCTGCGGCTGACGCCAGGAAGCCATGACGGGCAATATGTCGCGCAGTGGCAGATCGACGTCTCGACCGACGCTCGCCTCGACACGCACGAGGACGCCTTTGGCAACGTCACCCATGTCATCACCCATGGGCCGATCGCGGAGCTCGCGATCTCCGCCGAAGGCCTGATCGAGACCCACGACACCGGCGGCGTGCTGAGGGGCACCCATGAGCGATTTCCCGAGGGCCTGTTCCTGCGCTCGACCTCGCTCACCGCGGTCAATCCGACCATGGCGGCGTTCGCACGCGAGCTCCGCTCGGAATCGGAAGACGACGTGCTTGGCTTCCTGCATGCGCTGATGACGCAGGTCAGCGAGCACATGACGTTCGACGAAGACCCGACCACCAGCGGCACGTCGGCGGTCGAGGCCTTTGGCCTGAAGCGCGGCGTCTGCCAGGATTATGCGCACATCTTCATCGCCTGCGCGCGCTCGGGTGGCGTGCCGGCGCGGTTCGTCTCCGGGCATTTTCTGCGCTCCGACGGCATGGTCAACCAGGCGGCCGGACATGCCTGGGCGGAAGCCTTTGTGCCCAATCTCGGCTGGGTCGGCTTTGACGCCGCCAACTGCATCTGCACGACCGACGCCCATGTCCGCGTCGCGGTCGGGCTCGACTATCTCGGCGCCGCGCCGGTGCGCGGCACCCGCTACGGCGGCGGCGCCGAAACGCTCACCGTCGCGGTCAAGGTCGAGCAGGCCGGTCGTCCCGGCCAGTCGCAGAGCCAGTCGCAGTCTTGAGCCCGCGGTCAGACCGCCGCAAATCGGTGCAGATCATCCGCCAGGCGCCGTGCGAACTGCTCGGCCGGCGGACTCAGTTCGCGTTGCGCTGAGACGACGAGGCCGATCCGCAGGGTGTTGACGCCGGGCGAGCTCAGGGGCCGCCAGGCCAGTTCGCCCTTGTCGATTTCATTCAGAAAACCCAGCCGCGTGAAGAACGACACGCCCATGTTCAGCATCATGGCGACCTTGAGCATCTGGATCGAATTGGACTGCAGCTTCGGCTTGAGCCGGCTCTTGAAGGTATCGAACGCCGCGTCGACGTCGGCACCCTTTGGCAGCGGTCCCGACTGGGTCAGCACCGGATAGCGGCTCACCTCGTCGAAGTCGACGGTGAGCTTGTTCGCCAGGGGATGATCGGCCCGCATCACGACGCCGATCGGGGCTGCGATCTCGGTGATGGTGCGCACCGAGGCCGGGAACGCGCCGACGAAGGTCAAACCCATGTCGATGTCGCCGCGCGCCACCATGATGGGCATCTCCGGCGGTTGCGCGGCCATCACCGAATAGGTCACCGCCGGGAAATCGACGCGAAAACGGTCGACCGCGCGCGGCAAGAAATCCACCAGCAGGGAGTCGAGCGCCGCAATCGCGACGTGCCCCGAGCGCGCGGCCTTCAAATCGTCGATCGCGACGCGCACCCGGTCGAAATCATGCAGGGTGTCGACCACATGGCGCAGCAGGAGATCGCCGGCCACGGTGAGGCGCATGCCGCCCGGCAGGCGGTCGAACAGCGGCGTGCCCAGCCGGTCTTCGAGGTTGATGATCTGCCGGTTGAGCGCGCTGGCGGCGACGTTCAGCGAAGCGGCCGCCTTGCGGATCGAGCCGACACGGGCGACCTCGCGGAAGTAGAACAAGGCGGCGCCATGCAGCATCTGTCGTCAGCCTGCCCGCGGTTCAGCGACCCTTCCACTCGGGCTTGCGCTTTTCAATGAAAGCCTTGACCCCCTCCAAAGAATCCTCCGAGATCAGCGCCTCGACCAGGGCCGGAAGCCGCGTGGCCTGGGCTTCGGATGCACTTAAGTGCGCAGTCCGCCGCACCACCTGCTTGATGGCACGGACCGATAGCGGTGCACAGGCCAGGATGTCCTTGAGCCAGCGGTCGACCGCCGCATCGAGCTCGGCGCGCGGCACCACGTCGTTGACGATGCCGAGCGACAGCGCCTCGGAGGCCGGCACCCGCCGTCCGGTCAGCATGATCCCCATCGCAGCCCGGAACGAGATCTGGCGCTGCAGCAGCGTCATGCCGCCGTCGAGCGGCAGCCGGCCGACGCGCGCTTCCGGCAGGCTGAAGGTCGCCTCCTCGGCGGCGATCACGATGTCGCAGCCGAGCACCATCTCAAAGCCGCCGCCGGCGGCATGGCCGTTGACGCGGGCAATCACCGGCACGTCGAGCGTGTTGCGCAGCGCAATCCCGCCAAACCCGTTCGGCCGCGCCATGGCCCAATATTCCAGGCCGGACGCACCGCTGCCGCCCTTCATGTCGGCGCCGGTGCAGAAGGCGCGCTCGCCGCCGCCGGTCAGGACGACGGCGCGAATCTCTCGATCGTTTTCGATCGATTGCCAGACCTGCTCCAGTTCGCGCTCGGTCGCCGCATCGACCGCGTTCAGCACCTCGGGCCGGTCGATGGTGACCCGCGCGACGTGATCCTCGACCGTGAAATGGACCGGCATCACTCCGCCGCCGTTGCGTTGGCAAGACCGAGCTCGGCGAGCACGGCGTCGGTATATTGGCCGAGCCGCGATGGCGGAATCCGGATCGTCACTGGCGCTGCCTCCATGTGAATGGGCGATCCCACCACCTTGACGCGCTCGACCTCGCCGTCGGCCTCCAAGATCATGCCGTTGATCAGAGCCTGCTCGTCGGCCAGCGCCTCGGCCAGCGATCGCACCGGCGCACAGAGCAGGTCCTGCTCTTCCAGCCGCGCCAGCCAATGAGCGGTGCTGTTGCTCTTGAAACGCCCGCGGAAAATCTCGTGCAGCGCCGCCTTGTTCTTCACCTGCTCGGCATGCGCCGCAAAGCGCCCGTCCTGCGACAGGTCGGCGATCTCCAGTGCCGTGCAGATGTCGCGCAGCGGATTGGCCTTGAAGGCGCCGACCAGGACGACGGCCCCGTCGGAGGTCTCGAACACGCCGGCCAGCGGCATCGCGCCCCAATTCACCTCGCGTCCCCTCATCATGTGCGCGGCCGCCTCCTGGGTCTGCGCCGCCAGCATCGAATCGAGCAGCGAGACGCTGAGGCGCTGGCCCTTGCCGGTCTTGTCCCGCTGCAACAGCGCCAGCAGCACGCCCTGCACCAGATGCATTCCGGCCGAATAGTCCGCAAAGGTGGTCGGATAGATCGAGAGCGGCAGCGCCGCATCGGAGCGGCGATGCATGGTGCCACTCATCGCCTGCGCCAGCACATCCTGGCCGCCCTTGTGCGAATAGGGTCCGGTGAGGCCGAATCCCGTACCGACAGCATAGATCAGCCGCGGATTGAGCTTTGATAATTCCTCATAACCGAAGCCGAGCCGCTCCATGACGCCGGCGCGGAAATTGTTGACCACGACGTCGGCGGTTTCGATCAGTTTTAGCACGACGGCGCGGCCTTCCGCGCTTCGTGTGTCCAGCACGATCGAGCGCTTGTTGCGGTTGAGCGAGCAGTAGACCGGACCCAGCAGGCCGGCGGGATCATCGGGAAGCGACGTGCGCGACAGGTCGCCAGTACCCGGCTTCTCGATCTTGATCACGTCGGCGCCGTAGTCGGCCAGCATCTGCGTTGCGACCGGCCCCATCATCACCTGGGTGAAGTCGATCACGCGCACGCCGGCCAGCGGCATTGTGTTGATATCGGTCACGCCGCAGTCTCCATCAAACTGGCATTGGGAGAGGGGATATCGCCGGGATCGCCGCCCTGGGCGCGCACCCGCGCGCAGATCGCCTTCGGGTCGACCTGCCGCAGCGAAATGTGACCCGACAGCGCCAGCGAAGCGGCGACGCCGGCCGACTGCCCCATCGACATGCAGGGCGGAATTTCCCGCGACAATTTTTGCGCCGATTCGGTTGCCGAGTAATGCCGTCCGGCGACCAGCAGCCCCTCGACCTCGCGCGGCAGCATGGCGCGATATGGCGTGTAATAGTCGCGCCCGCGCGCCACGGTGTCGGCGAAATGCACGCGGTCGTTGACGTCGTCCTTGGTCACGACGTACTCGCCGAGCAGCAGCCGCGTCTGCCGAACGCCAAGCTGCGGCGCGACGTCGATGACGTGGCATTTCTCAAAGCCAGGCATGTTGGCGCGGACGAAATCCACCAGCGCATAGATCCGTCGCCTGCCCTCGAAATCGGCGCGGGTCTGGTCCTCCACCTTCATCGCATCAAAACCGGTCATGTGCGGGCAATTGCACCAGACCACGCCGGTCAGCGGGGTCGATAGCCACCAGCGATCCCAGGAGCCGCCGACGGTGCGCTTGGCGAGCTTGTCGATTTTCGCAAAGGCCTCCGGCTCCTCGTAGCGGAAGCGCTCGGCGGTCTCGGTGTCGACGCCGCCAAGGCGGAACACCGTGGTGAGCATGTAGGCGCCGTCGGTGAATTTTGCGCCCGCGGACACTGCGACATCAAGATCCCCCGACGTGTCGATCACGACATCGCCCATGATCGCCTGGCGCCCGGCCTTGGTCTCGCAGATCACGCCCGTGATGCGGCCGTCGCGCACGATGGCTTTGGAGAACCACGAATGCAGCCGCACATCCACGCCGGTCTCCGTGATGATTTCGTTGGAGACGCGCTTCCAGCCGTCCGGATCAAACGCGGCGGCCATCACGATGGCGGCCGGCTTAGAGCCAGTGCGAAAATCGAACAGGCCCCAATGCGCCCATTTCTTGTAGGTGTCCCAGCCCTGCCGGCGATCCTCGGGCGGCGGATAGACGCAGGCGCCGATTTTCGCCATGCGCTCGATCATCTCCATGCAGATGCCGGTGACCGTGACCTCCTGGCCGTTGTTCATGTCGTCGAGCACCAGCACCATGCCGCCGGACGCAAGCCCGCCGAGATAGGGATAGCGCTCGATCAGCGTGACCGAGCAGCCCTCGCGCCGCGCCGCCACCGCGGCGGCGAAGCCAGCCGGGCCGCCGCCGACCACCACGACGTCCGAGCGGCTCACGACCGGAACCGAGCCAGCGGATTCGTCGATCTGGCCTGTTTGAGACATCGCGCTTCTCCATTCAGGTCGTGGTGAGCGGCTGCCAGCGCACCACGAGCCGCTCGATCAGGGTGATGGTCAGGAAGAACGTCACCGAGAAAGCCGATCCCACGATGACGGTGGCATAGAGCATGGCGCTGTCGAAATTGTAGGTCGACTGGATGATCAGCGCGCCGATGCCGGCCGTCGAGCCGATCCACTCGCCGACAATGGCGCCGATCACCGCGGTCGATGCGGCGATCTTCAGCGCCGAGAACAGATACGGCACCGCGTTGAACAGCCGCAGCTTGAAGAAGATCTCGGCTTTGGAGGCGGACAGCACCTTCATCAGTTCGAGCGATTGCGGGTTCACCGATTCGAGCCCGCGCACCATGTTCACCAGGGTCGGAAAGAAGCAGACTAGCGCCGCGATCGCGATTTTTGGCTCCATGCCGTTGCCGAGCAGCAGCACCAGGATCGGTGCCTTGGCCACCACCGGAATGGAGTTGATCAGCACCACCACCGGGAAAAACGCCTGCTCCAGCGATTTCTTGTGCACGAACGCCGCGGCGATCACGATCGCGGTCAGATTGCCCAACACAAATCCGCAGACCGCTTCGATCGCGGTCGGCAGCAGATTGGCCATCAGGATGTCGAACTTGGCGGCCAGCGTCATGACGACGAGCTGCGGCGACGGCGCCACGAAGGGCGGCACCTTGAGGAGATGGACCAGCGCCGCCCAGACGCCGATCAGCACCACAATTCCGATCGCGGGCAGCAGGCGGCGGCGCAGCCGTGCCCGTCGCTCGGCGGCGCGAAACGCGGCTTCCGCAGCCTTGAGGCCGGCCTCGCGGGAGGGCGCGACGATCGCGCTGTCGGCAACGGCGCTCAATGCACGCTCCCGAGATGGGCGCGCAACCGCGCCGTGATCGCGACGAAATCGGCGGTGTCCCGGATCGAAAGATCGCGGTCGCGCGGCAGCTCGATGCTCTCCAGCGCGGCGACGCGGCCGGGATTGGCTGACAGCACCAGCACCTGCTCGGCTAGAAACACCGCCTCATAGACCGAATGGGTCACGAACAGGATGGTCG
>Ga0070713_100003454_pt1 | contig 10435 bp, 12 predicted proteins | sample LARL82metaG_FD_65465 | JGI IMG/M metagenome (GOLD analysis project Ga0070713, IMG submission 65465) | Corn, switchgrass and miscanthus rhizosphere microbial communities from Kellogg Biological Station, Michigan, USA - LAR L8-2 metaG | ecosystem: Host-associated > Plants > Roots > Rhizosphere ... | reverse complement strand
TTCGCCATCTCGACCTCCGTGTTCGCGACAAGCCCAGCCCAGCCACGGGCGTGTCCGACTTTAGGCGAACCGCCCCGGCAGACCTGGCACCCACATCCCGACCGAGCACGTACTGGTCCGTAAGGGTGATGTCGCGCTTCTGTGGGTGGCCGTCGGATACCGTGGGGATCGTGACGCCGGCCGACCGGAGCAAGCATCCGATCTTCGCCCGCTTCTATGCGCGCGTGAGCGTCGACATGGACCGCGGCGGGATGGCCGACCACCGCGCGCGGCTGCTTTCGGGACTGGCCGGGACGGTGCTCGAGACCGGCTGCGGCAACGGCCGCAACTTCCCGCACTACCCGCACACGGTCACCCGTGTCGTGGCCATCGAGCCCGACCCGTACCTGCGCGGCTTGGCCGAGCGGGCCGCGAAAACTGCGCCGGTGCCCATCGAGATCATCAACGCCACGGCCGAGCACATCCCCGCACCGGATGAGTCGTTCGACGCCGCGGTCGCCTGCCTCATGCTCTGCTCGGTGCCCGACCAGGCCACCGCGCTCGCCGAAGTGCGCCGGGTGCTGCGGCCCGGCGGACAGCTGCGGTTCCTCGAGCACGTGCGGGCCGAGACCCCGGTGCTCGCCCGGATCCAGCGCGCCCTCGAGGCGACGGTCTGGCCGCTGCTCGCCGGAGGCTGCCACCCGGCCCGCGACACGGAGGCGGCGATCCGCGCCGCGTTCACGGTCGACGAGGTCACCCGCTTCGACTTCCCGCCGGCCCGTATCCGCCAGCCCGCGTCGCCCCACATCATCGGCAGCGCCACCCGCGCGCCCTCGGACCCCGCCCAGGAGCAGCGATGAAGTACGTCGTGTTCTACGAGTCCAGCGACGACGTGGCCGCCAAGGCCCCGCAGCACTTCGCCGCGCACCGCGCGCACTGGGCCGGCTTCGTCGACCGCGGCGACCTCGTCATGATCGGCACCTTCGAGAACGCCCAGGAGGACGGCTCCATGGCCGTCTTCCGCACCCGCGAGGCCGCCGAGGCCTTCGTCGAGGCCGACCCGTTCGTGCTGAACGGCGTGGTCAAGTCATGGCGCATCGTCGGCTGGAACGAAGTCCTCACCGCCTCCTGACCGCCCGGCCCCCGCCCACTCGGGCAGCGGCTCGCAGCGCCGGCGCCACTCACCCGGAATCGCCTCGAGGCCCCGCCGCGCCCCCTCGATCCCGCCGACGATCGCGCAGGTCGTGTCCACATCTCCGCCAGCCTGCGCCGTGGCCCAGAACGCATCGCAGAAGTCGCCATAGCCTTTCGCGACGATCCACAAGCAGAAGGGAACGGTGTCCGGCGCCGAAATGCGCCGCCCGTTGCCCAACGAAGCCGCGGCGCTGCGCGAGTCCTCCAGCGGCAGCAGCGTCGCCGCCGTGCCGATACCGTCACGCACCAGCCCGGGCGGCGTACGCTCGGCGACCGCCTCCAACAGCTCCACTCCCCAGAGCCCGGCGACGGCCAAAGCAGCGGCAACCGCGACAGCGACGGCCCCAGCCACGCCTTCCGAATGCGTATGCGTCACCTCAGCCGAGATGGCGGCCTCGACAGCGGCGCGGTCCACATCATCGGCAAAGTACGCACCCAGCGGCGCGACCCGCATCGCGCCGCCGTTCCCCCACGATCCGCGCCCCTCCCAGGACTCGGCCGCCAGCGTCCGCCAGTCGCCGCCCTCCTGACGGATCAGGTGCAGCATCCGGTTCACACTCGGGCCGTAGTCGCGGCGGGAATCGTGGTGTGCGGCGAACGAGGCAGCGAGCGCGTCCTGGTCCGCCCGGCCGAGCCGATCAAGCACGGCGAAGACGGAGCAAGCCATCTCCGTATCGTCGGTCCACCACCAAGGGCCCGCCGGCAGGGTGCGGCTCTCCAGCGCCGACACGTTCTGAGCAGCGAAAAAACACGCTCCCAGAGCGTCGCCGACGGCCAGCCCCTGCAGCGACGAGACAGCTCGCGAGCGACGGTCGGACGCCATCAACAGGTTCTCCCGGACACCCTCCCCTCCCTCCCCCATTGAGGGCCGGTCACACACAACCGGCCCCCAATCACACAAGCGCCCCCCTCAGCTGGCGGACGCCGAGTAGTTCGTGATGGTGAAGTTTTCCTGGACGTTGCCCGTGCCGCTGATCTCGAACCCGTACTGGATGGTGGAGAGCGTCGGGTTGGAGAAGTAGCCCTTGGTGTTCTCCATCCACTTGAGGATGCCGAGGATGTTGACGCTGCCGGAGGTCTCGTTGCTGGTGCGCACGAAGGAGTAGACCGGGTTGCTGCCGTTGCTGCCGACGTACACGGTCCAGGTGTTGCCGTTCAGGGTCAGGTTCCCGATCGACGAGCCGAGCGGCCCGACGTTGCCCTTCTTGTCCGTCCAGATCATCACCTCGATCGAGCTGCCGTTCAGCCAGATGTCGTAGGCCGACTCGAAGTTCCCGGAGGAGGGCAGTGACTCCGAGAACGAACTGGTCGCCGAGGACAGCGAGTTGAGCGACTTGCCGATCGATTTCGAGATGTTCGCATAGGACTTCACCCCGGACGTACTCGGCTGGGTCGAGAAGACGCCCCAGTTCGTCGCCGAGTTCACCCACAGGGTCTGCGTGTTGTGTCCGCTGCCCCACTCGTCGTTGTAGATGGTGTATCCGCCCGTGGAGTAGGACGCCCACTGGTCCGAGGACTGGTAGACGGCCGCCTGGGCGATCCCGCCGGTCAGCAGGGCGACAGCGCCGGCGGCGACGGTCGCCAGGGCTGCCTTGAACAGGTCACTGCGCTTCATTGCGCGGTCCCTTCGAAGCGTTGGGGCATGGTGTTGAAGCGCTTCGAAATATGTTCCCGGTTTCCTGACGCGTCAAGATGATTAAGGCAACTCGGCAAGTAAAAGAATCGTCATCGATATAGTCGAACAATTTCGACGACTGCCGATTCAAGCCATTTCCGTGCCCCCATCACCCGCCGACGGGTCCGGATAGTCGCCCGGCTCCTGATCGTCCGGTTGCCCTTGATCCGCACCCGGATCGAAGATCCACGGCGCGTCGTCCCCCGGCAGCAGCCCGTTCGGGTGCTGCAAGAAGTAGTCCGGCAGCCCGTCCCCTCCGTCGGGCGAAGTCTGCGGCATCCACCCCGGATCCAACATCCCCCCGTCGTGCCCGCCATGCCCGAAGTCGATGTTCGCCTGCTCCGAACCCTCCCCGGCGCCCGGCACAGTGATCCCGGCCTGCCTGAGGTGCCCCGAGTCATCGAACGTCAAGGAGCCCCCGAACGTGGGCCCCGAAAGATGGTCCGGCCCGACATGGGGATCGTCGTTCGGAACATCGAACGGATTCGCATTGTCGTCAGACATGAGCCCCCTCCTCATCGAGCACTACTTCACTCACCGTAAACACCCCGCCCACACCAGTCATCGCCGCGCCCCGAACCGAACCCGAACGGGAAGCCCGCACCGCCCCAAAATGCGAAGCAGAGCGTAAGTCAGTGTCCGTATCCTGGCTCCATGCTTCGTCGCCGCCGCGCTCCCGCCACCGTTCAAGCGGTCGGCATGAGCGCCCTCGTCGACCAAGACGGCGGCGCGAGGATCACCATGACGCGGCTGCAATTGGACGTCGACCGGGCATACGAAGCCCTGCGCAGTCCGTACGTGGCGGTGCGCGCGGTGTCCTGGTGCCCGGTTCGCCCGACGCCATGGACCCCGGCATGGACGGCCGAGGCCAACTGGCTCGTCGTCGTGATGGGTCTCGTGGAAGCGGAGGTGCGGGGTCTGTTCAACAAGCACATGACCCGCCTGCGCGACGACATCGCCGCGGGCCGAATCCAGAAGGGAACGCACGACGACAGCGCGAACCTGGATCCGTTCGGCCAAACCGAAGCGCAGTTGGACGCGTACCGACGCGCCGTGCTGGCCGGTCTGGAATCTCATGCCCCTGACTGACCAAGCCCGCGCGGCTCAGTCCGGGCGCGGGCGGGCGAGGTGCGCGCCCAAGCGCCGGACGATCTCTGCGGCGACGATCGCCTGACTGCGGCCGTTTCCGTGCAGGCCGTCGACGCTCATGGTGTCCGCGTCCTTCGCCGCCGGGTGGTCCGCCACATCGATGTGCACTGTGCCGAGGCGTGCTGCCAGCGCGGTCGTGCGTCTGCCGAGCATCGCCATGCGCTCGGTCGGCGTCGGCTTCAGCCAGGGCGGCAGGTGCGGGTAGTGCGGCCAGACGAAGACCGCGAGCGTGATCACCGTCGCGCCGCCCCCCTGCATCGCGCGCACCATCGCCTCGATGTCGCTGTCCACCGCCTCCGCCCGCGTCTCATAGCCGGGCCGCAGCGCGTCGTTCGCCCCGCAGACGATGAGCGCCAGGTCGGGGCCGAATGCGAGCGCTGGGGCGAGCTGTCGTTCGCGCACCTGTCGAGCGCGCAGATTGCGGCGACCGAGATTGAGCACCGCCAGCTCTGGCTGTACCCGTGCGAGCTCGGCGGCGACGCGCTGGGCGATCGGGAGGGGCGGATATCCGGGCACGGGCTCGCCGACGCCCTCGGCGATGCTGTCGCCGAGGATCACGAACCGCCGCCAGGGATGTCCGGCCAGCAGCGCATCCGCCTCGCCGGAGCGAAGGCAGTGGGGATCGGTGGACTCGGTGGAACTGGTGGCCTGTGTGGACTCGATGGTTTCGTTCGTGCTGGTCACCCCGGGCTGTTGAGGGAAAAGCCGGCCAGGCAGAGGGAGCGGGACTCGTCGTCGTAGTCGGCGAGGACGAGGTGCGAGGCCTTTGCGTCGGCCAGAGCACCGGCCAGCTCCCACCACGCGCCGGTGTGAGGCTGCTCCGCGAGGGCCGTCCGGATGTCAGTCCCCGGCAACTCAGGGGTCTGGCGGGCTAGGGATGCGCCGACGATCACGGTCGTGTCGTCGGCGTCGGGAGATCTGGCGCTGATCGCGGCGGGTATGGACGCGGGAGCGGTTCCGGGGCGCACGGTCACATGATCGAGCTCTGAGACATCGGCGCCGTCTCCGAAGAGCAGCGCGACACCGGTGTTGCCGCTGGGCATCGGTGCCGTCCCCGTCGGGTACGGCAGTGTGGCTTGTTCGAGTACGAGCAGCAGCGCTCGTCGGAGGCCGTCCGTCCGAGCGTATTCGCGGATCAGGCGCATCGCGGTGAAGGCCGCGGCCGCGCCCTGGTCGTTAATCGCGAACGCCATCGGCCCGCCCGGGCACACGTGGGTGAGATACGTCGTCGTGGCGCGGCCTGGCGAGATGTCCGGGACGGCGTGCGCGAGGACGAGCAGATCGACCGACTCGCCGTGAGGGACCGCGAGCGCGATGAGTGCTTCGGCCATCTCGCTGTAGGACTGGCCGCCGCGCTCGAACGCCGCCTCGTCGAACTCGAGCCCGTACGGATGCAGCATGTCGGTCACGTACAGGCGCAGCCGGGCCGCGTGGGTCGCGCTTCCGGCGAGCGCGGCGGGCTCGGGGAACTCCAGGCGCGCGGTACGCCGGACGCCCCAGCCGCGGAGGGCGTGGGCAGTGTCCGACGCCGTCCCCGCCTCTGGCACCGGCGGCACGGCGGTGTACACCGGGTCAGTCCTCGAGCAGGTTCGCGGCGACGTAGTCGGCCAGGGAGCCGACCGTCTCGAAGTGCTCGCGGTCCAGGTCCTCGACGCTTATCTCCAGCTCCAGGTTCTCCTCGAGCCGCAGGATCAGCTCCAGGCCGGTGGTCGAGGTCATCCCGAGCGCCTCCATCAGGGTGGTCGCCTCGGAGACGTCGGCCAGCTCGCGGCCGAGGACCTCGGGCAGCAGGGCGCAGATACCCCCGGCCACCCGCCCGCGCAGGAGCGGGTCGGCAGCCGGGGCGGCGGTGTCGGCCACGGTGGTTCCTCTCGTGTCGCTCGTGAGTCACGTCTCGTGAGTCACGTCTCGTGAGTTGCGTGTTGTGTCTCGTGTGTCGTCGTCAGTGTTCGACAACGAGGGCCGCGAACGCGGCGCCGAACCCGGCGCCGGCCGCGGCCATGACGTAGCGCTCTCCCGGCCGCAGCAGTCCACGTTGCCGGGCGGTGCGGTAGTTGATGAACGCGTCCGCGCAGAAGACGTGGCCGAGCGTCGGGACGTTGTCGAGCACGACCTTCGCCGTCGGGACGCCGAGCCTGCGACAGACCCTGCGCCAGGCCACCAGGTTCACGTTGTGCGGCAGCATCAGCGCGATCTCGTCCATCGGGGTCCCACTTCGGTCGACCGCCGCCTTGATCGCGTCCGCGAGCGCATCAGCGTAAATATTCTGATACTCCGCCGCGGTCTCCGGCGAGTCGTCGTCGAACTCGCCGCGCAGGTCGACAGCGTAGGCGAGCAGTCGGTCGCGCTCGCCCGCGGCTTGGACCAGACACGCGGCCGCGCCCTCGCCGAAGAATGAGGTGTCAGGGACCATCTGGCTCTGTGGGGTGAAGGCCTTCTCGCCCGCCAGAATCAGCGCGAGGGCCTGCGGATCGTCGTCAGAGTCAGCGGCGAGTAAGCGGCCTGCGACTTCCACTGCGAGCAGTCCGGACGAGCAGGCGTGATGTCCGACCGCAAAGGCGCTGGCATGCTCGAGCCCTAACTCGTCGCACAACTCCCGCACCGGGTTCTCCGGATACGGCACGACCACCGAAAAGGACCGGGCGTGTAGGACGTACCGGATCCGGTGCTTCACCTGATCGAAGTCCTCGAGGTCGGCGACCGCGGCACGCAGCAGGTCGATGAGCCCTTCCTTCGGCGCACGGGCGACCTCACCGAGACCGTGGTATCGCCGGAAGATCTTCACCTGCATCGGAGTCAGCCCGATGCGCTCGGCCAACTCCTCGATCGGCACCCGTTCTTCGGGGACGTAGACGCCGACGCCTGCCAGTACCGTCATCGCGCGCTTCTCTCGGTCTCAGGCACGGACCGCCGCCGCGATGTGGTCGGAGCCGGTCTTCTGCTCCGGTAGCTTCGAAGGCCGCGGGTTCGGTGGCGGCGGCACGCGCGTCGGCGCCTCCGGATCGAACGCGGCCTCGACCGCCGCCGCCTCCATCGCCCGCACCATGGCCTCGCAGCGCGCCGGCGACATCCGGTGGGTGTCCGCGCAGACGACGACCTGGACACTCTCGTCCCGGTCTTCGACGTGCAGGAACAGCGGCTCGAACGGGTTCTCCTTCTTCTCCGTCCAGTGGAACGTCGTGCGCGCCCGGGCCGCGCCCAGCCGGCCCGGCGTCACCGGTCCATCCTCGGCAGCACTGCCGGGCTCGAATCGGCGGTCGTTGAAGAAGGTCCAGTCGTAGCAGGTCCACCGCTCGTGGCCGGGCCCCGCGTCCCGCGCGATCCGGTCGATCAGGGCGGTCAGCCCGTGCGGGTCGAAGTACGCGTGCTTATGCGCGGCCATCGCGGCGCGCCGGGCCCGCCCGACCGCCTCGTCCACGGTCAACCCGGCCACGTCGAGCGCGCAGATGCCCGCCTGAGCCAGGTTGGAGACGATGGTGGCCAGCCCGGGCCGGAAACGGTTGTTCGCGACCGGCCGGATCACCGCGGGGCTGTAGACCCCGGTGCGCCCGAGCGCAATCGCGTAGAGCGCGAGGAACACCGAGGACGAGTCCGCACCGGTGCGCTCGGCGATCAGCGGGACCGCCAGTTTCAGCGCGGGCGAGCGCAGTTCTCCGGTCCAGTGCCGCGGCTGCCGGGGGTCGTCCGAGCCCGGCAGCGAGCGCGGGGACAGCGAGCGCAGCACCTTCTCCCAGTGGCGCAGCGAGGTCTCGTTGACGCGTTGCCCGGCCGGGGAGCACTGCCAGCGGGCCAGGTCCAGCTGCTGCATCCCGGTAGGCTCGGCGGTCGTCCGGGACTCGACGTCCTGGGTGATCAGCTGGATGCCGGCGCCGTCAGCGATCAGATGGCAGGACACGATGACCATGTGCGTGGGCGTGCCGCGGTGCCGCACGACTGCCATCCGCACCGGCCATTCGCCCTCGAAGTCGCGGACCACGGTGCGGTAGTGCGCCTCGACCGCCGCAGCCGTTTCCTCCGACCCTGCGAACTCGCCAACGCCGACGCCGCCGTCCTCATCATCCCCGCTGTCGTACACCTCGAGGATGGTGCGACCGGAAGCGAAGAGCTCTTGCAGGGCATTGCCGTCGGCGTCGAATCGAAGCCGGGTACGCATGGACTGGAATCGGGACATCATGTAGCTCAGCTCGTCGGCGACGTCCTCGACCGTCGTGCCGGGCGCGAGCGGCAGTGTGCCGCCGAGGCAGAGCCAGCCCTGGCGGACCATCGCCTCCCAGATCTCCCGCTGGCCCCAGGTCAGCGCGGCGACTCCGGCCCCCGGCCCGGCGAACTCGACTGGCACCCTCAGCGCGGGCACGGGGAACACGGCGGGGATGACCGCGGGCAGCATGGCCGGCACCGTCGCGGAGAGCGGCGCGCCACCGGATCTCGCCTCGCCCATGTCAGCTCGCCGCCGACTCGGACAGCGCCCGCTGCCGCATCAGGAACTTGCGCACCTTTCCGGTCGGGCCGGTGATCAGGTCGCCGTCCTCGACGACGCTGATCTCGTGCAGCGTCGCCGCCGCCGCGTCGCCGAGTGCGGCGCGAATCGCCGCCGACCTGTCGGCGTGCGGATCAGCCCCCGTATGCAGGGCGAGCAGCACGTCGGTCACGACGCGTTCGCCCTTGCCGTCGCCACCACCCCCGCCTTCGCCGCCGCCCACCCTCCGCGCCAGCACCGTGCAGTCGCGCACGTCAGGACACTGCTTCAGAATGCGTTCCTCGGACATCGCGGTGTAGAGCCAGTCGCCGCCGCCGAGGTCGACCGCGTCCACGGCTCGGTCGACGTGGTAGTAGTAGCCCTCTTCATCGCGGTACAGCAGGTCGCCGGTCAGGTAGTAGCCGTTCCACCGGGTGCGGTACCAGCTCGTCGAGTCGTTCCAGTAGCCGGCCGCGACGCTCGGGGCCTTGAGCGCGAAGTGACCGACCTCGCCCGGGGGCACCTCCTCGCCGGTCTCCACGTCGACCAGCGCGATCTCGGCGAACACGTGCGGGCGCCCGACGCACCGGCCGTAGTGGTCGGTGTCGGAGCGGTGGGTGATGTGGAACGCCGAGTGGCCCATCTCGGTCGAACCGAGGCCGTCGATGAACATTGATCCGGGGACCCGCTGGATGCCGTCGCGGGTGAAGATCTCGTGGCTGCCTGCTGCCACGAGGCGGCGCACATGCGGCTCATGGGCGCAGTCACCGGTGTTGAACCACATCGCGACAGATTCCACGGCGCGCCGGGTCAGGTCGAAGCGGGCCAGCTCGGCCCAGGTGACGGCGAAGCCGAAGATGCCGGTCGGCCTCCATTGTTCGATCGCGTCGAGAATCGCGGCGCCGTCGTCCTGGCGGGACAGGTAGAGCAGCTCACCACGGTTACACATCACGTGGTTGATGCTCGCGATACCGGCTGCGTGCGGAGCGGGCAGCGCGCTCATGACCCGCTCGGTCCCGCGGGCGCGCGGGGTGGCCAGGCGGATGAGCCGGGTACCCGCGAAAAGACTGCCGTGCGTGTGGACGACGGCGGTCGGCATGCGGGTCGTGCCGGACGAGTGCGTGATGGCGATCGGATCGTCCTGGTGCAGCCGGTAGGGCGACGGCGCCGCGTCCGGATCCCCCTCCCCCATCCGCTCGGCCTCCAGCACGAGCTCTCGGCTGAGCCCCAGCGTCTCGCCGTCGAGCAGCTCGCGGTGCGCGGCATCCGCGATCAGGCCGGTCGCCCGCAGGCGCCTGATGTACTCGGCGGCGACGTCTCGCGGCAGGGCCGGGTTGATCAGCGCCGGAATGGCGCCGAGCCACGTCAGTGCCATGAAACTGAGCAGGCAGTCGGCCGAGGTGGAGACCAGCACGGCGACGGGATCGCGCCGCCGGACGCCCGCATCGCGCAGCAGCGCGGCGCGCGCGGCGACGGTCCGGTACAGCTCGCCGAGTGTCAGCACGCTCCAGGCCGGATGGCCGTCGACGTCGGCGTCGAAGGCCAGGCCGGGTCCGTCCAGCGACTCGCCCAGCTCGACGAGCCTGGTCATGACGTTGCCCGCGCCGACGTACGGGTCGGCGGCCAGCACCGCCCGGATGCTCCTGCTCATCGAGTCCTTGTTCTCCTTCGTCGAGATGCGGGTGCGGTGGGGGAACGGTGCGCGGGGACCGATGCGAGCGCGGGGCGAGAGAACGGGCCCGCCGCCCTCATCTACCGCCCTCACCCGCCGCGGTCACACTGCGCGGTCACACGGCGTGCGCCCGGCGGGTGCTGGGATGGGCGAAGACGAGGCTGATGTTGTGGCCACCGAAGCCGAACGAGTTCGATAGCGCATACGCGAGGTCGGCCCGCCGCGGCGCCTTGATCACGTGGTCCAGTTCGCAGGCGGGATCCGGGTCGTCCAGGTTGTGTGTGGGCGGCAGCACGCCGCGGCGCAGGGC
>Ga0070713_100003452_pt1 | contig 10435 bp, 8 predicted proteins | sample LARL82metaG_FD_65465 | JGI IMG/M metagenome (GOLD analysis project Ga0070713, IMG submission 65465) | Corn, switchgrass and miscanthus rhizosphere microbial communities from Kellogg Biological Station, Michigan, USA - LAR L8-2 metaG | ecosystem: Host-associated > Plants > Roots > Rhizosphere ... | reverse complement strand
GCTCTGCTAGTTCTGACCCCGCCGCCCCGCGCTCTGCTAGTTCTGACCCCGCCGCCCCGCCCCATGCCAGCGTGCGTGTTAGGGGCTTGCGCAAGGCTTATGGAGATGTGACCGCCGTCGATGGGCTCGACCTGGACATTTGGCACGGAGAGGTATTCGCGCTGCTGGGCCCGAACGGAGCGGGCAAGACCACCACGGTCGAGATCCTTGAGGGATACCGGCAGCGGGATAGCGGCGAAGTAACGGTCCTCGGCACCGACCCCGGGCACGGCGGACGAGAATGGCGCTCCCGCATTGGCATCGTCCTGCAGAGCAATGCGGACGCCGACGAACTCAGCGTCCGGGAAATGATCGGTTATTTCGCCGCCTACTACCCCGGCCACGCGGATCCCGACGAGGTCATCGAGAGCGTCGGCCTGACCGACAAGGCTGGCGCACGGCTCCGGCAGCTCTCAGGCGGCCAGCGCCGCCGGGTGGACGTGGCGCTCGGCATCATCGGCAACCCCGAACTGCTGTTCCTCGACGAACCCACGACGGGGTTCGACCCGGAGGCGCGGCGGCAGTTCTGGCACCTCATCAGGGGCCGGGCCGATGGGGGCACCACGATCCTGCTCACCACCCACTACCTGGACGAGGCGGAGGCGCTGGCGAACCGCGTCGCCGTCATCGCCGCCGGGCGGATCCGCGCGGTCGGCCCGCCCGCCGAACTCGGCGGCCGGGGCAGCGCCCCCGCCACGGTGAGCTGGCTGTCCGGCGATGGCCGTCGCAGCGTCGAGACCGACAGACCCTCCGCCGTGGTCACCGAACTGGCCGCGCGGTTCGGTGGCGAGGTCCCGGAACTGACGGTCACCCGGCCCTCGCTCGAAGACATCTACCTCGCGATGATCGGCCACGCCCCGGGCGGTGCCCAGGAAAGCCGGCCAGCGCAATCCCCCGCGACCTCCGGAGCCAGCCAATGAGACACCCGCTGTCAACCCCCGGCCCAGCCGGAACGCCGCAGGCGGCGGGCCGAACGCCGCATAAGGCCCCCCCGAACGCCGCATAAGGCCCCCCCGGGGGCCGTTGCGGTGTCCCGGCGTCGAGGACGCGCCTCCCGAAGCCAGGGAGGCCCCCCGGGCCGACCGCCCGCGAGGAAGGCAATGAAATGAGCGCCACCACCAGGGCAGCCCACGCATCGGCCGTGGCGCTGCCGTCCATCACCAGCCTGTCGTTCGGCCGGGCCGGTCTGGAACTCAAGACGTTCTTCCGGCGGCGCGAGGCGGTCGTCTTCACGTTCTCGCTGCCGGTCATCCTTCTCATCATCTTCGGATCGATCTTCCACGGCACGGTGCCGAACACCGATGTCAGCTTCCGCCAGTACTTCACCGCCGGGATCATCGCGAGCGGCATCATGTCCGTGACCTTCGTCAACCTCGGCATCGGCATTGCCATGGAGCGGGACGACGGCACGCTCAAGCGGCTGGTCGGAACCCCGATGCCCAAGGCCGCGTACTTCGCTGGCAAGGCTCTGTCCGGCCTGGTCATCTCCGTGCTCGAAGTGGCGATCCTGCTCGCCATCGGGGTGGGGCTCTACGGGCTGAAGATGCCGGACACCCCCCAGCGCTGGCTCACCTTCGGCTGGGTCTTCGTGCTCGGCGTGGCGTCCTGCACCCTGCTCGGCATCGCGGCGAGCAGCGTGCCCCGCTCGGGGCGCAGCGCCGCCGCGGTGCTCAACCTGCCCTACCTGGTACTCCAGTTCATCTCCGGGGTGTACTTCCCGTTCAGCACCCTCCCCAAGGGCATGCAGGTCATCGCGGCGATCTTCCCGCTCAAGTGGATGTGCCAGGGGCTGCGCTCGGTGTTCCTGCCGGACTCGATGCTCGTGGCCGAGCCGGCCCACAGCTGGGAGTTGGGCAAGGTCGCTCTGGTGCTGCTGGCCTGGATCGTTGGAAGCTTGATCCTGTGCCTGAGAACGTTCCGCTGGCAAAGCCGGGCCGAGCGCTGACGATGCCCACTGTTCAGCAGCACGCGTGGAACCGCGGCGGGGTATGGGACGTCTACTTCGCCGTGGTTCTCGCGGCCACGCTGCTGATCGTGCTCACCACCCAGGCCCCGCTGGGCGCTCGCATCATCGCCGCCGGGTGCCTGCTCGCCACCGTGCCGCTGTACATCCTCCTCGGGCGCCCGGCCATCAGGGCGGACCGGGACACCCGGCGGGGGACCATCTACGTGATCTGCCTGGTGCTGCTCATCATCGTCGCGCAGAGCCAGGTCCCCGCCACCTCCTGGGTGCTGTTCGCCGCCTGTCCGCAGTGCTTCATGGCGATGTCCCTGCCCCGCGCCTTCGCGGGCGTGATAGCGCTCAACGTGGCGCCGATAGTGCTGGAGGTCAGCGCCGTCAGGCAGAGCCCCGGCGCCATCGCGTTCATCTTCGGCACGGTCGTGCTCGGCCTGGCCTTCTCCCTGGTGTTCGGTACCTGGATCGTCCGGATCATCGAGCAAAGCCGGGAGCGCGCGGCGCTTATCCGCCGGCTTGAGACGGCGCAGACCGAACTGGCCGAGGTCAGCAGGCGGGCCGGGACGCTTGCCGAACGCCAGCGGCTGGCCGGAGAGATCCACGACACGCTGGCGCAGGGGCTGACCAGCATCGTGATGCTGCTGCAGGCCGCCGAGGAGGAGATCGGCTCAGATCCGCGGGAAGCCCGGCGCCACGTCGGCCTCGCCACCCAGACCGCGCGGGAGGGCCTGGCCGAGGCCCGGGCCATGGTTGCCGCTCTCACCCCGGCCCACCTCGATACCGGCCCGCTGCACGAGGCACTGGCGCGGCTCACCGACCGCATCGGTGCCGAACTGGGCATCGGTGCCCGGTTCGAGGTCTGCGGGCAGGCCAGGCCGCTGTCGGCCACGGCCGAGGTCGTGCTGCTACGGGCCGGCCAGGAAGCGCTTGCCAACGTGCGCAAGCACGCCCATGCCAGGGACGTCTGTGTGGTCCTGTCGTATGCCGAGCGCGGGGTCAGGCTTGACATCCGTGACGACGGTGCGGGTTTCGACGCCGAACACGTGAACGGGGGCTACGGCCTGCGGGGGATGCGCAGCCGGATCCTGCAGGTGGGAGGCAGCCTGCTGGTCAAGACCCGCCCGGGCGAGGGCACCTCGCTGTCGGTGGAGGTGCCCGAGTGACGCTCAAGGTCCTCCTTGTTGACGATCACCCGGTCGTCCGGGAAGGGGTCCGCGCCATGCTCGCCCCGGAACCAGACATCGAGGTGACCGGGGAGGCGGGCTCCGGCGACGAGGCGGTGGCCCAGGCACGATCGGGTTCCTTCGACGTGATCCTCATGGACCTGCGGATGCCGGGGACCGATGGCGTCGCGGCGATCGGGCAGATTCTGGCGGGCGATCCGGCGGCCAGGATCGTCGTGCTCACCACCTATGAGACAGACGCGGACATCCTGCGCGCGGTGGAGGCCGGCGCCGCCGGGTACCTGCTCAAGGACGCGCCCCGCGCGGACGTCGCCAACGCGGTCCGGGTCGCCGCGCGTGGCGAGACCGTGCTCGCGCCATCGGTCGCCGCCCGCCTGGTCACCCAGGTCCGCCGCCCGCAGCGCGACTCGCTGTCCGGGCGCGAGGTAGAGGTGCTGCAACTGGTCGCCCGGGGGATGACCAACGCCGACATCGGGCGGCAGTTGTTCATCAGCGAGGCGACCGTCAAGACGCACCTGCTACGGGCGTTCGGCAAGCTCGGCGTCTCGGACCGGACCGCCGCGGTGACCACAGCGATCGAGCGGGGTGAAATCCCGCCGCCCGGCCGGTGACGCCCCACCCGCCCCGCTGAACGGCCCGCCCGCCCCGGTGAACGGCCCGCTCGGCCAGGTGAACGGCCCGCCCGGCCCGGTGACGGCCTATACCCCGGGTAAAATCCCTCCTTCCGGCCGGTGGTCACCGCGCGCCGGATATTGCATCATTCCGGGCCGGCGCAATAGCATCCCCTTTGCTCTGGCGTAGGCGGTCATTTCTCGCCAAAAGGGGGCAGAGATGTTAAGGCAAATCTTCGTGGCGTCCGCGGTGACCGTGAGCCTGCTGGGGATCGGCGCCGCCGCGCAGGCACAGGCAGCAGCACAGGCACAGGCAGCACCACAGGCACAGGCAGCACCACAGGCACGGGCAGCAACACAGGCACGGGCGCAGGCAGCAGCACGGGCGCAGGCACCGGCGCACCCGCGGCGCCGGCCGCCCGTGCACCTGCCCCCGGTGCGCGCCGTCAACCTGCACCGGGCGTATGAGGCACGGCTCGGCCACACCAAACCGGCGAAGATCGCCGGGATCGTCTACGCACGAGGGAAGGCGCCTGCGGCACCGAAAGCGGGGCGCAGTACCCGGGGAACCTGTGCCGAGCCCGGCTGCCCGGTGCTCTACAACAACGGCCCCGTGCAGCTCACCCCGCACATCTACCTACTGCTGTGGGGGCCTAACTGGTCCACCGACAGCAGCCAGGAAGCTAGCGCCCAGTACCTGGAGAGCTTCTACGCCGGCCTCGGTGTCCGGCAGCCGAGCAAGCCAAAGGACAGCTGGTCCACCATCCTGTCGCAGTACGGCGACAGCTCGGGCGCCCCGATCTTCAGCCAGTCCGTATACGTAGGTGCGTTCAACGACAACACCACACCTCCGCACGGCGCCACCCAGGCCGCGATCGCGGCCGAGGCGGACACCTTCGCCGCCAACCAGCACATCACGGACCTCACCGACGCCCAGATCGTCGTGGCCACCCAGTCGGGAACCTGCCCGCAGGGCTTCGACGCCCCCAGCGTCTGCGGCGGCACCGGCACGTACTGTGCCTGGCACAGTTCCTCCAACGAGCCGTACATCAACCTGCCCTACCTGATCGACGCCGGCTCAGTTTGCGGGCAGGACTTCGTCAACCCGACCACCGGGACCTACGACGGGTTCAGCCTGGCCGGTGGCGCCGAGTACGCCAACACGATCACCAACCCCTTCCCGGCCGGCGGCCCCGCTCCTGGCGTCACACCCAACCCCGCCTGGGTTGACACGGGCGACTCGGTGTCCGGCGGCGAGGTCGCGGACAAGTGCGCGTGGGGCCAAAGCTGGGCCGCCAACGCTCCCCACGGGGACGTGACGCTGTCCACCGGACCCTTCGCCATGCAGTCGCTGTGGAGCAACTTCGCGGGCGCCTGCGTCCTGTCCGACACCGTGACGGTCACCAGCCCAGGCGGTCAGACCAGCGCGTCGGGCAGCAGCGTCAGCCTGCAGCTCCACGCCAGTTCCAGCGCGGGCTACCCGGTCACCTGGAGCCAGGTGGGCCTGCCACCGAACCTGACGCTGAACGCGTCCACCGGCCTGATCACCGGAACCCCCAGCACTCCGGGCACCTACGGCGTGACCGTCACCGCCGCCGATGCGTCCGGCACGTCGCGCGGGGTGTCCTTCAACTGGATCATCACGGCCGTAGGCCACCCGATCAAGGGGCCTAACGGCAAGTGCCTCGACGACTCGGGAGGCGGCACCACCAACGGCAACAAGATCGACATCTGGACCTGCAACGGCAGCGGCGCCCAGAAGTGGACGCTCAACCCGAACAAAACGCTCAGCGTCCTTGGCAGCTGCCTGTCCGACCGGCACTACACCGGCGCGGGCACCAAGCTGGTGCTCTGGACCTGCGTCGGCCACAAGAACGAGCAGTGGACGCACCGGTCGAACGGCGAGTACGTGCTGGCCACCAACGGCCTGTGCCTGACCGACCCGAGCGATTCGAGCGTCAACGGCACCCAGGTCCAGATCCGCGCCTGTAAGAACTTTAAAGACCAGCACTGGTCGCTGCCCTAGCCCGGCTGAGCTGGCAGACTGGAGCGTCATGGACGCTCCGGCGCAAGCGCTTGTCAACCTGGCCACGGTTCGCGACAACGTCTCCGGGCTGCGCAAGCATGTCGGCCAGGCGAGCGTCATGGCGGTGGTCAAGGCGGATGCCTACGGCCACGGCCTGGTCCCGGTCGCGACCGCGGCGCTGGCCGGGGGTGCAGGCTGGCTCGGGGTGATCCGGGTTGACGAGGGGGTGGCCCTGCGCCGGGCCGGCCTGACGGCGCCGGTGCTGTGCCTGATGAGCGTGCCGGGCGGGCCCCATGAGGAAGCCATCCGGCACGACGTGGACCTCGGCGTCAGCTCGGCCGTGATGGTGACCGAGATCGCGGCCGCGGCGCAGCGTGCCGGGCGCCCGGCACGGGTGCACCTCAAGGTGGACACTGGGATGTCGCGCGGCGGGGCCACGATGGCGGAGTGGCCGGGCCTGGTGGCCGCCGCCCTGGCGGCGCAGGCGGCGGGCCACGTCCAGGTGGTCGGCCTGTGGTCCCACCTGGCCTGCGCGGACATGCCGGGACACCGGTCTGTCGACGCCCAGCTCGCGGTGTTCCACGAGGCCATCGCGATCGCCGAGAAGGCGGGCGCCAGGCCCGAGGTCCGCCATCTGGCCAACACGCCCGCCACGCTGACGCTGCCACAAACCTGGTTCGACCTGGTGCGGTGCGGCGGCGGGGTGACCGGCCTGCCGACCCTGCCCGGCCCGATGCCGCCCTGGCTCCGGCCCGCGATGACCGTGCGGGCGCGGCTGGTGCAGGTCAAAGAGGTGCCACCGGGCGCCGGGGTGTCCTACGGCCACCGGTATGTGACGAGCAGCCGGAGCACCCTGGGCCTTATTCCGGTGGGCTACGCCGAAGGCGTGCCGCGGGACGCTTCCGGCCTGGTCCAGGTCTACGCCAGGGGCAGGCGCTGGTTCATCTCGGGCACGGTATCCATGAACATGTTCGTGGTGGACTTCGGCCCGGAAGCCGCCGCCGAAGGGGACGAGGTGCTGCTGTTCGGGCCGGGCGATTCGGGGGAGCCGACGGCCCAGGACTGGGCCGACGCGGTGGGCACGATCTCCTACGAGATCGCCACCAGCTTCGGCGGGCGAGTGCCACGAAGCTACTTCGGAGTAGCATATGAAGACGATCCCGTGCTCTCCGCGGCGGGCACCGAAGCTAACGGCCGCCAGAGCGCGCCCCCCGCGTAGCGCACCGGCGAGGACGCGGACGAGGACGCGAAACAGCAGGCAGCGGGAGGACCGATGGCCAACTGGCGGCGGATCACCGGTGCGGCCGGCCTGGTAGTCGGCGCCACCGCGGCCGGGGCGGGCGCACTGGTCGCCGCGGAGCGGTACGCGGTGAGCCGGCTCCGCAGCCGCACCGGCCAGCCCCCCGGTGACGAGCCGTTCGGCACGCTGCGCGGCCGTGAGCTGACCGTGCTGGCCGAGGACGGGGTCCGGCTGCACGTGGAGATCAACGGCCCGGATACCGCGCCGGTCACGATCGTCTTCAGTCACGGGTACACGCTCAACCAGGACTGCTGGCACTTCCAGCGCCGGGATCTCGCCGAGCACAGGCTCGTCTTCTGGGATCAGCGCGACCACGGCCGGTCAGGCCGGGCCCAGTCGGTAAGCGCCACCATCGACCAGCTTGGTGCCGACCTCAAGGCGGTGATCGACGCGGCCGTACCCGGGCCCGGCCCGGTCGTCCTGGTCGGTCACTCCATGGGCGGCATGACGATCATGGCCCTGGCCGAACAGCACCCGGACCTGTTCGGCACCAAGGTGACCGGTGCCGTGCTCATCTCCACCACGGCCAGCGGCCTGCACACCGGCAGCCCCTGGATGCCGGCCCCGATCCGGCCCGTGCTGGCCCGCGCGCTCCCGTACCTGCTGACCGGCGCGGCCAGCGGAGCCCCGGCCGCCCTGGTCGAGCGCGGGCGCCAGGTCTCGCCGGACCTGGCGTTCCTCGTCACGCGGATCATCGGCTTCGGCGATGGTGAGGTCAGCCCCGCCACGGTCACCTTCCTTGACCAGATGATCAGGGCTACCCCCGTCGACGTCGTGTCGCGATTCGGCCGCGCGCTGCTGACTCTCGACCGGCGGGACTCGCTTGCCACGCTGGGCCGTGTCCCCGTGGTGGTGATGGTCGGTGAGAAGGACCGTCTCATCGCGCCGCGGCTCGGCATCGAAATGGCCACACAGATCCCCGGAGCCCAGCTCATCTGGGTGCCCGGCGGCGGGCACGCGCTCATCCTGGAGCGGCCCGATCTGGTCAGCGACACGATCGCCGCGCTGCTGGCCAGGGTGAACGCGGGCGGCAACCTGCCGCGCTCGGCATGACCGGCGGGCGGCAGGTCACGGTCGAGACCGCGGCCGGGATGCGGGCGCTCGGCAAGCGCCTGGCCAGCCTGCTCCGGGCTGGGGACCTGGTCATCCTCAGCGGCTCACTGGGCGCGGGGAAGACCACGCTGGTGCAGGGGATCGGCGAGGGCCTGGGCGTGCGCGGCCCGGTGACCTCGCCGACCTTCGTGATCGCGCGGATCCACCCCTCGCTCACCGGCGGCCCGGATCTCGTCCATGCCGACGCCTACCGGCTCGCCAGCCCGGCGGAAGTCGACGATCTGGACCTGGACGAGGCTATGGACTCCTCGGTGACCGTGGTCGAGTGGGGTGGCGGCCTGGCCGAGGGGCTGGCCGACAACCGGCTCGAGGTGACGATCACCCCGCTGGAGGCCACCCTGGGCACGGAACCCAGGACCGTGTGCATAGCCGGACATGGCGGACGGTGGAACGCGGCCGGCGATTCAGCGTTTCTGGCCTTGTCCGGCACCCCAGAGGGCCTATAGTTCGTCCCGACCCTACCCTGCCCGCACCGCCGTGGTGCTTGCCCCGCTCTGGGCGATGTGCACCGTCGTGTGCGATTCGATTTCCTCCCGGAGGCGCCGTGGCCCAGCAGGGATCCCCTCCGCACCGCCGTGGCCGGCTGCCCGCCGCCAGCAGGCGTGGCGATTCCCGCGCTGCTGGCAACAATTCCTGGGACGAGCTGGACCACGACGAGGAATACCCGCCGTGGGCGGGACCTGGGATAGGCCCGCGCTGGGCCGACCACGACGAGCGCCAGCGCCGCAAGCACGGCCGGGACGAGGACACCCAGCACGGCGACGCTGAGGAGCGCGGCGACACGGAGGCCTGGACGGGCCCCGGGCCGGACGAGACCGGGCCGGACGAGACCGAGCGGGACGATGCCCGCCCGCCGGATCGCGCCGGCCAGGGGCCGGGCTTCCGCAGCCGCAGGGCCGCGGCACGGTCCAAGCGCAGATCGCGGATGATCTGGGTCTGGGGCGGCGCGGCCGTCGCGGTGGCCGCCATCGTGGCCGGCTTGCTGTTCACGCTGGGCGGCAACTCCGCCCCGAAGACTTCCCTGCCCGGTCTGGTCACCACCTATCAGCCTGGCGAAGTCAAGACCGCGCCCAACGCCTGCACGTCGGTGACCTCGGCGACGCTGGGCCAGTATCTGCCCGGCAACCGCCGCATGGTGGCACCCCACTCCCTGGATGGCGGCGCACAGAGCCTGTGCAACTGGACCCTGGATGCGGCGCCGGTTTACCGGGTGCTGCAGGTGAGCGTGCAGGCGTACGCGCCCAGCGCGCTTGCCACCGGAAACGGCAGCGCCACGTCCGCCGCTACCGACGCCTATCAGCAGGATCTCCAGGCCAAGCAGCATCCGGCCAAGAACACTCACCTGCCGCCCGCCCTCATGACCTCGGTGCCGGGCCTTGGCACGACCGCATTCGGCGCGCTGCAGGTGGTGCTGGCCAGGGGTGCGTCCACCGACCTGGAGACCGTTGTCGTCAGGGACCACAACGTGATCGTCACTGTGGTGTTCCAGGGGCCGCACGGGCACACCGGCAGGTACGAGCCGGTTTCGGTCACGCTGCTTCGTGCGGGCGCGACCGCCACCGCCAGAGACGTCGTTTCCCAGCTGCACTGATCCGCCAAGCGGCCTGCCCGGGCTGGCCAAATACGCTCCGGTAGCGCATTAGGCTGGGCAACCGTGCTGGTCCTCGCCTTCGATACCGCGACGCCCGCGGTGACGGTCGCGGTCGGCAGCGCCGATCGAGTGATCGCGCAGGAGACCACGATCGACGCCCGCCGCCAGGGCGAACTGCTGGCTGTCTCCATCCGGAAGGTGCTGGCCGACGCGGGCGTGGCCGCCGGCGACCTCGACGCGATCGTGGCCGGCGCCGGGCCCGGGCCGTACACCGGGCTCCGGGTTGGCCTGGTCACCGCCCGCGTCCTGGGCAGCGCGCTCGGCGTCCGCGTGCACGGTGTGTGCACGCTCGACGTGATCGCCGCGGACGCGGTGCCCGCAGCGGCCGGGCGGGAGTTTCTCGTGGCGACCGACGCCCGCCGCCGGGAGGTCTACTGGGCTCGCTACTCGCCCACCGGGCAGCGGCTGTCCGGCCCTGGCGTCGCCGCTCCGGCCACGCTGCCGGCCGGCCTGCCGGCCGCGGGTGAGGGAGCGGTTATCTACCAAGGTCTGCTCGGCGGCCCCATCCCGCCGCGCTATCCGTCCGCCGCCACTGCCGTTGTTTTTTGTGCCGA
>Ga0070713_100003449_pt1 | contig 10439 bp, 17 predicted proteins | sample LARL82metaG_FD_65465 | JGI IMG/M metagenome (GOLD analysis project Ga0070713, IMG submission 65465) | Corn, switchgrass and miscanthus rhizosphere microbial communities from Kellogg Biological Station, Michigan, USA - LAR L8-2 metaG | ecosystem: Host-associated > Plants > Roots > Rhizosphere ... | reverse complement strand
CTTGGTTGTCGCGAAGCTGGATTAGATCAGCTTTTATCTGTGCCACTTGATCTGCGTGCACTCCGGCCGTTGGCGTCGGGTCGTTCAAGTCCGGATACGCTGTGAAGCCATCTCCCGGAAATGATCGACCACTGGAGCACGCAGAAAGTGTCTGCGCCGCTAGCGCTACGGACGCTACAAATGTGGCCGCATTCATTCGACCTCGCCTCCCCACCGCCGAGCGGGTTGGCAACTTACTCTGAAACTGAAGCTGGATCATTGCGGACCTCCGATGGGTCCGCGCTGGCGATCAAAGTTTCCTACAAACTTTTGAAGGAAGCCTTACCGCCAGGCGCGGGATCGTGGCCCCGAAATCGTCCCTGGCCCTGCTTGATGTAAATCAACCAGAGCTTTGCTCTCAGCCTGCGACGACTCCGTAAGCAAGAAAAAAGCGCGCTCGGGGGACCAAGGCGCGGAGTCATAACGGCTAGATACCAACGGCCGAATGTCTCACCGCCGGCATATGCACGTTAGTGGGTTCAGCGTTTGCCCGATTGGCTCGCGGTCGACATGATCATCCCTTTGGTTGGGGCAGGTATTTTGATCACGGCCGCTGTGTGGTTCTGAGGCGCGGGACGAAGTCCGCGCGCCCTTCCTTCAGCCCATTTTGATTTAACTCAACGCTCGCCTTCGCCTAAGAAGTAGGCTTGGACGCATGTCCGGAGGTCCGATGCGTATTCTTCTTGCAATCGTCTTTGGCTTAGTGGCCACGGCGGCCAATGCTGGAAGTTGTCAGTCTATCGCCGGTCGAATTTACTGCGACAATGGCCTTTCCGGCCAACGCCTTGGAAGTTTCACCTACTGGAGCGACGGGTTCACATCGCGACACGCTGGAAATTTTACGTACAATAGCGACGGCTCGAGCTCACAGCGGGTCGGCAATCACACCTACTACAGTGACGGGTCGTCATCGTTCAGGAGTGGCGATTTTACCTATTTCAGTGACGGCACCAGGTGCCATCGGATCGTTAATCAAGTGCATTGCAACTGAGCGGGTGGACTGCTCGGGCGGGACCGAACCCCCGGCCGCATCGAGACGAGACCCGCTTAATCGACCAGCAACGTTGCAGTGCTGTGTGAGCTTACTACCGGGACGCTTGAAATGACTGAGTACGTCATTAGGGAAGTGAGCCCCCGCCAGTGGCTCGTGTTCGCCGATCGCCATGGCATTGCCTCTTGCGCCGACGAAGTTCGCGCGGAGAAAGCAATGATGGACCATAGTGCGCGCGGCCGTCGACAGCCTGAACCCACAATCATGGAGCCGGATCTAGCCGACGCCCAAAGCTAGACGAATTGATCCGTCCGAAAGAGCAGGCAAGAGAAGCGCAAGCCGCGCCCTCAAATCGATCAAACGCAAATCGGTCCGCCAGAAAAACCCGCCGGGTGAGTTTAGCCGTTTAGCCGGCGGGTTTAGGTTTTAGGTCTTGGTCGCGGGGTGTAGATCCGCGACCATCTGAACGTGCAGCCAGCCGGTTGACGTGATTGGCGCAATGCGCCCACCCTAATACCGCCCACCTTGCGAATGCGTCAGTGAAAGAAAAACCCGCCTCGGGGGGAGCCCAGGCGGGCTTTGAGTGTGATCTTCAGCCGTGAGCGTTTGGATGTGGGCCATCGCTGCGGCCCGACGACGTTAGCCCGTCGGCTTGACAGCAGCAGTACAGGCTAAGCCGCCCGCGATATCTCGCCCCGCCGTTGCGCTCCTCAATGCCTATTGATGGCCGCTTCAATGACGCGCAGATCCTCGTCCAACGCTTCCATCGCGGGGCCAGCGTCGATGCCGCCCGGCGTCTGCTCCTCGAGCTGCTTCCTCAGTCGCTGTCGATGCGCACGCATTTCCTCGAGCGCATCACGGTTCTTCAGGCTCAAATAGCCATCCACAATCAATCTCATTGCTTCTGACACAATAAAATCCGCCGATCAAAATACCCGCCGGCCTATTGAGCCGACGCACCAATCGTCGCGTCCTTTCGCGACGAGCGCAACAGCACCAATTTACCTTTGAGTAGGTCTGCCGCTAGCTCCGGTGTAGCCACAGCAGCACTCAAAGCCTTCTCATTCAGCGCACGATAATTCGCCAGCGCTAACAAATGTGTATTGCCCTTGCGGCCGCGGCTTGCTTGAACTGCTGGTATACAAGGCCTTGGCATTTTCCTATTTTTTGAGGAACGAGAATGAACCTCGATTTGGCGTGTTTGTCGCTGGCCGATGTTGGGATCAAGATCTTCACTGAAATGGAAGCAGATATCGAAGCTCAATTCCTGGAGCTGCTGGAGCTTCGCGAGCGGGTGCGACAGGCAGAGCTTGCAACGGATCTGCCAAAATAAGTTAGGACCGAAGGCCCGCGCCCCGTTTCATCTGGCAGGCCGCCGCTTGTCTTGAACCTTTTCCGATCCCTGCCGACCTACAGATGAGGGCTTCCCCAGGCCCTCCTACCCAACCCCAGAAAGCCCCGTTCCCCCCAAGGCGGGGCTTTCGCCTTTGCGGCCCGCCCCCTTTCGTCAGCGCCACCTGCCACCGGTGAAGTCCTTGCGAAGCCATTTTCCCACCGTGCGAAGTCGTCTGGAAACGGAGCCGGTATAGCCTCTCATCGTTTTCAGGAGGGGAGATTCTGAAAATGATTACGCTCAAAACCACTGCCCTCGTTCTCGGCGCCGGCCTGCTACTCGGGCTATTTTTACTGCCGGATTTCAGTCCCGACTTCGTCCTCGCCGTCTTAGCTTGCTTTGCGTAGCGCAGAGAAACTGTCGCTCTACCAAGACCGAGCTTCAACCGTCAGGCTGAAAACGCGGGAGCTAGTCCCCGCGCGCCCGTCCTAGTGAGAACTCATCTCCCGCTTGAGAGCTCGCATCCGCTTCTCAGCCTCATCCGAAATGGCATTGGGTTCCTCTGAAGCAACCGCACTGGCGGCGACTTGGATCGTCCTTGCCTCTAGCGCAGTCAGTTCAGGCAACGACATCCCCTCGATGCTCGCCCACGGATCATCTTTCTTCATCTAGCGTCTCCCCTCCCCGGCGTTTGCATGTTTGCGCCCGAATTGATCTTTCGCCGGAAATCCAATCAGGCGTTGACAACGATCTCAATTACTTCGTCGGATTTGTGATCTTCGCTGGCAAACTTCCGGTCAGGCGAAATGGACCGCCGCGAGAAGCAAGAGGCGGCCCCGGTTAGCCTACCGCTTCAGCCTTCTGGCCTGAGCGGCCATCTGCTGCCGGTTACGCCTCGGGTGAGATCGGCGCCGGAGCTTCATCTTTCGTTGTCCGGGCCGTACTTGCCGTACTTCGTGGCCGCTCGCAGAGAGAGGTGCACGGTGCGCCAGCCGGCGCCGCGCTGGCAATCGGGGTGGATCGGCGCCATAACGTGGCTGTCACTGATCCCTTTCATCGTTGCACTCTGGGCCAAAGCGCGGGACCGAAGCTCCGCTCCGTGCCGACGAAAGCGGCAGCTGTCGGATTCCCCCGCCCTTAATGGTCCGGAAGCCCTCGCGCGACCGTTAGCAGCGCCCGGCCGGCTGGCCGGCCCCGGATCGGCCCGGGCGAAGAGTGGCCGCGATAGCCTCTGCCCCCTCTGGGAAGGCAGTTGGTGAGCCCGGGACTTCAGGCTACAATCGGGGAGCCAGGCGATCTTTACCGCGACGAGCGCCGGCTTGGCGTTGGATTTGAGATGCTTCATGAGCAGCGTCCGCGCAATCCGATATCGTAGACTGGCCCTCGCCCAGCAGGACAAGACCATTGCGGACCTGCTTCTCAAGCTCGCAGATGAGTGTGTTCGGGGGATTCTCTGCACGGCCGGATTGAGGTCGGCGTGGCCACTCCGCAAAAATGAGCAGCCGCCGCCACAAGCGGCAGACGCCAAGTTCCTGTTTGAGTGGGAGCGATGACCGACACGGAGGCGAAGAATGACCGAGGAGCAAGTCAACCGCACCGTTCGACACCTTTGCGAGCAATTGCATGTGGCGGTCCGGCTGAAAGGAACAGAAGCTCTTCCCCCGAATGCCAGAGAGATCGGCTTTGATACGGCTTCTGTCAAAACCGTGTTTCTAAACGGCCTGCGCTTAGCGGGCGCGACCGTTCAAAACTCGGTCGAAACCGCCGAAGAACCTCCCTGGTCGTAGGACAGCGCGAGACCGAAGCCCCGTGGCCCGAGAGTGTCACCATCCGCATCTAAGATGGCGCTGATGTCGCGCACCTGGATCGCAATCCTAATCGGCTCAACAATCGGGGGCTTTGTACCAACGCTTTGGGGCGGGGAAATGCTGTCCTACGCCGGCGTGCTGTGGAGTGGAATTGGCGCCTTCGCTGGACTCTGGTTTGCAAGCCGATGACGTTGCGGTCAAAAGAAAAGCCCCCGGCTGGGCCGTAGTCACCCGGCTTGTCGTCATTTGGCTCGGCAAAAAAAGAAAAGCCCGGACCCTAAATGCCCGGCGCACGATGACGTCCGTATGTCGCCAGCGGTACAGCGAGCGAAAAATCGACTGCGGCAAATATGAACTGCTTCACACTTTCCAGGCTGGCTCGCCTGCTAGCTTTGCCTCGCTGGGGGATTTCAGGGGCCCAGCAGCGTAGGCGCCGCCGGGACATCGTATTTCGAGCCCGACGGCGTATGTTTCTGTGGGGACGGGGGCCGCGCTGGACCGAAGCCCCGGCCCAGCGGCGCCAATGGTGGGCTAGTCGAAGGCTACGCCAATCCGCGTAACCTCCCGCCAGACAACGCGACAAGGAATGCGCGTTTGGTCCGCCTTAAAGAAAAGGTTGAAGCGTTCGGGGATGTCCTCAGAATTGGTGATCTCCAGGGCGGCTCCCGAGATCGACATGTTGCTGATTAGGCAGCCAATGGTGCTGCCCGCGACCTCAATCGCACCGGACATCAAGGTGACTTTGCGAGGCGCTAGGCGTCTTTCCATGAAAGTGTCGTTCCGCCGGAAATCTTAGAGATTGATAGAACCCGCCGGGCGTTCTCACGCCGGCGGGTTCTTTCGTATGTCCGGTGTCGCGGTCTGGAGAACTTGCCCGCGACATCACGAGATTAGCATCGACACGTTGACGCGCGATTACCGCCCCAGCCGTCTGGCGTTCCGCCTGTCGCTACCGATGCGAAAATAAGCATCGATAGAGTGAACTAGTTCACACAGGTTCGGCATCCTTGTCCGCTACCTTTTTACCAGCGCGGTGCTGTTGAGTTTGAGGGTAGGAAAATGAGCCCCGATTCGAAGCGCTTATCTCTGACCGATGTGCGACAAAGAATCTTCGCTGAAATGGAAGCAGATCTCAAAGCCCAGTTCATGGAGCTATTGCAGTTGCGCGAGCGGGTGCGTCAGGCAGAGCAAACGCGGGATCGAAAGCCCGCCCTTCTGTTCTCATGCTGAAATTGTGCACAGCTTGTCCACAGGCGACAGGAAACGCCTCCCGATCGGATCGTGAACCCTACCCTCGATGGCCCGGGTCAATCTCATTCCGCGCAAGCCATCTTCTCAGTTAGCGCGTGAGGGTACCGTTGGTTGGCGGCTCGACACGTGCCCCCCAGCCGGCGGTGTGCCGAGCCTAGCCAAGTCACCGCGCTGGTGGTCCCGACGGACTGGACTAATCATGGCGAGAATATGGTCGAGGCGCTATAGCGCGGAAGCGACAGTGCCGGATTATGCAATAGCGCCATGACGCGATTGACCAATGATTTCACCGCCGCAATCCACCCCAGAGTGCAGGACCCAAGCCCCGCTTCGGCACACCCTGAACAAGCAGCTCCTGGCGAATAACTTCTTTTGCCACCAAACGTTCGCCCACGGTCCGGTTCGGCATTAGTTCGTGGATGACGTTCTCTAAGAGATTTTGGGCCACAGCGTTCGCGAACGTTTGGGGTGTAATTCTGCGCCGCGGTGCAAAGTTTCCGGTCGCCATTAGGATCTCGACCGCTTGGTGCACGATGTCTTCGAATTGGCTGGCGCGATTTCGGAGGTTTTCCATTCCATGGCTCCCTCTCAAAAGAATGATCTGCTGAAAAATGACTTGCTGATCCTGCCCCCCAGCGGCGCCTCGCCAGTCGCTGCCGGTTACACTTTCAGGAATCGACGACGGCGCTTCATGCGGTCTCCACAACGGTCGCCGTCATGGACCTTGGCCCAGCTCGCTCCCCCGTCTTCCGTTGCAGCCCTTTGAGGTCGCCAGCGAGCCAATCAAAACTGACGCAATGCTTTCTTGGCGAAGATCGAGATTTCGTATGTCGAGCATTTCACCGCCTTCGCGACATCATCAGGATGCAATTTCCACTCTTCTGCGAGCCAAAGTATCCGCCTGCTGACCTGTTGGTCCGAGGTCGCTCCATCGGTGTGTAGGCGTCCTAGTGGGATCTCTCGGCGTTCGCGTAGACGACGTGCCGCATTACGCCGCTGCAGCGCCGCTCGGAACATGACGGAGCGAATTATCGACATGCGGTATTCAAATGCCTTTTCGGATTCGCCATAGCGGCCGGAACGGCTTAGTTTTGAGGGGTAATCAGCGTTGTGGAGGTTAGTCATGCGTCCCGCCCCGCCGATCTCAGCTGCCGCCCATTCCGAAGATAAACGAAATGAAACGACAAAGGCGCCACGCGAACATTTTACACGAGATAATGAAGCCAAGTTCGAACACAAAGAGCGCACGCTCGAACAGGCTAGCTTTGGCCGCCATCAACATATCCACCCGGCCGATGACGCTGTCGCGCGAACGCCCCTTCTCTCACCGGCAGAAATTTGGCGCCGCTAGTCATTGCCGCTGAGCCCCCAAGCAACCCAATGGATTCATCCGTCGCATCTGCCCGCGCTCGGCACCAGCCTCGAGCGGACGCTTGCTGGCGGGTTCTTAGCGAGAATTCTCCACGCATCATTCGAATTTGCCGAAATCGCCGCGTTGCGGTTCGATGCTCACACGGTCCTTGGAGTGACGCCTGAGGCATCCCAGTACATCCACCTCACTCCATCCACTGCGCGCCCCGTCAGTTGGCCCTGGAAGGGGGGTCTGTGGTCACCCTCAGTCCGCCATGAATCGGGAGCCATAGCGGCCATGTCACCGCGCCTCTGACCGCCCAGCTGGTGGTCCGAAGACTGATAACGAAGAGAAGCGTGAACTCTTCATCAGGCTGAATACGCCAACGGCGCTGCCAAATTAGCTGGAGAGCGTGCTGAGGACTAGAGCCGCAGCGGAACTGTTACCACAGCGGAGCGCTGCTTAAAGAGCCCTCTGATACCCGTCCTCCTCGACAGTGAACGGAGTCCGCATAGCGCACATGCCGGCAAATCTCAGTAGCCGAGCAATGCCAATCCTATCCAACTAACTGCAAAAATTGAGCAGGCCAGCACAGCTAAAGAGGCCAACGTCGCTATAGCTTTCACAGGCCGAGCCATAATACTATTCTTTCTTTCGTGAGCATTGGTACGTTAGCCATTACATTAAAGGTATTCGGGATCATGGTTGACTAGCCACGTCGCGTGAAAATTCCGAATCTGTTACTAAATCGGCACACTCAGCCACCCGGAAATGCCCGCCATTTTTCTCAGTGGTGGCAGCGACTCGGTGAGGAATCTGTTGGATGTCTGGATTGGGCCGGAGTGCTCGATGGGCAATGCCAGCAATGGCATGCCTGGTACTGCTCGGCGGAGCCTTCGCCTGGATTGGTAGTTCGGCACCGCACGTTGCAGCGGACTATGAAGATTGCGTGGAAGAGGCTCAGTCCAATGCCACCTCCAGCACTGTGTATTCCAAACTGATCAGCCACTGTGGTGAACGCTTCGCAGGTCGTCGAAAGGCCGGAGGTGGATATGCCTATTTCGATTTCATGCAGAACCGAAGTTTCGACATTGCTGGACCTAACCCAACTGACGATGAAACTAAGCAGATAGACCGTGCGTACATGGAGTTTCTCCATTCGCAACGCCAAGAAATGCTTCCGTCGGATTTGCCAAAAGCACAAGCTAACCAAGAGCAGACAGGTGTGGATCGAGCTCAACATGAGGTAGGGCCGCCATTGTCCCTAGCGCGGAAGAGCCCGCCATTAGTTAAGCGACCGACTGTTGGGGGCACCAAGGTCTGTGAGGATGGTTCGCTGTCATGTGGCTGGGCCAAGCTATCCGCGACCGTAAGGCGCGCCTTTGCGTCCGCGCGTGAGCGCTAAGCAGGTTCTCAAAAGATTTCGCATGTGCTTTCCGCATCATCGAGCCTTCCGTTCCTCAGAAACACACTCGGTCACGAGTGCGGCGACGTGCCAGTGAATCAAAAAGGGCCCAGCCCCACGTGGCATCCGATGAGGTGTGTAATCGCGACCGCGTTTACAGGCCGATTGCGACTGGCCTCAAAATCGCCGAAACATCGAGATCCGGCCTGACCCAGCGTCTTGCTATCTCATCCCGAGCCGTAACGGCCCAGGCACTGGTGATGCCGACTGGGGCGTTTGCATGAGCGCCTAGGCTGCTGCAGCGCTGCAGCGGCCCCAACATACCCCGCAACTCAAACCTGCAACTTCATACGACGGCTAAAACCCGTCGTCTGCAACCTTACTCCGTAATGTGGGCCAACAACGATTAGGGTCGCCGCCTACCCCTCACGCGCCGGGCAAATTCTTGCCCGCCGCTCGCCAATCACCTGGCCCCTTCAGGCTGCACGACGTGGTGCACGTCACGATCGTACTATTCTCGCAAGCGATGCAGCATCTCCGCATTGAAGCAGCTTAGAAAGCGGCGAGAGGCGCTATGTCACATGTTCGGGTCCGCCTGGGTGACCGTCACCGCCAAAAACCTGCACGTGGGGCCTCAATTTCCAAGGGGCCTTTCGATACGAAGTACTGACGCCGAAATTTGGCGACCAATATTAGTTGGGATCGGTCGATGCGACTGTGGCGACAGACGCCGCGTCGTAGCTGACCCCGTCAGCTAATTCGAATTTGATTTGGCGAGTTGCTGTGCCTCTAGCCAATTTCCGTCTAGTCGAGGATTGACCACTGCCCCACGCGCAAGGTTCGTCCAATCTTCCGCCAAACGCTGCCATGCCAGACGATCAGCGTCATTTGTTGCCTTCTCGGCGTTGAGTTCGCATTCCGCGGCTTGGCGACAATAACGATCAGCATGAGTTTCTGACGATATCATTGGCAATCCTTCTTTAGAACTCCTGCACCAGCCCTTGGCCGCCCCCCAAAGCGGTTCGGTTCACGGGCCACGCGGTAACACTTTTGGCATCGTACGAAGGCAGAGACCGATGAACCTTTTTCAGTCTGATACCGACAAATCGGAAGACAGGTTCAAAAACTCTGGTTGGCCGTCGGCACTCTGAGTGTCGGCGGCTTTTTTTTACCGTTGGGCGTTTATGAACTATCGCATTATTTGGCGCGACTGAAGGTTTATATACTCATGGTTCAGGAAATGGCGGTATTGAAATGTGCCGACGGTTCGATAATGAAAACAAACAGCAGCTCTAGGCGATAGCTAGCGATCGATAGCCAAGTGAGTGTTTGGAGAACTTAGGTACCCAGCTTCCCCGCTCCGTCACGATGTGGCAACGCTGCCCCGCAAGAATGTCCATCAAGAGGCCGAGAGGGAACATTCTAAGACAACCCGCGACTCAGCCGAATAAAAGCTCCATTGCTTCACTTGGCTCCAGCTATGATCGAGCTTTCAAATTCTTTGACGACTTCTTCTTCTGTCATGCCGTAAACAAGAGCAACTTCTCCGGCGAGACGATCAAGAGCCGACGTGTAGAGCTGCCGTTCGCTGTAACTCTGCCCGGCGTTGACGCCCGGCCGATAAAGATCGCGGATCACTTCAGCGATAGCGATGATGTCGCCCGAATTGATCTTGCTTTCATATTCTTGCGCAAGTCGGGACCAATTACCCCGCGCTTTCCGTGGCGCTTGCTTCAACGTCAATCGAGCACGTTGAATCATCGCGGAATCAGACAGTTTACGCATTCCGACGTTTGCCGCTTTCCGCGTCGGAGCGCGCAGCGTCATCTTGCTCTTTGCGAAATAGATGACAAAAAACTCTAGACAGGCTCCCGCTACTGTCTGTTCCTCAATTGCAATAATTTGGCCGACGCCGTGGGCAGGATATACGACAAAGTCGGTTGCCTTAAATCCAACCCGCTTCTCGCCGCGCCGGCTTCCATTCGTTCGATCGGCGGGGGTATCCAGCGCCAAACGCTCCGGCTCGGAGTAATCCGACTTCGTCTTCTGGCTATCAAAATTCATCGCGCGATCGACTCCATCGTGCTCTCCAATCGGCTCACTACCTTCGCCATGGGCCGTCGCACATGACCGATGACCAATAGGCTGCGAGCGCGAGCGCTACCACGAGAATGACGCAATCGATTTCATTCCAGCCGATGGCTGTGGCTTCTTTGCAACTCGTTCCAAGCGGCGCAACTTCGACCCAAGCCGACAACTCA
>Ga0070713_100003448_pt1 | contig 10439 bp, 12 predicted proteins | sample LARL82metaG_FD_65465 | JGI IMG/M metagenome (GOLD analysis project Ga0070713, IMG submission 65465) | Corn, switchgrass and miscanthus rhizosphere microbial communities from Kellogg Biological Station, Michigan, USA - LAR L8-2 metaG | ecosystem: Host-associated > Plants > Roots > Rhizosphere ... | reverse complement strand
CAGGCAGATGCTCGTGGACGCGGTTCGGCCCGGAGCCCACGGTCTGGTCCACATGCACGCGGGTGGCCGGCTGGCGCGGACCCGCGCCACGGATGTCCGCCGCACCGTCGACGCGCTTGCGCACGGTGTGGTCGAAGATCACGACACGGTCCGCACCGAGCGCAGCGCGCATGAAGGCCTCCACCTCCGGATAATAGACGCGCCGGATCTCGGCCTCGTCGTAAAAATTCCCCACGGCGGTCGGATGCCGAACGAGCTCAAACCCCTCGCGGTCGAGCGAGAAGGTGTTGGCGATGGCGCGTCCGTTGAAGATCGGAACCTGATGCGGCTCGGGGAGATTGGTGGATTTCGGCTCGCCCGGCGGCGGGTCGAAGGCGTAAGTGCGCGGCTTGCCCTGGGTCGGAGCCAGATAGTTCAGCTCGGCGGTGACGAAGGGGAGCGATTCGATCGTTTTTTCTTGCAGGCCCATATCTTTATCTCCGCGAAAGAAATCGGTGCCCGTTTAATGTTTGACCGGTGGCCGCGTCCGGCAAGATCAGCAGCGAAATAGCAACGTTGTCATCGCCGCATGGCGCGGGCAAAGGAAAAACCTGCCGCCAGGCCAAGGCCGGCCGCAGGCTCATTCTCGTGCATCTGCCGTGCTCGCAGGCTCGTGAACAGATGCCGGGGCTACCCCACCACGACTTCGCTGACCTGAATCACCGGGGCGATATCGGTGTAGTTCTTGATGTCGCCCATGATCTCCTTGCCGTGCTTGCCCATCCCGGCCTGGAAGGCATCGAGCGAGTCCACGAAGATGTGGCACATCCCGACATAGGTTGCGGGCGCGCCGGGAGCGCCGCCCGCAATCCCCTTGTCCACCGTATAATATTTGCAGGCGTCACCGAGACGCTCCTTCACCAGCGGCATGTGCTTGTCGCGGTAATAGGCGTGATCGAAACGCGCGCCTTCCTTGTGCGGATACATGACGCTGACTTTGAACATGGCGTGCCTCCCTGTTGCGGTGTTGTTGGTTCCCCCGCTACCCGCGACTTTGCGACAGCTTGCCCTGCTCCGCAACCATGAAGAGCACCGCGGCGCTCAGGCCGCCGATGACAAGATCGTCAGCTCTGATGCGGTCCCCGCATCATCTTCATTGCCTCGGCAATATGGCGCCACTCCTGCGCTTCGTCGTCTTCGCCCCGGCTTGCGCAGGCCTGGGCCTGCTGCGCGGCCTGCGCGATCGCCGAGGCACCGTGTTTCTCGAACATCTGGCGCGCGATGGTGTGCACCTGCATTTCGGACATCATGATCGCTCTCCCTGTTCCCGTGGAAGCCGCAGCAGTCCGCCGCCTGCCGGGCCCCTATCAAACGGTTCAGGACGAGCCGCCGTTCCCCCGCCTCCAGGTCACTTTAAGTCACATTCAGGCCGCCTTCTCCCGCACGACCGCAGCCGCAAGCACCATTTCCGCGCATTTTTCCCCGATCATGATCGAAGGCGCGTTGGTATTGCCGCTGGTCAGCGTCGGCATGATCGAGGCATCGGCGACGCGCAGGCCTTCAATGCCGTGTACGCGCAATTCGCGGTCCACCACCGCCATCGGATCCGAACCCATCTTGCAGGTGCCGACGGGATGATAGGTCGTTTCCGCGTTGTTGCGGACCCAGTCGAGCATTTCTGCATCGCTCTGGATGGCCGCGCCGGGCGCGATCTCCTCTCCGGTGACGTCCTTCAGCGGCGATGTCGCCATCAGCTCGCGCCCCTTGCGGATCGCGGCAAGCAGTCCGGCGCGATCATGCTCGGAGGACAGGAAATTGAAGCGGATCGCCGGCGGCTCGGCCGGATTTTTCGATTTGACGTGGATCGAACCGATGCTCTCCGAGCGCAGCACGTTGACGTTCATGGTGATGCCCTGGCGGCGGGCAATGCGGCGCTCGCGATTGACCATCTCGTAGAGGAAGGGCGCGATCGAGATCACGGCATCGGGTGTCTCAAGCCCCTCCCGCGTGCGGAAATACATGCGGACCGGCACGGCCGTGGAGGCCAGAAAGCCGTTGCCGAACAGTCCATATTTCAGCGCCTCGCGCGCAAGCCGCCAGCCGCGCGCATTGTCGTTAAAGGTGAGGTTGCGCGTCTTGATCGCAAACTTCACCCGTGGCGAATAATGGTCGCGCAAATTTTCGCCGACGCCGCGCAATTCGTGAACAGGCGCGATGCCGAACGAGCGCAACAGGTCACCTTGACCGATGCCGGAAAGCTCCAGCAATTTTGGCGAATTGATCGCTCCGCCCGACACGATGACCTCGCGCGACGCCCTCGCCTCGCGCGGCACGCCATTGACGCTATAGCGCACACCGATGCAACGCTTGCCTTCGATGATGAGCTGCTTCGCATGCGCGCCCTGCTCGATCAACAGGTTCTTGCGGCCTCGCGCGGGATCCAGGTAGCAATAGGCCGTGCTCTGGCGGCGGCCCCTGGCGATCGTCACCTGCGACATGCCGACGCCTTCCTGGCTCTCGCCATTCTGGTCCGGATTGAACGGCAGTCCGACATTCTCGGCGGCTTCGATGATCATCTCCAGAAGCGGTACCCGGTACCGCGGCGTGTCGGTGACGCGCAGGATACCGCTGCGTCCACGAAATGTGTCGGAGCCGCCGTCATAGCGCTCCATGCGTTTGAAGATCGGGAGCACGTCCTGGTAGCTCCAGCCGCGATTGCCGAGCTGCGCCCAATGGTCGTAGTCCTGGGCCTGGCCGCGAATGAAGACCATGCCGTTGATCGAGCTCGACCCGCCCAGCATTTTACCTCGGGGCACATCGATGTGCCGGCCGCCGGAGCCTTCATCCGGCTCGGAGCGGTAGCACCAGTTGACGGCGGGATCGTCGATCATCTTGGAGACGCCGACCGGCACGCGCGACCAGAAAAAGTCGGAGCCCTGGACGCCGGCTTCGAGCAGCAACACGCGATAGGCGCCACTCTCCGTCAGCCGGCTTGCGACCACCGCGCCCGCCGAACCAGCCCCGACGACGATGTAGTCATAGACGGCTTCAGACATGGCGCGTGCATCCTCTTGGTCAGGATTTTCACTGTTCGACAAAGTGAAGCAGCGCGCGGCAAAGCTGGCAAGGGAGGATTGCGCGGTGCTGACTTTACCGGCGAGAGGGACAATTTCTCCCACGCGGGAAATCGCGCGTCAGAAATCAAGCGCCGGCGGATCGAACCAGTTGGTGAGCGACAGGCCGCCGTCGACCACGATCGAGGCGCCCGTGACGTAGGCCGAGATCCGGTTTGACAATACCGCAAGCGCCATCGCCGCGAGATCAGTGGCCTGACCGATCCGGCCAAGCGGAATGTGCCGGGCGAGCGAGGGATCGGCGACAAAGCCGCCGGCCGCGATCGCACCGGGCACCAACGCATTGACGCGGATGTCGTAGCGGCCGAGCGTCTTGGCTAATTCCTTCACCAGCATCGCCATTGCCGCCTTCGCACTGGAGTAATGCGGCAGGTTGCGCGGCGTGCCCGCATGCAGCGAGGTAAGAAAAAGAAATGAACCGGGCTGTTTGGTCGCGATCAGCGGGCGCGCGATTTCGCGGGACAGATAGAAGCCCGCATCGATGTTCACTGCATGCATCTGTCTCCAGGTCTCCTCGCTCACCGCAAAGGCATGATCAGCTTCGCGCCTTGGCGGCGAAGCCGAGTGCACGAAATGAGTGACGCAGCCGACCGCCTTTGACGCATGCGCCAGCAGCGCCTCGCACACCCTGCGATCGGCGAGATCGCCGGCAAAGGGCGTGGCGAGCTCAGGCCTGCTCGAGGATTTGATCGCAGCCGTCAGGCGCTCCTCGTTGACATCGGCGAAGATGGTTCGCACGCCTTCGCCCACCAGCGCCTGCGCGATCGCGCGGCCGATGCCGTTGCCGGCTCCAGTCACAAGCGCAGCCTCGCGCGCGGGATCGAAAGGTGCATCAAGCAGGCCCATGGCGTCGCTCCTTTGCGCGAGGTGTTGCGCTTGCCGCCGCGAACCTTCCCCCGCCTTCTGCGCCAAAGGCCATACCCCGGCTGGAACCCGCTGGCCAGTCGACGCCCTTGGCCCCCGAATACTCCCATTTGAACTCTCTTGTTGCCGCATTCCTGGGGGACCTTGGGCCGGACCGAGGGGTTCCGCATGAACAAAACCATCATGCTCACGGCGGCCGCGCTGTCGCTGATGTCTTCACAGGCGCTGGCGGACGAGCATCGCGGCGGCGATGCCGCTCTGGGGGCGCTTGCGGGCGCGGTGGTCCTAGGACCGGTCGGCGCCGTCGCTGGCGCGGCCGTCGGGTTCGTGGCTGGACCTTCGATCGCGCATAGTTGGGGCTTCCGGCAATCCGGCCCGGCCGCGCGCCGCACCAGGCATACGCAGGCAACGGATGCACGACCGACTCCGGTCGACCGGCCGGTCACGCCGCCGCCCGCCGCCCCCAAGGTGCCCACGCCCGGCCCCCAGGCCCGCTCCTCGGCTCCGCCGGTGCAGACGCTGGAATGACCATCGGGCGCGCGCCGCCCGCGTCCCTCAGGCCTTCTCAAGAAAAAATACAGGCTTCCTAAAGGCAAAACCCACGTCGCCTTCGAGTCTTCGGCCGCGCGATGGGCGATGCTGCGCCCGCAGGCTTGGGGGCAGTGTGTCTCATCAGGACCTGCAGATGTCGCTGTTTGCGATTTTGCAACAGCGCGACGGCAAGCCCGCCCTGTCGCCGGCCGGCTGCCCACCATCGAGAGACGTCCAAAGATGATCTCAGATCTCGTTTCAACAGGTGAAAAACCCTGCGTCGTCGCCCTGCATTGCTCGCTCGGCTCAGGACGCCAGTGGTACAAGCTGGCCCGAGAACTCGGCCCCCTTTATCAGGTGATCGCCCCCGACATTGCCGGCTATGGCGACAATCGCGGCTGGCTCGAACTTCCGATCACGCTGGCGGAAGAGATCTCCGCCCTTGGCGACGGCATCGATCAGGCGACGGGCCCCGTGCACCTCGTCGGCCATTCCTATGGCGGCGCGATCGCCTTCCGGATGGCAACCGCCTCGCCATTCGCCAGCCGTATCCGCAGTCTGACCCTGATCGAGCCTGTGTTGCCAACATTGCTCGACATGGACGATGCGGATCGCAGCGGCTTTGCGCGGCTGTCGAGCCAGATTTCCGCCGACCTCGGCGGCAGGAGAAACCTGCAGGCGATCGGCAAGTTCCTGAACTTCTGGAACGGCTCGGGCCCTACACAAGAGCTTTCGCCCGAAGCGCGGCTTCACATGGTCAACTGCATCGAGAAAATCCCCTTCGACTTCACCGCGGCCTTTGACGAGCTGAACGTGGCCGCCGCGGCCGCCTCCATCCGCGTGCCAACGCTGCTGCTGTCGGGCGGACAATCGCCGCGTCTGACCCAGCGGATTGTCGAGCGGCTCGCCACGATCATCGCCGGAGCCCAGACACGGAGTGTGTTGACGGCAGGTCACATGCTGCCGATCACGCACGCCAACTTCGTCAACCGCGAAATCGTCGCGCATATCACGCGCGCGGATGACCTCGCCGACGTGAGCCTGGCGTCCGGACCTGGACGCATCGGGGCGTCCCAATCTTGCGCGCTCCGCGTGACTCAGGAGTAACGACCAAAGCCACTGCTGCCTATAGCAGCTTGGCGCTGACGAATAGCGCGCGGACGGCATTGGTTGCCTGTACCGTCAGCATCGCGTTGGAAGCGGCGCGCTCGAGCAGATCGACGGCGTCGTCGTGCAAGGCGCGATACTCCATCCATTCGATGGAATTGAGGGTGGTGAGGAATTGATAGGCTTGTCCAACGGTGGCGATCGCGACTGTCTTGCCGTTGAGCCGAATCCTGAACGTCGTCCGCAGCGGCGTTTCGGAGCTGGACGCCGCGCTCGTATCGGGCGCAAAGAATGTCACGATTGCGACGTCGCTCGTTGAGAAGCCTGAACCGACGAAAGGCTCGGCACGACGACAAGGCGTGAAATCTCGCCGTCATCGTATGCCCTGAGGAAACGCTCATAGTCGCGGATCGAGACGCAACCATTGGAGTCGCCGTCCGGTCCCAGCATGTAGCTGTGCGTGAGCAGGCCGGCGCGGCCCAGCGTCGAGGTGCCATCGACGGGAAGCATGCGAAGCGCCCGGACTCCATGGAACAGTTTTTCGCGCGGCTTCAGCTCGTAGGTGGCCGGCGGCGTCGCACCGACCATGCGCTGGTCCACATGATCAGGATCGTCTCTGAGCCGTCCCAGGCCCGAATGCGCCTCGAGGGTCAGGCCGCTCGGCAGGTACAACGCGCGGGCGGAGATGTCGTAGACCGCGGTTTGATTGTCATAGCCGAGTGCCGCGAGGTCAGGTCCCCTCCGGAACAGACCGCTGCTCGGCGTGAGAGAGGCCAGCGTCAGCTTTCCCGGCAAGAGATCGGACAGCTTCTGCATCATCGAGCGGTCGTCTGTCCGTGGCGCGTCTGGCCTTGGCGCAGGCGGAGCGGAGGTGTTGTCGACGGCGAGTTGCAGATTGGCTTCGGTCGGACGCGCGCGCGGCAATGGGACATCGGGCGTGGCGGCCGGCGCGCTCTCCTCATCGAGCGAGGAACGCCAGCCGGATGAAGCGAGCTGCTGAGCAAGCTGGCCCCTGGCATCTCGCAGTTTGGCCTCCAGCACCGACAACGCCGAACCGTCGAGCGGCTGCATCGCGGCGCGCGGTCGTCGCGATTCGAATGCCGCTGGCGGAACGAAGCGGTCGTCGAAGGAGAGGAGAACTGCGTGATTTCCCCGTGCGGACGAGGGAGTATCAGCGAGCCAGACCGCAGCGCCGAGCGCGCAACTCACCGCCCCCGCCACGAGCAAGGCCGTCTCCGACCGCCCGATGCGTCGACGCGGCAGGAACGTATCCGCGGTCGCTGTGCGGAAAGCCATCATATCCCCAATTGTATCCGCCGGAGGGTACCCAACCCTCGACGGATTCTTCGACCAGCCATCGTATTATGAGAGCTTAAACTGCGGCAATATCGAGACACAACAGGGACTTCGAACGCAGGGATTTGGACGCAGGATCGATCTGGATGAAGACCTTGGACGAAAGTCTGGGCCTGCAAAGCCAGGCCAGGCTGCCGCCATCGGCCAGTTTGGCCCAAAATCTTCATAATTTGCTCCAGACATGGGGTCGGACGTCTTCAGGAGCACTCAAATGCGGATCGCAACGATGGTCCTGGCTGGTTCTGTCGCCGCGCTGGTTGCGGCCGCACCGGCGCTGGCGAAAAACGCCGAAGCGCACAAGTCCGAGGACAAATCGGAAGCTTCGTCCTGCCACGCCTACCAGCAGGCCCCGGACGGATCGTGGACGCAACTGCCCTGTCAGGAATCCGGCAACGGCCAGACCCAGCACAGGACGACCCCCAAGATCATCGAAAACGGCGAGGACCAGCGGCGCTGAGCCGCTTACTCGGCAAAGCCGACGAAACGCACGAAGCGGTCGTTCGGCTGCCGGTCCGAGCGGACGGCATTGGCGGGAAATGAATCGTCGGGATGACCCATGGCCACGCAGGTCATGATGACCTCGTCTTCGGGGATCCCGGCGACTTCGCGCACGATATCCGACCGCATGATGCCCTGCCCGTTGATGACAGTGCCGAGCCCGCGATCCCATGCGGCCAGCACGATCCCGTAACAGAGCGCGCCAAGGTCGAAATGGCAAACCGCGCCGGGATCAAGGACACGGTCATAGGTGAGGACCAGCGACACCGGTGCATCGAATTGCCGAAATCCCCGCAAGACCCAATCCTGCCGCATCGGCTTGTCGTCGCGGGCAATCCCCATGGCGCCAAAAAGTTGCTTTGCGATGTCGACCTGGCGCTGACGATGCACCCCCTGGTATTCCCCGTGGCTGATAATGTCGCGCTTGGGCTTTGCGCCGTTGACCATTTCTTCCATGTTGCGCCGGCGAACCTGCTCCAGCGGCTCGCCGCTGAGAACGTGGACATGCCAGGGCTGGGTGTTCATCGACGAGGGCGCACGCTTGGCGACGTGGAGGATCTGCTCGATGACCTCGCGCGGCACCGGCTTTTTGCTGAATCCCCTCACGCTGCGCCGGGTCTGCACCAATTCCTCGAAATCCATGTCTGCGCCCCTGCCCTGGTTCCCTTTGCGGCTCTTCTAGCTTGCTCCCCGCCGCCGGTCACCGGCCTGACGGGCCGGCTCTGGATTCATTGCCTCATCAACCTACCGCCGTTCACCCGCAACCCATTAAACTTCTAACATTTTTCCCGATATAGGTATTTTAGCACCTCCAGCGCGGAAGACCCTATCAGTTTTTTAACGCTGGCCGGGTGAAGTTCGCGAGCTGGGAAACAGAAGGTTTTCACGACTACGATGGAGGCGATTGCTTCAGCGGAACTGATTGCCGAGCTGGAGGCGACCGCAAAAGACGGCGCGCCCGAGCGCCGTAGCCGGATTCTGCAGGGCGTCGCGCAACTTTTCCTGTCCCTGTCGGCCGCCGGCAGCCTCAATCCCGATCAAGTGGCGGTCTTCGACAGCGTGCTGCTGCGCCTGATGGAGCGCATGGACGCTCGAAAGCTTGCCGAGCTCTCGGGCGCGCTGGCCGAGGTCGCGTCCGCACCTCAGGCGACCGTCCGGCGGCTTGCGCGTCATGAAAGCGCGTCGGTCGCCGCTCCCGTCCTGCTCAAATCACCGTCGTTGACGGAAGCGGACTTGATCGACGTCGCAACTCATTTCGGCCAGCAGCATCTGGTCGCAATTTCCAACAGGCCAAGCCTCAATGAGGCGCTCACCGACGCCATTCTCAAACATGCCGGCAAGGAAGCCGCGCGGGTGCTCGCCCGAAACCCAAGCGCGTGGTTTTCCGCACTTGGCTTCACTGCGTTGCTGATCCTGGCCGAGCGGGACGATCACGTCGCGGAGTCGCTGGGATCGCGGCCGGACCTGCCGGCCGAGTCTCTGAAGAAGCTGCTGACGCGGACTACGGAAGTCGTGCGCGCAAGGCTGCTCAAGTCGGCCTCTCCGGAGGTTCGCGAAAGGGTACAGGCGGTGCTGGATCGCGAGGCGCCCGCAGAAGTGCCGAGGACTGCGGCCTTCGACGACTATACTGCAGCCAAGGCCGCGATCGTGGTTCTCAACAAGAGCGGCAAGCTGAACGACTCCTCCGTCAACCGCTTTGCCATTCGCCGCGAATATCCGAACGTCATTGCCGCGCTGTCGCTGCTGTCGGGCGCGACCATCGAGGTCATTGCGCCGCTGATGGAAGAGGAAGACGGCAGCGGCCTGATCATCGCCTGCCGCGGCTCTCGATTGAACTGGCAGACCACGGCGGCCGTGCTGAACAATCGCCGGGTGCCCCCGCTTACGAAGGAGCAGCTCGAACAGAGCAAACAGGTGTTCGAGATGCTCTATGTCTCGGCCGCCCAATACACGATCCGGTTCGAGTCTCCGGGGAAAGCGGCATCAAAATCCGGTTCTGAAGTGAGCAAGGTTGCTGCGGCTGGAGGACACCGATGAAGGGCGAGAACCGAAATGCACTCCGGGTTCGATTTGAGCATGCCCACCCGGTCAATCTCATGGGCGTCGACGGCACGTGGCGGCGAAGCTGCGTCATGCTCGACATCTCGCAAACCGGCGCCAAGCTTGAGGTGGAAGGCTCACCAGACGTGCTGAGGGCCCGGGAGTTCTTCCTGCTTCTATCCTCTACCGGCCTTGCGTTCCGTCGCTGCGAACTCGTTTGGGTGGATGGCACGCAAGTGGGCGTCAAATTCATCAGCGCCCACGACAAGAAGGCGCGCAGCTCCGAGCAGAGATGAACCATGATGCTTCAGAGACAAGAGAACCTTCTGATACAACCGACTTTTGAGCCATGCCGATCCACCTGATAGCAGACGCGCCGGCGAGGCTTGCGGCCGTTCGCGCCGTGCTGGAGCGCAAGCATGCCGTGACCTCCGAATTGCTGCTGGGGCCCGGCATCCAGCGCAGCAACATCGAGGCGCTCGTTATCCATGTCGACCTGCGCAACATTCAGAAAATCTGTGCGCTGAAGAAAGTCCTTGAGGGCATGGCCCGCGTGGAGAAGCGCATCTTCATCGTCGATGATGGTGCGCATCTGTCCGCATCGCAGGCCTACGCGCTGGGAGCCACCAGCGTCCTGCTCGGCCAGATCAATCCGCCCAGATTGCTGAAGGAATTCGCAGAGCACGTTCCTGGTGCGGGGATGATGCCGGAGCCCGGCTCGTCGGCGGCGGCCGCGTTTTCGGGCGAGGCCGCACTGGCTTCGGTGTTCACGGCGATCGCCGGCGGCACCCCGATTGACGCTTCCGACATGAAGGGCGCCGGTGCGCTGATTGCGGATGCGGTCGAGGAACACGGCCTCGCCGACTGGCTGAAGACGGTGCGACGTCATCACGAGGGTACGTATCAGCATTGCCTGCTCGTGACCGGGGT
>Ga0070713_100003445_pt1 | contig 10442 bp, 10 predicted proteins | sample LARL82metaG_FD_65465 | JGI IMG/M metagenome (GOLD analysis project Ga0070713, IMG submission 65465) | Corn, switchgrass and miscanthus rhizosphere microbial communities from Kellogg Biological Station, Michigan, USA - LAR L8-2 metaG | ecosystem: Host-associated > Plants > Roots > Rhizosphere ... | reverse complement strand
CCCGGGCATCGTCTGGCGAACAACCAGGGTGACCTGCAGCTTCCCGCAGAGAAGGCTCCAGAAGCGCGGCGGCGACATCCTGCATGGCCTGCTGCTCCATGGTCTGCTGTTCCAGGTGGGCGGCGATTTCGCGCTCACCGAAGGGCAGCTTGCCGGGGACCGGGGTAAGCGGGCGCGAGGTCAAACGAAAAGTTTCAGCTCCAGATGGGTCGACTACTCCCGCGTCGCTATCGGGGGGCAGTTCTGCAGGCGCGCCGGGAAGGCGGGAGATGGGAACAGGGATTAGCGAGGGTGTGGCGGCGGGTGATGAGTCGAGCGCTGCCATGAAGCCGGCGGCCGGGCGCGCAGCAATCAATGCGTTGCGCAGGCTATCGCGCACAAAGTCGTGAATGAGCGACTGCTGGCGGAAGCGAACCTCGGTTTTTGCGGGATGGACATTCACGTCCACTTCTTCCGGCGGCATCTCGAGGAACAGCAACACCACCGGCGAGCTGGTGGGCGGAATGATATTGCGGTATGCCTCGGCGATGGCGTGGAGCAGCAGGCGGTCGCGGATAAGCCGCTTGTTGACGAAGATGTAGATCGAGTTGCGATTGAGTTTCTGGAGTTCCGGCTTGGAGTAGAAGCCGGAGATACGAATCGTGCCCGGCGCGCGTTGAGGTTCGTCCGGATCGCGCTTCCAGGGAGGTGGTTCGGGAAGTCCGGCGTGTCCAAGTTGCGTTTCGGCGGCGACGGGAAGCAGCTGCGCGAGCGTGTCTTTGCCAAAGATCTGGTAGATGCGCTCGGCAGGCCTGCTGACGGGCGGCGCGGAGACCAGTGTGTGCGTGGCGGAAATGAGTTCGAAGTGCTTTTCAGGATGAGCGAGGGCGTAGTGCGTGACCAGCGCGGTTACATGCGAGAGCTCCGTCGATTCGGCACGAAGGAATTTACGGCGTGCCGGGGTGTTGAAGAAGAGATCGGAGACGGAGATGGTGGTTCCGCGGGGCAACGCGGCGTCATCAACATGGTGGATTTTGCCGCCTGCGATTTCGAGGTGCGTGCCGGGGCCGTCTTCGCCCGTGGAAGTATCGAGCGCAACCCGCGCGACCGAAGCGATCGAGGGCAGGGCTTCTCCGCGAAAACCGAGGGTGGCAATCGAGAGCAGTTCATCCGCGGTGCGGAGCTTTGAGGTTGCGTGACGTTCAAAAGCGAGCAGCGCGTCATCGCGATTCATGCCTTGGCCGTCGTCGGCGATGCGAATGAGCTTGCGCCCGCCGGCTTCGACTTCGATGCGGATGCGATGGGCGCCGGCGTCGAGCGCGTTTTCCAGCAACTCTTTGACGACGGAGGCGGGACGATCGACAACCTCACCGGCAGCAATCTGATTCGCCACCTGGTCGGAAAGAACACGAATGCGCCCCATGGGGAAAGGGTATCAGGGACGCAAGAACAGGGAACGAGAGAGGGGCTAAAAGGACAAAGGGAAGAAGGGACAGTGGAATTAGAGAGGTAAAAAGCAAAAGCCAGAAGCGGCAGCTTCTGGCTTTCGAGGACCGAGAATCTTTTTCGCTACTGCAGTTGTGCGGCGGGGGAGGATTCTTTCTGCATTTGTTCGAGGCAGGCCCAGGCGCGCTCGCCATCGGAGCCACGAACGGGAGCAAGATTGCAGATCGCAAGACACATGTTGGCCAGTGTGAACGTGGGTGACACATGCCAGAAGAGCAGGATCAGCGCAACATTGGTCAGGGGGCCGGCAAGCGAGACTAGCAGGTTCTTCATTGGCGATCCGGCTTCGCGCACAATGTACATGCCCTTCATGCACATGCCAACGCTCTTCACCTTGACGCCCACCATCAGCGATGTCGCGAGGTGACCGAATTCATGAAGTACCATCGCGGAAACGCCGAGGAACATTGTTCCTGCAAGAGAAAGAAGCCAGTGGGTAAATAAATAATTCATATAAATAGGCCGTACACTTTCATCTGATGTGTCTCGAGCACATCTGGATGTACGTACATGAACACTGGATCGTTCGAAATGTGTGGAAATAGAGAAGTAACAATGAAAGATGGTTACGTGTGGGCGCGGAAATGATTACCACACAGCGAAGCTGCAGAAGTGAAATGCTGCGTCAGCAGATCCAAATTCCGCCTGGCAAGACGAATGCGGCGAGAATGCCGACGGCATCGAGTGCGAATGAAACGAGAATGCCAAACGTGATGATTCTTCCGCGTATGTTGCTCGAAAGGGGAAAATCCCGATACATCCACCAAAGGAGAAACCACCATTCGCCGATGCGGATGGGAACGAGCAATGCGAAGAAGATGATCGTGACAATCCCGCTATGGTGATCGAGGCCGGGGATTCCTGAGAAGAAGGCGAGTCCGGCAAGAGCACCTGCAGTGACACCGATGACGGTGCGAGCGGCTCCTGCTTGAAATTCCGAGGGGAGTTTAGGGGAGATGACTTCGGTGGGAGGCAGAAGAGAGGTCGGACTCGGCGCAGCCATGCTCATCAGCAGGCGACGTTCGATGACCCAGCGGCAGAATGCGGTATAGCCGAGGAATTTCGCCACGGCGAAATACGCAAATCCCACTGCAGTTCCACCTGCGGGCATGAGGAAATCTTAAGAGTTGCCGCCGACGATCGGAAACGAAAAATGCCGCCTCGATGCGGCATTTTGTCTTTCAAAAAATGGCGGACCTTTAAATGCCGACGCCGAATTCGGTCGACTGGCGGTTGCCGGCGTTCGAGTAGAAGTCGTAGGGTGTGCGCTTGTTGAACTTGTAGCGCTGGCGAATCTCGCGGCCCACGTAGAGGCCAACGGCGGCAATGGCCATGCCGACGGAAACCCATCCGATCACTTTGAGGGTCTTGCTGTCCTCTTGTTCGTCGAGGAGCGTCAGGTTGCTGGCTTCTGCAGACATGGCGTGGATAGGTCTCCTAGTATCGATGATAGCCCAACTCTGGTTTGACGTATCCCACTTGGGTGAAGTGAGACTACAACTTTGGTTTGATGCGAACATTGTCTGGCACATCTCTATAGATAATGTGCGGCGAGACCCCTTTACGTTTCAGTGATTTTGCTTAACCATGAATTTTTCGTTGCTTCCGGAAGGAAGCTGGCGCGGATCGAATTCTCTGCAAGCCGGCGAAGCTCGTCCGGGCTGAAACCCTGCTCGGTATGGGCCAGCAGGTATTCGTTGGCCAGGTTGGAGCCGAAGAAGGCCGGGTCGTCGGAATTGAGCGTAACCAGGAGGCCCGCCTCGAAGTAGTGCCGCAGCGGGTGGGCGGCAAAAGACGGGCAGACGCCGGTGCGGACATTCGAAGTTGGGTTCAACTCCAACGGTACCCTTCTTGTCTTCAACTCCTGGATCAGCTCCGGGTCACGGACCGCCGAGAGCACGTGACCGAGGCGTTCGGAGCCAATGCTGACTGCTTCCCAGATGGCTTCCGGACCGGTGGTTTCGCCGGCGTGGTTGGTGAGGTGCAGGCCGGCTTCCCTGGCGCGCGCATACATCGCGCGAAAGGGCTCGGAGCCGCACTGGCGCTCGTCGCCGCCCAGGCCGATACCGATGATGGAGGGATGCTCGGCGTGCATCTGCGCGGCTTTCTCGAAGACGCGCTCAGCTTCGGGTACGGTGAAGTGGCGCACGGCGTCGAAGATCCAGTAAACGGAGAGGCCGAGTTCGCGTTCAGCGCGCAGGCGAGCACGTTCCAATCCTTCAAAGATCGGCTCGAAGCAGGCGGGGTCGTGATTGCGCCACATATAGATGACGCCGACGGAGATGAAGACCTCGGCGTGAACGACGCCCTGCTCGGCGAGATGCTGCATCATGCGCCAGGCAGCGAGTTCGTAGTCGTCGGCGTGGATCAGCTGTTTTGTAACGGCGCGGAAGGCGTTGATGAACTCAGTGAAATTGGTGAAGCGGTAGAGGGCCTCCGCTTCGGCAAGCATGATGGGCGTGGCGTCATGGCGCTGGCTCAGTTCCACAAGCGTGGCGGGGGTGATCGTGCCTTCGAGGTGGAGATGCAGTTCAGCCTTGGGGAGGCGGCGGATGAACGCCTGGATATCGTCCATGCAACGAGTTTAATTGGCGTGACGTGGCGGATGCCTTAGGTAACGCCGGATCGGTGAAACGACTGGAGGCGGGGGTTCACTATTGATTGCACTCAAATCAAAGGACCACCGGCTTATCTCAGGAGAGGTGTTGCATGAAGATTGTCTGGAATCGCTATGGCGCATTGGCGGTTGTTTCGTTTCTCTCTCTCAGCGCGGGCGCTGCAATGCTGTCGATGATTCCCAATCTTCAGCCGTTTGAGGATGGGACAGGGGCGGTTGCGACCTTCAATACCGCGGGGAATATCCATAAGGACAACCCGTTCTTCCAGAGCCTTGGCACGAATGGTCGCACCTGCGAGACGTGTCACCAGGCGGACCAGGCCTTCAGCATCAGTGCGAAAGGCGTACAGGAACGCTACGATCGCACGCACGGGACCGATCCGCTGTTTGCGGCCGTGGATGGAGCCAACTGCCCGACTGCGAACTCGACAGACAGGGGCGCGCACAGCCTGCTGCTCGAGCGCGGACTGATTCGGGTCGGCATCACACTGCCGGCGTCGCCGCAGTTTCAGATCGCGGTGGTGCACGATCCTTACGGCTGCGCGATGACGACGGACGCGACCACAGGCCGCCCGCTGATTTCTGTGTACCGCCGACCCCTGCCGACCGCGAATCTGCGCTACCTGAGCACGATTATGTTTGATGGACGCGAGACGCTGATGCCGCTGAACAACGCGCAGACAGTCGATGCGAACATGATCTTTGACCTCGCGGACCAGGCGAAGAGCGCTGTTACGGGACATGCGCAGGGCACGGCACCGAGTGATGAACAGTTGGCGCAGATCGTTCAGTTCGAGATGGGGCTCTCGACAGCGCAGGTCCGCGATAACGATGCGGGCATGCTGGACAAGCATGGCTCGAAAGGGGGTGCGAAAGAGCTGTCGAAACAGCCCTATTATCCCGGCGTCAACGATGCGCTGGGAGCGGACCCGACGGGGGCTCCGTTCAATTCGAGCGCGTTCTCGCTGTATACGGCGTGGGAGAAGCCGAATGTCAACGGGCATCGATACGATGGGCGCGATGACTGGGACGACCATGGGGAAAATGGGGCGCGCGAGGACATTGCCGCAGGCGAAAAGCTGTTTAACACGCGGACAGCGACCATCACCGGCGTGCGCGGGCTGAATGACAACCCCGCACTGGGCAGCCCGGCTTCAATTGCGGGCACTTGCACCACCTGCCACGACTCGCCTAATGTGGGCAACCATTCGGTTGCGCTTCCGCTGGATATTGCGACGAGCCGTCTGCCGGGATACGAATCGAACAATGCGATCGTGGCGGGTCTACGGGAATTGAGCGCGCCGGATCTGCCGGTGTTTGAGATCCGCGGCTGTCCTGATCCTGCGAATCCGGGAAGCGCCATCACGTACTACACTTCCGATCCGGGAAAGGGGCTGGTTACCGGAAAGTGCGCCGATGTGAATCGCGGGAAGGGGCCGATCCTGCGGGGGCTGCCGGCGCGCGCGCCGTATTTTCATAACGGGGCGGCGGCCGATCTCAAAGAATTGGTGAACTTCTACAATCAGCGGTTCCAGATGAACTTCACGGAGAATGAAAAGCGGCAGCTGATTGCGTTTTTGAATTCGCTTTGAGGAAATGGCGGCCTTCGCGACCAGTACCGCGAGCCTGAAGGCGCCTTCAGCGCAGATGAGATCGGGGCAATTCAAGTTGGATTCGGATTGCTCTGCCGGTCAGTCTTTGGCTTCGGCTTTGGTGATGGTGATTCCCAATCGCGCATAGGGGGCAAGAATTTTCTGCTTTGTCTGGGCGGCAACGATCATGCCGGTGATCTCAGAGAGCGGGGCAATTACATAAGGCGACACCGCATTCAGTTTTTCCGGCGAAGCGAGGACGATGGTTTCGGCGGCGCTGGCGCTGAGTGCTCTTTTCACGTGAGCCTCTTCAAAGTCCCCAGTTGTAAGGCCAGCCTCGGGATGGATACCGGTTACGCCCATGAAGTAGATCTCGGCACGAATTCTTGCGATGTTTTCGATTGCCGGGGCGCCCACGGCAACGACAGAGTGTTTGAATAACCTCCCGCCGATAAGAATCACTTCGATATTGCGATGTTCCACCAATTCAACCGCGATGGTCGGGCTGTGGGTGACGACCGTTGCTTTCAGGTCGGGTGGAAAGTGTCGTGCGATCTGGACAGCGGTTGTGCCCCCGTCGAGGATCACGACCTGGCCAGGGCGAACCATGCCGGCCGCTGTTCGTCCGATCAACCTTTTCTCATCCGTCGCCACCGTGAGCCGCGAAGCGAAATCTCCCATGGCGGCCGATGCGGGAAGTGCTCCACCGTGAACCCGCTGCAGCAGGCCTTCCGCAGCAAGTTCCCTGAGGTCGCGGCGAATCGTGTCTTCGGAGAGCCCGAGGTCCTGGCTCAGATCCTTGGCGACAATCTGGCCGGAAACGCGGAGAACTTCGAGAATATGCTGCTTGCGGTGAGTGGTAAGCACTTCTGCAATAATCGCATATTTTCAAATTCGCCGTGCACGAAATAGCACGATATTGCACGAAACTGCGCATTCCTGATACGATGGGTGAATGGAGGTCGTAATGAATACAGCGAAACCCCTCATCATCCTGATCGCGGGGCCTTACCGCTCGGGTACCAACGACGATCCCTCACTCATGGCACAGAATCTGGATCGGCTTGAATCGTTTGCGCTGCCCATCTACAAGGCGGGACACATACCCATGATTGGAGAGTGGGTTGCGTTGCCGGTGATGAAGCAGGCCGGCTCGGTCGCGTTAGGAGATGCAATTTCCCAACAGTATCTTTATCCCGTGGCCGGCCGGCTGCTCGAGCGCTGCGACGCGGTGCTTCGTATTGAAGGGGCGTCGAGGGGTGCCGATGAAGATGTGCGGATTGCGCGCGAGCGGGGTTTGCCGGTTTACGGCCGGATCGAGGATATTCCGGTTGTTGCGGCACGAGAACCTGCGCTTGAGGTGTAGCTGAGGTCCGCGAGAATGCTCCGCTCAGTTCGGCGAGTGCACCTGCAGCCACGTGCGAGTCTCTGCCAGGTCTGCGGGCGAAAGAGCGGGTGCGGCGCGCTTCAGCATTTCGATGTACCAGCCAATTTCCGCCGGCGAGGCAGGATAGCCGATGTTGCTGGTGATGTCTCCGTTGCGGTAAGAGTTGACGAGGACGGTTCCGTCTTCATTGGTGATGGCAAGGAAGGGGAGCCCAGGCTCGTCGATGCCGCCAAGTTCTGAACGGAGTTCAGCACCGCCAGGGGTATCGGCGTGTTTGGGGTCGTTACCGTGCTCGTCGACCGTGATGCGCTGAACCACGAATGCCTTTTCCGTGATGGGTTTCATCTCCGGGTCTTCGAGGAATCGGTCGAAGAGTTTGCAGGGGCCGCACCATGATGCGGAGAAGACCAACAAGATGTGCTTGTGTTCGCTACGAGCTTCGGCCTTTGCAGTGGCGAACAGGGCGTTCGCTTTTTTGGCCGATGCAAATGCGGGTGAGGCGAGCAAGGTTATGCAGGTCAATATTGCGATCACTGTGAGTTTTTTGTGTCTCGTCAACGCAGTCTCCAGTGGTTGAGAGCATGATAGCGCACGTGCAGTGTCAGAGGGATTGAGAAGCAGGTCCTTCGTTCCGCTTACCCCACGTTCGCTTCGCGATCGCAGGGCCCAGCTGCTCCGTTCAGGATGCCACGGCTTTTGAGGAAAAAGATCAGCGTTGCGGGGCGAACTCGCTGCGGTGGCGGCTGTAGAAGAAGTAGATCAGCAGGCCGGTGAAGAGCCAGATGAAAAACGCCTCCCATGTCAGCACTTCCAGGCCCATCATCAGCATGATGCAGAAGATGATGCTAAGCACAGGGAAGATCGGCCCCCACGGTGCGCGAAAGGAACGCGGGCGTTCGGGCTCGCGATAGCGCAAGATCAGCACGGCGATCGAGACCAGGACAAAGGCGAAGAGCGTGCCGATGTTGGAGAGATTCGATACGGTGCCGATATCGAGCAGTCCGGCCGGCACACCAACGACAAACCCGGCAACCCAGGTGGCGACGGCGGGGGTGCGATAGCGCGAGTGAATCTTGCCGAAAACCTTGGGAAGCAGCCCGTCGCGGGACATGGCGAACCAGACGCGGGCTTGTCCGAGCTGGAAGACCAGAATCGACGAGATCATGCCCAGCATGGCGCCGATAAGTACGACGAGTTCCACCCAGCGCAGGTTGTGGCCACCCGGCTCAAGCGAAAGACGTTTGAGTGCGTTCACCACCGGGGCACCGTCGCCCATGATGGAATGCCAGGGCACGATGCCGCTGAGACAGATGGCGACGCCGCCGTACAACAGCGTGCAGGCGATCAGGGTGGCGAGGATGCCGAAGGGCAGATCGCGCTGCGGCTGTTTGCACTCTTCGGCGGCAGTGGAGACGGAATCGAATCCGATATAGGTGAAGAAGATGATCGATCCGCCGGAGAGCATGCCGGTCCAGCCATTGGGCATGAAGGGGTGCCAGTAGACGGGCTTGATGAAGCTGGCCGCCGCTCCGATGAATGTAAGGATGGCGACGATTTTGATGAGGACGAGGATATTGTTGGTGCGTGCCGACTCGCGAATGCCGCGGACCAGTACCACGGTGAGGACCATGACGACGAGGAAGGCCGGGATGTTGAACCCGAAATGCCAGCCGGGGGCGTAGAGGTCCTTTCCAGCAAGGTCCTGCAAACCGGTAGGAAGGTATGCGGGAGAAATCCATTTCAAGTCGGGATGCAGTCCGAACCATTCGAGCAGCGCCTCGATATGCGCAGCGAATCCGACGCTGACGCTCATGTTCGAAAAGGCGTATTCCAGGATCAAATCCCAGCCGATGATCCACGCGACCAGTTCGCCGAGGGTGGCGTAGGTGTAAGTGTAGGCGGAGCCGGCTATGGGGATCATCGAAGCCAGTTCGGCGTAACAGAGACCGGTAAAGACGCAGACAATGGCGACCAATACGAGTGACAGGGCGAGTGCGGGTCCGGCGCCGGGGCGTCCGGCCATGGCGGTATGGGTGAGCAGGTAGTGGATCAGGGGGGTGTTGCTGACTTCGGGAGTGTCGAACTTCTGTCCCGCCATGGCAGTGCCGATGACGGTGAAGATGCCGGAACCGATGACGGCGCCAATGCCAAGAGCGGTAAGCGACCAGGGGCCAAGCGACTTCTTCAGCGCATGCTCGGGCTCTTCCGACTCGCGGATCAGCTTATCGATGGACTTGCGGGCAAGCAGTTGGCTTGGCAGGGCAATTCTCCTCGTCAGGTCCGGCATGCTGAGCAGGCGTTTCCAATGTCATGTGCGAAGCCTTATGCGGCAGTGTACATGATAGGGATTGGACTGGGAGAGCGCGGCCACGTCAGGCAGGCGCGTTGTGGAGAAAGGGATTACACGACAAGGCCCGGACCGGCGTGCTGCCGATCCGGGCCCTTAGTGCTCGTGCGACGCAGACGTTTAACGCTTCGACTGGCCGCGTGCCGCCTTCTTGAGCTTCTTCTTGTTGGACCCGCGCGGTGTGGTGCGCTTCGCTTTGGGAGCTGCCTTTTTGCGCGCCGCCCGTTTCACTTTCTTGCGTTCGATCTTGTCTTCAATCTTCTTTGTATTTGCCAATGAGAAACCTCTCTTACCGAGTCAATGCAATGTGTTCCGCGTGTGCGGACGATGCGAACCTTATGGTAACAGGGATATATGTGCAGGGAAAAGCCCGGAGAGATGCTGTCAGCCTGATGAATCGTCGCAAAAAGCACGAAAGGCGTAGAAGCGGCGAGCGAATTCACGCGGAGTTTGCGATTCTCAAGGTAGAATGAAGGTAGACGCGATCTGGAATCACACCAGCCTGCTCGGCCTTCGGCCGTCCCACCGCTTCAGACGAGCTCCGTAACCCACGCAGCAACCACATGTCGTCGGTTCAACTGTCGGCATTCTCCTCGTGAACGGAGTTTTTCATGCGTTCTGATCAGATACATCGCGCCCTTAAGCAAGGGATGAACCGATTTGAGATGTGCCAGCTTGTTTCAAAAGGCGTGAAGGCCACGCACAAGACAGGCGGCCGGTTCGAAGACACCATCAACAGTGCCCTGGAATTTCTGGGTACCCACAGATCGGACCAGAAATCGATGCACCCAGCGTCGAACAAGCCCGGTGACAAATCCTTGAAACCGGCTGCATAGGCCGGGAGCCTCGGCGATACGTTCCCCTAAAAATGAGAAGGACGGCTGTTATGCCGTCCTTTTTGAATCTCACTTCGAACTCTCGTCCAAACTTAGACGGGCTGTACGTTCTCAGCCTGCCAGCCCTTGGGGCCCTTGGTCACGTTGAACTGGACCTTCTGGCCTTCCTGAAGCGAAC
>Ga0070713_100003444_pt1 | contig 10442 bp, 8 predicted proteins | sample LARL82metaG_FD_65465 | JGI IMG/M metagenome (GOLD analysis project Ga0070713, IMG submission 65465) | Corn, switchgrass and miscanthus rhizosphere microbial communities from Kellogg Biological Station, Michigan, USA - LAR L8-2 metaG | ecosystem: Host-associated > Plants > Roots > Rhizosphere ... | reverse complement strand
GCCAGCGCGTCCGCGATCGCCGCGGCGCCCTCCTGGCCCGGCAGCCACGCCATCAGCACGGCGGCGCAGCGCTCGTGGAGCTCCGCGCTCGCGGCGGGCCGGCCCGCCACCAGCACGAGCACGACCGGCGTCCCCGTGTCCAGCACCGCCCGGACCAGGTCCTCCTGCGCGCCCGGCAGGTCGAACGAGGCGCGGTCCCGGCTCTCGCCGGTCGTGCAGTCGTCCGTCAGGCCCGCCTTGTCGCCCATCACCAGGACGGCGACGTCGGCGTCAGCCGCCAGGGCGACCGCGGCGTCGAAGCCGTCCCGGGCGGTCCCGCTGACGTCGCACCCGCGGGCGTACGTGACACGGGCGCCGAACCGCTCGCGGACCGCGTCCAGCACCGTCGGCGCCTCGACCGCTGCGTCCCCGACCTCCGTGTCCGCGGCGATCGGCATCGAGAACGTGTTGCGCCCGTCCTGCTGCATCTCGAGCAGCGACTCGACGTGCGCCGGGTACGTGTAGTCGCCGAACAGGTGGCGGGCCTGGTGCGCGTTGGGCCCGATCACCGCGATCGTCCCCGAGTCCGGCGCCAGCGGCAGCACCCCGTCGTTGCGCAGCAGCACGAGGCTCCGGCCGGCGATGCGGCGGGCCAGCTCGCGCTGCCGCGGCACGTCGGCGAGCACGACGCCGGCGTCGACGTACGGTCGCTCGAACAGGCCGAGCTCGAACTTGGCCCGCAGGACGCGCCGGACCGCGGTGTCCAGCGCCGCGGGCGTCAGCAGGCCCGACTCCAGCGCCGCCAGCAGGGGCGGCCCGAAGCAGTCGGTGTTCGGGAGCTCCATGTCGAGGCCGGCGTGCAGGGCCATCGCCGCCGCCTCCTCGGCGCTGTCGGCGAGCCGGTGGTACTCGGCGAGCTGGCGCACGGAGAAGTAGTCCGCCACCACGATCCCGTCGAACCCCCACTGGTCGCGCAGGATGCCGGTCAGCAGGCCGCGGTCGGCCCCGCACGGCACGCCGTCGAGCTCGTGGTAGCCGTTCATCAGCGAGCGCAGGCCGGCGGTCCTGACCACCGCCTCGAACGGGTGCAGGTACACGTCGCGCAGCTCGCGCGCCGGGATGTGGGGCGGGGCCCAGTTCAGGCCGCCCTCCGACGCCCCGTAGCCGACGAAGTGCTTGGCCGTCGCGATCACGCCGTCCCGCAGGTCCTCGCCCTGCAGGCCGCGCACGAACGAGACGCCCATGCGCGCCACCAGGTGCGGGTCCTCGCCGAACGTCTCCTCGGTGCGGCCCCAGCGCGGGTCGCGGCACACGTCGAGGACGGGCGAGAGGCCCTGGTGGGCGCCGATCGCCCGCATCTGGGCGCGGACGCTGTCGGCCAGCGCCTCGGCCAGGTCCGGCTCCCACGTGCTCGCCAGGCCGATCGCCTGCGGGAAGACGGTCGCGCACCGGGCCATCAGGCCGGAGCAGATCTCCTCGTGGACGATCGCCGGGATGCCGAGCCGGGTCCGCTCCACCAGGAACCGCTGGATCTCGTTGTTCAGGCGGGCCGCCTCCTCCGGCAGGAGGGCGCTGGCCCCGCACACGCGCGTCACCTGACCCAGGCCGTCGGCGAGCACGCCGGCCGCCCGGTCCTCGTGCAGGCCCTGGCCGTCCGCGAGCTGGAACACCCACGCGCTGCCCAGCTGGGCGGCCTTCTCGCCCGGCGTCATCCGGTCGAGCAGGTCCTCCACGCGCTCGTCCACGGGGAGGTTGGCGTCGCGGTACGGGATGGTGTCGTCGAGCCTGGCCGTGCTCATCGGCCCCTCGTCCCGCACGACTGCCGGACGACCAGGGAGGTGGGGAGGGTGAGCTGGACCGGGCCTTCGGGCGTCCCGTCGATCATCCGGATCAGCATGCGGACGGCCTCGTAGCCCATGTCCTGGATGGGCTGCTCGATCGTGGTCAGCCCGGGCTCGGTCAGCGCCGACTCCGGGATGTTGTCGAACCCGATGACGGAGAGGTCGGCGGGCACCGCCATGCCCAGCGACCCGGCGACCCGCATGACCTGGATGGCGCTCACGTCGTTGGCGGCGAACACCGCCGTCGGCGGCTCGCTCAGCGCCAGCATCCGCCGCGCCGGCTCCTCGGCCGACTCCAGCTCGTACCCGCCGACGCCGACGACGGCGGGGTCGACGGCGAGGCCGGCGCCCGCCATCGCCCGCCGGAAGCCCTGCTCGCGGAGCCGGGCCGACTCGAGGTCCGGCCGGCCGGCCAGGAACCCGATGCGGCGGTGGCCGAGGCCGATCAGGTGCTCGGTCGCGGCGATCGCCCCGGCCAGGTTGTCCGACGTGACCGTGGGCAGCGTCGAGGCCCCCGTGTGCGGGTCCACCGCGACGATCGGGGCGGCGTGGTCCACGTCGACGGTGGGCGTGACGAGGACGGTGCCGTCGGTCAGCGTGCCGCTGACCCGGGAGAGGTACCGCCGCTCCCACCCGGCGGCGCTGCGGCTGAGCCCGCCGCCGGAGTAGACGACCAGCTCGTACCCGCTGCCCCGGATCGCCCGTGCCGCTCCCTTCAGCAGCTCGGCGCTGAACGGCTCGATGTCGGTGACGACGATCCCGATGACGTTCGTGCGGTGGCTGCGCAGGCTCTGGGCGACCAGGCTCGACTCGTAGCCGAGCTCGTCGATCACGGCCTGGACGCGGGCCAGCGTCTCCGCGGCGACCCCGTAGCGCCGGTTGATCACCTTGGACACCGTCGCGATGGACACGCCCGCCTGGGCGGCCACGTCTCCGATGGTCACTCTGGCTGGGTGCGACATCGTCCCCAAGCATAGCGGTATCGATACCGGTCTCGATAACGTTATCGATAACGATTGACACCCTCGCCGAGGCGGGGTTATGGTTGGGCCCTGGCCATCTGAAACGGGAAGGAGTTGGGAGGTCTACGGTCTATGACTAGGTTCCGTCGATCTTGCGGTCTGCTCGTGGGCGTCCTCGCCTTCGTGACGGCCGTCAGCGGGTGCGGTGGGGACACGGGGTCGAGCCAGAGCTCGAACGCCTCGTCCTCTTCCGGGCCCGTGACGCTCACGTGGTGGCACAACGCGAACACGGACCCGGGCCTGTCGTTCTGGCAGTCGGTCGCGGACGACTTCCACAAGGCCCACCCGAACATCACGGTCAAGGTCGTTCCGACGCAGAACGAGCAGCTGCAGACCAAGATCCCCGTCGCCCTCCAGTCGTCCGACCCGCCCGACGTCTACCAGCAGTGGGGCGGCGGCGCGCTCGCGACACAGGTGGCGGCGGGCAAGGTGCTCGACATCACGAACGACGTGAAGCCGTGGATCGGCCAGCTCAGCACCGCCGTCGGCAACTGGCAGGTCAACGGCAAGCAGTACGGCATCCCGTACAACCTCGGCGTGGTCGGCTTCTGGTACAACAAGGACCTCTTCACGAAGGCGTCCATCAGCTCGCCGCCGGCGACGTGGGACGACTTCCTCGCCGACGTCGGGAAGCTGAAGGCCGCCGGCATCGTGCCGATCTCCGTCGGCGGCCAGGACCGCTGGCCGGACGCGTTCTACTGGGACTACCTCGCGGTGCGCATGTGCAGCAAGAGCGTGATCCAGCAGGCCGCCAAGACGTACAACCTCAGCGACCAGTGCTGGACCCAGGCCGGCCAGAAGGTCCAGCAGCTGCTCGACGCCAAGCCCTTCCAGCCCGGCTACCTGGCCACGCCAGCGCAGGTGGGCGCCGGCAGCGCGGCCGGCCTGATGGGCAACGGCAAGGCGGCGATGGAGCTGCAGGGCCAGTGGGACGTCGGCGTGATGAACAGCCTGACCCCCAACGGCCAGGGCCTCGCCGACAAGCTGGGCTGGTTCGCGTTCCCGTCCGTCTCGGGCGGCAAGGGCGCGCAGACCGCGGCGCTCGGCGGCGGTGACGGCTTCTCCTGCTCCTGGAAGGCGCCGCGCCAGGCGTGCGTCCAGTTCCTGCAGTGGATGTCCAGCCCGGACGTCCAGAAGCGCTGGACCGCGCTCAACGTGGGCCTGCCGACCAACACGGCCGCCACGGGTTCGGTGGCCGACGTCAACCTGAAGAACCTGATCACCGTGCGGAACAAGGTCCCGTACGTGCAGCTCTACCTGGACATCGCGTTCTCGACCGCCGTCGGGCAGGCGCTCGACGACGCGACGGCCAACCAGTTCGCCGGCACCACCACGCCACAGCAGGTGGTGAAGGCCATCACGGACGCCGCCGCCAACCAATGAGGCTCGTCGGATCGGCCGACCGGCGCCGGGACGCTCCCGGCGCCGGGTCGGCTGCCGACCGCCCCGACCGGCGGGACATCGTCCGCCGCCGGCGGCTCCGCAACGGCATCGGGACGGGGCTGTTCGTCGGCCCGGCGCTGCTGCTCTACCTCGTCTTCGTCGTCGGCCCGCTCGTCTACGCCGCGTACTTCAGCCTGTACCACTGGAGCGGCCTGGGCGCCGCGATCGACTTCGTGGGCCTGCACAACTACGTGCTCGCGTTCCAGGACGACCTCTTCCGGGCGTCGATCCTCCACAACATCACGATCGCCGCGCTGTCGATCCTGATCCAGCTGCCGCTCGGGCTCGGCGCGGCGCTGCTGCTCAACCGGCGCTTCCCCGGCCGCACGGCGCTGCGCCTGGTCTTCTTCGCGCCGTACGTGCTGTCAGAGGCGATCACGGCGATCATCTGGCTGCTGATGCTGCAGCCCGACGGGCTGGTGGACCAGGCGCTGCGCGGCGCGGGCCTCGGGAGCCTGGTCCATCTGTGGCTGGCCGACCTCAAGCTCGTGCTCTACACGATGTTCGTAGTGATCACCTGGAAGTACATCGGGTTCGGGATCATCCTGTTCCTGGCGGGCCTCCAGGGCATCCCGCCCGAGGTCCTCGAGGCGGCGCAGATCGACGGCGCCACGGAGATCCGGTCGATCTGGCACGTCACGATCCCGCTGCTGGGCCCCACGATGCGCATCTGGGGCTTCCTGTCGATCATCGGCTCGTTCCAGCTGTTCGACCTGATCTGGCTGACGACGCTCGGCGGGCCGGCCGGCTCGTCCAGCACGATGGCCACGTACCTGATCGACCACGGCTTCCGCAGGTACCAGTTCGGGTACGGCAGCGCCGCGTCGGTGATCCTGTTCCTGGTCACGCTGGTGATCGCCGTGCTGTACCAGTTCGTCCTGCTGCGGCGCGACACGGAGGGTGCGGTGACGAGGATGGTGGCATGAAATGCAAGAGGGGGCAGGCCCCCTCTTCCGGAACACCCCCGCCTATCCGGGATGTTCGGGGCGCCTGCGGCGCATCGCTCCGCGTCCGAGGCCGACGTTCGGACGGCGTCGGGAAGACGGACTCACACACTCGGGCAAAGCCCTTGCTTACGGCTACCGCGGACTCTGTTTCAGCGATGGGCGTCGCATGAGCGTGGCAGCCCGTCGCGACAGGGGCGCCGGGGTCCACCCGGCCACCCGCCGCCGGCTGATGCAGGCGCTGGCGCTGACGGTCGCGCTGATCGTCGGGGCGACCATCCTGGTGCCGCTGTTCTACGTCGTGCTGGGCGGCTTCCGGACGACCGGCCAGCTCGCGGCCCAGCCGGTGGCGCTCCCGCAGCCGTGGATCATCCACAACTACACCGACATCCTGGTCTCGGCGACGTTCTGGCACAACATCGCGAACAGCTCGTTCATCGCGGTGGTGGCCACCCTGCTGGTCGTGGGCAGCGGCGCGCTCGCCGCGTACCCGCTGGCCCGGTTCGAGTTCCCCGGCCGGGGCGCTCTGTACGGGCTGTTCGTGTTCGGCCTGCTGTTCCCGGCCGGCGCCGCGGCCCTGCCGATCTACCTGATGCTGCGCCAGCTCAACCTGCTCGACCAGCTGCTCGGCGTGGCGCTGCCCGAGGCCGCGTTCGGGCTGCCGCTGACGATCGTGATCCTGCGCCCGTTCATCCGCTCGATCCCGGCCGAGCTGGAGGACGCCGCGGTCATCGACGGCTGCGGCCGGTTCGGGTTCTTCTGGCGGATCCTGCTCCCGCTGTCCGGCCCCGCGCTGGCGACGGTGGCGATCATCACGTTCATCGCCAGCTGGAACGCGTACCAGCTCCCATACCTGGTCCTGACCGACTCCAGCGGCTTCACCCTGCCCCTGGGCGTGGCCAACTACGCCAGCCAGTACACGCAGGACACGGCCCGGATCCTGGCGTTCACGGCGCTGTCGATGGTGCCGGCGCTGGCGTTCTTCGTCCTGGCCGAGCGCCGCATCGTGGGCGGCCTGTCGGGCGCCGTGCGGGGCTGATCGCCCCGCGGCGTCCGGGAGCGGCGTCTGGGGCCGGGGGGGCAACCCCGGTCTCGCCTTCGGCCTCAGACCCTCCCCTTCGCCATAGATGACTCAGGCAGTGCCGCTGACGTCCCGGCACCCATCGTCGTCAGGCGCTGGGGCGCCTGACGACGATGGGGCCCTGCCGGCTGGCGTCGCCCTGAGCCCAAGCTGCGGACTGAGAGGTTGAAGTGCCGACACTTGCACGTATCCGCGTATCCGGAGACGTGCAAGTGTCGGAAATTCAACCTCTCACGTTGCCGGCAGTGCCCCCGGCGTCCTCGCCGACGCCAGCCGGCAGGGACCCACCCTGTCCGAGCCCATGATGGGCTCGGACAGGGTGGGTGCCGGGGTGCCAGCGGCCTCGCCTGAGTTTCACATGGCGAAGGGGAGCGTCTGAGGCCGAAGGCGAGGCCGGGGTTGCCGGCACGCCGCCCAGCCCGAGCGCTCGACGCCCCCCGCGACCTACGACGCGAGCGCCGGCCGGCAGGCCGCGCGCAGGTGCTCGTCCAGCTCCTGGACGGCGTGGTGGCGGCTGTGCGGCTCCAGGCCCTCGCGGATGTTCCTGACCAGGTGGATGACCGGCGTCAGGTGGAGCCGGGCGGCGCCCGCCAGCGCCGAGCGAGCGAGGCGGCACGCCTCGTCGAGGTCGTCCGCGTCCGCGTGGGCGGCGGCCAGCGCCGTGAGCAGCCACAGCCGGTCCCGCTCGCTCGTCGGGCCCAGCGTGACCAGCACCGGCCGCAGGACCGCCTGCGCCTCTTCCAGGTGGCCCAGCTTGGCCAGGCTGGCCCCCCGCTCGCCCGCGAGCCAGGCCTGGTCCACGGCCGTGAACCGGGGCCGGCCGCGCTCGTCGTCCTCGAGGCACTCCACGATGTCCGCCGCCCGGTCCAGCGCCCGCAGGCAGTCCGTCTCGTGGCCCAGCGAGGCCCAGGCGTCCGCCTCCTTGGCGGCCAGCCAGGCCCGGGTGGCGGGCGACGCCTCCGCCTGGACGTAGCCGAGCTTGCGGCCGGTGAGCAGACGCAGCGACTCGGTCGCGTCCCGCTCCCGCGGCAGCCGGCACGCCAGCGCCCCCACCAGGTAGGCGCCGAGCTGACGGTCGTCGGCCTCCTGGGCGGCGCGCAGGCCGGCCCGGAAGCACTCGGTGGCGGCCTCCGGGTCGGCCAGGTTCCAGCGCAGCCAGCCGACCAGCCCTGCGGCCTCGCCCGCGATCGAGCAGAGCCGGCGCCGCACGCTCTCCGACGCGCTCGCCTGCAGCAGCGTGGTCACGGCGTCCAGGTGGCCGGTCGCCGGGCCGAGCAGCACGCGCGAGCTGATCGCGGTCGGCTCCAGGCTCTCCAGCGCCAGCGTCACCCGCTCCAGGTGGTCCACCGTCGCCGCGTCCACCTGGCCCCGTGTGGTCAGGGCACGGTCCAGCCGCTCCCACGGCTCCGTCCACTCCGTCTCGACCGCGCCCGGCGCCGGGTGCAGGAACGGCGGGAGGGGGGCCACGCTCAGCAGGCTGGCCATGTCGCGCAGGAACCGGTCCCGCTCGCGCGGGTCGCCCTCGACGCGGTCGCCGGCCAGCAGCGTGACGAGCCCGAGGTCGGCCTCCCGCACCAGCCCCAGCTGCTCGACCGGCAGGTCGAACAGCTGGCAGAGGAGGCGGACGTACCGCGGCCGCGGGTGCCGCGTGCCCCGCTCCCAGCGGCTGACCATCGTCGCGTCGACGCCCAGGTCGGGCTCGCCGCGGCTGCTCGCGATGCGGCAGAGCCCGGCTGCCACATCGTCCTGTGACCACCCTCGCAACCGCCTCTGCAATCGGAGTCGTCGGTTGGGTAACGGTGCCTGATCCATCACAACTCACCCCCGCCTGCGTATTCAGACAGCCCGCGCCGCCCGCCTTGCGAAATGCAGCGTACCCAGTTGTTGACGACTAGTCAATCAGGTCCCGAACCAGTTATCGCAACAGGTCGGCGGAAGATCAGCCGCGCTGGGCGCGGTGGAATCCGAGGACCGCGGCGGTCACCTCGCGCGCGTCAGCCTCACCTGTCATGAACACGTCCGGCTCGGGCCGGACCGTCGGCACGCCCCGGTGCTCAGCAACACGGAACGCCACGCGCTTCTCGGTGCCGTCCTCGGACACGAACGTCACCTCGTACCGGTCCGGACCCACCGCGTGGATCTCGCGCAGGCTCAGCGTCATCGCCACACCCCACCCGAAACGTACTTCTCGATCCACTCGGCCGTCACCTCGTACGTGCCGCCGATGCCGGGATCGCTGACCACGAACGTCCCCGCCTCCGCCCCGGGCTCGATGACCACCATGTGCGCCGGCAGGCCCGGGGCCTGGAGCGTCGCCGCCATCTCGCCCTGCTCGGCGACGCTCAGGGCGTCGGCGCCGGTCGCGAAGTAGCCGCTCTCCCAGACCCCGGACCCGGCCTGGGCGTTGAGCGCGTCGGCCAGCGCGCCCGGGTTGGACCACTCGCCCAGCTCGCCGAGGAACTGCGCCTCCGACATGGCCCCGTCCGTCAGGATCTCGCCGCACGCCGACACGCACGAGCCGCCCGCGCTCTGCAGGATCGTGCCGCCCTCCGTGATGTTGGTGGCCTCGGCGACCCACGGGCCCGCGCCCTCCAGGAACGCGCCCACCTCGGCGGCGGCCAGGAACTCCCACAGGAAGAACAGCAGGAGCCCGATCGCCACCGCCGCGATGATCCCGGCGATGATCGTCGAGTAGCAGTCGGTGAGGTCCGAGCAGTCGCTGGCGAGCGCCGGCCGGGGAACGAGCGCGAGGCCCAGGAACCCGACCAGCGCCAGCAGCCGGACCGTCCGCGTCATCGGGCCGGGCTCCCGGCCGGGGCGGCGGCGGCCCGCCGCCGGCGGCGCGCCCACTCGGGCAGCAGCACGGTGAAGACGACCAGCGACACCAGCGCCGAGAACAGCACCGGCCGGAACGAGCTCACGGCCGGGTACGCGAGGCCGAGGATCTCCTGGCCGATCACGTAGCTGGCGGCGACCGCCACGGCCGCGCGGAGGAGGATCGGGACGTGGGCGGCCAGGCGGGCGTATCCGGCCAGGCGGCCCGCGAGCAGCTGCCTGGCCAGCAGCACGCCGGCCAGCGCCACCCAGACGAACACGGCGTCGAGCCAGCCTTCCAGGGCGCCGGCGAGCAGCAGCACCGTCAGGGCCGGCTGGACCACGACGCCCACCGGCCAGAGGCCGCGGCGGCCCAGGCGGTGCACCGTCAGGCGGCTCGTGCCGCCGCGCCCCTCGGCCACCTGCTGCAGGATCGGCCGGACGACTCCCATCACGGCCGCCAGGAACACCAGGAACCACCCGGTGGCCTGGACCGGCTGGATCGCGTCGTTGGTGGGCAGGTCGCCGACCCACGTGTAGGCCGGCCGGACCAGGATCGGCGCCGTCTGCGTCCACGCGTAGACCACGATCGCCGAGAGGACGCAGCCGAGCACGACCGCCAGGGGCGTGCGCAGCCCGGCGGTCACGCGGGCCCGGGCCCGCGGCAGCGACGAGCGGACGAGGATCTGCACCGTGAGCGGCGCGACGACCACCAGCATCGCAAGCAGCAGGTACGTGGGGATCAGGCCCGCGCGGCCCAGGAGCGGCTCCAGCAGGAACGTGTCGTGCGGGAACACGAAGAAGTCCACGAGCACGTAGCCGAGCCACGCCCACAGGCCCAGGCCGGCCGACAGCCCGGCCAGCACGACCAGCGGGCCCATCACCCACAGGGCGCCCGTGAACGTCTCCTCGGGGTGGATGCGGCCCAGCACCGCGCCGGCCAGGAAGGCCGCGGCGGGCGCGGCGATGGCCGCGAGCGGCCACGCTCGCAGGTACGCGCCGTCGGCCAGCACGGTCGCCAGCAGCGTCGAGGCGCGGCCGGCCAGGGCGGGCAGCCGCACCCAGAGCGCGTCGGCGACGCGCGCGGCGCCGCTCACGCGGGCGCCCTCCGGGCGGCGGCCAGCCACGGCCGCCGCCGCCGCCCGATCAGGCCCAGCACCGTGCCGTACGCCAGGTGCCCCGCCAGCGACATCACCGTGAACTCGATCAGCACCAGGCGCAGGTCGAGCCAGCTCGGATAGACCAGCAGCATGAGCGTCTCCAGGCCGAGGCCCCAGATCGGGCCCACCCACCACGGGCGGCCCGCCAGCAGCAGGAG
>Ga0070713_100003443_pt1 | contig 10443 bp, 9 predicted proteins | sample LARL82metaG_FD_65465 | JGI IMG/M metagenome (GOLD analysis project Ga0070713, IMG submission 65465) | Corn, switchgrass and miscanthus rhizosphere microbial communities from Kellogg Biological Station, Michigan, USA - LAR L8-2 metaG | ecosystem: Host-associated > Plants > Roots > Rhizosphere ... | reverse complement strand
ACCTGCGGCTGGCAGCGCAGGCTGTACGGATCCTGCACCTTGTCGTCGCCGGTGAGGTGCGAGGCGCGGATCCGGCTGCCCGAGAGGAGCTTGCGGTAGAGCGCGGCGGCCGAGGACTGGCCGGCGTGCCCGCGCAGCTCGTGGATGCGCGGATCGAACGGCGTGTCGCTTCCCATGGCGGCATCGACGCTCATGGCGCCCGCGACGATCGCGGCCGCGTAGAGATTCTCGGCGGCGAAGAGCCCCTGGAGCGCGAGCGCCGTCGAGACCTGCGTGCCGTTCAGCAGCGCGAGCCCTTCCTTCGGGCCCAGGCGCAGCGGCTGGAGCCCCGCGACGCGAAGCCCCTCGGCCGCGCCCGTGATCCTTCCCTCGTGGCGCACCTGCCCCAGGCCCAGCAGCACGGCGCTCATGTGCGCGAGCGGCGCGAGATCGCCCGAGGCGCCCACCGAGCCCTTCGAGGGAATGCAGGGATAGACCTCGGCCGCGAGGAGCGCGAGCAGCGCATCGACCACCTCGGCGCGCACGCCCGAGTAGCCGCGCGCGAGGCTCGCCACCTTGAGCAGCAGGACGAGGCGCACGGTCGAATCCTCGAGCAGCGGCCCCACGCCCACGCTGTGGGAGAGCACGAGGTTGCGCTGCAGGAGCTCCAGCTGGTCCGGCGCGATGTGCGTGTGCGCGAGCTTGCCGAAGCCGGTATTGATGCCATAGGCGGGCGCGCCGCGCTCGACGATGCGCCGCACGGCCTCCGCGCCCGCGGCGAGGCGCCTGCGGCCGGGCGCATCCAGGGTGGCGGGTTCCTTCGAGCCGGCGAAGGCCTCGAGGGCCTCGAGCGTGAGCTCCCCGGGGACGAGCCGCACTACTTGAGGCGCGAGTCGATCAGCCGCGCGAGCTGCGCCGAATCGAGCTCGTTCATGTTCTTGTCGCGCGCGAAGCGCACCGTGACGAGCGTCTTGGCCTTGCGGAACTCGAGCTGGTGGGTGGCGGCCATCCAGAAGGCGTGCTCGCCGACCCCGTCGAGCCACTTCGCGCGGGCCTTGTAGATCTTCTCGAGGCTCTCGCGGTCGCCCTGCAGCTCGTTCTCGGCCGCGTACTGGACCTGGCGGATCGTGAGCACGAGCACGGCGGCGTGGTGGTCGTCCACGAACTGGCATTCGCTGGGATTGCCCGACTTCGCGACCTGCACCTTCGTCGCCGCGCCGCCCGCGATCGCGTTCACGTCGGCGAGCGAAATGATCGTGCAGGCATCGGGGGCCTCGGCGAGCGCCGTGAGCGGAAGGAGGAGCGAGGCGAGGGCGAGGGCGGTCTTCATTGTCGTCCTTCTTGTGGGTTGGAGAGCCGCCATTATAGGAGCGACGCCGCGACCGCCTTCTCGAACTCGGCGAAGAACGCGTCGGCCATCTTGCGCGCGGCGGAGTCGACCAGGCGGCTGCCGAGCTGCGCGAGCTTGCCGCCGACCTGCGCCTTCACCTCGTAGGCCATGAGGGTGCCGTCGCCGTCGTCGGTGAGCTTCACGTGCGCGGCGCCGCTCGCGAACCCAGCGGCGACGCCATCTCCGCTGAAGCGCAGCGTATAGCGCTCGGGCTGCACGACGTCCTCCAGCCAGAGCTTGCCCTTGAACTTCGCGTTCACCGGCCCGAGGCTCGCCCGCATCACCAGCGCATAGCCCTCCGGGGTCCGCTCCATGGACTCGCAGCCGGGCATCGACTTTCGGATCATCTCGGGATCGTTCAGCGCGTCCCACGCGGCCTGGCGCCCCACGGGCAGGCGCCGCTCCCCCGTCATCTCCATCAGGCGATCTCCCTCGCGAGGTCCGATAGCGTGGCGAGATTGTGCACCGGAAGGAAGGCGTCCACGTGGGGAAGCATCGAGGCGATGCCGGCCGCGCGCGGCTCGAAGCCCTCGAAGCGCAGCAGCGGATTGAGCCAGACCAGGCGGTGCGCGGAGCGCGCGAGGCGCGCCATCTCCTCGCCCAGGGTGCCGGATTCGTCGCGCTCGAGCCCGTCGGTCACCAGCACCAAGCAGGCGTTCTGCGCGAGGAGGCGCCGCGCCCAATCGCGGTTGAAGGCGGCGAGAGAGGCCGCGATGCGCGTGCCGCCTGCCCAGTCGCTCGCGGCCCGCGAGACCCGGGCGAGCGCCTCGTCGGGGTCCCGCCCGCGCAACTGGCGGGTCACGTGCGTGAGCCGTGTGCCGAAGACGAACGTGGACACGCGCCGGCGTTCCTGGCCGAGGGCGTGGGCGAAGTGAAGGAACATTCGGGTGTAGCGTTCCATCGAGCCCGACACGTCGCAGAGGATCACGAGCGGCGGCGGGCGCGTGCGCGGCGTGCGCCGCAGGATGCGGGTGATCTCGCCGCCCGTTCGCGCCATCGCGCGCAGCGTCGCGGGAAGGTCCATGGCGCGGCCGCGCGCCGACTGCACGTGGCGGCGCGTGCGCGCTTCGGGCACCGGAAGGCGCAGGCGCTCCACCAGGCGGCGCGCCGCGTCCCATTCGGCGCGCGTCATCTTGTCGAAATCGAGGTGGCGCAGCCGCTCCTCGGCGCTGAAGGTGAGGGTCGCGTCGATGCCGGTCTCGGGAGGCGAGTCGGGGCGGCGCAGCGCCGCCGCGGTGGCCGACATCGCCTCGGCGACGCGTCCCACGCTCGCGGCTTTCGGCGCCCGCCCCTCGACCTTGGGCAGGAGCGCCGCCCGCATGCGCTCCTCGAGCGCCGGATCGCGCCAGAACCGGGCGAACACCTCGTCGAAGACCGGCTGCTGGTCGTGGCGCGTGAGGAAGAGCGTCGCGAGCGTCGCGTGCCAATCCTCGCGCGAGGCGATCCCCGCCTCGGGAAGCACTCGCACGGCGTCCAGGACCTTGTCGGTGCCGATGGGAAGGCCCGCCCCGCGCAGCACCCGCGCGAAGTGCATCACGTTCGCCGCGAGCATCATGCCGCGACGGAGCCGGCGTCTTGGATCAGCGCGGCGAGGTCCTCCCGGGCGAGCCTCGCGATGTCCTCCTGGTACTTGAGGAGCACGCCCAGCGTGGCGTTCACCGATTGCGGGTCGAGGGATACGGTGTCCAGCACGAGCAGCGCGCGCGTCCAGTCGATGGTCTCGGCCACGCCCGGCGCCTTGTAGAGGTCGAGCGTGCGCAGCTTCTGGACGAAGGCGACCACGGAGCGCGAGAGCTGCTCGGCCGCGCCCGGCGCTTTCACGCGCAGGATCTCGAGCTCGCGCGCGGCGTCCGGGTAATCGACCCAGTGGTAGAGGCAGCGGCGCTTCACGGCGTCGTGGACCTCGCGGGTGCGGTTGGAGGTGATGACCACGGCCGGGGGATTCTTCGCGCGGATCGTTCCCAGCTCGGGGATCGTCACCTGGAAATCCGAGAGCACCTCGAGCAGGTACGCCTCGAAGGGCTCGTCGGCGCGGTCGAGCTCGTCGATGAGCAGCACGGGCGGGGTCGGGTCCTCCAGGGCGCGCAGGATCGGGCGGCGCACGAGGTACTCCGCCCCGAAGAGGTCGCGCTCGAGGCGCGCGCGGTCCGCGCCGCCCGCGGCCTCCGCGATCCGGATCGCGGTCATCTGCTTCTGCACGTTCCACTCGTACACCGCCGAGGCGATGTCGAGCCCTTCGTAGCACTGCAGGCGGATGAGGGGGCGTTCCAGCGACGCGGCGAGCGCCTTGGCGAGCTCGGTCTTGCCCACGCCGGCCTCGCCCTCGAGGAAGAGGGGGCGGCCGAGCCGCAGCGAAAGGAAAACCGCCGTCGCGAGACGGCGGTCGGAGACGTATCCCGCGCTGCCCAGCTGCGCCTGGGTGTCTTCTATCGACTTCAAAGGCATGGAACCAGAGACCCCTCTGTGGTTTCCGTGGTCTCCGTGGTTCATTTCCCGAATCAGGCGGCGGCCACGGCGCGTTGCGCCATCACGGTGATGAGATGGGACCGATATTCCGCGCTTGCGTGGATGTCGGATTGCAGCCCGGAGGCGGGCACCGCGATCGACTTCACCGCGTCGGGCGACCAGTTCTTCGCGAGCGCGTCCTCCATCGCCTTCACGCGGAAGACGCCGCGATTGCCGGCGCCCGTCACGGCGACGCGCACGCCCGAAGCGACCTGCGCCACGAAGACGCCCACCATCGCGAAGCGCGAGGCGGGGTTGCGGAATTTCATGTAGGCCGCGCGCTTCGCGACGGGGAACGAGACCGCGGTGATGAGCTCATGGGGCTTCAGCGCCGTCTCGAAGAGGCCCTTGAAGAACTCGTCGGCGGCGATCTTCCTCTGGTCGGTGACGATCGTTGCGCCCAGGGCGAGCACCGCGGCGGGATAGTCGCTCGCCGGGTCGTTGTTGGCGATGGAGCCGCCCAGGGTGCCCCGGTTGCGGACCTGGCCGTCGCCGATGAGGCTCGCGAGGCGCGCGAGCGCCGGGATGCGCGAGGCCACTTCCCCGGCCGAGGCCACGTCCGCGTGGCGCGCCATGGCGCCCACGACCACCGAGTCGGAGGCCTTGTCGTAGGAGATCGCCGCGAGCTCGGGAATCTTGCCCAGGTCGATGAGATCGCTGGGCGCGGCGAGGCCGAGCTTCATGGCGGCGAGCAGGGTCTGCCCTCCCGCCACGTACTTGCCGTCGGAATGGTCCGCGGCGATCGCCACCGCCTTGCGCACGGACGTGGGCTCGTAGAAGCCGAATGCGTTCATGGTGTCCTCCTATTTCTTCGAGCGGATCGCGCGCCAGACGCGCTCCGAGGTGGCCGGCATCTCGATGTCCTTCACGCCGACCGCGTCGCAGATGGCGTTCATCACCGCCGCCGGCGCCCCGATGGCGCCCGCCTCGCCGCAGCCCTTCACGCCCAGCGGGTTGTGGGTGCAGGGGGTGACCCGCGTGTCGACCGTGAAGTTGGGGAGGTCGGCCGCGCGCGGCATCGCGTAGTCCATGTAGGAGCCCGTGACGAGCTGGCCCGATTCGCGGTCGTACACGCAGCCCTCGAGGAGCGCCTGCCCGATCCCCTGGGCGAGGCCGCCGTGCACCTGCCCCTCGACGATCATCGGGTTCACGATGTTGCCGAAGTCGTCGACGGCGGTGAAGCTCACGATCTGCGTCTCGCCCGTCTCCGGGTCGATCTCGACCTCGCAGATGTGGGTGCCCGCGGGGAACGTGAAGTTGGTGGGATCGTAGAAGGCCGTCTCGTCCAGCCCGGGCTCCAGCTTGTCGAGCGGGTAGTTGTGCGGGACGTACGCCGTGAGGGCCACCTGGGCGAAGGGCACGTTCTTGTCGGTGCCCTTCACCGTGAACTTGCCGTCCTTGAATTCGACGTCGGTGTCGCTCGCCTCCATGAGGTGCGCGGCGATCTTGCGGCCCTTGGCGACGACCTTGTCGAGGGCCTTCACGATCGCGGTGCCGCCCACGGCGAGCGAGCGCGACCCGTAGGTGCCCATGCCGAAGGGGATGCGCCCCGTGTCGCCGTGGACGATGTCCACGTCCTCGACGGGGATGCCCAGGCGCGCGGCGACCACCTGCGAGAAGGTCGTCTCGTGCCCCTGGCCGTGGCTGTGCGATCCGGTGAACACGGTCACCTTCCCCGTGGGATGCACGCGCACCTCGCCCGCCTCGAAGAGCCCGGCGCGCGCGCCCAGCGCGCCCGCGATGTTGGAAGGCGCGATGCCGCAGGCTTCGATGTAGGAGGCATAGCCCAGGCCGCGCAGCTTCCCGCGCCGGGCGGCTTCGGCCTTGCGCTGCGCGAAGCCCGGGGCGTCGGCGAGCTCCATGGCGCCGTTCAGGCACGCGTCGTAGTCGCCGATGTCGTAGAGGAGCGCCACGGGCGTCTGGTACGGGAAGGTGCGGATGAAGTTGCGCCGGCGCAGCTCGTCCTGCGCGATCTTCATCTCGGCGGCCGCGGTGGCGACGATGCGCTCGACAACGTAGGTCGCCTCGGGGCGCCCGGCCCCGCGATACGCGTCGACGGGGGCGGTGTTGGTGAACACCGCCGTCACTTCGCAATGGATCGCGGGCGTGGTGTATTGCCCGGCGAGGAGCGTGGCGTAGAGGATCGTCGGGATGCACGAGGCGAACGTGGAGAGGTAGGCGCCCATCGCGGCCGCGGTCTTCACCCGCATCGCGAGGAACTTGCCGTCCTTGTCGAGGGCGAGCTCGACCCGGGTCACGTGGTCGCGCCCGTGCGCGTCGGCGAGGAACGACTCGCTGCGCTCGGCCGTCCACTTGATGGGCCGCCCGACCTGCTTCGCCGCCCAGACGCACACCGTCTCCTCGGCGTAGAGGTAGATCTTCGAGCCGAAGCCCCCGCCCACGTCGGGCGCGATCACCCGCACCTTGTGCTCCGGAAGGCCCAGCACGAACGCGGTCATGAGGAGGCGCTCGACGTGCGGGTTCTGGTTGGAGACGTAGAGCGTGTACGACTCGTCGGCGCGGCTGTACGCCGCGTTGCAGGCGCGCGGCTCGATCGCGTTGGGCACGAGGCGGTTGTTCACGAGGTCGAGCGTGGTCACGTGCGCCGCCTTGGCGAAGCCCGCGTCGGTCGCGGCCTTGTCGCCCAGCGCCCAGACGTAGCACACGTTGTCGGGCGCCTCGTCGTGCACGGCTTGCGCGCCCTTCTTCATCGCATCGCGCACGTCCACCACCGCGGGAAGCGGCTCGTAGTCCACGGCGATCATCTCGGCGGCGGCGCGCGCCTGGTCGAGCGTATCGGCGACCACCATCGCCACCTGCTCGCCCACATAGCGGACGCGGCCCTGGGCGAGGATCGGGTGCTTGGGCTCCTTCATCGGCTTGCCGTCGGTCCCGGTGATGAGCCAGCCGCAGGGCAGGCCCCCGACGGCGGCGGTGTCGTTGCCGGTATAGACCGCCAGCACGCCCGGCGCGGCGGCGGCCTTCTTCGTGTCGATCGACTTGATGCGCGCGTGCGCGTGCGGCGAGCGCAGGAAGTACGCGTAGCTCTGGTTGGCGAGCTTCACGTCGTCGGTGTATTGCCCGGCGCCGGTGAGGAAGCGCATGTCCTCCTTGCGCTCGAGGCGGGCGCCCAGCGGGCCCGTGGGCTTCGCGGCCGGGGCCGGTTTCGCCGAGGTGGATTTTTCGCGAACTGTCGTATCGGTCATGACGGTTCCCTTTCAGGTTGGGTCCCCGTCTCCACGGGGACGACCACTTACGCCATCTCTTCGATGCCGGACTTCACGGCCTTCACGATGTTGTGGTAGCCGGTGCAGCGGCAGAAGTTGCCGTCGAGCGCCTCGCGGATCTGCGCCTCGGTGGGATTGCGGTTCTGCGCGGCCAGCCCGACCGCGGTGAGCACCATGCCGGGCGTGCAGAAGCCGCACTGCAGGCCGTGGTGGCGCTTGAACGCCTCCTGCATCGGGTGCAGCGTGCCGTTGGCGGCGAGGCCCTCGATGGTGGTCACCTTCGCGCCCTGGGCCTGGACGGCGAGGATGTTGCAGCTCTTCACGGCCTTGCCGTCCACGAGGATGGTGCAGGCGCCGCACTGGGCGGTGTCGCAACCCACGTGGGTGCCGGTGAGCTGCAGGTTTTCGCGCAGGAACTGGACGAGGAGGGTGCGCGCTTCGACTTCGGCGGCGACGGGCTTGCCGTTCACCGTGAGGGAAACGGAAATCTTCATCGACGACTCCTATGGGAAGTCCGTGGGACGAGCGATGGGGAAAGGCGGATGTGCTTTCGACTCTACTCCGATTTCCGGGCGATTCAATACACCGCGCGGCCGCCCGACAGGTCGAAGACGGCCCCGGTGGAGAACGAGCATTCCGCGGTGCACAGCCAGGCCACGAGAGCGGCGATCTCGTCTACCTCGCCGAAGCGGCCCATGGGGATCTTGGAGAGCATGAAATCGATGTGCGCCGGGGTCATCTGGCTGAACATCCCCGTCTTCACCGCCGCGGGCGTCACGCAATTCACGCGGATGCCGGTCTTCGCGAGCTCCTTGGCGAGGCTCTTGGTGAGGGAGATCACGCCCGCCTTGGAAGCGCTATAGGCGCTCGCGTTGGGATTCCCTTCCTTCCCGGCGATGGAGGCGATGTTCACGATGCGCCCGTAGTCGTTCGCCCGCATGTGCGGCACGAGCGCCTTGTTGCATACGAAGACGCCGGTGAGGTTGATGTCGAGGACCTGCTTCCAGTCGGCGAGGGGGTAATCCCACGTCGCGAGGTTGGGGCCGGTGATGCCCGCGCTGCAGACGAGGATGTCCACCTTGCCCATCTCGCGGATCGCCTCGTCGCGGGCCATGCAGGCGTCGGTCTCGTCGGAGACGTCCACGCGCACCGCATGGGTGCCCTTGCCGAGCGCCTTCGCGCTCTCGGCGAGCGCCTTTTCGTCGCGGTCCCAGAGGCTTATCCGCGCCCCGGATGCCGCGAGGCGCTGCGAGATCGCGAAACCGATGCCGGCGGCGCCCCCGGTCACGACGGCGCTGCGCCCCTTCAAGTCGAGTTGGTTCATGATGGATCGTCCCTTCGCTGGAATGACTATACCAAATTGGCCTGACCACTTGACCAACGCGCCGCAGCATCGCTACTCTCGGCGCTTCCCGAGGAGAATCCCCGGCATGGCATCCCGAAAGCGCCGCCGCAGCCAGGAATGGTTCGGCCGCGAGGGCAAGATGGGCTTCATCTACCGCTCGTGGGTGAAGAATCGCGGCATCCCGCACGACCAGTTCGACGGGCGCCCGGTGATCGGGATCTGCAACACGTACTCCGAGCTCACGCCCTGCAACTCGCACTTCCGAACGCTCGCCGAGCACGTGAAGAACGGGGTGCTCGACGCGGGCGGCTTCCCGCTGGAGTTCCCGGTGATGTCGCTCGGGGAGACGATGCTGCGGCCCACGGCGATGCTCTATCGCAACCTCGCGTCCATGGACGTCGAGGAGTCCATCCGCGGCAACCCGATCGACGGTGTGGTCCTCCTCATGGGCTGCGACAAGACGACGCCGTCGCTCCTCATGGGTGCGTCGTCCTGCGACATCCCCACGATCGGCGTCTCCGGCGGCCCGATGCTCTCGGGCTGGTATCGCGGGGAGCGCATCGGCTCGGGCACCAACACGTGGTCGCTCTCCGAGGAGCTGCGCGCCGGGAAGATCACCCGGGAGGAATTCCACGAGGCCGAGAGCTGCATGCACCGCTCCCACGGCCACTGCATGGTGATGGGCACCGCTTCGACCATGGCTTCGATGGTGGAGGCGCTCGGCGTGGGCCTGCCGGGCAATGCCGCCTACCCCGCGGTGGACGCCCGCCGCAACGTGATCGCCCGCATGGCGGGGCGGCGCATCGTCGAGCTGGTCGAGCAGGACGTGAAGCTCTCCCGGCTCCTTACGCGCGAGGCCTTCGAGAACGCGATCCGCGTGAACGCCGCCATCGGAGGCTCGACCAACGCGGTGATCCACCTCATCGCGATCGCGCGGCGCATCGGCGTGAAGCTCGATCTCGAGGACTGGGATGCGCTGGGGCGCGGCGTGCACACCCTCGTGAACCTCATGCCCAACGGCAAGTACCTGATGGAGGACTTCTGCTACGCGGGCGGCCTGCCGGTCGTGATCCGTGAGCTGGGAGCGCGGGGGCTTCTCCACAAGGAGGCGCTCACCGCCAACGGCAAGTCGATCTGGGAAAACAACAAGGACTCGCGCAACGACAATCCCGACGTGATCATGCCGTTCGCGAAGCCCTTCAAGCGCGACACGGGGATCGCCGTGCTGCGCGGCAACCTATGTCCCGATGGCGCGATCATCAAGCCGTCGGCCGCCACCCCGCGGCTCATGAAGCACAAGGGCCGCGCGGTCGTCTTCGAAAGCATCGAGGACTTCCACGCCCGCGTGGACGACCCGAAGCTCGACATCGACGAGGACTCGGTCATGGTCCTCAAGTATTGCGGGCCCAAGGGCTACCCGGGCATGGCCGAGGTGGGGAACATGCCGCTGCCCAAGAAACTGCTGAAGCGCGGCGTGACCGACATGGTGAGGATCTCGGATGCGCGCATGAGCGGCACGGCCTACGGGACGGTGGTCCTGCACGCCTGCCCGGAGGCGGCCGCGGGCGGTCCGCTCGCCCTCGTGGAAAACGGGGACCTGATCGAGCTCGACGTGGCGAAGCGAAAGCTCCACCTGCATGTCCCGGCGAAGGAGCTCGAGAAGCGGCGCAAGGCCTGGAAGCGGCCGCGGGCGCACCTCTCGCGGGGCTACTGGAAGCTCTACGTCGACCACGTGAACCAGGCGAGCGACGGCTGCGACCTCGATTTCCTCGTGGGCAAGAGCGGGGCGGACGTGCCGCGGGACAATCATTGAGGCGCGAGACGCGAGAAGCGAGAATGAGATTCGTCGTCACGGACCATGATTTCCCGGACATCGCGCTGGAAAAGGCGGTCATCGAGCGGGCCGGCCACGAATTGGCCGCGGCCCAGTGCCGCACCGAGGACGACGTGATCGCCGCCGCACGGGGGTGCGCGGGGGCGCTCGTTCAATATGCGCC
>Ga0070713_100003439_pt1 | contig 10451 bp, 10 predicted proteins | sample LARL82metaG_FD_65465 | JGI IMG/M metagenome (GOLD analysis project Ga0070713, IMG submission 65465) | Corn, switchgrass and miscanthus rhizosphere microbial communities from Kellogg Biological Station, Michigan, USA - LAR L8-2 metaG | ecosystem: Host-associated > Plants > Roots > Rhizosphere ... | reverse complement strand
GCCAATGCCGTGGCTTTGCCGGGCGGACAGGTTTATGTATTCCGCGGCCTGATTGCCAAGGCTGACACCGCTGACGAGGTTGCCGGCGTGATTGCACATGAAATCGGCCACGTCGCCCATCGTGACGGCACCAAAGCCGTTCTCCAGGGTGCCGGTCTGTCGTTCTTGTTCGGGATGCTACTCGGCGATTTTGTCGGCGGCGGCGCCGTTGTATTCGCCGCCAAGACGGTGCTGCAATTGTCTTATTCGCGCGAAGCGGAAACACAGGCCGATGCGTATGGCGCCGACCTCATGAATAGAGCCGGTGGCAACGCTCATGCGTTGGCGACAATGCTCGACAAGATCGGTGGCGCGACTGAACCGGGCATGAAAATCCTACTGAACCACCCGGAAACCAAAGCGCGCGTCGCCGCCATCAATAAATTGGCGGTAGCGCAGCCAGCCTCATCGATTCTCGATGCCGGAGAATGGGCCGCGCTCAAGACAATTTGTGCAGGGTCATGACTATGGCGCGACGCCCGTTTCATGATGAACCCACGTCGAAGATCGCAGTCTGGTCGTCCAGACTGGGGCTGTTTGCCTTTGCCGTGGCTGCCCTTTCGATCATCATCGTGCGGTCAAACCTGCTCGAGATTGTACCGGCGCTTGCGACTTTTGCGGCCGCGCTGATCTTTGCCGCACTTGCCATTCTGCTGGCATTCGGTGGCTTCATCGTCATCTGGCGGCAAGGTTATTCCGGGCTTGGCCGCGCGTTGCTGGGTCTGTTTCTCGGCCTCGCGCTCCTTGTTTACCCCGCGTACCTCGGTACTCGGGCCACGAAGTTGCCGGCGATCACCGACATCACAACGGACACGACGAATCCTCCGCGGTTCGACATCCTGGCCCGTCAGCGCCCGCGTGAGCGCACAGACTACCCTGGCCAGGTGGTGGCCGCACTCCAGCGGGCCGGCTATCCGGATCTCGCCCCCCTAGAGCTCGACGTTGCTCCCAAGGTCGCCTACGACGCCGTACTCGCGTTGGTGACAAAGCGCAAATGGGCCATCGCAGACGCGCGCGCGCCGACACTTGCACGCCGGGATGGCGCGATCGAGGCTGTGGCCCGCACACCGATCATGGGATTCCGTGACGATGTCGTCATCCGGATTACCCCGATCGGCCAAGGTACGCGTATCGATATGCGCTCGGCATCGCGCGTCGGATCGCACGACTTCGGCGCCAATGCGTCGCGCATCAGGAGTTTCCTCGAAGATCTCGATGATGTCGTAGGCTCGGCACCGGAACCTCGCTCCCTGCCCGAGAAAAAGCCTTCCCCGCCGAAAAAGGGACAGCAGCCCGAAAAACGTCAGCCGGGTAAACGATAAACGCCGTCAATCGCGGGTTGGCCATCGGTTTCGACCTGGCCGCGCGCGACCAGATCCTCAAGATGCGCGAGCACCGACAGGCCGGCGGCTCCGGTCAAACGGGGATCGATGCCGATATAAATCGCACGCACGATTGTGGGGATGTCAGTCGAGCCCTTCGACAGGCGGTGCAGGATCGAGGCTTCGCGAGCTTTACGGTGAAGAATGTAATAACTGACGAAGCGCGATGCATCAGTGATCGCGGGCCCGTGGCCGGGAAAATAAATGCCCTCCGTACGCTGCGCGAGCTTTGCCAGCGAGGCCATGTAATCGCTCATGGCGCCATCAGGCGGCGCAACAATGGACGTCGCCCAAGCCATGATGTGATCGCCGGCGAATAACACGTCCCTATCCTTGAGCGCATAAGACATGTGGTTGGCGGTGTGGCCCGGCGTCGTCACCGCTTCGATCGCCCATCCGTCGCCGGCGACGACCTCACCATCCTTGAGCATCACATCCGGCCGAAAATCACGGTCGGCACTGGCATCGAGCGGATTGTGCTCGCCGATGTGCAACGGGCGCGCAGCACGGTGAGGCCCTTCGGCATAGACTTTGGCTCCGGTAGCCGCCTTGATCGCCGGCACAGCGGGCGAATGATCGCGATGGGTGTGGGTGACAAAAATGTGCGTCACGGTCTCGTTACGCACTGCATCGAGTAACGCGCCGATATGCGCCGGATCGTCGGGGCCGGGATCGATGATCGCCACTTTGTCGCGACCGACAATGTAGCTCACCGTCCCTTTGAAGGTGAACGGACCCGGGTTGTTGGCCATGATCCGGCGTATGCCAGGCATCGGCTCGTCCACCGTATCCGGCGCCAGCTTGAGATCCTTGTCGAACGGAATGTCTTCGCTCATTTCATAAGTCCGGTTGACGGAACCGGCGTACCACTATTTCAGCCACACTTGCACCCTAGCGTTCATGCAATGATGCATGTCGCACGTGCATTGATTCCGGCCCTTTGGTTCCTCTGGCTCGGCTATTGGATCGCGGCGGCGCGCGCAACCAGCGAAACCCGGCGACGGGAGAGCCTTGTATCAAGGCTCAGCCACTTTGCTCCAACGATGTTCGGTGGCGTGTTCCTCGGTGTACCCAACAGCCTTGGGCCGGACTTGGAACACTCATTCCATCCGCACACGCTGGTCTGGCTCTGGACGGCCACGGCACTGGTGGCGATCGGTCTCGGATTTTCGGTGTGGGCGCGTGCTCAGCTTGGCCCCAACTGGAGCGCCGAGGTGACGGTGAAAAGAGACCATGAACTGGTTCGCAGCGGGCCCTATGCTTTGGTGCGCCACCCGATCTACACCGGCGTACTATTGGCGCTGGTCGGCAGCGCGCTCGCCGTTGACAAATGGCGAGGTCTTCTCGGCCTGTTGCTGATTGCCGCCGGATTCATACGAAAGATATTTGTCGAAGAACGGTTTATGCTGACCGAGTTCGGCGAAGTCTATGCGAAATATCGCGCCGAGGTTCCGGCGCTCATTCCGTTCGTCGCGTGATGACCTAGCGGACCACCAGCACCCCGGTGCTCTCCTGATGATAGTCGTCGTAAAATTCGTAGCGGCCTGGAGCCAGTGGCTTCAGCCGGATGACAACTTCACTGTTCCCGTTCACGACCTTCTCGGCGTGCAAAGTGTCACTTTCGAATTCCATCGCGGTCGAATCGAGATTTTTCACACGCAGATCGATTGGGACGTTGGCCGGCGCATGGATTTGGGCTGGGTGAAAACTATGGTTCTTCACGCTAACAGTGACGCTAGTTGATTGTTGCGCGTTCGCTGGAAAGAACGCTATGGCGGCGAGGAAAATAAAAACAATCTTTGCAGAAATGGCTTTCATGAGAGCGGCTCCCGGACCAACGACATTGTGGCCGAAAACTCGCAAAAACCGAATTAGTTCCATTTTTTAGTGCTGTGCTACCGCACAACCAGCACCCCGTTGGTTGACTGATTGAAATCATCGAAAAAACTGTAGCTACCCGGGTCTAGCGGTCGCAGCCGAATGATCCCTTCGCTGTTACCGGCCACGACTTTCTCAACGCGCAAACTCACGCTTTCGAACTCCATCGGACTCGGGTCGAGATTCTTCACGTGCAGCTCGATCGGAACCTTGGCCGGCGCCTCAATTTGCGCGGGCTGGAAGCGATGGTTTTTGACGCTGATTGTCACGGTTGCGGTTTGCTGTGCGCAGGCGGGAAGGCTCCCCGGCAGAAAAGACGCTGCAAGCAAAAGCAGCGCAAATACATTTTTTGCATTGATCCCAATCATGCAGAGTCCTCCAGCTAAAATTCGACTGCGAGTTTCAGTTTGCCGCGCTGCCGGGAGAACTCCGCAAGATTGAGCGTGGAGCCCGGCTCATCGACATCGCGGCCATGGATTTGCACATTCCAGGCTGCGGTCATGAATACCTTGCGGCCGAGCTGGACATAGGCCGTGGGTCCGAGAAAAAAGGCATCGCCGGTAAATGTATTGAACCAGGCGCCCTCGTAGTGGCGTAGATACCAGAGTTCAGCGCCGATGAAGACGGATGGCAAAACACGATAGGACACAGCGCCCGAAATGCCTCCGGTCGATTCCTTTTCCCAGCCTGCACCGATGCCGTCGGGATCACGCGTCGCTTCGGGTTCATACAGAAGATTGCTGCCGAGATAGAGCCTGTTCTTGATGAGCTCGAGATCGGCATTGACCTTCAACTCGAGACCGAAGTTCTTGACGCGGGCGCCGCTGGTTTCATCAATTCGATGCCATTCCGGCTCGGCGGACAGCGTGATTGCCAGCGGCGAGGATGGGCCGCGGTCGAGCAGCAAATAGCGCACTTCCCCGAAGATGCCGCTCATCGCAAGCTGATTGCGATCATCCAGATCGGTAACGCCCTTGATCACGTGCGTGGACACCAGCGGACCGAGTTCGAACTGGACATACTGGTTTGGCGTGAATTCATATTCGAGTTTTGTTTCGCTCGCCCAATAACGCCCGTCGCGCTTGCCCATTCGCGCAACGGTTTCCAGCGAGAACTCTTTCTCGCCTTCAAGGCCGATGCCCGACCCTTCGGTGAATCCGAAAATATATTTAGTTTCGACGTCGCGATAGAAAGCCGGATTGTCCTGGGCCTCAGCGCCAAAACCGGCAGCGACGACTAACGGCGCGGCAAATAGAAAGGCACGCGCCGTGCGAAGGTAATACATATTCCGTTTCCTCATCCGCCGGGTTCAAGGCCCGGCAACCAGGCTGCGCGCAAACGTAGAATTCGCGACGTAAAAACAAATCAGAAATTTCCACGCGCAAGTCAATGCGCGCAGAGTACATTAGAATGTTCTAGATCGGAGATATTCTAATCTGAAACCTGCACTTCGCAGGCGTCAGGCCACCGCCTCGCCGCGTACCGTTTCATTGAGGATGTGTTCGATTTCCGCAGCCGGGCGCGGCGGGCTGAAGAAAAAGCCCTGGACTTCATTGCAGCCCTCCTTGGTCAGGCGCGCGAGCTGCTCTTTCGTTTCCACGCCCTCGGCGGTTGTCGTGATCCCGAGGCTGCTGCTCAACCCGACCACGGCACGAATAATCGCAACACTGTCCTCTTTCAACGTCAGGTCGCGGATAAAGGATTGGTCGATCTTGATCTTGTCGAAAGGAAAGCTGCGCAGATAACCAAGTGAGGAATAGCCTGTACCGAAATCATCCATTGCGATTTTGATGCCAAGGCCGCGCAACTCATGCAGGATGGCAAGGGCGTGGTCATTGTCCTGCAAAAGCACCGTTTCGGTAATTTCCAGTTCCAGCCGGGCTGCAGGCAGCCCGCAATCCGTCAACACATTGACGATGGTCTTGACCAGATTCGGGTTCTTGAACTGCGCCGGCGACAGATTGACCGACACCGTGACGTCCTTCGGCCAACGTACGGCTTCGCTGCACGCGTGTCGCAACACCCATTCGCCCAACGGTATAATGAGGCTGGTTTCCTCTGCGATCGGGATGAACTCCATGGGCGGGATCATGCCGCGGGTGGGATGAAACCACCGGATAAGGGCTTCGCAACTTGTAATTCTGCCAGTCCTCACTTGGACAATCGGCTGATAATGAAGCTCAAACTCGCCTTTCAGGATCGCCTTGCGCAATTCAAGCTCGAGTGTGCGGCGCGCCTGCATGCGCGCATCCATTTGGGTTTCGAAAAATCGGAATATCCCGCCGCCATCCGCTTTGGCGCGATAGAGCGCCAGATCGGCGTTTTTCATGAGGGTGTCCGGCGTGGCGCCATCGGCAGGCGCAATGGCAATGCCGATGCTGGCGCCCACCACAACTTGATGACCCTCGATATCGTATGGAGCGCCCACGACCTCGATCAGGCGGACCGCGAGCGCGTTGGTATCAAGGCCCTGCGGGGAAGGAATTTGAACGATTGCGAACTCGTCGCCACCCAATCTTGCGACAATATCCGCATCGCGGACGCAAGTGCGCATGCGGTCGGCCGCCGCTTGCAAAAGCCGATCACCGACAGGATGTCCAAGCGTATCGTTCACGCTTTTGAAGTGGTCAAGGTCAAGACTGAGAACAGAAACAGACTCGCTACGCCGCATGTGACGTAAGATCGACTCCATACGGTCGTAAAAGGTGACGCGATTTGGCAGGTCGGTCAGCACGTCGTAGTGCGCCAGGTGCCTGATCCGCTCTTCAGCGGCGAGCCGCTCGGTGATGTCCTCGAAGGTCACGACGAAACCACCACCGGGCCTCGGCCGATATAAAATCGAAATGCTGCGGCCGTCGGTCAAGCGCTGAACGAATGCCCCGCCTTTACCCTCGCGATAAATGCTGTCGCGTATGGCGAGTGTTCCTTGCGGATCCACATCCGTGGCGTTGCCGGAGGTGCGCAGCAGCGCAACGAGATCGTACGTGGTCATGCCCGGCACGACTTTGTCTTTCGGCAGTCCATATATCTCCGCAAAGCGCGGATTGAAGATCACGAGCTTTCCGTCCGCGTCATACATGCAAAGGCCTTGCGACATATTCATCAGCGCGGCGTCAAGGCGCGTGTTTTGTTCTGCAAGATCGCGCTGGGTGTGGCGGAGCGTTTCGAGGGTGCGGTCCAGCGCACGCAATGGAGACCACCGGGCCACGACGGCGAATATAGTTCCAATCAGCGCCACCAGGAGTGTGGCTATCGCGGTCTGGTAGATCGTGTCGCGTAAGCTTGCATGAAGGATGGCCGAGCCAACGATGGCGCCTGCCAGCACGGTCGCGGCGAGCAAAAGTGCAAACCCTGCATTGAACGCCAGTTTCAGCAACGAAGGCCGCATCGACATTTGATCCCGGTAAGCGCCGGGAATCGTGCCATCAGGAGATGAAAATTCGTCTTTAGGTTGTGTGCAATTTTAGAGATCTGCGGGCCTTCGGTGCCCAGCTACCGAATTAGTGAATTTCGGGCTCCGGAATCGCCCCGAGCGGCGCCAGAAAATCAAAGTCGCAGCCCTCATCCGCCTGGCCGATGTGCTCGGAATAAAGGGCGCCATAGCCGCGTGGATAGCGCGGGCCGGGTCGCGTCCAGGCGCTGCGCCGACGGGCCATCTCCTCATCGGACACATGCAGGTGAATGCGGCGCGCCGGCACGTCGACCTCGATCTCGTCGCCGGTCTTCACGAAAGCAAGCGGGCCGCCGACAAAACTTTCCGGTGCCACATGCAGGATGCAGGCGCCATAACTGGTGCCGCTCATGCGTGCATCCGAAATACGCAGCATGTCGCGCACGCCCTGCTTCACGAGCTTCTTCGGGATCGGCAGCATGCCCCACTCCGGCATGCCCGGGCCGCCCTTTGGGCCGCCATTCTTGAGAACGAGGATATGATCGGGCGTGACGTCGAGATCGTCGCGCTCCACCTCGCGCGCCATGTGGTTATAGTCCTCGAACGCGATCACCTTGCCACGGTGGCGTAATAGCCGCTTGTCGGCCGCCGAAGGTTTCATCACGCAACCGCGCGGCGCAAGATTGCCTGTCAGCACTGCTGTCGCACCGTCGCGCGACACCGGGTCCGACAGCGGGTGGATGACGTCGTGCTTATAAACTTCGGCGCCCGCTATATTCTCGCCGATGCTCTTCCCGGTCACCGTCAGGCAGGATAAATCGAGCTTTTCTTTTAATTCATTCATCAACCCGCGCAGACCGCCGGCGTAAAAGAAATCTTCCATGAGAAATCCGCCCGACGGCCGCACATTAGCGAGCACCGGGATCTCACGCGAAATTTCATCGAACCGGTTCATGTCGAGCTTGAGCCCGGCGCGGCGCGCCGTGGCCACGACATGAATGATGGCGTTTGTGGAGCCGCCCATGGCCATGTGAACGCGGATGGCATTGTCGAAGGCCGCCGTCGTGAGAATCTTTTGCGGCGTGAGGTCTTCCCACACCATGTCGACGATCCGGCGGCCGGCAGCGGCGCACATGCGCGGATGTCCGGCATCGGGGGCGGGAATTGACGAGGACCCCGGCAGCGCCAGCCCCATCGCCTCGGTAATGGCCATCATGGTCGCCGCCGTGCCCATGACCATGCAGGTCCCGAATGAACGCGCGATGCCGCCCTCGATCTCCGCCCATTCTTCATCGGTAATGCGGCCGGCGCGTCTTTCATCCCAGTATTTCCACGCGTCGGAGCCTGAACCCAGCACCTGGCCGTGCCAGTTGCCACGCAACTGCGGCCCCGCCGGCACATAGATCGCGGGGATGCCCATGCTGATCGCGCCCATCACCAAAGCCGGCGTGGTCTTGTCGCAGCCGCCGAGCAAGACGGCGCCGTCGATCGGATGGCTGCGCAACAGCTCTTCCGTCTCCATCGCCAGCAGGTTTCGATAGAGCATGGTCGACGGTTTGACGAAGGGTTCCGACAGCGACATCGCCGGCAATTCGACAGGGAAACCGCCCGCCTGCAGAACGCCACGTTTCACATCCTCGGCGCGGTCGCGCAGATGCGTGTGGCAAAAATTGATGTCGCTCCAGGTGTTGACGATCCCGATCACCGGCTTGCCGCGGAAATCGGTCGCGTCAAAGCCGCCCTGGCGCAGCCGCGCGCGATGGCCAAAGGCACGCAGATCATCGACGCCGAGCCAACGATGGCTGCGCAGTTCTTCGGGACGTTTACGCGTTGTCATTCGGGTTATTGCGGGGGCCTGCTAGTTGATCGACAGGTCGGCGGCATGAACGACCTTTTCCCACTTCGCCGTTTCGTCCGCGATGATCTTGCCGAAATCGGCGGCCGATCCGGGAATTGGCGTACCGCCCAGCTCCTTGAGCTTGGCGATCATTGTCGGGTCCTTCAGCGCCAGATTGATCTCTCGGTTGAGTATATCGACGACCTCCTTCGGCGTGCCATGCGGGACGCCAAGGCCGAAGAACGCGCTCGCTTCGTAGCCAGGCACTGTTTCACCAACGGTCGGCACATCGGGCAGTTCCTCACTGCGTTTCGCGGTCGTCACCGCCAAAGCGCGCAACTTGCCGGCTTTGATATGTTCGATCGATGACGGCAGATTGTCGAACGTAACCTGCACCTGGCCACCGAGCAGATCGGTGAGCATAGGTGCCGAACCCTTGTAGGGCACGTGCGTCATCTTCGTTCCGGTCATCATCTTGAACAGCTCGCCGGAAAGATGAATCGACGTGCCGTTGCCGGATGAGGCTACGTTCACTTTGTCGGGATTGGCTTTCACATAGGCGATAAACTCCGCGACAGTCTTTGCCGGCACCGATGGATTCACTTCCATGACGTTCGGCACACGGATGAATCCGCCAACCGGATCGATGTCGCGCAGGAAAACGAAATTGAGATGCTTGTAGAGCGAGGCGTTGACCGCATTGGCCGGGTTGACCAGGATCAACGAGTAGCCATCCGGCGCCGCTTTCGACACGAATTCGGTGGCGAGATTGTTACCGGCGCCCGGGCGGTTTTCGATGATGAACTGCTGGCCAAGGCGTTTGCCGAGCCAATCGCCAAACAGCCGCGCCAGGATGTCGGTCGAGCCTCCGGGCGGATAGCCAACATAGATGTGCGGTTGACGGGTCGGATAGTCGGCCGCCTGCGCATCGCCCAGCGGGACAAGCGCGAGGCAGGCCACTGATAAAACCGCGCGCGAGACGAACGCTAAAAACCGCTGCATGACCGTCATCCTCCCCATTTCTTATAGCGGCGGGTTCTTCTGGTCCGCCCGCATCGGTGGCTGGCACAGACGTTACGCGGCGCAGACGGTCTCCCGCAAGGGTTAGCACGTGCAGCAGGCTGCCAAATTTCCCCAGCATTCCAATGCCAATATTTGATTTTCGGGAGCCCCCGCCTCGCCCGCCTGCTGAACGGTCTCTTAACGAAAAGTGCTTTAGACTCGGCACGAACGCACTTTTGCTTGCGTTCAAGTCAGACCCGCCGCGTTTGCGTGCTCCGGAGCAGGTTATGGCCGCGCGTCACAAGTCCCACCGCCGCTGGTTCCTGCGTGACGTTCCGCGAACCTATATGATGCTCGTCTGGCTCGGCTTTGGCGTCACCGTCATCGTCTATCTCAACGACTGGCACCCAAGCGGCTGGTCGGCGCTGCGGCCACAGCAGGCCGCCAAGCTAAAGCCGCAACGCAGCGATGCCGAGATCTACACCGGCGCGCTCATCATCATGCCGCCCGCCGGCGAAAAATGTCAGCAGCTCATGATGGACAATCGCACCGGACGGATGTGGGACAAGGGCACCGTCAATTGCTACGAAGCCGCAACGCCGACCCAAAAGGATCCCAGCGAAGCGATCAGCAGCAAAAGAATAAATGCAATCGGCAATGCTTTCCGCGGCGGGAGCGAGTGACCGCGCGAGGCCTCGGCCCACCAGAGATTGGCCGGGGCGCAAAAAACCGGCAAAAGAGCGATTAACTATCTGATTTAATGGTCGGAGTGGCAGGATTTGAACCTGCGACCCCCTCGTCCCGAACGAGGTGCGCTACCAGACTGCGCTACACTCCGACTGAAGGCCGGTCTTATAACCCCGGCACCCCTAAACGCAAGCTTGAGAGAGGCGATGACCGCCGAGCCTGGAACGCGGATTTT